>ENA-UESG01000002-UESG01000002.1-human-gut-metagenome-genome-assembly--contig:-NODE-2-length-370933-cov-39.553433_pt1 | contig 370933 bp, 289 predicted proteins | sample MGYA00243002_ERZ508003 | MGnify/ENA primary metagenome ERZ508003 (study PRJEB26167, sample SAMN06115514) | human gut metagenome | host: Homo sapiens | place: China:Shanxi | collected 2015-12-02... | reverse complement strand
CCGGGGAGGTCCTTCACACGACCGCCGCGGACGAGCACGATGGAGTGCTCCTGCAAGTTGTGGCCTTCTCCGGGGATGTAGGCGTTGACCTCCTTGCCGTTGGTCAATCTTACACGCGCTACCTTACGCATTGCCGAGTTCGGCTTCTTCGGGGTCGTCGTGTACACACGCGTACATACGCCTCGGCGCTGGGGACACGCAGCCAGTGCGGGAGACTTCGACTTGTCCTCCATCTTCACACGGCCGTTTCTCACTAACTGTTGAATAGTTGGCATTTCTAAAACTGTCCTTTAATTGTTAAAAAATCTATCTCCATTGTCCAAAATGGACTGCAAAGGTACGCATTTTTTCGGAAATACAATATATATGCACGTCTTTTTTCGCCATTTTCCAGGATTTTACGCCGTTTGCAATACTTTTTACTTATAGAATTTCCTGCAAAATAAATCCCGGTTATATATAAACCGACAACGGATTTATTATCAACGCCATAAACCGAATGTTCCGGGCCTTGATCCCCGGCACGGACTTTGCCCCGCAAACGGCGTGCAGACAGCCCCTCCCGACAGGAACGGCCCGAAAACAAACTGCACCGCAAAACCATGACAATCATCAGAAAACGATTCACACACACGCTTTTACCGGCGCTTCTCGCCGCATTCGCCGGCTTCGCGGCGTGCAGTTCGGACGACGACGCCCCCGAACCGCCGAAACCCTCCGGCTACGACATCTACACGGCGGGCTACACCACGCCCGCATCGAAGGCCGTCGCAACGGTCTGGAAAAACGAGCAGCTGCTCTACACCTTGACCAACGGCACGAACGACGCCTGGGCCTACGCGGTCTGCGTTTCGGACGGCACGGTCTATGCCGCCGGCTACGAACGGCAGGGCGACCGGATCGTGGCGAAGGTCTGGGAAAACGGCACGCTGAAATACACCCCGGGCGCTCCCGGCGCCGACTCGTACGCCTACTCGGTCTTCGCCGCAAACGGCAGCCTCTACACGGCCGGGAGCGAGGAGAGCGGCGGAGCCTTGACGGCGAAAATCTGGAAAGACGGCGATGCGCTCTACGCCTATTCGGTCAGCCCGGCCGTCTCGCAGGCCCGGTCGGTCTGCGTCTCGGGCGGCGACGTCTACGCCGCAGGCAGTCTGCAAAGCGGGCTCACGAAGCCGCTCGCCGTGGTCTGGAAAAACGACAAGGCGCACTACACGCTCTCCGACGGGGAGACCCCCGCCGGAGTGAACGCGCTCTGCCTTTCGGGCAGGACGCTCTACGCCGCAGGCCACTCGGGCGGCGCCGCAGCGGTCTGGAAGGACAAGGAGCTGCTCTACACCCTGACCGATGGCAGTTCCTATGCCGAAGCCACCGCCGTCTGCCGGTTCGGACACACGCTCTACACGGCGGGTTACCACACCGACGGCTTCGAGGAGGAGGGCGTCGTCTGGAAGGAGGGACAGGAGCTGTTCGACCTCTCCGACGGCCCGGGCAGCGGCTCGATGCCCTATTCGGTCGCCGTCTGCTACGACGACATATTCACCGCCGGAACGATTTTCGGCACGACGCGGACCGCCGTCGTATGGCACGGCGACGAAATCCGATACACGCTCTCCGACGGCACGGGTCACAGCGAAGCCTACTCGATGTACGTCGTCCCGCTCTACGACTGACACATCCCGCAAACGAAAAAAGGGGGCGCGCCCGAATGGCCGCGCCCCCTTTTTTCCCATGCAGCCGCACTGCGGCACGCAGACCGCCCGTCACCGGGTGATCCGAATGATCCACGCGTCGTAATAACCCTCGCCGCGCGCCGCGCCGTCGACACGGATCGGGCTGTGCACCTCCGCCTCGTAAATGCGCTCTTTGCGGTTTTTCTTCCAGACCACGTAGAGGTCGAACTCCACCTTCGTGGAGGTCCCGTCGCCCCAGTCGACCACGAACGACTGCCCTTTCAGACCATCCGTCGGATCGAATTCTCCGAAAGCGAGGTGATAGCCCTTGATCCTGTCGTACTCATTCGCCCCTTCGAGCCGCAGCGCCAGCGGCCGCGGCAGATTGGCCCGCGTCGCCGGGGCCGCAACGGCGTCCGCCGCCACTTCGTAGCGTTTTCCGCCGTATGTCACGGCGATGGGCCGGCCGAGAATCGCATCAGGCTCATCGGGATCGAGCAGATTCACGCCCGTCGCGGCGTCGGAAACGAAAAAGCAGACCGAAGGATTCACGAAATCATAGATCGGCATCTCGTATTCCACCTCCTCCGAACAGCCGGCAAGCGCACCCAGCGCCAGCGGAACACCCAGCAAAAAAACTTTAAATTTACCCATAAGCTCGCAATTTAAATCCGACATGTGCCACTCCCGGATAAAGATACGTTTTTTTTTCTATCTTTGCGGGAAAATCCGCAACAAAATTACACGACATATGGAGTACAATTTCAAGGAGATCGAGGCCAAATGGCAAAGCCGCTGGAGGGCGGACAAAACCTACAAGGTGGAGACGGACCCCTCGCGGCCCAAATTCTACGTGCTGGACATGTTCCCCTACCCTTCGGGAGCGGGCCTGCACGTCGGCCATCCGCTGGGCTACATCGCCTCGGACATCTACTCGCGCTACAAGCGGCTCAAGGGATTCAACGTCCTCCACCCGATGGGTTACGACGCCTTCGGCCTTCCCGCCGAGCAGTATGCGATCCAGACGGGGCAGCATCCCGCCGTCACGACCGAGCAGAACATCGCCCGCTACCGCGAACAGCTGGACAAGATCGGATTCTCGTTCGACTGGGACCGCGAGGTGCGCACGTGCGACCCCGGATACTACAAGTGGACGCAGTGGGCGTTCCTCGAGATGTTCTCCCATTGGTACGACCGTTCGAAACAGCAGGCGCGCCCCGTCGCGGAACTGACCGCCGCCTTCGAAACGAGCGGCACCGAGGGGCTGGACGCCGCCTGCACGACCGAGATGCACTTCACGGCCGCCGAATGGAACGCCAAAAGCGAGCGGGAGAAGGAACAGATCCTTCAGAACTACCGCCTCGCCTTCCGCGCCGACACCCAGGTCAACTGGTGTCCGAAGCTGGGGACCGTGCTGGCCAACGACGAAGTGCACGACGGACTTTCGGTCCGCGGCGGCTATCCGGTCGAGCAGAAGCGCATGAAACAATGGCTTCTGCGCGTGACGGCCTACGCCCAGCGCATGCTCGACGGACTGGACAAACTCGAATGGAGCGACTCGCTGAAGGAGATCCAGCGCAACTGGATCGGCCGCTCGGAGGGCGCCCAGGTCTTCTTCGACATCGAGAACAGCGACCGGAAACTGGAGATCTTCACCACCCGTCCCGACACGATCTTCGGCGTGACGTTCATGGTCATCGCCCCCGAGCACGAGTGGGTCGGCGAACTGACGACGCCCGAGAACAAGGCCGCCGTCGAGGAGTACATCCGCCAGACCAAAAAGCGTTCGGAGCGCGACCGCATCGCCGACACGAAGCGCGTAAGCGGCGTTGCGACAGGCTCCTACGCCATCAACCCCTTCACGAACAAAGCCATTCCGATCTACATTTCCGACTACGTGCTCTCGGGCTACGGAACGGGCGCCATCATGGCCGTTCCGGCGCACGACTCGCGCGACTGGGCCTTCGCCCGCCACTTCGGACTGGAGATCGTCCCGGTGGTCGAGGGCGGCGACATCGAGAAAGAGTCGTACGACGCCAAAACGGGGAAAGTAATCAACTCGGATTTCCTCAACGACATGGATGTAAAGGAGGCGATTCAGGTGATGTTCGCCGAAGTCGAGAAGCGCGGACTGGGCAAAAAGCTCGTCAACTACCGCCTGCGCGACGCCATTTTCTCGCGCCAGCGCTACTGGGGCGAGCCGTTCCCGATCTACTATAAGAACGACACAGCCTACCCGCTGGCGGAGGACAAACTGCCGCTGGAGCTGCCGCCCATCGAGAATTTCGGCCCCACGGCCGAGGGCGAACCGCCGCTGGCCCGCGTCAAGGGATGGGCGACGCCCGAGGGCTGCCCCTACGAACTGTCGACGATGCCCGGATTCGCCGGATCGTCGGCCTACTACCTCCGCTACATGGACCCGCACAACGACGAGGCGCTCGTCGGGAAAGAGGCGGACGAGTACTGGCGCAACGTCGACCTCTACGTGGGCGGCATCGAGCACGCCACGGGTCACCTGATGTACTCGCGCTTCTGGAACATGTTCCTCTACGACCTGGGCTGCGTCTGCGAGGAGGAGCCGTTCCGCAAGCTCGTCAACCAGGGCATGATCCAGGGGCGCTCGAACTTCGTCTACCGCATCGTGGGAACCAACAGGTTCGTGTCGCTGGGCCTCAAGGACCAGTACGAGACGCAGGCGCTCTACGTCGACGTGAACATCGTCCGCAACGACATCCTCGACCTCGACGCCTTCCGCGCATGGATGCCCGAATACAAGGACGCCGAATTCATCCTCGAGGACGGCAAGTACGTCTGCGGCTGGGCCATCGAGAAAATGTCGAAGTCGTTCTACAACGTCGTGAACCCCGACTACATCGTCGACAACTACGGCGCCGACACGCTGCGCATGTACGAGATGTTCCTCGGGCCGCTGGAGCAGTCGAAACCCTGGGACACGAACGGCATCGACGGCGTGCACAAATTCCTGCGCCGCTTCTGGCGCCTGTTCTTCGACCGCGACGGGCAGCTGTGCGTCACGGACGAAAAGGCGACCGAGCAGGAGCTGCGTACCCTCCACAAGACCATCAAAAAGGTCTCGGAGGACATCGAGAACTTCTCGTTCAACACCTCCGTGGCGGCCTTTATGATCTGCCTCAACGAGCTGGGCGAGTGTTCGAAGCGCGAAGTGCTCGAACCGCTGACCGTGCTGCTCGCCCCCTTCGCCCCGCACATCGCCGAGGAGCTGTGGGCCGCGCTCGGACACACCGAATCGGTCTGCACGGCCTCCTATCCGGTCTGCGACGAGACGCACCTCGTGCGGAACTCGTTCGAATACCCCGTGTCGGTCAACGGCAAGCTCCGCTTCCGGAAGGAGTATGCCGCTTCGATGACGCCCGCCGAGATTCAGGCCGACGTCGTCACGGCCCCCGAGGCGCAGAAATGGCTCGAAGGCAAAACCCCGAAAAAGATCATCGTCGTGCCGGGCAAGATCATAAACATCGTGATCTGACACCCCGTCACGCCTAAAATACCGATTTATGAAACGCACACTACCGCTTATCGCAACACTCCTGCTTATGACCGCAACAGCATCGGCACAGGATTACGGACAGACCGCGACCCTCAAAATCTGGGACAACACGACCGCGCCCCACAGCAACGGCATCACGACGCCGGAAACGGAAAAGGAACCCAACCGCGTACGGAACACCTCCGAAGCGACTCTCTACATCTTCCCGGCCGACAAGGCCAAGGCCACCGGCCAGGCCGTCGTCATCTGCCCGGGCGGCGGCTACGGCATGCTGGCCATGGACCACGAGGGCTACGAAATGGCGAAATGGTTCGCCGCCAACGGCATCACGGGCGCCGTGCTGAAATACCGGATGCCCAACCACCATCCCGAAGTGCCGCTGGAGGACGCCGTACAGGCCCTGCGCATCATGGCGGGACTCGAAGCGGGCGCCACGGGCTACACGGCGGACAAAGTGGGCATCGTCGGCTCTTCGGCCGGCGGACACCTCGCGGCGATGGCCTCGACGATCGGCAGTTTCAAACCGGCCTTCTCGGTCCTCTTCTACCCGGTCATCACGGCCGTGCAGGGCAAACGCCACCAGGGATCGTTCATCAATCTGCTGAGCGAGCAGCGCACCCCCGAGCAGGACGCAGCCTACTCGCTGGAGAGCCGCGTGACGGCCGACACCCCGCCCGCCATCCTGCTGCTCTCGGACGACGACAAGACCGTTCCGCCCGTCAACAGCACGCTCTACTACAACGCCCTGAAGGCGCACGGCATCGAAGCCTCGATGCACATTTACCCCTCGGGCGGCCACGGCTGGGGCATCCGCGACTCGTTCCGCTACAAGGCCCAGTGGCAGGACGCCGTGCTAGACTGGCTCCGCCGGATCAACGAATAAGCAGGCCGGGCACGAACCGCACCCCGGCACGAACCGAAACGAACCGGACGGCCGCCCGGCGACTACATCCCGGAGGGAATCCCGCACGAGGGGTTCCCTCCGTCGGTTTCTCCGGTCCGTGCATTGCCGTCTGCCGGTTATTTCCCATCGTTCCTTGCGAAAGAACGCCGGTTCCGAGAGAGAGCCGCTGCGGCCTTCGCTTAATTTTTTAATTCTTAATTTTCAATTCTTAATTAAATGTGTCGTATCTTTGTCCCCAAAACAAAGACACGACACATTTTTATGGCAGACAACACCATCCTGAACCGCCTCGACGGTTTGAAACTCAAATACGAGGAGACGGGGCAGAAACTCACCGACCCCGAAGTGATCGCCGACGTCAAGCAGTTCATCCAACTGACCAAGGAATACAAGGAGCTGGAGCCGATCATCGAGACTTCGGAACGCTACCGCACGGCCATCGCCAACCTCGCCGAAGCCAAGGACACGCTGGCCACGGACAAGGACGAGGAGATGCGCGAAATGGCCCGCGAGATGATCGCCGAGCTGGAGCCGCAGCTCGCACAGATGGAGGAGGAGATCAAGCTGCTGCTGATCCCCAAGGACCCGCAGGACTCGAAAAACGCCATCGTGGAGATCCGCGGCGGAACGGGCGGCGACGAGGCGGCGATCTTCGCCGGCGACCTGCTGCGCATGTACACCAAATACATCGAGTCGAAAGGCTGGCGCTACGAAATCACCTCCTCGTCGGACGGCGCCGCAGGCGGTTTCAAGGAGGTGGTGCTGAAGGTATCGGGACAGAACGTCTACGGGACGCTCAAATACGAGTCGGGCGTGCACCGCGTGCAGCGCGTGCCCCAGACCGAGACGCAGGGCCGCGTGCACACCTCGGCCGCATCGGTGGCCGTGCTCCCCGAAGCCGAGGAGTTCGACATCGAAATCTCGATGAACGACATCCGCAAGGACATCTTCTGTGCGAGCGGTCCCGGCGGCCAGTCGGTCAACACGACCTATTCGGCCATCCGCCTGACGCACATCCCCACGGGCATCGTCGTGCAGTGCCAGGACCAGAAATCGCAGCTGAAAAACTTCGACAAGGCTTTCGAGGAGCTGCGCACGCGCGTCTTCAACCTCGAATACTCGAAATACCTCGACGAAATCGCCTCGAAGCGCAAAACGATGGTCTCGACGGGCGACCGTTCGGCCAAGATCCGCACCTACAACTACCCGCAGGGGCGCATCACCGACCACCGCATCAACTATACGATCTACAACCTCGCGGCCTTCATGGACGGCGACATCCAGGACTGCATCGACCACCTGATCGTGGCCGAGAACGCCGAACGTCTGAAAGAGAGCGAACTTTAGCTGCTTAAAAAGCCCTTTTCAGGGGCAGCAGGGACAGCAGGGACAGCAGGGGCGGGATGAGCCGCTGCCGAAACCCGTTGCCCCGGGCCGTCTAAAAAACGGCTTTCAGGAGGGGGGGGCGGGTCCCGGACTTGCGCCCCGGATTCGGCTCCGGCCGTTTCAGATAAACGAAACAAGCGATGAAGATTCCCGCCGATTTCGACGCCGAGATCTGGAGCGTCGTCGCAGAGATTCCCGCAGGACGGGTCGCGACCTACGGGCAGCTGGCCCGGCTGATCGGCATGCCCGGCCATGCGCGCCGCGCGGGACGGGCGCTGGCGCTGGCTCCGGAAGGCCTGCCCTGCCACCGGGTCGTCAACAGCCAGGGCCGGACAGCGGCCGGATGGACCGGACAGCGGGAGCTGCTCGCAGCCGAAGGCGTCCGTTTCCGGGCCAACGGCTGCGTGGACCTTTCGGCTTCGGGCTGGGAGGAGATCGGATAGTCCGCAGGCAATATCCCGGCCCTGCCGGCCGTTTTGCAAAAAAAAGATTACGGTATGAAAAGATACGCACTGCTTCTCTACATCCTGTTTCTCGCCGCAGCCGTCCGTGCCGCGACGCCCAGGCCGCAGCCCCTGTACATCGTCAACGGCAAGGAGACGTCCGAGATACGCTCGATTCCGCCCGAGGACATCGAGAACGTCGAGATGCTCCCCGCCGACGAGGAGACCATCGCCCGCTACGGCCAGCGGGCCGCACACGGCGTAATGCTCATTACGCTGCGCTACGACCGGCCGGCCTCCTTCCCCGCGGACTCCGCCTTCGGCAGCTACATCGCCCGGCAGGTGCGTTGGGACGAGAGCGAACCCACGGCGCGCGTGGTGCTGCGCTACAAGATCACGCCCGACGGCGAGACCGTCGTCCAGCAGGAGCTCGAATCGACCGACAACCGCCTCAAGCGGCGCGTGCTGAAAGCCGTGGCGGAAGCCCCGCGCTGGCATCCGGCGCAGAAGAACGGCGCGCCGGTCGAAAGCGAAGGCGTGTTGAGCATCCAGCTTCCCGAGGGCCGGCGCATGCCGCGGCAGGCGGAGCTGGTCATCCGCTGACAACTCCGCTCCCGAAACCCGCAAACCTCATCTGCAAAAGCCCCTGAAAAACTCCGAAACGTGAAAACCAACTCCCTCTCCGCATGGATTCTGGCCGTCAGGCCGTACAGCCTCGGCAACTCCGTCATCCTCGTCCTGATCGGCTCCGCACTGGCCTGGACCGACCGCGGATTCCATTGGCTTCCGGCCGTGCTGTGCCTCGCATTCGCCCTGCTGATGCAGTGCACGGCCAACCTGGTGAACGATCTCTGGGACTTCCTGAAGGGGGCCGACCAGCCCGACCGGCTGGGTCCCGACCGCGCCTTCGCCAAAGGCTACATCACCCTCGGGGCCATGAAGGCGGGCATTGCGGGATTCACCCTCGCGGCCTGCGCCGCGGGCGTCGCGCTGCTCGTCTGGGCGCTCCACGCCGGCGCGCTCCGCTACGGAGGCTGGGAACTCGTCGCCGCAGGCGCCGCCTGCATCGTCTTCGCCTGGTTCTACACCGCAGGCCCTTACCCGCTGGCCTACCACGGGCTGGGCGACGCCGCGGTCATCCTCTTTTTCGGACTGGTCCCCGTGGGATTCACCTATTACATCCAGACCGGCGCGTGGACCCCGGAGGTTCTCGTCGCCGCGCTGGCCTGCGGCCTCGTGATCGACACGATGCTGATGATCAATAACTTCCGCGACCGCGAGGAGGACGCCCGCTGCAACAAACGCACGATCGTCGTCTGCCTCGGCGCAGGCGTCGGCCGCTGGGGTTATCTCGCCCTGGGAACCGCGGCCGTCGCGCTGTGTCTCACGCTGCTCTTCGCAGGCCGCACGTGGGCCGCCCTGCTTCCCCTTCCCTACCTCGCCGCACATATCTCCACATGGCGCAAGATGGTGCGCATCGACCACGGCGACGCGCTGAACGTCTGTCTGGGTGAAACTGCCCGCAACATCCTGCTGTTCGGAGCCTTGTTCACCCTCGGAATTCTGCTGGGCCGATGACTGAATCACAACACATTACCCTGCGCGAGTTGCAGCGCCGCGTGAAGTCGGCGCTCGAAGGGCAGTTCGCGCTGCCCCTCTGGGTGAGCGCCGAGATTTCGGAAATCAAGGTCAACTACTCGGGCCACTGCTACCTGGAGCTTGTGGAGAAGGGCGGCGACAACGGCGTGCCGACAGCGCAGGCCCGGGCCGTCGTGTGGCGTTCGAACTACCCCCGCATCGCGGGCTATTTCGAGGCCGAAACGGGCCAGCGGCTCGCCGCGGGCATCAAAATACTGGCCAAGGCGCTGGTCACCTACCACGAACTTTACGGCTTCTCGCTCCAGATCACCGACATCGACCCCTCCTACACGCTGGGCGACATGGAGCGGCAGCGGCAGCAGACCATCGCGCAGTTGCAGCAGGAGGGCGTCTGGGACATGAACCGCGAGGCGCCGATGCCGGCCGTCGTGCAGCGCGTGGCCATCGTGTCGAGCGCCAACGCCGCCGGCTATCAGGACTTCTGCAAGGAGCTGGCCCGAAGCCCCTACCGTTTCGAGCTGACCCTGTTCGACGCCTTCATGCAGGGCGAAGCGGCCGAGGAATCCATCATCGAAGCCCTGTGCAACGTCGCGGCCCGGCCGGAAAAATTCGACGCCGTGGTGCTGATCCGCGGAGGCGGGTCGCGCAGCGACCTCAACTGCTTCAACGCCTACCGCCTCTGCGCCCACGTGGCGCAGTTCCCGCTGCCGGTGGTGACGGGCATCGGGCACGACAAGGACACCAGCGTGGCCGACATGGTGGCCCACACGGCGCTCAAGACCCCGACGGCGGTGGCCGGATGGCTGGTCGAACGGATGGCCGAAACCGACGGGTGGCTCGACTGCGCCGCCCTGCAACTGAACGACATGACGAAGGCCGCGATGCACGCCTCGGAGGTGCGTCTCGAACGCCTCTCGGGCGAAGTGCGGCGGCTGAGCGGCGAACTCCTCACGCGGCAGACGCTGCGTCTGGAACATTTCACAGGGCTGCTGCCCGACGCGGCGCGCGACTTCCTCGCGCGGCAGGGCGTGCGGCTCGGCAACGCCGCGGAACTGATCGCCGGACGTTCGCCCGAACGCATCCTCCGGCTGGGATTCGCCGTCCTGCGCGCCGGAGGCCGTGCCGTGACCTCGGCCGGAAGCGTCGCGGAGGGCGAGCAGGTCGAAATCGAGGTCTCCGACGGCAAGATAGACGCAACCGTAAATTCCGGAAAAATATGGCAAAAAAAGAAGTGACCTACGCCGAGGCGATGGGTGAGATCGAGAAGATTCTCGCACGCCTGCGCAACGAAGAGATGGACGTGGACAGCCTCGCCGCCGAGGTGAAGCGCGCCACGGAGCTGATCGCCTCGTGCAAGGCGCGGCTGCGCAAGGCCGAAGCCGACGTGAACAAGATTTTAGAGTAATCCCGCTGCATGCGTAAAATCCTCCGCCAGCCGCTCCTGAATGCGGCCATTGCCGCCTGCGGCGTCATTGACAAATCCGACCCCACCCCGACCCTCCCCCGGGGAGGAAGATGGCGTACGCTCCGGAGGGTCGGCACAAAAAACAGATAGTCGCGCAATGATAAAACAACTGATCAAATTCTCGCTCAACCACATCCCGCGCCCCGTGCTGCAACGCATCGCGGGATGGGCCGTACCCGTGGCGGGGCTCTTCTACAAGGGGCGCGGAGCCGAATGCCCCGTGTGCGGCGCGAAATACCGGAAGTTCATGCCCTACGGCTACGTGCAGCCGCGGCCCAACGCGCTGTGTCCCAAGTGTCTGTCGCTGGAGCGGCACCGCCTGCTGTGGCTCTACCTGACGCGCGAAACCGATCTCCTGATGGCCTTTCCGCGCACGCTGCACATTGCTCCCGAGGTCTGTATCATGCGTCACCTCAAGCCCCACTTCAAGTCGCATCCGGGGCAGTATGTCACGGCCGATCTCGAAAGCCCGCTGGCCGACCTGCATTTCGACGTGCAGCAGATCCCGCTGGCCGACGGTTCGGTGGACGTGGTGATCTGCAACCACATCATGGAGCACGTCGCCGACGACCGGCGGGCGATGCGCGAACTGCACCGGGTCCTCAAACCCGGCGGCTGGGGCATCGTCCTCTCCCCGGTGGACAGGGACTACGAGCAGACCTACGAGGACGACTCGATCACCGATCCCGACGAGCGCACGCGCATCTTCGGACAGTACGACCACCGGCGCATCTACGGCGCCGACTATGCCGACCGCCTGCGCCAGGCGGGTTTCCAGGTCGCGGACATCGACTACGCCGCGACCTTCACCGAGGCCGAGCGCAGGCTATACGCCCTGCCGGCCGATCACATGTATGTGGTTTACAAAGTCTGACAGGCGGCCGTCGAAACGGCTGTCAGACGGGAATCGCCCGACGGCGATCCGGGGCTTGGTCTTGCCGTGGAAATCGCTTCCGCAGGTCATGGAAGCGCCTTTGGAGAGGGCCAGCGAGGTGAATAGACAGCCTGTTCGGGGGTGTGGTAGTTGTTGAAGACTTCCAGTCCCGCGGCCCCGCGGTCGAGCAGCCGCCCGGCGGTCTCCTCCCGGCCCCGGAAATTCAGCCCCGGATGCGCCACGACGGGCACGCCCCCGTTGTCGCGGACCAGCTCCACCGCATCGCGGTAATCCATATACTCCACGGGCACGAACGCCGGACGGCCCTGTGCGAAATAATCGAGGTAGAAGTTGATGTAAGGCATGTCGCTCCGCTCGCCGCCCTCCATATAGGGCCGCAGCGGGGGCGTATGGCAGTTCGCGTCGGAGAGCATCACCTCGGCGATCAGTTCGCCCGTCGGCGGTTTCCCGTCGGCGGCGGCCAGCACCGCACCGGCATCGACCCGGAAGCCCAGTTTCAGCAGGTTGTCGACCATGGCCCCGAACGACGCCATGACTTTGGCGGCAACCTCCTCCTCCAACCGCGCGAAATCCGCCGAACGCCAGTCGATGCCGTAGCCCAGCAGATGCAGGTCCGTCCCCCGGTAGTTGCAGTCGATCTCGATGCCGGGGACGAACCCGATGCCCCGCTCCCGGGCCAGCCGGGCAGCCTCGCCGACGCACCGCACCGAGTTGTGGTCGGTCAGCGAAAAGGCGTCCAGCCCGCGGGCGGCGCACAGACCGACGATTGCGGCGACGGGAAGCTCTCCCCGTCGCTGCTGTATCCGGAATGGATGTGGAGGTCATATGCGGCCATAATCAGTAGAGGTAAAACACGATCCCGGCGAAGTGCGCCGCAACCGCGAAGTCGATCAGCAGATGCCACACCATGTGGTGGTAGCGGAAGCCCTTGCGGGCGTAGAACCACGCGCCGAGCGTATAGAGCACGCCGCCCAGCGCGATCAGCGCCACGAGAGGCGTCGAAGCGTGGCTGATGAACAGCGGCAGGAAGAAGACGATCGTCCAGCCCATGACCAGGTAGATGGTCAGACTGATGGCCGGTATCGACTTTCGGGAGAGCGACTTGTAGAACACCCCGAAAATCACCATCGCCCATTGCAGGACGGTGATGAACACCCCCTGCCAGCCGCCGATGACCGACAGCGCGATGGGCGTATAGCTGCCCGCGATGGCGACGTAGATGAAAATATGGTCGAGGATGTGGAAAACCTCCTTGTGCTTCGACTGCGGGTTCATCGAGTGATAGAGCGTCGAGGCGAGGAACATCAGGAAGATCGAAATGACGAAAACCGACACCGAGACCGAGGCCAGAACCCCGCCGGGGTCATGCGCATAGGCCCACACGGCGGCGAAAGGAAGGGCCAGCAGCGATAACAGCGACATCACGCCGTGGGACACGGCATTGCCGATTTCCTCGCCTACGGTCGGCACGTAAACTGCCTTTTTCTTGTCCATAACACAACTGTTCAATTGTACATGCCAAATTTATGAAAAAATTTCATATCTTTGCGAGCATAGGTCATCTGGTTAGGTAAAAATGGACTTTTCACGGTACGAAAAACTCCGCACGCTCGTGCGCGCGAATTTCTCGGAGCAGACCCGGGCACTCGTCGACGAGGCGCTGGAGTATGCCGACGGGAAACTCGCCGGACTGGTGCGCTACGACGGCTCGCCCCTGCTGGAGCATGCCGCCGCGGTGGCTTCGATCGTGATCTCGGAGGTGGGCCTGGGCCGCAACTCCACCATCTCGGCGATCCTGCACGACGTGGTGCGCCTCGCTCACAAGCAGCTGCCCGCCGAAGAATTCCTCGCCCTGAGCGCCGACATCCGCAAACGCTTCGGCGATCAGGTCGTGGGCATCACGCTGGGTCTGGCCAACATCTCGGAGCTGAAGCTCAAGGTGGCCAAGGAGCAGGCCGACAATTTCCGGGACCTGATCGTGAGCTACTCCGAAGACCCGCGCGTCATCCTGATCAAACTGGCCGACCGGCTCGAAGTGATGCGTTCGCTCGAAATGTTCCCCCGCGAAAAGTGGCGCAAGAAGAGCTGGGAGTCGATGAACCTCTACGCCCAGATCGCCCACAAGCTGGGTCTCTACTCGATCAAGAGCGAGCTGGAGGACATCGCCTTGAAATACCTCGAACCGAAGGATTACGAGCACGTCGTCACAAAACTCGAAGAGAGCGCCGAGGAGCGCAAGGCCTTCATCGGGCGGTTCCTCGTGCCGATCGAGCAGCGGCTGAACCGCCTCGGCATCAAATACCACATCAAGAGCCGCACCAAATCGATCTTCTCGATCTGGAACAAGATGCACAAACAGCACGTCCCGTTCGAGGGCGTCTACGACATCTTCGCCATCCGCATCATCATCGACTGCCCGCAGGAGGCCGAGAAACAGCTCTGCTGGACGGCCTATTCGGTGGTGACGGACTTCTACACGCCCAATCCCAAGCGCATGCGCGACTGGATCTCGATCCCCAAGTCGAACGGCTACGAGTCGCTGCACACCACCGTGTCGGCCGAAGGCCGCTGGGTCGAGGTGCAGATCCGCACCGAACGCATGGACGCCGTGGCCGAGCGAGGCATCGCCGCGCATTGGCGCTACAAGGGCGTCAACCAGGGGGCGCAGACCAGCGAAATGTGGCTGGGACATCTGCGCGAACTGATAGAGGACACGACCCACTCGCTGGCGCAGCGTTTCGACGCCAAGCCCGCGTCGGGCGAAATCTTCGTCTTCACGCCCAACGGCGACCTGCGCAAACTCCCCGAGGGGGCCACGCTCCTCGACTTCGCCTTCGACATCCACACCTCGCTCGGATCGACGTGCGTGGGCGGACGGGTCAACGGCCGCGCCGTGCCGATCCGCGAACAGCTGCGCAACGGCGACATCGTGGAGATCACCACCCAGAAAAACCAGACGCCCAAGTCGGACTGGCTGTCGCTGGTGGTGACCTCGAAGGCCCGCAACAAGATCAAGTCCTACCTGCGCGAGGAGCAGGCCAAGCACACGCGCATGGGACGCGAGGAGCTGGAACGCAAACTCAAGAACTGGAAATTCGCCATCACGATCGACGAGGCGGTGGCTTACCTGGCCAAATACTTCAAACTGCGCCTCGGCACGGAGGTCTACGCGCTGATCGCCACCCAGAAGCTCGACTTCGGGTCGATCAAGGAGATCCTCTCACGCCACCTTTCGGGCGAAGCCGAAGAGGAGCGCCGCGCCGCGGCCGCCGAAATCGAACGCCAGAAGGCCGCGCTGCACGGCACGCAGGAGAAGGCCGCTCCGCAGGACGCGCTGGTGATCGACGACGACATCTCGAAAATCCAGTACAAGCTGGCCAAATGCTGCAACCCGATCAAGGGCGACGACGTGTTCGGATTCGTGACGATCAGCGCGGGAATCACCATCCACCGCTGCGACTGCCCCAACGCCAAGCGCATGCGCGAGAACTACCCCTACCGCGTGATCGACGCCCGCTGGCGGCAGTCGGCCGAAGGGGCGTTCCGCGTCACGATCCGCATCGTGGCGGCCGACACCACGGGCATGGCCAACCACATCACCGAGGTCATCGTCCGCGATCTCAAACTGGGCATCCGCTCGATGAACTTCGCACCCGCCGGGAACGGCTGCGTGGCGGGAGAAGTGGCCGTCGAAGTGCCCGGTACGGCCGTCGTGGACACGCTCATACACCAGATCATGCGCATCAAGGGCGTGCAGCGCGCCTACCGCGTCAACTAATTCCGCAAACAACTTTTTACCCACACAAACGATAAATGAATAACAACACAATCAGCGTCGTTTTCGCCGACCCGTCGCACGCACATTACGCACCGCGTATTTGCGATCTGATCTACGAGTCGGCCCTGCAGCGGGGTACGGGCATCGCCAAGCGGTCGCCCGAATACATCGCCGCAAAAATGACCGGTGGCAAGGCCGTCGTGGCGCTGGACGGTGAAAAACTGGTCGGGTTCAGCTATATCGAGTGCTGGGGTCACGGCGACTTCGTCGCCACCTCGGGACTTATCGTCGATCCGGAGTACCGCCATATGGGACTCGCGGAACAGATCAAACGACGAACCTTCGAGCTGGCCCGACGACGATTCCCGTATGCCAAGTTATTCAGTATCACCACGTCGCTGCCGGTTATGAAGCTCAACTCGCGAATGGGCTACGTCCCCGTGACCTTCTCGGAACTGACCGAAGACGAGGAGTTCTGGCGCGGCTGCGAAGGCTGCTGCAACTACGACATCCTGCAACGCAACAACCGCCGCATGTGCCTCTGCACGGGCATGCTCTACGACCCGGCCAAGGAACCGCCCGCGAAACAGTCGCGGCTGGCCCCCTACCGGATGTTTTTCCGGAACAAAGTAAAAAAACTGTTCCACCTGAAATAACGGAAAATATCATTCGAGACAACCCGGTCGCGTCGCGACAAGTCCCCTCCGAGGAGGGGATTCAGGGGAAGGTCAGAATTGCAAACGACGCCGAAGGCGGCGACAACGACCGGAGGATTTGCACTCCGGCAGCATGAATAAAAAAACAAAAAAACAGAATATCATGGAAACCAAGAAGAAAGTGGTTCTGGCGTTCAGCGGCGGTCTGGACACCTCGTTTTGTGTAAAATACCTCTCCGAGGAGAAGGGTTACGACGTTTACACGGCAATCGCCAACACGGGCGGGTTCTCGAAACCCGAACTCGAAAAGATCGAGAAGCGCGCCATGGAGCTGGGCGCCACGGCACACGCGACGCTCGACATCGAGCAGGAGTACTACGAGAAAAGCATCCGCTACATGGTCTTCGGCAACATCCTGCGCAACGGGACCTACCCCATTTCGGTAAGTTCGGAGCGCATTTTCCAGGCCATCGCCATCATCGAATACGCCAAACAGATCGGCGCCGACGCCGTGGCCCACGGTTCGACCGGCGCGGGCAACGACCAGGTGCGCTTCGACCTGACGTTCCAGATCCTCGCCCCCGAGATCGAGATCATCACCCCGACGCGCGACATGACCCTGACGCGCGAATACGAGATCGACTACCTCCGCAAGCACGGCATCACGGCCGACTACAAGAAGATGGAGTACTCGATCAACAAGGGGCTGTGGGGAACCTCGATCGGCGGCAAGGAGACCCTCCACTCGGAGCAGACGCTCCCCGAGGAGGCCTATCCGAGCCAGATCACGGCCGAGGGCGAGGAGCGGCTCAAACTCACCTTCGAGCAGGGCGAGCTGGCGGCGGTCAACGGCACGCCCTACACGGACAAGGTCGAGGCCATCCGCGCCGTGGAGGCCATCGGGGCGAAATATGGCATCGGCCGCGACATGCACATCGGCGACACGATCATCGGCATCAAGGGCCGCGTGGGCTTCGAGGCCGCCGCGCCGATGCTGATCATCGCCGCGCACAAGATGCTCGAAAAACACACGCTGACCAAATGGCAGACCTACTGGAAAGACCAGGTGGCGACGTGGTACGGCATGTTCCTCCACGAAGCGCAGTACCTCGAACCGGTGATGCGCGACATCGAGGCGATGCTCCTCTCCTCGCAGCGCAACGTGACGGGAACCGTGGAGCTGATCCTGCGGCCGCGCAACTATACGCTCGTGGGCGTCGACTCGACGTTCGACCTGATGAAGACCGACTTCGGCGAGTACGGCGAGGTCAACAAGGCGTGGACGGCCGACGACGTGAAGGGATTCACGAAGATCCTCGGCAACCAGATCAAGATTTTCTACAACGTCCAGAAACGCAACAAGAAATGATCCGGGTCGGCATCATCGGAGGCGCCGGGTACACCGCCGGCGAACTGATCCGCCTGCTGGTGAACCATCCGCAGGCGGAGATCGCCTTCGTCCACAGCACTTCGAACGCGGGCAACCGCCTCGCGCAGGTGCACGGAGGACTGGAGGGCGACACCGGCATGCGGTTCTGCGACGCGTACGACCTCGGGGCGATCGACGTGCTGTTCCTCTGCTCGGCCCACGGGCAGAGCCGGGTCTGGATGGAAGAGAACACGATCCCCGCAGGCGTGAAGATCATCGACCTGGCGCAGGATTTCCGCGACGAGTCGTGCGGATTCGTCTACGGGCTTCCGGAGCTGAACCGCGAACGCATCCGCCGGGCGGAGCGCGTGGCCAACCCGGGCTGTTTCGCCACGGCGATCCAGCTGGCGCTGCTGCCGCTGGCCGCCGCGGGGCTGTTGCAGGACGAGGCGCACGTGACGGCGGTGACGGGTTCGACGGGCGCAGGCGTAAAACCCTCGGCCACGACCCATTTCAGCTGGCGGTCGGACAACATTTCGGTTTACAAGGCCTTCACGCACCAGCATCTCCTGGAGATCGGGCGCAACCTGCGGCTGCTGGAGCCGTCGTTCGACCGCGAAGTGAACTTCGTGCCGATGCGCGGCGACTTCACGCGGGGCATCCTGGCGAGCGTCTACACGGCGTGTCCGCTCGACGGCGAAGCGGCATCGAAGCTCTACGCCGACTTCTACGCCCCCTCGGCATTCACCCGCGTCACGGAACGCGACGTGGACCTCAAGCAGGTGGTCAACACCAACAAGGCGTTGCTCCACACAGCCAAATACGGCGGGAAACTGCACGTCGTCTCGGTCATCGACAACCTGCTGAAAGGGGCGTCGGGACAGGCCGTGCAGAACATGAACCTGATGTTCGGGCTGGACGAAAAGGAGGGTTTGCGGCTGAAAGCCTCGGCATTTTAATCCGGACCGGTGTTATTCACGGCGTACCGCCGTGGTTTGCACAACCTTTTGGTGGCAACCGACGCACGCAGCACGAGCAGAGACCGCTTGCGGGCTATGCCGTGCCAGAAGGAGGAAAACGAGCGCAGCGAAGTTAAAAGCACCAAAACCGCTTCCAGAGGCGATGGCCGGATGCGCGTTTCCGATTCGGTTGCTGCGCCTCTTCTCACGCCGCCTCTGGCGGCGAATGAATCCGGCCCGATGCCGAGCCGTCAAACGAAGTCCCGGCTAAAAGCGCAGGCGTAAGACGCCTGTTTTATGAATGTTCGCGCAGCCCCCTAAAACCCGCCTTTTAGGCGGGCGCCCGGAGCCAGCGTTAGCCGGGACGGCATAGGCAGAGGCATCCGTCGGAGAGCTTTTGGTACTTTTTGCGGCCAAAAAGTACAAAGAATTTCACGGTCAAAGACTGCGATTAAGACAATAAATGTAAATTTGTACATATGGAACTTTTCAACGTATATTCGTTATATCCGATCGAACCGGTGAGGGGCAAGGGCTGCTACGTCTACGACGCGGCGGGAACCGAGTACCTCGACCTTTACGGCGGCCATGCCGTGATCTCGATCGGGCATGCGCAGCCCGACTACGTGCGGGCCGTGCAGGAGCAGGTCGCACGTCTCGGATTCTACTCCAACTCGGTCGAGAATTCGCTTCAGGTGAAGTTGGCGGAGAGACTGGGCCGCATCTCGGGTTACGACGACTACCGCCTTTTCCTCTGCAACTCGGGGGCCGAGGCCAACGAGAACGCCCTGAAACTGGCGTCGTTCCACACGGGCCGGTCGAAGGCGCTCGCCATCTCGAAGGCCTTCCACGGCCGCACGTCGGGAGCCGTCGCCGTGACGGACAATCCGGCGATCTCGTCGCCCTTCAACCGCACGCCGAACGTGGAGTTCACCCCCCTGAACGACATCGGGGCGATGCGCGCGAAGCTCGCCACGCGGGAGTTCGCAGCGGTGATCGTCGAGGGCATTCAGGGCGTTGCGGGCATCCACTGCCCGACGGACGAGTTCCTGCGCGCCGTGCGCGCCGCCGCGACCGAGACCGGGACGCAGCTGGTGCTCGACGAAATCCAGTCGGGATACGGCCGCACGGGCCGCTTCTTCGCCCACCAGGCCGCCGGCATCCGCCCCGACCTGATCACCACGGCCAAAGGCATGGCCAACGGATTCCCGATCGGCGGCGTGCTCATAGCGCCCCACTTCGAAGCGCGTCCGGGGCTGTTGGGAACCACCTTCGGCGGCAGTCACCTGGCCTGTGCGGCGGCCATCGCCGTGCTGGAGGTGATCGAGCGCGACGCTCTGGTGGAAAACGCCGCCGAGATCGGCGACTACCTTCTGGCCGAACTGCACAAGATCGGCGGACTGAAAGAGGTGCGCGGACGCGGCCTGATGATCGGCATAGAGATCGACGGATCGGGTCCGGAGCTGCGCAAGAAACTGCTTTTCGACAAGCACATCTTCACGGGCGGGGCGGGAGCTTCGACCGTCAGGCTGCTGCCGGCGCTGTGCTTGACAAAAGAGATGGCGGACCGCTTCCTCACGGCGTTCGACAAGGTGAAAGGTGAAAGGTGAAAAGTGAAAGGTGAAAAAGGCCGACTTTTGCTCCGGACCCCATAAAACAGGCGTTTTACGCCGGCAGGCCGCAGCTCCGCCCTGCGAAGGCCTGCTATTGCGCGTTGCTTCATAGCATTCCCCCGCGAGCTGCCGCCTGCCTAAAAGGCGGGGTTTAGAGGACGATCCAGAGACAGCCTTCCGAGATGGAAGCCAGATAATTTAACAAAAAACAAAAAAACGAATCCATGGATAAATTCACCTGCGTAGAAGACATCGGCGACCTTCGTCAGGCTGTCGCCGAAGCATTGGAGATCAAGCGCGACCGCTTCCAGTTCACGGGACTGGGGCGCAACAAGACCCTTTTGATGCTCTTCTTCAATTCAAGCCTCCGCACGCGGCTTTCGACCCAGAAGGCCGCCATGAACCTCGGCATGAACGTCATGGTCCTCGACGTCAACCAGGGGGCGTGGAAACTCGAAACCCAGCGGGGTGTGGTGATGGATGGCGACAAGGCCGAACACCTGCTCGAAGCCATTCCGGTCATGGGATCGTACTGCGACGTGATCGGCGTAAGATCGTTCGCACGGTTTCAGGACAAAGCCGAGGATTACGAGGAACGCGTGCTGGAGCAGTTCATCCGCCACTCGGGCCGTCCGGTCTTCTCGATGGAGGCCGCGACGCGCCACCCGTTGCAGAGTTTCGCCGACCTGATCACCATCGAGGAGCACAAGGCCGTGGAGCGTCCGAAGGTCGTGATGACCTGGGCGCCGCACCCCAACGCCCTGCCGCAGGCCGTGCCCAACTCGTTCGCCGAGTGGATGAACGCCGCGGACTACGATTTCGTCATCACCCACCCCGAAGGGTACGAACTGGACCCGAAGTTCGTGGGCGCGGCGCGCGTCGAATACGACCAGCGCAAGGCCCTCGAAGGCGCCGACTTCGTCTACGCCAAGAACTGGGCCGCCTATACGGACCCCAATTACGGCAAAGTGCTGTCGCGCGACCGCGCATGGACGGTCGATGCGGAGAAGATGGCGCTCACGAACAACGCCCGCTTCATGCACTGCCTGCCCGTAAGGCGCAACATGATCGTCACGGACGAGGTGATCGAATCGCCCCGTTCGCTGGTGATCCCCGAGGCCGCGAACCGCGAGATCGCGGCCCAGGTGGTACTCAAACGACTGCTGGAGGGTCTGAACTGATGGAACGGATCACAGTCGTAAAAATAGGCGGCAACGTCATCGACAACCCCGCGGCGATGAAACGCTTTCTGAAGGAGTTCGCCGCGCTGGAAGGCCCCAAAATACTCGTGCACGGAGGCGGGAAACTGGCCACGCGGCTGGCCGAGCGGCTGGAGCTGAAGGTGCAGATGGTCGACGGACGCCGCATCACCGACAAGGGAACGCTCGACGTGGTGACGATGGTTTACGCCGGGCTGATCAACAAGCAGGCGGTGGCCGGATTGCAGGCCGCAGGATGCAACGCCCTCGGGCTGTCGGGCGCCGACGGAAACGCCGTCACGGCCCGGCGCCGCAGCCCCCAGCCGGTCGACTACGGGTTCGTGGGCGACATCGAACGGGTGGACTCCGCGCTGCTGCGCAGGCTGCTCGAAGACGGCATGGCGCCCGTCTTCTCGGCCATCATGCACGACGGAAAAGGGACCCTGCTGAACTGCAACGCCGACAGCGTGGCTTCGGCCGTAGCGCTGGGCGCGGCGGAAATTGCCCCGACAGACCTGGTTTTCTGCTTCGAGAAAGCCGGGGTTCTGCGCAACCCGGACGACGACACGTCGCTGATCCGTGAGATCACGGCCGCAACCTATCCGCCGCTCAAGGCCGACGGCGTCGTGAGCAAAGGGATGATCCCCAAGATCGAAAACGCCCTGAAAGCCGTCGAAAAAGGGGTGCGGAGCGTGACGATCCGAAGCTCCGAAAACCTGTCGAACGGAATCGGAACGGTGATCCGGAATTCATAATTCACAATTAGAATAGTTCGATGTCGTAATTGCCTGATCCATGCCCCGGATGCTGTCAGCCGCCGTACTCGCCGCCTTCGGCGTCGTATTCAAATCCGACCCCACCCCGGCCCTCCCTCAAGGAGGGGGATGGCGTCGTTCCGAACCGCAGTCGATTGCAACACGAATGTAGCTAATTCTATTAAAATTAAAATTTGGACGCACACATCACAGAGGCCGTAGAACTCTTAAAACAGCTCATCGCGACGCCCTCCCGCTCGCGCGACGAGGCGCGCACGGCAGACCTGCTCCACGCATTCCTCGCCCAACGCGGAGCGGCGCCCGAACGGCTTGCGAACAATGTCTGGGCACGGGCCGAGGGGTTCGACCCCGCACGACCGACGCTGCTCCTGAATTCGCACCACGACACGGTACGCCCGGCGGCATCGTACACGCGGGACCCCTATGCGCCCACCGTCGAGGACGGAAAGCTTTACGGACTGGGAAGCAACGACGCAGGGGCTTCGGTGGTATGTCTGTTGGAGACTTTTCTCACGTTCCGCACACGTCCGCTGCCCTTCAACCTCGTGCTGGGAATCTCGGCCGAGGAGGAGTGCATGGGCGAAAACGGCATCCGCGCCCTGCTGCCCGCCCTGGGGAAAGTGGACATGGCGCTGGTGGGCGAACCGACGGGGATGCAGGCCGCAACAGGCGAACGGGGACTGGTCGTCCTGGACTGCACGGCGCACGGCCGGAGCGGCCACGCGGCGCGCGGCGAAGGGGTCAACGCCCTCTACATCGCGCTGGACGACATCGCGCGGCTGCGCTCTTTCCGCTTCGGACGGGAATCGGAACTGTTAGGACCCATCGGCATTGCGGTGACGCAGATCGAGGCGGGCACGCAGCACAACGTCGTGCCCGACACGTGCCGTTTCGTCGTGGACGTCCGCACGACGGACGCCTACTCGAACGAGGAGACGGTCGGGATTCTGCGGGCGGCCCTCCGCTCCGACGCCGTGCCGCGGTCGACGCGCATCCGCGCCGCGGCGGTCGGCGGGGAACATCCGCTGGTGAAGGCCGCAGTCGCCGCGGGACGCGAAACCTATATTTCGCCGACCACTTCGGACCGCACGCTGATGCCCTTCCCGGCACTCAAGATGGGTCCCGGACAATCGTCGCGGTCGCACACGGCCGACGAATTCGTCCTCCTCGAGGAGATCGCGGAGGGAATCGCCGTTTATGAAAAGTACATCGGAAAATTAGCACAGGAATATGGCTGGAAAACTTTGGGATAAAGGCTACGAGCCGGACAAAATGATCGAGGAATACACCGTGGGCGACGACCGCGAACTGGACATGCGCCTGGCGCGCTACGACGTCGAAGGGTCGCTGGCGCATATCGCCATGCTCGAGACCATCGGGCTGCTGACGGCGGAAGAACTCGAAAAACTCACCGCAGGGCTGAAAGAGATCGCCGCGGAGATCGAAGCCGGGCGTTTCGAGATCGAACCCGGCACGGAGGACGTTCATTCGCAGGTCGAGCTGATGCTCACCCGCCGGCTGGGCGATGCGGGCAAGAAAATACACTCGGGGCGTTCGCGCAACGATCAGGTCCTCGTGGACCTCAAACTGTTCCTGCGCGACGAACTGCGGCAGGTGGCCGACGCCGTGAAGAGGGTCTTCGACCGGTTGCAGGAGCAGAGCGAAAAGTATAAGGAGGTGCTGATGCCGGGTTACACCCACCTCCAGATCGCCATGCCCTCGTCGTTCGGGCTGTGGTTCGGGGCCTATGCCGAGACGCTCGCGGACGACATGCGTCTGGTGGCCGCGGCGTGGCACATCGCCAACCAGAATCCGCTGGGATCGGCCGCCGGATACGGCTCGTCGTTCCCGCTCGACCGCACGATGACCACCCGTCTGATGGGCTTCGAGGAGCTGCACTACAACGTCGTGGCGGCGCAGATGAGCCGCGGCAAGAGCGAACGCGCCGCAGCGGCCGCCATCGCCGCCGTGGCCGCGACGATCGGCCGGCTGGCGATGGACGTATGTCTGTTTATGAGCCAGAATTTCGGGTTCGTGTCGCTGCCCGACGAGCTGACCACCGGGTCGAGCATCATGCCCCACAAGAAGAATCCCGACGTCTTCGAGATCATGCGCGGACGCTGCAACCGCCTGCAATCGGTTCCCAACGAGATCGCGCTGCTGACGACCAACCTCCCCGTGGGTTACCACCGCGACCTGCAACTGTTGAAGGACATCCTCTTCCCGGCGACGACGGAGATCAAACGCACGCTCGCGATGTGCGACTTCATGCTTGCGCACATCCGCGTCAACGAGCACATCCTCGACGACAAAAAATACGACTATCTGTTCACGGTGGAGGACGTCAACCGGATGGTGCTGGCGGGCACGCCCTTCCGCGAAGCCTACAAGCAGGTGGGCATGGCCGTCCAAAGGGGCGAATACACGCCCACACGCGAGGTGCGCCACACCCACGAAGGCAGCATCGGCAACCTCTGCACGGCCCAGATCCGCCGCAAGATGGAGCGCGTGATGCAGGAGTTCGAGTAGGCGCGGCGCGGGCGGACAACAGGCGCGGCGGCGAAAAGCAGGCGCGGACAGGCAACAGACGCGGCGGCGAGATGCAGGCGCGGTGCGGGCAACAGGCGCGGATGTTTGGCCGTTCGGAATAATTGACTAACTTTGTCTGTAACCAACCCAAACCGACAAAGCAATGAATCTGAAACGCATGCTGTTGCTGCTGGCGTTGTCCGCAGCTATTTCGGCCGTCGCCGGACCGCAGAAAGTCAAGACCTCCGTTGAAAAAGTGACCCTGTTCATCGACGGGGCGCAGGTGACGCGCACCCGGCAGGTGGACCTCCCGGCCGGAAATTCGACGGTCGTATTCACCGGACTGTCGCCCTATCTGGATGACAAGAGCATGCAGGTCAGCGCCAAAGGCCCATTCACGGTGACGGCCGTCAACCGGCTTTTCAACCACACCGACAGCCTCGAACGCTCGACCCGCCAAAAGACGCTCGAAGAGACGCTCGAAGAGACGCAGCGGCAGCTGGACCGGCTGAAGGCCTCGCGCGAGGTCATGGATGCGGAGAGCGAACTGCTGAAAACGAACTGCTCGGTCGCCAACCGGAACGTCGCCACCCCGCTGGCCGCCATCAGGGAGTTGAACGAGTACTATGCCGCACGGCTGGAAGCGCTGAAAAGCAAGACGCTCTCCCTCGACGCGGAAGAAGAGAAAATCAACGAGCGCAGACGGCAGATTCTGGCCGAACTGGTGAATCTGGGCGGCAGACAGTCGGACCCGATGAGCGAAGTGGAGGTGCGGATCGAAGCCCCCGCGACCTGCAAGGCGTCGTTCACGCTGACCTACTACGTCCGCAACGCCGGCTGGTTCCCCTCGTACGACATCCGTTCGGGCGGGTTGTCGGAGCCGGTGGAGATCTCCTACAAGGCCAATATTTTCCAGAACACCGGAGAGGAGTGGAAGAACGTCGCCTTGACGCTCTCCTCGTCGAACCCCAATACCGGGAGCATCGCCCCGAAATTGCAGACCTGGCGGCTCGACTACGGTCTCGTCCCGCCCCGCTACAACCTCAACATGACGAGCAACACCGTGTCGGGAACAGTCCTCGACCATCAGCGCAAACCCCTGCCCGGAGCGACCGTCCTGATTCCCGGCACGACCATCGGCGCCGTCACCGACACCCGAGGCAGCTACTCGATCACCGTTCCCAACGGTGCTTCCAGCCTGCAATTCAGCTACGTCGGCTACATACCCCGAACGGAGAGAATCACGGGCAACACGATGAACGTCGTGATGCAGGAGGATGCGACGAAGTTGGACGACGTGGTCGTCATGGGATACGGCGTCTCGAATCAACTGGCAGGCGCCGCACCGGGTGTCCGGATTCGCGGCACAGCGGCTTCGGACAGAAAGGTGGCGGAAGTCGATTTTGCAGACTTCGACGCCGAGAGCGCCGTGATGGAGGTGGAGCAGACGCAGAGCCAGCTGGGCTACGAGTTCGAAATCAGACAGCCCTACACCATCCCTTCAGACGGCAAGAGCGTCGCAGCCGAAATCGGGAGGTTCGACCTGCCGGCCGCCTATATCTACCAGAGCACGCCGAAGATCGACAAGGACGCCTTCCTCGTGGCGGAGGCCACCGGCTGGGAGAGACTCAACCTGTTGCAGGGCGAGGCGAACGTCTATTTCGAAAACACGTTCGTCGGCAAGAGCATCCTCGATCCCGGTCAGACGAGCGACACACTCCGCTTCTCGATGGGCCGCGACCGGAGCATCCGCATCGAACGCACCAAGGAGAACGACTATTCGTCGCGCCGCGCCATCGGTTCGAACCAGACACAGACCGTGGCGTGGAAGTTCTCCGTGCGCAACACACGCCCGGAACCCGTCGTGCTGACGCTCGCCGACCAGCTGCCCGTATCGCGCAACAGCGCCATCGCTGTATCGGCCGAGGAGTTGAGCGGAGGCCAGCTGGACAAGGAGAGCGGCATCGTCACCTGGAGACTGGAGCTGAAACCCGGCGAGCAGCGCGAACTGCGCCTGCGCTACGCCGTGAAATATCCCAAAGGACGCAGCCTGACAATCGAGTGACCCGAAGAGGGGAGGGAAACGAAAAAGGGAGGACTGCATCGTCCTCCCTTTTTTCGAAGCCGTAACTTCCGCCTATTTGATGCGCTCGTAGTACTCACGGGTGCGGGTGTCGACACGGATCTTGTCGCCCGTGTTGATGAACAGCGGCACACGGATCGTGGCGCCGTCCTTCGCCGTCGCGGAGTTCACCGTCGCGGGTTTCAGCGAGTTGGTCGACGCCGTGTCGCCCTTGATGCCCGGCTCGGTGTAGATCACCTCCATATCGACGATCGGAGGAAGTTCGGCCGAAAGAACGGCCTCCTTCTCGGTGTGGAACATCACCTCGACGATCTGACCGTCGGTGATCAGGTCGTAGTTGTTGATCAGGTTCCGGTCGATGTTGATCTCCTCGAAAGTCTCGGTGTGCATGAAATGCGCTCCCAGGTCATCCTCGTAGGTGAACTGATAGGGACGGCGCTCGACGCGCACCTGCTCGATCTTCTGGCTTACCGACGAGAAGGTGTTTTCCAGCACGCGGCCGTTTTCCAGATTCTTGAGTTTCGAACGGACGAAGGCAGGGCCTTTGCCCGGTTTGCAGTGCTGGAAATCGACCACAAGGAACGTCTTGCCGTCCATTTCGATACACATGCCGATCTTGATGTCAGCTGCTGTAATTGTCATAGGAATATGGTTTATAATTGTTGTTTTTTCGCGCCGCGAAGTTACGAAAAAAATCCGGAAATTCCTATTCCCGGGGCCACAGCCCGCTGCAAACGCCCGCAGAACGGCCTCAAAGCTCTATCGCCTTGCATTTGAAGCCCATCTGCCGGATCTTCTCCAACGTACGGGGAAGTGCGTAACGCATGTTGCGGAAGGCCTTTTCGCTGTCGTGGAACACCACGATGGCGCCCGGCGCGAGGTGTTTCGTGACGTTCTTCAGGCAGGTGCGGGGCGACAGGCGGCGGTTGTAGTCGCGCGAGATGATGTCCCACATCACCAGTTTGTAACGCTGGCCCAGGAAACGCGCCTGCGCCGGGGTGATGCGCGCATAGGGCGGACGAAACAGTTCGCTGTGGATCAGATCGTTGGCGAAATCGACATCCTCCGTATAGCGTTCGAGGCTCATGCCCCATCCCTTCTGGTGCGAATAGGTGTGGTTGCCCACCTTGTGCCCGGCGTCGAGAATGCGCTTGTAGAGGTCGGGATACATCTCGACGTTCTTGCCCAGCACGAAGAAGGTCGCTTTGGCATCGTACTTGTCCAGCGTCGAAAGAATCCACTCCGTGACGCCCGGCGTGGGACCGTCGTCGAAGGTCAGGAACACGCCGTCCTCGTCGTCGATCTCCCAGATCAGGTCCGGCATCAGGCGCCGGACTATTTTTGGCGGTTTCAAACGCATAACGCGGCAAAAATAGTGAAATTCCGCGCCATTTGGAAAAATATACGTATATTTGTGATAAAGACAACTCGAATCGACCGACTATGAAAACGCTTTTCCGGATAACGATCGCAGCGCTGATCGTCGCGACGGCAGCAGGCTGCGACGCCTTCAAGACCCTGAACAATTCGAAAAAAAGTGCACAGGGAAAACCCTACGAACTGATCGTGGTATGTCCCCAGGCGGAGTGGACGGGCGAGGTCGGAAATTCGCTGCGCGCGATTTTCACCGCCCCGGTGCCCTATCTGAACCAGATCGAGCCGATCTTCGACGTGTTGCGCGTCACCGAACGCGGCTTCACGGGCATGGTCGCCGATCACCGCAACATACTCAAGATTCTGGTCGATCCGGAGCTGAAGGAGACCACGACCGCCGTGCAGTACGACGTGACGTCCGATCCGCAGATCGTGATGACGCTGCAAGGCCCCAGCGACGGAGCGCTGGTGAAATACCTCTCGGAAAACCGGGAGAACCTCGTCTATGCGCTCGAAAAGGCCGAACGCGACCGCGCCGTGAAGGCCAACGAGACCTATGGCAACCCCGGCATCGAGTCGGCCATTCTCAAAACGTTCGGCGTGGAGATGAAGGTTCCGAAGGGCTACACGCTGGCCGCACAGAAACCCGACTTCATCTGGGCGCGCAACGAATACCCGACCGCCAGTCAGGGATTCTTCATCTACTCCTACCCCTACGAAGGCAAGCAGTCGCTCACGGAAGAGGCGCTGGTAGCCGCACGCAACAAGTACGCGGCGCAGATTCCCGGCCCGTCGGAGGGTTCGTACATGATCACTTCGGACGCTTTCGCCCCCGACTACCGCCTGTTCCGCATGGAGGGACGCCTGTGGTGCGAACTCCGCGGATTCTGGGACGTGCACGGCGACTTCATGGGAGGCCCGTTCGTCAGCTATACGACCGTGGACACGGCCACCAACCGCGTCTTCACGCTCGACTGCTACGTCTACGCCCCCGATCTGAACAAACCCCGTAAGCGCAACTACATGCGGGGGCTCGAACACCTGCTCTACTCGGTGCGTTTCCCCAGGCAGTAACCCCCGCTTCCGGCGCGCAACGCCCAACCGCGCGATGAGAAGAAACCGACGGATATGCAGCAGATACTGACATATGCCTTTCTTGTAATCTACACGGTCACGATCCTCGGCATCGTCCTGGTCATCATCACCGACAACCGGAACCCGCTGAAGACCCTGCCGTGGATCATCGTGCTGGTGTTCGCCCCGGTCGTGGGGCTGGTCTTCTACTTTTTCTTCGGACAGAACCTCTCCAAGCAGCGCATCATCTCGCGCCGCACGCGCAAACGCATCACCATGCAGCTCGAAAAGGCTCTCGACGACGGACGGCCCGACATCCCGGACGAGCACCTCCCGCTGGCCCGGCTGCTCGCCGCGACGATCCACTCCGTACCGCTCTACGGCAGCCGCATCACGCCCTACACCGACGGCAAGTCGAAGATGGAGGCGCTGCTTGCGGAGATCGCCCGGGCGAAGCACCACATCCACATCCAGTATTACATCTTCTGCGACGACACAACGGGCTGCCGCCTGCGCGACGCGCTGGTCGCGAAAGCCCGGCAAGGGGTCGAGGTGCGCATCCTCTACGACGACGTGGGGTGCAGCGGCGTGAAAAAGTCCTTTTTCGAGGGGATGCGCCGCGAGGGAATCGAGGCGTTCGCGTTCCTGCACGTCAAGTTCCCGCTTTTCACCAGCAAGGTCAACTACCGCAACCACCGCAAAATAGCCGTCATCGACGGCTGCGTCGGCTTCATCGGCGGCATGAACATCGCCGACCGCTACGTCCGCGGCACGGAGTGGGGATCGTGGCGCGACACCCACTTCCGGATCGAGGGCAGCGGCGCGGCGGGGTTGCAGGCGTCGTTCCTGAGCGACTGGTCGGCGACCACGAAGCGGCACATCGCAGGCGCGGAGTACTACCCCGCGGCGGAACGCCATACGGACGACATCCTGCAGATCGTGCCGAGCGGACCGTTCGGCAAGTGGCGGGCACTGTTGCAGGCCGACAGTTACGCCGTCTCGAACGCCCGGAAGCGAATCTGGATACAGACCCCCTACTACCTCCCGTCCGACGTGCTGAACTCGGCCCTGCAAGTGGCGGCGCTGGCCGGCATCGACGTAAGGCTGATGCTCCCGACGCGCTCCGACTCGAAGGTCGTGGACCTGGCGTCGCACTCCTATCTCGACGACATGATGAAGGCCGGGGTGAAGATTCTCTTCTACAAACCCGGCTTCCTACACTCCAAACTGCTGATCATCGACGACTCCCTGACCGTCATCGGCTCGGCGAACATGGATTTCCGCAGCTTCGAACACAATTTCGAGGTCAACGCCTTTGTCTACGACAGAGAGTTCACGGCCCGCATGGCCGGGGTATTCGAAGACGACGCTTCGCGCTGTCATGCCCTGACGCCCGGAGAATGGTTCAACCGCCCGCGGCCGCGCCGCTGGGCGGAGTCGCTGATGCGGGTGTTCTCGCCGCTGCTGTAATCCCGCCTAAAAGGCGGAGGGGGGGGGATTTTAGACCGGCAAGTTTTGTGCATCGTAAGACGCGGGGCGGACAGGTAGTACCGACGTACGTCCCGTTCGCCCCGCGTGAGGGATGTGCGGAAATTGCCGCATAAAATCGAACCCTAAATATCGACGATGCCGTTGCGGATGGCATAGACCACCAGCGACGCGGTGTTCTTGCAGCCGGTTTTTTCGAGGATGTTGGCGCGGTGCTTGTCGACCGTGCGCTTCGAGATGAAAAGTTCGTCGGCGATCTCCTGATTCGACAGCCCCCGGCAGACGGCCACCAGGATTTCACGTTCGCGCGACGACAGCTGTTCGTCCGCGGCGTCTTCCCGCGTGCGCATGCGTCCCGTGAGCGACGAGAGCAGCTGCGGCGAAAAATAGCTGCCGCCCGCAGCCACCGTCTCCACAGCCTCGATCACGTCGCCGATGTCGGAATCCTTCAGCAAAAAGCCTCGCGCTCCGGCTTCGACCATGCGCGAATAGTAACTCTCCTCGCCGAACATCGAGAGCGTGATGATTTTGAGGTCGGGACGCTGCGCCAGCGCCCGCTCGGTCGTCTGCGCCCCGTCCAGCCCCGGCATGGCGAAATCCATGAACACGACATCGGCGTCGACGCCGCCGAGCATCGCCAGAAACTCCTCGCCGCTGGCTGCCTCGCCGACCACGCGGCACGCCGCACAGCGTTCGAGCAGCCCCCGCAGGCCGTTGCGGAAAAGCGAATGGTCGTCGACCAGGATGATCTTGTACGGTTCCATTATCGGCGACGGCGTTTGCGGTTGTGGTTGTGGTTGCGGTTCAGCGGCGCAGGCTCCTCCTGCGTATTGACGCGGATGGCGGCGCGCATGCCCTTGCCCTTGGCCGAGGCGATGTCGAACGTGCCGCCCAGCGAGTTGATGCGCGACGCGATGTTCGAAAGCCCCATGCCGCAGTCCATCATCGCCTGCGGATTGAACCCGCGGCCGTTGTCGGTATAGTCGAGCGTCAGCTCCGAGCCGTTCTGCGACAGCGAAAGGTTGATCGCCGAGCAGGCGGCGTGCTTGAGCGAGTTGTTGATCAGTTCGCAGATCACGCGATAGAGAATCACCTCGATGTCGGTGTCGTAACGCTCCGAACGGAGGTTCGTCGTGAAACGGATCTTCACGTCGTGCATCGCAGCGCTCTTGTCGATGAAGTTCTGCACGCCCCGCGCCAGCCCGAAATCGTTGAGCACGTGGGGCGAAAGGTTGTTCGAAATCTCGCGCAGCGAGCGGATCGCCTCGTCGATCACATAGGTCGTATTGTCGATGATCTCGCGCTGCTCGGCGTCGTGCTCCTCGCGCGCGAGGGCCGTAAGCGACATTTTGGCCGAAGAGAGCAGCGGCCCGAGACCGTCGTGCAACTCCTTCGAGAAACGCGACCGGGCCTTCTCCTCGGTGCGGAGCACGGCCGTGAGGATACGCTTGTTGAGCAGCGACCGCTGACGGTTCAGACGGTTGATGTATTTGAACAGCTTGTGGGCGTACATCACGCCGATCGACAGGCAGACCGAGATCACGATCCCCAGATAACCGAACCACCAGCGGGGAATGATCTCGAAGCCCGATACGAGAAGCAGCTGGATGAGGCGTTCGACCGACAGCAGCGAAAAGCCCACGATGAAAAGAATCCACACCGAATTGTATTTGGTGGTGCGCACCAACCGCAGGGCATAGCCCGTGGCGACGCATTGGATGACGATGGCTATGACTAACAGGATCTTGATCAGCATAGGCGGACATTTTTTGACAAAAATAATTAAAAATTAAGAATTAAGCATTAAAAATGCCGCCTTCGGACTGCTCTCCGCCGATTTCCCGGTCCGGCGCCCCTCTCCGGTCACTTCAAGACCTTCGTCAGATTCTTCAGCTGGCGGTAATCCGTCAGATCGACCTGCACGGGAACCACCGCCACGTACTTGTTGGCCAGCGCCCATTCGTCGGTGTCGGTGGCTTCAGGCTCGCCGTTGACGAATTCGCCCGTGAGCCAGAAATATTCCCGGCCCCGGGGGTCTTCGTGGCGGTAGAACTCTTCGCGCCAGAAACCGCGGTTCTGGCGGCAGAGTTTCATTCCCTTGAGTTCCCCGACGCTGCCGACCGGAACGTTCACGTTCAGGCACAGCGGCAGTTCGACCTCCGCGGCGAAGATCTCGCTGACGATCCGCCGGCCGTAGACCACCGCAGCGGCGAAATCGGCGTCGGCCCCGTGGTCGTCGAGCGACAGCCCGACGGCCGGACAGCCGTAGAAGCTGCCTTCGATGGCGGCGCCCATCGTCCCGGAGTAGAGAACGTTGACGGCCGAATTGGAGCCGTGGTTCACGCCCGAGATCACCATGTCCACGCGCTCGTCGCGCAGCAGGTAGTCGAAGGCCATTTTGACGCAGTCGACCGGCGTTCCCGAAAACGCGTAAACCGCGACGCCCTCCTCCTCGCGGATGCGGCGCAGGTAAAGCGGATTGTACATCGTGATGGCCTGGCTCATGCCGCTCTGCGTCGTCTCGGGAGCCACGACCACCACGCGGCCGAAGGCCCGGGCGACCTCTATGGCAGCCTCCATGCCTTTCGAATCGTATCCGTCGTCGTTGGTTACGAGTATCAGTCTTTCATTCATCTTTCAAATCGTTTTCCCGCAAAGATACGAATAATATCGCGCTTTTTTCATGCAATAGTTGCACTGTTCGGAAAATTCTTCCTATATTTGCAGTCCCTTTCGGGCGTATATCAACCTCTTCCATTGGGCGCTACGGCAGATGCGGACGGGTACGGCGGGCGGAAAGCGAATGCTTCAGACGCAGCGCAAACCAATTCGCGGGATTACAGGCAAAGGACCTGTATGGTAGCCCCGGCGCAGCGGGAATGTCGAATGCGAAACACAAAAATTGTTGCAACAATGAACAAAGACGCAATCATCAAGCTCGTCAACGAGCAGATGTGGCCCAAGACGGACGCCGACGTGCCGTCGTTCAAGGCCGGTGACACGATCACCGTCTCCTACAAGATCGTCGAGGGAAACAAGGAGCGCGTGCAGAGCTTCCGCGGTGTGGTTATCCAGATCAAAGGCTCGGGCAAGACCAAGATGTTCACGATCCGCAAGATTTCGAACGGCGTGGGCGTGGAGCGTATCTTCCCCCTCTACTCGCCTCACATCGACAAGATCGAGGTCAACAAGATCGGTGTCGTACGCCGCGCACGCATCTACTACCTGCGCGACCTGACCGGCAAGAAGGCCCGCATCAAGGAGAAGCGCATGACCCGCACGGAGAAGAAATAATCCCGCGGTCGGAAAGAGAAAACAGGATGTCTGAAAAGGCATCCTGTTTTTTTGCGTCCGAAAGAAGCGCGGAACCGACCGGAGACGTCAGAGAACGATGCCGCCGGTCTTTTCAGCGCATCGTATTCAGCCTGGAGCCGGGCCAAAGCCGCCTCGTTGCAGCGTTCGACCAGACCGTGCAGGGCTGCGACCTCCTCCGGAGCGAGTCCCAGGCTGGCGACGATTTCGGGCGTCAGCCGGGATGGTTCTGTAAGGGGCAGAACGAAAACTCCAAAAGGGATAAAAGAGATGAAACGATTGTAAAGTAGATAGTTAGGATAGAACGGCCAAATTTTAGCTGCGTAATTTACCGTAATTTCAGTGCAGGAATTTCAAGGCGAAACGCCCCAATTCAATGCGTAACCGCAATATTCAGTGGTAATTCACCACAAAGACGAGCCCGCACGACCATTTAAACGTGGTTTGTGCGGGCTTTATAGTATAATGACCGATCTGTCCCCTATTTGAGCGAGTTCAGACGCAGCGACGCCTTGATAAAAGCAAGCGCCCGGATGCGGTTGATGTGTATCTCCATCGGTTTGTGGTGCTCGTTATAGCTGACCAGCACGATGTGATCAGGTATATCGGATTTTTGCAGGTATTTCACCGAAACGTACTCGTCTCCGTCAATGTCGAACGAAATCAGATACATTTCACCCCATATAATGCTGTGCATGATGTCATGTACCTGCTTGTAAAACACGATGTCTCCGCTTTTCAGCAGCGGGTACATCGAATCCCCTACGATACGCAGTCCTCCGTCGCATTTGGGGATCAGTGTCGTCTCCATGACCCGACGATCGACTGGCTGTATTGGTCTGCAAACAGCGGAACAAGACCAGCGACGGCCTCCATGTCATATATAGGTATCTGCTGGCGGTCAATCAAACGATCGGTTCGCAACTTGAAAACCTTATCTACGGTAACATCGGTGACATTCTTCTCGAAAGTTTTTTCACCTTTCGGGTATTCGGGATTTGACCGGGATTTTTGGAGTTTTGGTAAGCAAAATTTCTCCCCGACCTGTTAGCAACCAATCTGCATTCAACGAATGCTATCTACGCCTTTCGGGTATTCTGTATTTGATAAGGAATTTTGGTAAGTAAAATTTCTCCTTAAAGCATGGCGTTTTTGGGAGTTTTCGTTTGCCATGCTCTTTGCTATGTTTTGAAAACATGGCGTTTTTCGGAGTTTTGGTATTGTTTTTTGGTGATTCGATAGTCTGTATTTGTAGGCGCTTTTTGGAGTTTTCGTTTGCCTACATTTAGGCCTACAATTTTGCCTACGTTTAAATTGTAGGCGTTTTTTGGAGTTTTGGTATTGATTTTTTGCTGGCTGATATTCTGTATTTGACCACGTTTTTCGGAATTTTCGTTTGTGGTCAAAATAGTGGCCCTTTTCATTGACCACGTTTTCCGGAGTTTTGGAATAGAAAATAATACCGCCCGCCGAAATGATCGACGGGCGGCAACTGTTCGGGTTTCGCAGTCTTCAGGGAACAGGTCAGGACACCTTTCTAACCCGGTGCTGCGCGGGTGTTCTGCGTGCCCTGCGGGGGTTCTTCATCCTCTCGGCCTTTCGCGCTTCCATATCCGCCCTGCGTTCGGCTTTTAACCGCTTGATATAAGCGCTATAATCAGGGTCCCGGCGCAACCAGGACAGATATGTGATATATCCGACATGAAACATATCATAAATATAATTGTTCCATACCCACCGATGATTCCGATCCTGCCGCCCCGGTTCATAGTGCGCTTTTGTCACCTCTACGGCCTGTTTTATCTTTTCGAGGTAGTTCTTATTGTTGTATGCCATAATACACGAAATTTAGCGGGTTTAAAGGCCCTTTAAACGGATGCGCTGACAATCGCGCCGATGCCCTTGCCGCGGATCGGTAATGCTACGAACCGTTTGTCGAAACCTACGATCGTCACACGCTCTTTGGGGTCGTTCTCCGTGGCGTACATGTGAATATCTCCGTCGGCTTTCATCACCTCCTTTGCGTAGAACGCGAACGAGGCGAACCTGTCTCCCTCGGCCGCTGCCGCTCCGAATGCGACCTTTTTCAGCACGCCGTCCATCATGCGGTACGTCGGCATGCGCGAGAAAGCGTAACAGCCGAACCCGGCGAATTTCAGCGGCTCGCCGTCTTTGATGCTCGTCAGATCCTTGAAGAGTTTGAGGTCTTCGAGCAGCAGGTCGGAAACGTGCTTCGGATGCAACACGAGATAACGTTCATCGAGCGGTACGTCCACATCGTCGAAACGCTCTTTCAGCGCGAGGATGTCCGCAAACCGCAACCGCTTGCGGCCCGTGATGCTTTCGCCCGTCGTGATAATTACGGGAGTGTTTTCGGTATCTTCCGCCGGGGCATAAGCGTGCGCGGCTTTCGTCGCCACACTTGCCCGGAGCGTCGAACGGTGCTGGCCGATAACGCTTTCGAGTTTGTCGTAGCTGTACTCCAGCGCTTCGGGGCGGCGGACGATGGTGTTTTCGGTCTCGAACTTGTCGAGCCGGATTTCGTTGTCCTCGTCATCACGCCCGATCACCGAGATAGGATAGGTCGTATTATTGACCAAAACCTTCGGGTCGATACCCGCCGACGCGATGTGCAGGCGGTTGTGATCCACGAACTGCGAATAGTCCGTCGCCTTTTGCAGGAAACTGTCGTCGGGGTAGAAACCCTCTTTTACCTGGTCTATCCAGACCTCTCTGTTTAATGCCATAAATATTGTATTTGTAATTGATTGTTCGTTACTTGTTTTTACGTTCGCGGGCAAGCAACCGCTCGTATTGGTCGGGATGTTGTGCCAGATACTCGGGGTTATGTTTGCGGTAATAGGCCAGGTTATGATACGGTTCCTGTTCTTCCCCGTATTCTTTCTCCCGCAGGCGGGCGTATAACTCCGGATCATCGCTCAATGCCTGCGGATCGTATTTGCGGTATTCTTTCAGTCCCCAGTTGGCCCGGTTGGTCATGTCGTTGCGGTTCGGGCCGAAGAAAGCCGCAAACGACACCTTTTCGGGCATGACTTCGAGGACCTCCTTCAGAGCCTTGACACCCAACTGTTTGCCGATATGCTCGAATACACACGGTCAGGCATACCGAATTTACCGAGGTTGACGGCTTGTTTCAACTCTTTGTCTATATCCACCGCCGCGGCCTGCTCCTTGTCCTGCATGAACTTGCGGAATGCCGATTTGTCGATCCGTGCCATGTGTTTCAGGAGCATGAGCTGCGACGATTCGACATACCCCAGCCGCAGGGCCTTTTCCGTGTCGGGTTCCGCCGGGCCTGCATTACCGGATAGGGCTGTTACGGTTTCTATGATCTCCCCATCCGTCGCTGTTGCAGGCAGTTTCAGCACCTCGATCAGTTGCGTACGCAGGTCTTTGTCCCCGTCTGCCGATTCTTTAAGGCTCAATACGATAAGCCCCCTTTTGTCGAACAGTTTGACGGCGTTCCGATTGGACGGGATATCGACGATCGACACCTCGGTCAGTTCGCAGTCCGTTACGGTGTCTACGCCGTCGATCCTCTCGTAATTGAGAACAGACAGGCCGATAGACGCCGAGCGCAGAAAGCCGCCGTCTACACGCTCTTTAACCTCTTTTCCGAGCGGGTTATTTTCGTCGAATACGGCGTCGGCAATCAATTGCGAACCCTCGGTCCGGATGTTGTCCCAGCGGCCTATAACGCCTTTTTCCCGTGCGTGCATGTAGAGCATCACGGGATTCTTTTTAAAACGTTCCGTGCGGATGCCCTTTGTCTGAATAACAAAGCCGTCCGCATTGACGCTTTCGTCGGAGATGATAAATGTGTATGTCATGTAAAAGTATTTGGATAGCACAAATATCCTTCATATATGCGCCATGGCAAAAAATTGTTTATAACCTATATACAAATTATTTTCAACCCTTGGCAATCCGATTTTTTGATAAACTTTGTATTTTATTCCGTCTCTTTTACTATATTTGCATATCCTAAATCTTATAAGTCATGCCTTTTGCAAAAACAAATCACAGAATTATAGCCACTTATGGTGTGGGTAGTGGAAACGCCCCAGCGCTTTCTTATAAGAGCGTAGGACACCTTAGAGTGGCTTTTTTTCATTTCCTAAATCTTATAAGCTATGTTTACCTATCAACGAGATGCCGCACAAGTTGCGCAGTTTGCTAATCAGTACAATTTCGACGAACTGGTCGCATGTCTAACCGACTACCTCGATCCGAAAGCGGCCGCTAAACATTTAAAACTGATTTATTTCACACTTACAGAGTATATTTTGAGCGACACTGAAAATATGGGCCGTTCGGATGTCGCGGAAGCTATGGTTACTCTGCGGTGGTTGCACGAAGCGATAGAAACAATGACAAATGGCGATGACCGTGCTATTAAAATTGTTCCTTACCATATTCCCGTTGTAAAATGGTGTGACTAACCCCAATTTATTGCAAGTATAACGAACTTGCAATGACATTCCAAACAAAGACCCTTTAAACTCGGTTTAAAGGGTCTTTTATTTTTGCCACTTTTTTGTCGATATTTCAAGGCTGAACTTTGAAATTTCCTGTTTTTGGACTGGAATTTTCGAAATGCCCGATATAGTTCCGCCCCACCGTGATGAACGGAGCGGAAAGCGTTCCGGCGCTTTTGACCGCAAAGATGCCGGCTGGCGCTCTTGCTCTCGTGCGGCGCGGACGGGCAGTACCGGAGTACGTCCCATTCGCGCCGCACGAGAGCAAGAGCAAAAACGCCCTCTAAAATCGGGAATTAATCCTCTACGGGAATATCCTTGTTGACATTCTTCGAACCTACGAGCGCATAGAAGAGCATGTAGGCCAGACCGGCGATGATCACCCAGTAGCTCGACAGGTAGTTGGAGATGTCGGCCACATAGCCCTGGATCAGCGGAAGGATACCGCCGCCGCAAACCATCACCATGAAGATACCCGAGCCCATGGAGGTGTATTTGCCGAGTCCCTCGACGGCGAGGTTGAAGATGCCGCCCCACATCACCGACGTGCAGAGACCGCACAGCGTGAGGAACATGACGCCGATGGGAACCTCGATCATGGCGAAGCCCGTACCCGTGAACACCGGCATGCGGCCCATCGTGTCGATCGGAGCGAAGATGCCCAGCAGCACGAAGACCAGCGCCACGACGGAAACCGCCGTCAGCTGCGCCTTACTCGAGACCTTGCCGCCGATGACGCCGCCGATCAGACGGCCGCACATCATCAGGAACCAGTAAGTGCCCACGAGCGAACCGGCCGCAGCAGCAGCCATTCCGATACCGGGGGTCGCCGCGTCGGGCGTGGAGGTCAGGAACAGGTTCATAAAGTTGGGAATGCCCACCTCGACACCTACATAGATAAAGATGGCCACCGTACCCAGCACGAAGTGACGGAACGACATGGCGCTGTGCTTGTCCTTCTTCTCGCTCTTGGCGTCCTGGATCGCGAAGGGTTCGGGAATGCGGACCGCCGCCAGCACGAAGAACACCACGGCGAAGATGCCCATGGCGATCCACAGCGCGGGAGCCGCGTCGCTGATCGTCGCATTGGCCGCGTTACCCATCAGGTAACCCACGAGGATCGGAACGATGGTCGCCGAAATCGAGTTGAGCGAGCCGCCGAACTGGATCAGCTGGTTACCCTTCTTGCCGCCTCCGCCCAGCGTGTTGAGCATCGGGTTCACGACCGTGTTCAGCATACACATCGAGAAGCCCGAAACGAAAGCGCCGATCAGATAGACCGGGAAGCTGCCCGCAACGCCCGAAAGGTACTGGATGCCCACGCCGACGAAACCGACGGCCACGGCGGCAAGCGCCGTCTTCTTATAGCCGATGCGCTTGAGCATCATGCCCGCCGGAATGCCCATCACGGCATAGGCGATGAAGTTGGCGAAGTTGCCCAGCTGGGACATCCAGTTCGCCACGGCGAACTGATTCTTCACGATGACGCCCAGCGGATTCGAAAGTCCCGTCACGAAGGAGATCATTGCAAAGAGCAAGAACATCATGACGATGGGCAAGGTGTAATTTTTCTTTTGTTCCATAAAATCTATCAATGTTTAGGTTAATAAGTTTCGGGGGGGGGTCATCGGTCCCGTTCGGCGATGTAGGCGCAGAGGTTGACCAGCGCCGAACGGTATTCGGAATCGGGATAGTCGGAGAGCATCTCCACGGCGCGGGCGATGTAGCCCTGCATCACCTCGGCGGCGAAAGAGAGGCCGCCCTCGTTCTCGACCGTGGAGCGCAGGTACTCGACCTCCTCGTCGCTCTCGTGACAGCGGGAGAGCCGTTCGAGCAGCTCCCTGCGGCGGGAATCCGAAGCGCGGTCGAGCACAGACAGCAGCGGCAGGGTGATTTTCCCTTCGCGCAGGTCGTTGTTGGCGGGTTTGCCCGTGTGGGCCGTCGGGGTATAGTCGAGAATGTCGTCCTGAATCTGGAAGGCCATGCCCACGGCTTCGCCGAAACGCCGCATCGTGGCCACCCGGTCGCGCGTGGCGCCCACGGCCAGCGCCCCGGCCGACGCACTGACGCCCAGAAGGCTCGCGGTTTTCTTATAGATGATGTCGAGGTAGGCCTGGCGGGTCATCGTGCTGTTGGCGGCGCACTCGTCCTGCAGGACCTCGCCCTCGCACAGCGCGGCCATCGACCCGCAGACGTGCGTAACGAGGTCGAACTGCCCGCTCTGCAAGCCTATGTTCATGTTTTTGGCAAGGATGTAATCACCCAGGATCACGGCTTTGTGCGACTGCCAGCGGGCGTTGGCCGAGGGTTTGCCGCGGCGCATGTCGGCCTCGTCGATCACGTCGTCGTGGATCAGCGACGCGACGTGGATCATTTCGACCAGCATGGCGGCCAGACAGGCCCTGCGGCCCGCGGCAGCCCCTTTCACCGGGGCGTTCATCGCCGCCGAAAGCATGACGAGCATGGGACGGATGCCTTTGCCGCGCGCCGAAAGGGCGTAACGCAGCATATCGGAGAGCAGCTCCCCCTCGGCCGTGAACTGGCGGTCTACGAATTCGTCGAGGGCCTCCAGTTCCGCAGTCACGGGTTTGCGGATGTCATCGAGTGTAATCATATCCGCAAAGATAGTCATTTTTCGCAATGAAGACACGGACTGTCAATGTTTTTTCGTACCTTTGGCAATCGGTTAAGACACGCTGGAATGGATTTTTCGAACACTATAAGATCAAAACTGCTGCCGGCTCTGGCGGCCTTCGCACTCTTTTTCGTGGTGAGCGCCGCCTATTTCGCCCCGCAGTTCCGGGGCGAAGCGCTGCCCCAGCACGACGTCATCCAATACGAAGGCATGGCCAAGGATATCAGCGACATGCGCGCCGCGACGGGCGAAGACCCGCAGTGGACGGGCGGCATGTTCGGCGGCATGCCGGCCTACCTGATCAACGTGGCCTATCCGGCCCAGCTGGTGAAGCGGACCGTCGGACAGGTGGTGAAGATCATCGACACGCCCGCCGGATTCCTGTTTTTCGCCATGGTCTCGATGTGGCTCATGCTGCTGATCGTCGGAATCAACCCGTGGGTGGGCATCGTCGCGGCGCTGGCCTACGGGCTTTCGACCTACTTCCTGCTGATCATCGGCGCGGGGCACGTCACGAAAATGTGGGCGCTGGTCTACGCTCCGCTGATGATGGGCGGCGCGTGGATGACCCTGCGGGGCAACGTCTGGTGCGGCGCGGCGCTCACGGGGCTTGCGGCGTCGCTCGAAATCGGCGCCAACCACCCGCAGATCACCTATTATTTCCTCGTGGCGATGGCCGCATTCTGGATCAGCGAAGGAATCCTTTCTTTCAGGGAGGGACGCCTGCGCGATTTTTCCCTGCGCACCGCGGCGCTCGTCGCGGCGGGCATCCTGGCCGTAGGATCGAATTTCTCGCCCCTGTGGTACACGGCCCGCCACTCGAAGGAGACCATCCGCGGCGGATCGGAGCTTGCCGCAACGGCCGAAACCTCGAAAAACGGCCTCACACTCGACTATGCGACGGCGTGGAGCTACGGCAAGGCCGAGACCCTCAACCTGCTCGTACCCGACTTCATGGGCCGCGAATCGGGCACGACCTTCCCGGCCGACGGACAGACGGCGGCCGTGCTGAACGACTACGGTCTGCGCGGCGCGGCGCAGCAGCTCTCGGCCTACTGGGGCACGCAGCCCTACACGGGCGGCCCGACCTATCTGGGCGCCGCGGCGGTGTTCCTCGCCGCGCTGGGCATCGCGCTGGCCCGGGGGCGCAACAAATGGTGGATCATCGCCGCATGCGTCGTGATGATTCTGCTGGCCTGGGGCCGCAACCTGATGGGGTTCACCGAATTCGCGTTCAAATACCTGCCCGGATACAATAAATTCCGCACCGTCTCGATGACGCTCGTCGTCGTGCAATGGGCCGTGCCGCTGCTGGGAGCGCTGGCCCTGATGCGGCTCTGGAAGGGGGAGATTCCCCGCGAACGGCTGCTGCGCGCGCTGGCATGGGCTGCGGGAATCACCGGGGGAGCGTGCCTGCTGCTGGCCGTCGCCGGAGGATCGCTCTTCGACTTCGGACGCGCCGAAAGCGCGGACTATATGACCGATACGTTCCGTCACATCTTCGAAAGCAACAACATGCGGTCGTACATCGACCGCGGAATGGACATCGAATGGGCCGAAGCGACGGCCGACGCGATGGCCGCCGACCGCGCGGCGATGATGCGGGCCGACGCATGGCGTTCGCTCGTGATGATCCTGCTGGCGGCGGGCGGCGTGGCGCTGTTCGCCCTGCGCCGGATCAACCGATACGTACTGACGGGCCTGCTCGCGGGCGTAATGCTGCTGGACCTCATGCCGGTCGACCTGCGGTTCCTCTCGTCGGAGAATTTCGTCTCGCCGCGCCGCAACCAGGTGACGGCCTCGGCGGCCGACAAGGCGATCATGCAGGACAAGGACCCGGGCTACCGGGTGCTGAACCTCACGGTCAGCCCCTTCAACGACGCCACGACCTCCTATTTCCACCGCTCGGTGGGCGGTTACCACGGGGCGAAGCTGGCCCGCTACCAGGATCTGATCGACCGTTACCTTTCCAACGCCGACGACGGAGTGCTCGACATGCTCAACACGCGCTACCTGATCGTTCCGGGCAAGGAGGGGCAGCCCGAAGCGCAGCGCCGCACGACGGCCTTCGGAGCGGCGTGGTTCGTCGACAGCGTCATCTACGCCCCCTCGGCGCAGGCGGAAATCGACCTGCTGGGCAAGACGGACCTCCGCACGACAGCGGTGGTGTCGGGGCAGAATCCGGCGAAGAGCGCATCGCGGCCCATGCCCCTCGGCATCTACGCCTCCGCCCGGATCGAGCTCACGGAGTACCGCCCGAACTACCTCAAATACGAATACACGCTCCCCGAAGAGGCGGTGGCGGTGTTCTCGGAGATTTTTTACGACCAGGGCTGGAAGGCCTATGTCGACGGCGAGGAAAGCCCCTACTTCCGGGCCGACTACGTCCTGCGGGCGATGACGCTGCCCGCCGGCACGCACACCGTCGAATGGCGGTTCCGCGCACCGGGCTGGACGGCCGTCGAAGGCGTGACGCTCGCGGCGTCGCTCGCGATCCTGCTGGGAGCCGTCGCGGCGCTGGCCTATTGTTTTAGAAAAAGAACGGAAAAAGAGAAATAAAAAGGGCGACCCGCGCAAACCCGTTTATCGTCAGCGTGCGTAAAATTTCGGGTTTCGCGCAGGGGTTGCGGATCGGACACAGCCGGCCTATTTCCGATTCGCGGCACCAAGGGAAGCCCGAAATTTGCCATTATCACGACAAACGCCATGAAAGACGATAAAAGACTGAAGCGAAAGGTCCGCAACTCCTACATCGTGTCGACGGTGAGCATCACGCTCGTGCTGTTCCTGCTGGGATCGGTGGGTTACCTGATGGTCGCGGCGCTGAAGGTCGCCGACACGCTCCAGGAGAGCATCGCCGTCACCGTGGAGTTGAAGAACGGGCTTTCGGAGGCGCAGAAAGAGACCATCAGCAAACGCCTGACCGCCGAGGAGATGGTCGCGACGATCGCCTACTCCGCCAAGGAGGAGAAAGCCGAGGAGGAGGAGTTCCGCAAGATGTTCGGCAGTTCGTTCGAGGAGATCCTGCCGGAGAACCCGCTGCTGGATTCGTTCGAACTCACGCTCACGTCGGCATCCTCCGACAAGGAGCTGCTCGACTCGTTCATCGCCGCCGCCGGACGCATCGAAGGCGTCGACCGCGTGTCGTACCCGGCGCTGATGGCCGAGCGGCTGCACGCCACGGTGAACAAGATACGCCTCGTGCTGCTGCTCTTCGGCGGCGCGCTGCTGGTCATTTCGCTGATCCTGCTGAGCAACACCATCCGGCTGGCGATCTTTTCGAAACGCTACCTGATCAACACGATGAAGCTGGTCGGGGCCACCAAGTGGTTCATCATGCGGCCCTTTCTCGGAAGCAGCCTCACGCAGGGAATCCTGGCCGGCACGGCCGCCTCGGCCTTGTTCGGTCTGGCCGTCTACGGACTGAACGAGGCGGTCCCCGAACTGATGACCATTGCCGAAGCCGGCAAAATCGCCATCATCCTCGGCTCGATGATTGCGGGCGGCATCATCATCTCGGGGCTTTTCACCTTTGCGGCCCTCAACAAATTCATCAACATGAAGTCGAACAAGATATACCTTTATTAAATGAAAAACGAACAGAAGAACGCGCAGGACCCCGTACCGGAAAATCCCCGCATGCCCCTTACGCGGCGCAACTACGTCCTGCTGGCGATCGGTTTCGCGGTCGTCCTCCTGGGCTTCGTCCTGATGGCCGGCGGAGGCAGCGACTCGCCCGACGAATTCAACTACGCGATGTTCTCGTGGAGGCGCATCACGCTGGCCCCGATCCTCGTGATCGGCGGTTTCGTCATCGAGATCTATGCGATCATGCGACGTTACAAGTAATTCCCGGCCCGTTGCGGAACGCCGTCCCGGCGGGGAGACCCGCCCGGCAACGGCCGGCGGACCGGAACAGCCGACAACTCAAGACCCTTTCTAAAAAATAAATGGACACACTGCAAGCTATCCTGCTCGGCATCGTGCAGGGCATCACCGAATTCCTGCCCGTTTCAAGCAGCGGTCATCTCCAGATCGCCAAGGAGGTGCTGGGCGTACAACTCGAAGAAAATCTCACGTTCGACGTGGCGCTCCACGCCGCCACGGTGTTGAGCACGATCGTCGTGCTGTGGAGCGAAGTCTGGCGCCTCCTGAAAGGACTGTTCTCGCGCCGGTTCAACGAAGAGCAGGCCTACGTACTGAAACTCGTCCTCTCGATGATCCCCATCGGCATCGTCGGGTTCCTGCTCAAGGACCGGATCAACGACCTGCTCAACGCACCCTACATCCTCGCCGTCGTGGGCGCGATGCTCCTCGTGACGGCCGCGCTGCTGGCCTTCGCCTACTACGCCAAGCCGCGGCAGAAGGAGACGATCTCCTACCGCGACGCCCTGATCATCGGGCTGGCGCAGGCATGCGCCGCCATGCCGGGACTTTCGCGGTCGGGTTCGACCATCGCCACAGGCCTGCTGCTGGGCAACAAGAAAGCCGCCGTGGCGCAGTTCTCGTTCCTGATGGTGCTGGCTCCGATCCTGGGCGAGACCCTGCTCCAGGCGACAAGCGGCGATCTGACCGCCGGTATCGCCGCAGGGCCGCTCATCGCCGGATTCCTCGCATCGTTCATCACGGGATGTCTGGCCTGCAAATTCATGATCGAGGTCGTGAAGCGGGGCAAACTCATCTGGTTCGCCGTCTACTGCACCGTTGCGGGACTGGTGTCGATCACAAGCTATTTCTGCTGATGAAAGAAGCACTGGACCTCCGCGGCATCAATTTCGAGGACGGATACATCGCCGTCGTGGACAAGCCCCTGCGCTGGACCTCGACCGACGTGGTGCGCAAAATCAAATTCGCGCTCCGCAGGCTGGGTTACCGCAAAATCAAGGTCGGACACGCCGGGACGCTCGACCCGCTGGCCACGGGCATCCTGCTGGTCTGCATCGGCCGCGCCACCAAACTCGTCGACGCCCTGCAAGCCGAGGAGAAGGAGTATGTGGCCGACGTGATGCTGGGCGCCACGACCCCGAGCCACGATCTGGAACACGAGATCGACCGGACCTACCCGTGGGAGCACATCACGCGGGAAGCGGTCGCCGAAGCCCTCGCCTCGCTCACCGGCGAGCGGCTCCAAACCCCGCCCGTCTACTCGGCCAAGAAGATCGACGGCACACGGGCCTACGAACTGGCCCGCGCCGGCGAGGAGGTCGCCGTACGCCAGGCGCTGATCAACATTTACGAAATGGAGATCGTGGAATACGACCTGCCGCGGGCGCGTATCCGCGTGCGTTGCAGCAAGGGAACCTACATCCGCTCGCTGGCCCACGAGATCGGACAGGCGCTCCGCAGCGGGGCGCACCTCACCTCGCTGCGCCGCACGCGCAGCGGCGGCTTCACGCTCGAAAAATCCTATGAGCTGGACGAATTTCTTGAAAATCTGCAAAAACTTGAAACAAAATAGACTTTTTTGCGTATAAAAAATAATCTGTCTTTGTTTTCCGGAACCTTTCCGGCAGGCGGGGCAGAGGCAAAACCGCGTTTCAGGCCCCGCCGAACGCAGAAAATGTCGAACCACATTACGTAAAAAAGAGCGTTCATCTATGAAATTATCGCAGTACGGGTATGACTTTTCACCCGAAATGCTGGCCAAATACCCGGCCGACAATCGCGACGAGTCGCGTCTGATGGTCATCAACCGCGCCAAAGGCACTATCGAGCACCGTATCTTCAAGGACATTATCGAGTATTTCGACGAAAAGGACCTGTTCGTCTTCAACGACACGAAGGTTTTCCCGGCACGCCTCTACGGCAACAAGGAGAAGACCGGCGCCGAAATCGAAATCTTCCTGCTGCGGGAACTCAACCGCGAACTGCGGCTGTGGGACGTGCTGGTGGACCCCGCACGCAAAATCCGTATCGGCAACAAACTCTACTTCGGCGACGACGACCTGCTGGTGGCCGAGGTGATCGACAACACCACCTCGCGCGGCCGCACGCTGCGCTTCCTGTTCGACGGCTCCTACGAGGAGTTCAAGCATGCGCTCTTCGCGCTGGGCGAAACGCCTCTGCCGAAGTGGGTGCGCGAGAAGGTCGAACCCGAGGACGCCGAGCGTTACCAGACCATCTTCGCCGAGAAGGAGGGCGCCGTGGCTGCCCCGACGGCCGGCATGCACTTCTCGAAACACCTGATGAAGCGCATGGAGATCAAGGGCATCGACAAGACGTTCGTGACGCTGCACGTCGGGCTGGGAAACTTCCGCACGGTGGACGTCGAGGACCTCTCGAAGCACAAGATGGACTCCGAGCAGTTCTTCGTCGAGGAGGCCGCCGCCGAAGCGGTCAACGCGGCCAAACGGCAGGAGCGCAAGGTCGTGGCGATCGGCACGACGGTGATGCGCACGATCGAAACCGCCGTATCGACCAACGGCATGATCAAACCCATGGAAGGCTGGACCAACAAGTTCATTTTCGCCCCCTACGAATTCACCGTGGCCGACGCCATGGTGACCAACCTCCATCTGCCCTACTCGACCCAGCTGATGATGGTGGCGGCTTTCGGCGGTTACGAAACCGTGATGAACGCCTACAAGGTAGCCAAGGAAGAGGGGTATCGTTTCGGCACTTACGGAGACGCGATGCTCATTCTTTAATTTTTTTTCACTACCTTTGCAGATATAAACCCTCAAAACCATGGCAAGCAAAATTCTGTACGTGTGTCAGGAGATCACCCCCTATCTTCCAGAAACGGAGGGTTCCCGGCTTTGCCGTGCGCTGACGCAGGCAATGCAGGAACGCGGGAACGAGATCCGCACCTTCATGCCCCGCTACGGCTGCATCAACGAGCGCAGGCACCAGCTGCATGAGGTTATCCGGCTGTCGGGCATGAACCTCATCATCGACGACAACGACCACCAGCTGATTATCAAGGTGGCGTCGATACCCGCGGCGCGCGTACAGATTTATTTCATCGACAACGACGACTACTTCTCGCGCAAGGCGGTGCTGACCGACGGCGCGGACAACTACTTTCAGGACAACGACGAACGGGCCATCTTTTTCGCCCGCGGCGTACTGGAAACGGTCAAGAAACTGCGCTGGACCCCGACGGTGGTGCACTGCCACGGCTGGTTCACGGCCGTGGTTCCCGTTTACCTGAAACGGATCTTCGCCGACGACCCGATCTTCCGCGACGTCAAGGTCGTGGTGTCGCTCTACGGCGACGGCTTCTCCGGGGAACTCGATCCCGGATTCGGCGCCAAGATCGCCGGCGAAGGCGTCAAGGACAAAAATCTTGCGATTCTCGACACTCCGTCATACGAAAACCTCTGCCGCTTCGTTATGAAATATGCCGACGGAGTGGTTGCGGCATCCCCGGATGTCGACCCGAAAGTATTGGACATGGCCCGCGCGAGCGGAAAGCCGATGCTCGAATACCAGTCGCCCGAGGCAGAGGACTTTTTCGATAATTACAACCGATTCTATGAAGCGATTCAATAACTTCCGCCGCATGCTGCTCCCCGTTGCAGCGCTGGCTGCCGCGATAGGACTGACCCTCGGGGGCTGTACCAAGGTGGACGATACGCTGGGCGGAAACCTCATCCCCGACAACCAGCAGATGAGGGCGGGATACGTTCAGCTCCCCCGGGCCGACGAACTGAACCCGAAGAAATACGTCGAAACACGCCTGTTCCAGACCGATTCGATCGTCAGTTCGAACATCACCTACGGCTACATGGGTTCGATGCTCAACGACACGCTGGGGCACCGTTCCGCGGGATTCCTTTCGCAGATGGTCAACTATTACAAGGTCGATTCAGGCTATTTCGGCTACATGCCGATCTTCGACTCGGCGCAGATCTTGCTCAAGGTGACCAGCTTCGGCCGCGACTCGGTGACCGAGCAGTCCTTCGCGGTCTACGAGGTCGTCAGCAACAAATACCTCACCGAGAAACCCATAGCGCCCAACAAATCGCAGCGCGACTCGACCTTCTACCTCAATTTCGACCCCGTGGCGGAAGGCGTCTACAACCCCGACGAGCCGCTCTTCACCTTCACGCTCGGCGGCGAGGGCAAATACCCCTCGACCACGTCGGCCGTGACGTTGGAGCCGACCGAAGCGGGTAAAAAATACATCCGCCGCCTGATGCTTCAGGAGGGCGAGTATGCCGGCGACTACTCGATTTACAGCGCCGACAGCCTGAAATACTGGGTCGAGGCGTTCAAGGGACTTTACATCGCCCCGAACCCCGAGAAGCCGCTCACCGAGTACGGCAAGGGAACGATCTTCGCCACGGAACTGACCTATTCGGGCCTGTCGGTCTACGGACGTAACCGCGTGAAGGACGACCCCTCGCTGATCAAGGATACGATCGGCATGGTCTACTACTTCTACGAAGACGGCGCGGAATTCGGCAACGTCTCGGTAAACAACGTCAAGCACGACTACGAGGAGGCCACGATCGCCCGAAGGATAAACATAGAGGAAGCCCGCGAGACGGCCGAGAACCGGCCCGAAAATCCCCTCGTCTATGTCGAGGGCATGGGCGGCGTGGTGACCGAGATGACCTTCAGCCCGGAGTTCTTCGCGGAGCTGGAGGCGGAGATCGCCAAGGGAAATGCCGACGGCAAGAATTTCAAAACACTCGCGTTCAGCCAGGTACGCATGTCGATCTACTTCAACGACAGCGACTACGAGTGGGAGAAGATCGCGGACGGAACGGCCGGCGACATCCTGCGCATGACCGACCAGATGAACGCATACCCGACGCGGCTGGGCATGTACACCAATTACAAGACGCTGACGCCGATTTCGGACTACGCCTACGTCTACGAGCAGAACTACGGTTCTTCGGTAACGCTCGCCTACAACGGCAAGATCAACCGCAGCCGCGGCTGCTACGTAATGGACATCACGGGCTACATGCAGCAGCTCTGGAACAGTTACATGGAAGCCAAGGCGGATGCGGGCGGCGAGGTTGCGAACATCGACTGGGACAAAGTCAAGAACCGCTCGGTATACATCGGACCCGAAGCGTACAGCCTCTACACGACCTCGTTCGGCGTGTTGCAGGGCATGCCGACACAGGCCGGGACTGCCGAACCGAACAACGCCCCGATCCATTTCAGTATGGCGTACAACCTGATCAAGTAAACAACAGATAACCCCTTTTGCGGAACCTAAGTGTAATGCTTAGGTTTTCGCTTTTCTGAAAAAGCCATCAAAACAGCAATGCAGGAAAATTTAGTAATCGTAGAGTCCCCCGCCAAGGCCAAGACCATCGAGAAGTTTCTCGGCAAGGACTTTATCGTAAAATCGAGCTTCGGACACATCCGCGACCTTGCGAAGAAGGATCTCGGCATCAATATCGGAGAAGGCTACAAGCCCGTATACGAAATCCCCGGCGACAAGAAGAAAGTGGTCGACGAACTCACGAAGCTGGCCAAGTCGAAGACCGTCTGGCTCGCCTCCGATGAGGACCGCGAAGGAGAAGCCATCGCATGGCACCTGACCGAAGTGTTGGGTCTCCCCGTCGACCGGACCAAGCGCATCGTCTTCCACGAAATCACCAAGCGGGCGATTCTGGAAGCCATCGAGAAGCCGCGCACGGTCAATATGGACCTGGTCAACGCCCAGCAGGCACGCCGCATCCTCGACCGGCTGGTCGGCTTCGAGCTGTCGCCGGTGCTGTGGAAGAAGGTACGTCCGGCGCTGTCGGCAGGCCGCGTGCAGTCGGTCGCCGTGCGCCTGATCGTGGAGCGCGAGCGCGAGATCATCGCCTTCCGCTCGGCAGCCTATTTCCGTGTCGTGGCCCAGTTCTACGCCGCCGGAGACCCGGAGAAGACGCTCTTCAAGGCCGAACTTTCGTCGCGTTTCGAAACCGAGGCGCAGGCCGAAACCTTCCTGCAAAGCTGCATCGGCGCCACATTCACGGTGGCCAAGGCCGAGGAGAAACCCGCACAGCGCTACCCCGCGCCGCCGTTCACCACCTCGACGCTCCAGCAGGAGGCGGGCCGCAAGCTGGGCATGTCCGTATCGCAGACGATGTCCGTCGCGCAGCACCTCTACGAGCAGGGTCTGATCACCTACATGCGTACCGACTCGGTGAACCTCTCGCAGCAGGCGCTGGCCCAGTGCAAGGAGGAGATCACGAAACTCTACGGCGAGAAATATTCGCGCTGGTTCAACTACAAGACCAAGACCAAAGGTGCGCAGGAGGCCCACGAGGCCATCCGCCCGTCGTACATCGAGCGTCAGGAGATCGAGGGCACGCCCGCCGAGAAGAAACTCTACGACCTGATCTGGAAGCGCACGGTCGCCTCGCAGATGGTCTGCGCCGAATTGGACCGCACGACCATCACCATCGACATGTCGGGCAGTTCGAACCAGTTCGTCGCACAGGGCGAGGTGGTCCGTTTCGACGGCTTCCTGCGCCTCTACTCCGAATCCACGGACGACGACCAGGCTGCCGAGAGCGGCGAGGGGCTGCTGCCGAAACTCACGGCCGGCGACCGGGTCCTCCCGTCGCAGATCACCGCCACGGAGCGCTTCACCTCGGCTCCGGCGCGCTATAACGAGGCCTCGCTCGTCAAACGCCTCGAAGAGCTGGGCATCGGCCGTCCTTCGACCTACGCCCCGACGATCACCACGATCATCAACCGCGGCTACGTCGTCAAACAGAACAGGGACGGGCAGAAGCGCAACTACGCACAGCTGACGCTCACGGGCGAAAAGATCGCCTCGAAGACCCTCTCGGAAAACTACGGCAAAGAGAAAAACCGACTTTCGCCGACCGACATCGGCATGGTGGTCAACGATTACCTGGAGGAGCAGTTCGGCCCGATCATCGACTACAACTTCACGGCCAGCGTAGAGAAGGAGTTCGACCGCATCGCCGAGGGCGACATCACCTGGGACAAGATGATCGACGAGTTCTACGGTCCCTTCCACAAGATGGTCGATTCGGCCATCACGACGCAGACCGCCAAGACGCGCGAAGTGCGCATTCTGGGCAACGATCCCAAGACGGGGCACATCGTGAAGGCGCGCATCGGCCGTTACGGCCCGATGGTCGAGATCGAAGGGAACGAAGGCGAGAAGGGACGCTTCGCGTCGCTCAAGAAGGGCCAGTTGATCGAGTCGATCACGCTCGAAGAGGCGCTGGAGCTTTTCGCCCTGCCCCGCGACCTGGGACAGCTGGACGGCGAGGAGCTGATGGTCGGCATCGGCAAGTACGGTCCCTACGTGCGCTACGGAAAGTCGTTCGCGTCGCTGGCCAAGACCGACGACCCCTACACGATCGGCTACGACCGCGCCGTTGAGATCGTCCGCGCACACCAGGCGGCCGCGGCCGCGGCCAACACGCCGCTGAAGAGTTTCCCCGAAGATGCCGACATGCTCGTCAAGAACGGCCGCTACGGACCCTACATCGCCTACAAGGGCAAGAACTACCGCCTGCCGAAGGGAGCGAAGCCCGAGGAACTCACCCTCGACGACTGTCTGAAGATCGTCGCAGGATCGAAAAAGTAACCGCCCCGGACAAGAGGGGAAGGGTCTGGCCGCGAAACGGAAAACCGTACCGGGACTGCGAAACGACCCGCAAGAAAGCAAACACCGAAAACCGAACGATTGATGAAAAAACCGATTCTCGCCGCACTTGCGCTCTGCTACGCGCTCGGAGCCGCGGCACAAACGCCCGACACGGCCGCCCCGGAAGGCTACCGTTTCACCGACGTCAAAATCCTGCCCGTCACCCCGGTCAAGGACCAGAGCCGCAGCGGAACCTGCTGGTGTTACTCGACCCTCTCGTTCTTCGAAAGCGAAATCCTCCGCGCCGGAGGTCCCGAACTGGACCTTTCGGAGATGTGGATCGTGCGCAACATCTACTTCGAAAAGGCCGTGAAATACGTCCGCCTGCACGGCTCGCTGAACCTCGCCGTCGGCGGACAGGCCCACGATGTGCTGCACGGCATCGAGGCGTACGGCATCGTCCCCGAGGAGGTCTATCCGGGACTGAACTACGGCTACGACAAGCCCAATTTCGACGAGATCGACGCCGTGATCAAGGCCTACGCCGACGCGGTGATCAAGGCCGGCGGGAAGCGCAGCGACAGCCGCCTCACGACGGCCTGGCAGGCCGGGCTGAACGGCATCCTCGACGCTTATTTCGGCCCGATGCCCGGGAAGTTCACCTACCGGGGCAGGGAGTACACCCCGGCGTCGTTCGCCGCATCGCTGCCGATCGACCTCGGCGACTACATCGAATTCACCTCGTTCACCCACCACCCCTTCTACACGGAGTTCGCCATGGAGGTTCCCGACAACTGGAACTGGGACAAGGTATGGAACGTGCCCCTGGACGAGTTCATGCAGATCATCGACAACTCGCTGGAGAAGGGTTACACGATCTCCTGGGGAACCGACGTGAGCGAGAAGGGGTTCAGCCGCACCAAAGGTCTGGGCATCGTCCCTGAAGCCGACCTCGAAGGCATGCAGGGAACCGAAGCCGAGAAGTGGGGCAAACTCACCCAGAAGGAGAAGGACGAGGCGCTCTACAAGTTCGACAAACCCGGCAGGGAGCGCACCGTCACGCAGGAGCTTCGCCAAAAGGGCTACGACAACTACGAGACCACCGACGACCACGGCATGCAGATCGTGGGCACGGCCACCGACCAGAACGGAACGCCCTACTACAAGGTCAAGAACTCGTGGAACACGACAGGTCCCTACGACGGCTACTGGTATTTCTCGCGCCCGTTCGTCGCCTACAAGACGATGACCGTGCTGGTCAACAAAAACGCCGTTCCGAAGGCGATTCTCAAGAAAATCGGCGTCAAATAGACCGACGATCCCCGCAACGACAAAACAGCCCGGCTTGCAAAAGCCGGGCTGTTCGTTTATCGAAGTTTAAGTTTTTAAGTCTACCGAAAGGGAGATTTTACATCTCGCGCAGTTTGATGCTCTCTCCCAACATGATCAGGGCGGTACGGAACCACTCGTTAATCCTTGCTTTCATACTAAATAATTTTAATTAATTCTTAAAATATTTTATCATTTAAGACAGGACAAAAGTAGTGCGCGGAAACCAAACTTCCAAATATTTTATTAAGATTTTTTATAAAATTTGTAATTTTTTTGAATAAATCTCTATTCTTCGATTTCGACGCCCAGCAGACGGGCCAGCTCAACAGCCTGCAATGGACTAATTTTCAATCCTTTCAATTCAAACGACCCGATCTCGCGAACGCGAATGCCGCGGATGTCCGAATCGGCGAAAGAAAGTCCGCGCAGGCGGGTGCCGAAGAATTCGGCCTGTGTCAGGTCGCACTGCGCAAACTCGACACGTTCGAAACGGCAGTCCCCGAAAGCGGCGCCATGCATCGGACAGCCCGCAAAACGCACCGTGCGCAGCCGCGAAAAGGCGAAATTGGCGAACTCGCCCTTGCAACGTTCGAACAGCAGGTGGTTGAGCGCGGTTTCGGCGAAATTCGTTCCCGAAAGTTTGCAGTCGGCGAACCGTACGCGGTGGAGACTGCACCCCAGCAAGTCGGCGTTCGAGAAATCGCAGTTGCGGAAAACCACGTCCGAAAACTGCGAACGGGCAAGCACGCTCCCCGCGAAGAGACAGCCCGTGAAGAGGCATCCCTGCACCGAAAGGTGCTCGCGGTCGAGCGATGCGAAGTCCGCAGCGCGGAACGAAGCGTCGGCGATCTCCTCGTCACGGGTCATCCGAACGGGATCAGCGGACGCTGCTGACTCCCGGAGCAGTTGCGGTGCGGCGATTTCCATGGGCGGCAATTGTTTGAATTGCCGCAAAGGTAGGAATTTTTACCCGTTTCGTTACTACTTCCGGAGGTTGGGATTGTTCATTTTGCGCAACCGGAAATATTGGTTATCTTTGCTGTCGACTCCGAGCTCCAAATTCATGAAAAAGACCTGTTTCCTTCTCCTCACCGTTTTGCTGACGACAGCCGCGCTGCGCGCGTCGGCCCAGAACAAGGACACCTCGAAGGAGAATTTCCCATCGACCGAAACTACGCTTTCACAGATCGGACAGGCCGAGGCGCACCCGAACGCCAGGCACGTCCGGATGGCCGACACTTCAGCCCTCGCCGCTCCGGTGAAACGTCCGGGGCTGATCCGCCGCATCATCGACTATTACAGCCGTTCGAACGTGGACCGCACCTTCGAAAAGAAGATCGACTGGAGCATCGCCCCGGGACCCAACTACTCCTCGGACGTAGGCTTCGGCATCGGATTCCTGCTGGCGGGACTCTACCGGCTCGACCGCACCGACTCGGTCACCGCACCGTCGAACATTTCGATTTACGGCAACTTCACGACCGAGAAATTCGTGCTGCTGCGCTTTTCGGGCGACAACATCTACAACCACAACAAACAGCGGCTGAGCTACTCGGGCGCATTCGTCTACTTCCCCGGCGCCTTCTACGGCGTGGGTTACAACGCCGGCAAGGAGGGTTACGCCCAGGACCTCACCACGACGATGGGCGCCTTCCGCATCTCCTACTGCACCTCGCTCGTGGGCCGCTTCTACATCGGCGTCAGCGGCGGCATCGACTACTCCGGAGCCAAGTACAAAAATTCGGGCATGGCCGACCGCATGAACGGCATCCAGGCCGACGTAGAGTCCGGAAAACCGGTTCCGGGCGGCAAGATGGGCGAGCTTTACAACCTCTGGCAGGAGGGACGCTACGACCCTGCGAAACAGGACCCGTTCTCGAATTACATCGCCACGACGGGCGACAAGCCCAACGCCTTCAACGCCAATGTCGGGCTTTTCGCCCAGTACGACACGCGCGACGTGACGTTCAACGCCTCGAAGGGCATCTTCATCAAGGCCGAGGCCAAATGGTATCCCGAATGGCTGGGAAACACGCGCCGCACGTTCGGACGCTTCACGCTGACCTTCGACTTCTACCAGAAACTCTGGAAAGGGGCCGTGCTGGCCTGCGACCTCTACGCCGACGCCACGACCGGAACCCCCTCGTGGCACATGTACGCCAAAATGGGCGGCATGGAACGCATGCGCGGTTACTACGAGGGACGCTACCGCGACAAAAAACTGGTGGAAACGCAGATCGAACTGCGGCAGAAAATCTACCGCCGCCACGGCATCGTGGGATGGATCGGCGGCGGGCAGGTCTGGGGCACGGAGAAATTCCGCTGGGGAAACACGCTTTGCAGTTTCGGCTGCGGCTACCGCTTCGAATTCAAGAACCGCATGAACATCCGCCTCGATTACGGCTGGGGCAATTTCGGCAACCAGAATCTGCCGTGGGACCGCAAGCGATCCTCGGCGTTCCTGTTCACCGCTTCGGAAGCATTCTAAAGAATATATACGAGGATAAAACCTTCGTCCAGAGAGACGGAGAGCCTGACCGGCTCTCCGTTTCCGATCCGTCCCGCCAGCGTCCCGGCAGCAAGGTCGAGCCGCACGACGTGCAGATCCCTCCGGAAATCCAGCTCCCGGCGTCCGGCATACTTGTAGAGCGTCTCTTTTGCACACCAGACGATCCCCGGCAGAAGCGGGTCGTCGGAAAGGGCCTCCTCTTCAGGCGTCAGGTAGCGGCTCGCGGCGCGTCTGAAATCGCGCGTTGCGGGTTCGATGTCCACGGCGCAACGCTCCGGGGAGGCGCAGACCGCGATGCGGCCGGCGCAATGGGCGACGGAGATATGGACGGCCCGGTTCGTCAGCACCGGGGCGCCCAGCGCATCGTAGGCGATCCCGACGTCGTCCCCCAGTTCGCGGCGCACCACAGCCCGCCACGTAAGGAACTCGGCCCGGCGGCGTTCCGACACGAACCCGGCTGCCGCGGCACGTTCTTCGGAAGTCGTCCACCGGGCGGACTCTTCGGCCGTCAGCGGCGGCGATGTCCACAGGGCCGGAATCATTGAAGGTCGACGCGGATTTTATCGACCCGGTGGCCGTCCATCTCCTGCACCGTGAAACGCAGGTCGTGCGAAGTGAAGACGTCGCCTTTGCGCGGAAAGTCGCGTTTGAGTTCGAGCATCAGCCCGGCAAGGGTTTCGGCCTCGCCCCGGACGTCGGCGAAAACGTCCTCGCCGATGTCGAGGATACGCTCGAAATCCCCGAGGTGGGTCTTTCCCTCGAAAATATAGCTCTTGGCGTCGAGCCGCGTGTAGAAGCACTCGTCGTTGTCGCTCTCGTCGGAAATCTCGCCGACGATCTCTTCGATGATGTCTTCGAGCGACACCAGCCCCAGCGTCGAACCGTACTCGTCGACGACGATGGCCATGTGGACCTTGTTCGACTGGAAGTCGGCCAGCAGGTCGTTGATCTTTTTGTGCTCGGGGACGAAATAGGGTTTGCGGATCAGCTGCTGCCACGCGAAATCGCCGCCGTTGTTGATGTAGGGCAGCAGGTCCTTGACGTAGAGCGTCCCGCGGATATTGTCCACATCCTCCTCGTAGACCGGGATGCGCGAGAAGCCCGATTCGATGATCGTCCTCTTGACCGTCTCGTAATCGGCCGTCATGGAGAGCGCCGTGATGTCCACACGGGGTTTCATAATCTCCTGCACTTCGGTATTGACGAAGTTGACGATGCCCGAAAGCATCACGTGCTCCTCGGGGCTGGAACTCTGCGTCATGTCGACGGCGTCGGCCAGTTCGTCGAGCGAAATCTCGCTCTTGTGCGCGGCCTTTTCACTGATGCGGCTGCTCGTGCGGACCAGCGCATAGGAGAGCGGATAGAAAACCCACCGCAGCACCAGCAGCGGACGGGCCACCATCGAGGCGAAGCGCAGGGGAATCGTCTGCGCCAGCACTTTGGGCAGTATCTCGCCGAAAAGCAGCAGTAGGAAAGTCACCAGCACGGTCTTGAACAGGAACTCGAACCGCAGGAAAGTGAAGACCGAGTCGATGATCCCGGCCGTGAGGATGACGATGCAGATATTCACCAGATTGTTGACCACCAGGATCGTGGCCAGCAGCAGGTCGACGTTCGCCAGCAGCCGCAGCATGGCGGCGGCCGATGCGCTTCTGCGGCTCTGCAAATGGCGTATGTCATTGTGCGAGAGGGAGAAAAAAGAAGTCTCGGCCCCCGAAACGAGCGCCGAAACACACAACAGGCAGAGCGTCACCGCGCAAAGCACGGCGATATGGGGTGAAAACCCGTTGAACGTAATCCAGGAATGCGCGTCTTCCAAATTGAAAATCGGTTAGTTAATCGAATAGCGAGCCGCCCTGCGACTCCTCTTTCTGCGCCTGGGCATCGGTCGTATCGTCCTTCAGCACCTCCTTGCGGCTGCCGGGGACGCGCACGATGAACTTCGAGTTGCGCGACTGGTAGGCGGGTTTGGCCAGCAGGGTGTCGATGTTGCTGTAACGGGTCGGCTTGGCGCCGAGCATCACCAGTTCGGGCTGACGCTGGGCGGGTTTGGGGGGCAGGGGTTTGATCGGCTCCAGCACGGGTGCCGCGGCGGACGTCTCCTTGACGGCCGGTTCGACGGTGCGGGCCGGGGGAATGATCTGCTTCATCACGCCGGGCTGCGCGTCGCCTTCGAATCCCGTGGCCACGACCACCAGCTCGATGAAATTGCCCAGCTGCGGCTTCTCGCTCGTACCCCAAATGATGTTGGCGTTGTGGATCACCCCGTTGTCGTCCTGCACGCTGGCGTGGGCCTGAATATACTCCAGAATCTGCACCACCTCCTCGTACATCAGGGCGTCGGCGTCCGACACCGAAATATTCAGCAGGATGTTCTTGGCGCCCGAAATCAGGTTGTGATCCAGCAGCGGGGAGCGCAGCGACGCTTCGGCCACCGCCTCGGCGCGCTTGTCGCCGTCGGCCGTAGCCACGGCCATATGCGCCCGGCCGCTGTTGCGCATCACCTTCGAGACATCGGCGAAGTCGACGTTCACCAGATCGCTCTCGACGGTGATGATCTCCGCGATACCCTTGGCCGCAGAGGCCAGAATGTCGTCGGCCTTGCCGAAAGCCTGCTTCAGCGAGAGGCGGCCGTAGATTTCCAGAATGTTTTCGTTGTTGATGATCAGCAGCGAATCGGTGTTCTGGCGCAGCTCCTCGATACCGCGGAACGCCTGTTCGTAACGGATCTTGCCCTCGACGGCCAGCGGCGAGGTGACGATGGCCACGGTCAGCAGCCCCATCTCCTTGGCCAGCTTGGCGATGACGGGCGATGCTCCCGTGCCCGTTCCGCCGCCCATGCCGGCGGTGATGAAGAGCATCTTCGTACCGGCCTCTTCGAGCACCTGACGGATTTCGGGCAGCGACTCGACGGCCGCGCGGCGGCCGTTCTCCGGATCGTTCCCGGCTCCGAGACCTTCGGAGCCGAGGCGGATCTTCCGCTCAACGGGGCTTTTGTCGAGCGCCTGCTGGTCGGTGTTGCAGACCATGAACGTAACGCCCCTGATCCCGAGGTTCCACATATGGTTTACGGCATTGCCCCCTGCGCCGCCGACGCCGACCACCGTAATGATCGAGCCGTCCGTGCGCGGGACCTTGATTTCCGACATCAATTCGTCTGTCATATCGTTATTTCCTAATTATCCAAACAACTTAAATTACCTTTCCCGCAGATGAGCGGTGCTTTCGCGGCGTTCCCCTGCGTTTACAAATCCGACCCTTCCCTGAATCCCTCCCCGGAGGGGACTTGTCGCGGCGCAACCGGGGGTTCAGCCGGGATGTCAACCGGAATGCGGACGAGCTGATCTACCCTAAATCTCCTCGTCCTCGGCGGCCGTGAAACTCTTGTTGATCTTGTCGAAGGTCTTCTGGAAGATCGCACCCCAGTTGCGGCTGCGCTTCGGTTCGATCACCGGCGGCTCGTCGGCACGCTCTTCGTCCGGCCGTCCGGCCGCTTCGGCTCCGGCCTGCACCCCGGAATCGGGTTCCGGAACCGGCACGGGAGGCGTATAGGGCTGGGCAGCACGCGGCTGCGGAGCCTTGAACCCGCCCGCTGCGGGCTGCGGCGGCGTGAAAGGCCGGTGCGGCTCGGAACGAGGAGCCGCGGGGTGCTCGATGACGGCGCAGCCGCCCAGTTCGGCCCCCTTGAGCAGGATGCCCACGGCGGTCGAGAAAGCGGCGTCCGCAACCTTCTCCTTCGACTCCCCGGTGATTCCCGTCTCGGGCACAGCGACACGCACGTCCATGCCCGTCACGCGGCGGAACAGTTCGTCGAGGTCCTTCAATTTGGCCGAACCGCCCGTCAGCACGATGCCGTAGGCCAGTTTCCCGGCGTATCCCGAATCCTTGATCTCCTGCTGCACGAACTCCGCGATGTCCGTGGCGCGGGCCTCGATCACCGTGGCCAGGTTGCGCAGCAGAATGTCCTTCGCCTCGCGGGCCGTACGGCCGTTGACGCGGATCAGCTTGTCCTCGGGAGCCAGTTCGGCGACCGCCGAACCGTATTTCTGCTTGAGGCTCTCGACGTGTTTCTCGGGAACGCTCATCGTGCGGATGTCGCGGTTGATGGCCGATGCGCCCATCGGGATCGAAGCGACGTAACGCACCACGTTGCGGTAATAGACCGTCACGTCGGTGACGCCGCCGCCGACGTCGACCACGGCCACGCCCTCCTCCTTCTCATCGGGCAGCAACACCGCTTCGGGCGTCGCCAGCGCGTCGGACATGACGCCCAGCATCTTGATGCCAAGGCGTTTCAGGGCCATATCGAGACGCTGCATCGGGGTTTTGAGGCAAAGGATGAAGTTGAACGTCGACGAAAGTTTCTTGCCGAACGAACCCACGGGATTGCGCACCTCCTGGTTGTCGTCGACCATGTAGTTCTGGGGCACGCGCTCCATGATGGTCTCGTCGTCGGGGGCCTGCACGTTGCGCATGCGGTCGAACAGCGCATCGACGTCCTTCTGGTTGACGCCGTTCTGGGGATCGTAGACGAAGACATGGTCGGTATGGCGCGCACAGCGCACGAAGTCGCCCGAGATACCGGCATACGCCTCCGTGATGCGGATTCCGAGCTGCTGCTCGGCCTCCGACACGGCCTCGCGGATGGCGCGGCTCACCAGTTCGATATTCTCGATCCGGCCCGCATTGACTCCCTCGACGGGCTTCGTGACGACACACGCCACGTCAAGCAGGCCTTCGGGCGTCTTCTCCCCGACGGCCACCACGACCGACGAGCAGCCCAAATCGACGGCAACGGTATAATTCTTTTTTTCCACGGTATAATCCTTTTACTTCTTGCAAACCACCTGGTCGTTATATCTGATGTCAATAGTGCGGTATTCGCTCCAGCCGATCGACGAGAGGCCGCTGCGGTAAAACCGCAACAGTTTGTCGAACTTGCGCTCCACGTCCTCCAGCCGGCCGAAAAGCACGGCGAAGCGGCCGCTGCGGGGCGTAAGTTCCACCTCCAATGCTCCGCTGGGGGTCGTTTTCGCGGTGATCTGCACCACTTCCGACCTCCAGAAATCATCGTCTTCGACAGTTTCTACAAAGGTAAGGAGTTTCATGAAATCTTCGTAGCTTTTCTCCAACTTTTTTTGTTTCCGCCGCTCGGCCTCCTGCAACCCGGCGATACGCTCGATCTCCTCGCGGATCACGCCCGCCCGGTAGCGGTAGGTGCGGCGCAGGCCGGCTTTTTTCTCGCGCAGCGCGTCGACCCGCGCATCGAACTCCCGCGAACCTTCCAGCCGCCACCACTGCCGCTTGATGCGCATGCGGCGCAGGGCCGAAATGTTGCGGTCGTTCTCCATCTCACGCCGGTAGAGGGGGTATTTCTCGCGTTCGAGTTCGGCGATGCGTTCGTCAATCTCGCCGAGACGCAGGTCGATATGCTCCCGCACGCTCCCGACGTACGACGCAGGGAAGGGAGGACGGTAACTGCCGGTGACCACCGGCACGTAGAGCGACGAGGCGCGGGGCGCGGCGAAGACATAGCCGTCGGCGGTCACGTAGGCGTTCATGCCGTCGGTAAGCAGGCGCACCAGCGGCTTGCGCTGGCTGATCTCGATGTGCAGCGTTCCCCCGTAGGAGACATAGGCAACCGTTTTATCCACGAATCCGTTGCGGGCGATCAGTCGTTCGATACCCGTCAGGTCCACCGCATCAACTGCCGTGCCGAGTGTCTTGATTCCGGCATGTGAAATCCACTGGCGGACCATCGCCGCCGAGACCAGATGTCCCTGCGAAGAGCTGTCCACCACCTCGATCTCCAGCCTTCCGACCGTACCCGTCCTGCGCACGCGCCGCACCGCCGAGGCCGCAAAGACGATGTATGCGGCCACGGCGACCCACAGCAGGGTCAGAAGCGTGTATCGGAGGTAGCGGGACATCACTATTAAAAATTATGAAAAATCATTCAGGCAGATTCCAAGCCACGCAAGAAGTCGTTTTTGTCAAGCAAAAGAGACCTCATCAACTCCAGCCGGAAACGAAAATGCCAAAAACAGATACCTGTATTTTTAATATTTAGCTTTTCATTTTTAATCGCTCCGCCAATGCGGGGCAGCAGGCGTCGATATTGCCGGCGCCGAAGCTGATCACAACGTCGGTGTCCATCGCGGCCACCTCGTCGGCCAAATGGTCGCGGTCGACGATACGGCACGGCGCGGCGACCCGTCGGGCGATGATCTCCGAGGTGATGCCCGGAATCGGCTCCTCGCGCGCCGGATAGATCGGCAGCAGCACCACTTCGTCGGCATGCGACAACGCCTCGGCGAACTCCGCATGGAGGTCGCGCGTACGGGTGTAGAGGTGGGGCTGGAACAGCGCCGTGATCCGCCGCCCGGGGAACATCTTCCGCACGGAGGTGAGCGTTGCGGCCAGCTCGCGCGGATGATGGGCGTAGTCGTCCATATAGACCTGCTTCGGGGTGTTGACATAGAACTCGAAACGCCGTTTCACCCCCGAGAACGAGGCCAGCGCGCCGCGCAGCTTATCGGCATCCAGCGGAGTTCCTCCGGCCTTCGCGGCACACCACACCGAAGCGACGGCCGCGACCGCGTTTTCGATGTTGACCCACCCCGGAACGCCCAGCGTGCACCCCTCGAACGCGCCCGAGGGTGTCACCAGGTCGTAACGGTAATGCCCCCCTTCGAGCAGCTGCACGTTGCGGGCGTAGAAATCGCACGGCTCGTCGTAGGAATAACGGTATACGGCGATCCCGGGGTTGTCGATCACGATGTCGACGCCCCGCTTGATGATGAGCGAGCCGCCCGGCCGGATCTGCCGCACGAACTGCGAGAAGGCCTCCTTCACCGCCTCGTGCGTCCCGTAGATGTCGAGGTGGTCGGCGTCGGCCGAGGTGACCACCGCCACGTCGGGATACAGCCGCAGGAACGACCGGTCGAACTCGTCGGCCTCGACAGCCAGTCTCCCGCCGTCGCCCAGCACCAGATTGCCGCCGAAATTCTTCGAAATGCCCCCCAGAAAAGCCGAGCCGCCGCCCGTCAGCGCGCGGTTGAGCCATGCCACCATCGTCGAAGTGGTGGTCTTGCCGTGCGTGCCCGCCACGGCCATCACGTATTTGCCCTCCGCAAGATGCCCCAGCATCTGCGAACGCTTCTCGACGCAGAAACCGTGTTCGCGAAAATAGCGGTATTCGCCGTGATCCTGCGGCACGGCCGGGGTGTAGACGACCATCGTCTTCTTCGGGTCGAGAAATCCTTCGGGGATCAGCCGCACGTCGTCCTCGTAGTGGACCGCCGCGCCCTCCGCTTCGAGTTCGCCGGTCAGGTGCGAAGGCGTGCGGTCATAGCCCGCGACGGCATACCCCCCGTGCAGAAAATAGCGCGCCAGGGCACTCATGCCGATGCCGCCGATACCCAGAAAATAGACGTTCTTGTATTCCATCACTTCATTACCTTTACAATCTCATTGACAATATCTTCCGCGGCGTCGGGCCTGGCCAGCGCCTCCAGATTGCGGCTCATCGCCGCCAGCGTCTCCCGATCCGCCAGCAGCTCCACGGCCCGCGGCATCGCCTTCGTCCGGCACTCGGCGTCCGGAACGACCACCGCCGCGCCCTTCGTCTCCAGCGCCCGGGCGTTTTTGGTCTGATGATCCTCGGCCACGTTGGGCGACGGAACGAACAGCACCGGCTTGGCAACGAGGCACAACTCGGAGACCGTCCCGGCCCCGCTGCGCGAGACGACCAGATCGGCCGCGGCATAGGCGTAGTCCATGCGGTCGATGAAAGCCCCCTGCCAGACGTGTGCGGCGGGGTGCGCGGCCAGAAAGGCCTGCATTTCGCGTTCGTAGTACTTGCCCGTCTGCCAGATCACCTGCACGGGGGCCTTGCCGTCCGTTCCGACGATCCACGCCTTCATCATCTCGTTCAGCGACCGCGTGCCGAGCGACCCGCCGACCACCAGGATCACCGGAAGATCGGGCGTCAGCCCGTAATATTCCAGCGCCTCGGCGCGGTCGGCGCCCTCCTTCGAAAAGCGGCCCCGCAGGGGATTGCCCGTTAGGACGATCTTCGCCGCCGGGAAGAAGCGTTCCATGCCTTCGTAGGCCGTGCAGATGCGCCGCGCGCCCTTCGCGAGGATTTTATTCGTCACGCCCGCATAGGAGTTCTGCTCCTGAATCACGGTCGGCACGCCCATCCGCTGCGCGGCCCACAGCACCGGAGCGCTGGCATAGCCGCCGAAGCCCACCACGGCGTCGGCCCCGAAGTCGCGGATGATCCTCTTCGCCATCCGGATGCTCTTCACCGCCTTGAACGGCACCGCCAGGTTGCGCCAGTCCAGCCGCCGCTGAAGGCCCGCGATCGGCAGACCCACGATGCGGTAGCCCAGCGCCGGGACCTTCTCCATCTCCATCTTGCCCTCGGCCCCGACGAAGAGAATCTCCACCCCGTCGCCGAAACGCCGTTTCAAGGCCTCGGCAACAGCCACGGCCGGGTAGATATGGCCTCCGGTTCCACCTCCGGAAAGAATGATGCGTTTCATCGTATCTAATTTTTAATTCTTAATTTTTAATTGATTCTGCCGCCGGGGCGGCAGAATCATCGTCCCCAGTTCCCCCGGTCCAGCGACCGGTAGTTGATCGCCTCGGCGATGTCCGCCTGAACGATGTCGGCGCGTCCCGCCAGGTCGGCGATCGTGCGCGCCGCCTTCAGGATACGGTCGTAGGCCCGCGCCGAGAGCGACAGCCGCTCCATGGCCCGCTCCAGCAGCGCGGCCGAAGCCGCATCGAGGCGGCAGTATTCGCGCAGCATCGCGCTGTTCATCATCGAGTTGGTATGAACCCCCTCGACACCGCCGAAGCGCGCCTCCTGCACCGCCCGCGCCCGGACGACCCGTTCGCGAACCGCAGCGCTCGCCTCGCCCGGCGCAGCCGCCGACAACTCCTGCGGAGTCACGGGCGTCACCTCCACATGCAGGTCGATGCGGTCCATCAGCGGACCCGAAATGCGCCCCATATAGCGGTGCACCGACCCCGGAGAACAGGTGCACTCCTTCGTCGGGTGGTTGTAATAGCCGCACGGGCAGGGATTCATCGCCGCCACGAGCGTAAAATTCGCCGGATATTCGACGCTGTATCTGGCCCGCGAAACCACGATCTTCTTCTCCTCCAGCGGCTGCCGCAGCACTTCGAGCACGCTGCGCCCGAATTCGGGCAGCTCATCGAGGAACAGCACGCCGTTGTGGGCCAGCGACACCTCGCCCGGCCGGGGCGACTGCCCGCCGCCGATCACGGCGACCTGCGAAGCCGTATGATGCGGAGCGCGAAACGGCCGCCGGGTCATCAGCCCGCCCGTCACGCCCGCCTTGCCCGCCACGGAGTGTATCTTGGTCGTTTCGAGCGCCTCTTCGCGCGAAAGCGGCGGCAGGATCGTCGGCAGACGCCGTGCGAGCATCGTCTTGCCCGAACCCGGCGCACCGACCATGATGACGTTGTGCCCTCCCGCCGCGGCGATCTCCAGCGCACGTTTCACATGCGTCTGGCCCCGCACGTCGGCGAAATCCTCCGCATAGTGCGTCGCCGCCGCATCGAACGGTTCGTCGTCGGCCGGCACGGCAGGCGCGATCTCCGCCTCGCCGTTCAGGTATCCGACGACCTGGCGCAAGGTCGTGGCGCCGATCACCTCGATGCCGTCGACAACCGCGGCCTCCGCCGCGTTTTCCGCCGGCAGCACCACCCGCTGCAGCCCCTCCGAACGCGCCCGGACCGCAACGGGAAGCACGCCCCGCACGGGTTTGAGCGAGCCGTCGAGCGACAGTTCGCCGACGAACATCGTCCCGGCGACCGCCCCGGCGTCGATGCGGCCCATCGCCGCGAGGATTCCCACGGCGATCGGCAGGTCGAAACCCGCCCCCTCCTTGCGCAGGTCGGCCGGAGCGAGGCTCACGACCACCTTCTTGCCCGACATCCGCTCGCCCGAGTTCTCGAACGCCGCCCGGATGCGCTGTTCGCTCTCCTTCACGGCATTGTCGGGCAGTCCCACGAGGTACATGCCCAGACCGCCGCCGGCGATGTTGACCTCGACGGTCACCGCCACGGCGTCGATCCCGGCGACCGCTCCTGCAAATGTACGAACGAACATGGCTAAAAAGGCGCTTCGTCGTCGATCTTCGTCGAGCGGTTGACGTCGAACTCCCCGCCCATCGCCGCACCGAGGCCCGACGTCCCCGGCTGGCTGTTCGAACCGCTGGCGTAGTCGTCGTAGGCCTGCTGGCTCTCCGCCGCCTGCGCGGGCGGCAGCATCGAGTCCTCCACGTCGGCGAAGCGGGCCTGCTCCTTCAGGAAGCGCAGGTTCACGTCGCACACCGCGCCGTTACGGTGCTTGGCAAGGATGATCTCGGCCATGCCCGCCGTGGGCATGCCGTTCTCGTCCTGGTTGATGCCGTAATACTCCGGACGGTGGATGAAGGCCACGATGTCGGCGTCCTGCTCGATGGCGCCCGACTCGCGGAGGTCCGACAGCTGGGGACGCTTCGAGCCGCCGCGCATTTCGGTGGCGCGGCTCAACTGCGAAAGGGCGATCATCGGCACGTTCAGCTCCTTGGCGATGGCCTTCAGCGTACGCGAGATGAAGGCCACCTCCTGCTCGCGGTTGCCCTTCGTGTCCTGATTGCCGGTCATCAGCTGGAGGTAGTCGATGATGATGATCTTGATGTCGTTATGAATTTTCAGACGCCGGGCCTTCGAACGGAACTCGAAGACCGAAAGGGCCGGGGTGTCGTCGATGAACAACGGCGCCGTGCCCAACGGCTTGGTGGCCGATTCGAGGTGCCGCCACTGCTCGGGCGTCAGACGCCCCGACTTGACGTCGTTGCCCGAAAGTCCCGTCTCGGCGATGATCAGACGCATCATCAGCTGCACGGAGGACATTTCGAGCGAAAAGAACGCCACGCCCTGCTCGTGGTCGACGGCCATATTGCGGGCCATCGAGAGCACGAAGGCTGTCTTACCCATCGAGGGACGCGCGGCGACGATGATCAGGTCGGACAGCTGCCAGCCCAGCGTCACGCGGTCCAGAGCCATGAAGCCCGACGGCACGCCGCTGAAGGCGCTGGTGTTCTTCGACGCCTCCTCGATCTGCATCAGCGCCCGGGCCAGGATGTCCTTGGACGACTGCACCGAACGTTTGACGTGCCCCTCGGCGACCTTGAAGATCTCGCCTTCGGCGTAACCGATCAGCTCCGTGACGTCGGTCGACTCGTCGTAGGAGCGTTTCTGAATCTCGGTCGCCGAGCGGATCAGCTCGCGCTGCACGTATTTCTGGGCGATGATCTTGGCGTGAAACTCGACGTTGGCCGCCGAACCGACCTTCTGGGTCAGCTGCGCGAGGTACGAAGCGCCGCCCACCTTCTTCAGCTCCTTCTTGGCCTTGAGCCGCTCGGTCACGGTATAGAGGTCGATGGGTTTCAGCTCCATCGACAGTTCGTTGATCGCCTTGTAGATCAGGCGGTGTTCCTCGGTGTAGAACGCCTCGGGGGAGACGAACTCCTGCACGGTGATGATGCAGTCCTTTTCGAGCATCAGCGCACCGAGCACGGCCTCCTCCAGCTCGACCGCCTGCGGGGGTACGTTGCCGACGGTATCGGTCATCGCCTCGAACGCCTCCCGGTTGCGGGAGGAGGGTGTAAAATCTTTCGCCATGGATAATCGGATTCTTTCAAAGGTCAAAAGTAAGCATAAGCGGGGAGAAATCAAAACCGGGCGGAACCCCGGTTTGTCGAAAACTATGTTTATAACACAGCTTCCGCCACCGAATGCCGGAACGGACCGGATGCCGGTCCCCGGCGGGCCGCCGCGTTTCGGGGCCTGTCCTGCCCCAAACCCCTTTCGCGGAAGGGGTTCACGGCCTGCGGCCGGAATAACGTCCTGTTGATAAGTTTTCGAATCGCCGCCTACTCCTTCACGCCCAGTTCGCGCTGCGAGACGGCGAGGGCGGCGATGCTGATGCGGCAGCCGGGCGCATCGCGCAGGATCGCCGAGGCGCACGAAAGCAGGGTCGAGCCGGTGGTCATCACGTCGTCGACCAGCAGGACGTGCCGCCCGGCGAGCCGTTCGGGACGGCGCACCGCAAAGGCGTCTTCGACGTTGCCGGCCCGCTCGCGGCGGGGCTTGAGGGCCTGGCTGGCGGTGTTGCGCACCCGGCTGACGCTGCGGCGGTCGACCTCCACGCCCAACTGCGCGGCGATCCCCTCGGCGATGTATTCCGACTGGTTATACCCCCTCCGGCAACGCTTAAAGGGGTGCAGCGGCAGCGGAACGACCACCTCCACGTCGTCGTAGAGTCCGCTTTCACGCAGATACCGCCCGTACCACGCGCCCATCTCCCGGGCCGTGCGCCACGCCCCGCGGTACTTGAAGCCGTGGATCAGCCGCCGCCAGCCGCTCGCGCGGACGAAGAACAGAAAGCCCGAAGCCTGACAGACGGGGACCATGCCCCAGCATCGGCGCACCACGGGGTTGTCGGCCTCGCGCCAGTAGCCCGTCAGCGGCGCCGTGGCGCGGCACAAGGTGCAGACCGTGCGTTCGCCGCGCGCAAGCGGCTCCCCGCAGACGGCGCAGCGGGACGGGAACAGCAGCGACGCGACATCGCGGACGAGGTCATTGAGGATCGACATTGACGACGACGGTGATCGACTTGAACGCCGGGTTTCCGGCAAAGGTTTTCAGCTCGGCCGTGAGCAGTTCGCGGGCGCGGGCCGAAGAGGCGCCGCTCTCGATTTTCAGCAGAAGGCCCACGAGGTATTCGCCGCGGATGCGGTCGACGGGCGGGGTCATCGGCCCCAGCAGACGGCGGCCGAAACGGGTGCGCAGGCGTGCGGCGAGGTCCATGACCCCGTTTCGGAGCACCGAAGGGTCGCGGTGGCGCAGCGTGAGCGACGTGAGCCGCGCATAGGGCGGATAGAAAAAGGCTTTGCGCTCGGCGAGCTGTGCGCGGGCCATCCCCTCGAAATCGCCCGCCGCGACCTGCCGGATCACGGGATGCCCCGGTTCGGAGGTCTGGATCACCACCTCGCCCCCGTCATCGCGCCGTCCGGCGCGGCCCGCCACCTGCATCATCAGCTGGAAAGCCCGTTCGGCGGCCCGGAAATCGGGGTTGTTCAGCAGGTTGTCGGCATTGAGGATGCCGACGAGCGACACCCCCGCGAAGTCGAAACCCTTGGTGATCATCTGCGTGCCGACCAGAATATCGGTCCGGCGGGCCTCGAAATCGGCGATGATGGCGCTGAACGCCTTTTCGGAGGTCACGCTGTCCCGGTCCAAACGGGCAACCCGCGCTTCGGGGAAAATCCGGGAAATCTCCTCCTCGACCTTCTCGGTCCCGAAGCCCATCGGGAGCACATCGGTGACCTTGCACGAAGGGCACTTCGCCGGCACCTCCTCCGTATGGCCGCAGTAGTGGCAGACGAGTTTCCGCCCGCCCTTGTGGTAGGTCAGCGTCACGTTGCAGTGGGGGCAGCGGGCCGTCCAGCCGCACTCGGAGCACGCAACGTAGGGCGAAAACCCGCGGCGGTTCTGGAACAGCATCACCTGCCCGCCCCGGTCGAGGGTCTCGCCGATCCGGTCCAGCAGGAGTTTGTTGAAATGGGCCTTGCGCTCGCCGCGCCTGGCGGCGCGCAGGGTGTCGGAAACGAGGATTTCTGGCGGGCGGGCGTCGCCGTAACGTTGGGTCAGCTCCGCGCGCCCGTATTTGCCCGACGCGGCGTTGAGCCACGTTTCGAGCGACGGCGTGGCGCTGCCCAGCAGCGTCCGGCCCCCCGTCAGGCGCGCCATCACCACGGCGCAGTCGCGGGCGTTGTAGCGCGGCGCAGGCTCCGTCTGCTTGTAGCTGGCGTCGTGCTCCTCGTCGACGACGATCAGCTGCAAATGCTTCAGCGGCAGGAAGACCGACGACCGCACGCCGACCACGAACTCGCCCCCGTCGGAGCGGTTCAGCCGCAGGTAGGTCTCCGTGCGGCGGCGGTTGGTGAGTTTGGAATGGTACGGGGTGACGCGGCTGCCGAAGATGCGCTCCATGCGCTCGATCAGCTGCGCCGTAAGGGCGATTTCGGGCACCAGCAGCAAAACATCGCCGCCCCGGGAGAGCACCTCGGCGATCAGGTGGATGTAAATCTCGGTCTTGCCCGAACCGGTGACGCCCTGCAAAAGAGCGGTGGTTTTCCCGGCGGCGAACTGTTCGCGCAGGGCGTTCAACGCCGTCAGCTGGTGCGCCGTCAGCTCCGGAAGGCGGAAGGCCGACCCGCCGCGCTCGACCGAACGTTCGCGCTGGGTGCAGACGATGTATTTCTTGCGCTCGAGGGCGTGCAGCACGGCATAATCGGCCCGGAGCAGGCGGCGGGCCACCTCGCCCGTCGCGATGCGCGTTTCGTCGCCGGCCGCAGCCAGCTCGAGCAGCGCCTCGTACTGCTTCGGGGCGCGCCGTTCGATCTTCTCGCAGACTTCGTGAAAACGCCCCTCGTCGCGGAGTTCCGCGGCCAGCGACACATAACACTCGGTGCGGGGACGGAACTCGTCGCCGGAGAACTCCTCCTCCGTGTCGCCCGAAGGTTTCATCAGCGCAGGCAGCGCCACGCGCATCACCTCCCCCAGGGAACACATGTAGTACGAGGCGATCCACTCCCACAGCGACATCTGCTGCGCCGAGAGCAGAGGCGCATCGTAGAGCACGCGCTGGATCGGTTTGACGGTTTTGAAATCGGGCCGGCGGTCGTGGACCCGCCACACGATGCCCGTATAGAATTTGCGTGCGCCGAACTGCACCGCCACGGCCTGCCCGGCCGCGACGTCCGTGCCTCCGGGCACGGCAAACGTGTAGACGGGCTGCGCCAGCGGAAGAACTATGTCGGCGTAGAGCTGCATCAGCCCTTCCCGATTGTCTGGAATCCCTTCCCGTAGACGCCCATGACCGATCCGACGGTCATAAAGGCCTCGGGGTCGATGGTCTTGACGAATTTGAGGATCATCGAGGTCTCCCGCTTGCGGCAGACCACCATGACGATTTTGGACTCCTTTTTCGAATACCACCCCTGCGAGTCGATGAGCGTCACCCCGCGGTGGACGTTGTCGACGATCGCCTGGGCCATTTTCTCGTAGTCGTGCGTGACGATGAAGACCTGGCTCGACTGCTGGTTTCCGGCCATGATCATATCGACCGTATAACCCACGACGGCCGTCATCACGTAGCCGTAAATCACGGCGCTGATGCCCATGCCCACCAGCAGGGCCGAACCGATGATGACGAAATCGGAGTAGATGAGGATTTTGCCGTAGCTGACCGTGCGGTACTTGTTGATGATCATGGCCACGATGTCCGTGCCGCCCGTCGAGCCGCCCTGCGAGAAGCAGAGCGCGATGCCGGCGCCGGCCAGAATACCGCCCATGACGATGGCCAGCAGGTTGTCGACCCCGAGGAAGTTGCCATCGGGAAGCACCTCCTGCCAGAAGTTCATGCCCAAGGAGATGATCACCACGCAGAAGATGGTCTTGAGACCGAAATTCCACCCCACGATAAATCCGGCGACCAGCAGCAGGACGGCATTGATGATGAAAACCATCGTACCGATCTGCAGGTCGATTCCCGCCGTCGAGAGCGCATTGCACAGCACGAGCGACAGACCTGCGGCGCCGCCGCCGACGCCGCCGGCCGGGAGTATGCAGCCGATCCAGCCGAAAGAGTACATCAGCATGCCGACAGCCATCAGAACATACTCCTTGACGGGTTTGAGCACGATGTCGGGATTGATGGGTTTCATAACGAAGGGGTTTATTCGGGGTTTGCCTCCGCAAAGGCGGCGCAGGCCGGACGCAGAGCCGGGTCCACCCGCGTTCTGCCGAGGCGCAGCCTACCTCTGCCGAAGTTTGTCTGCGGCAAAGGTAGTAAAAATTTCGCCTTGGTATACATTGCGTTCCTCCAATCTTTTTTCGAGCATCGCGAGCAGCTGCTCGTTGCGCACGAGGCCCCAGTTGCGGCCGTAATGGTAGCGCGGCGGAGCCTCCGAGGCGAAACGTTCGACGACCACGCCGGGACGCAGCCGGCGGAGGATTTCGACGAACAGGTCGATGTACTCCTCCGGCTCCCAGAAGCGGAAACGCTCCGGTGCGGCGTCGTACTCGGCGGCCATCGGCGTCGCGCGGAAAACCTGCAGCTGGTGGAACTTCACGGTCGTGAGCGGCAGGGCGTTGATCCGCTCCACCTGGTCGAGCAGCATCGCGTCGGTCTCGCCGGGAAGTCCGAGGATGAAGTGCGCGCCGACGTGCAGGCCCCTCGCGGCGGTCATCTCGACGGCGCGGCGGGCGCACGCGAAGTCGTGGCCCCGGTTGACGGCCCGGAGCGTGGCGTCGAAGGTCGATTCGATACCGTATTCGAGGGCGACATACCGATCCCGGGCCAGCCCGGCGAAGTAGTCGAGCTTGCGCTCGTCGACGCAGTCGGGGCGCGTGCCGACGACGATTCCCGCCACGCCGGGATGCGCGAGGGCCTCATCATAAAGCCTCTTCAGCCGCTCCAGCGGGGCGTAGGTATTGGAAAAAGCCTGAAAATAGACCAGGTAGCGCTGCGCCGAACGGTAGCGGTTGCGGTGGAATTCGATCCCCTCGGCGATCTGCTGCCCGACGCTCTTCGAGGGCATGCAATAAGAAGGGGTGAACGCTCCGTTGTTACAGAACGTACACCCTCCCTCTCCGATCGTCCCGTCGCGGTTGGGGCAGGTGAAGCCCGCATCGACGGAAAGTTTCTGCACCCGGCAGCCGAACAGACGGCGGAAGTACCCCGCATAGGAGTTGAACCGCCTCGTATCGCCCCACGGGTAAGTCATCGCTACAAACCCCAGTCCGAAGGGTTATAGGAACTCTTCGGCGCGTTGGGCACGTTGGCGAAGAACTGGAATCCGGTCAGCGCTTCCAGATCGGAAACCTTCATCATATCCTTCGCCTGCGGCTTATGGCCTTTTTCCATATTGTGGCGCAGCACGAACGCCGCACACTTAAGCTCGTCCGCCCGGCAGTCCCGGACCGACTTGCGCGTAGAACCGCTCTTAGTCCGCAGGATCAGGTAGTAGAACATCGAAGGACGGGTTACGTCGTTGCGCCCGCCGAAAGAGATCTTCGCCGGGGAGCAGCTCTGCCCGTAGGCGTCGGTGAAAGGCTTGAAATACGTTCCGACCACGATGTAGGTCGTGTCGGCGCACACCTGCGCATCGACAAACGCCTCCAGGTTGTTCCAGGCGCCGCCGCCGGTATTGAAACTGCCGGAATACTGCGGAGCGATGTTGGTGTAATAGAAGACCTGCTTGTTGACCTCGCGGGTTACGAGGCGCTCGGCCGAACCGAGCATGTGTCCCTTGTTGCAACCGCCTCCGGTAGACTTGCTGCTGCACTGGATATTGGACGGAATCTTCGGATCACGCCCGTAAGCATCGGTGCGGTCCGTGTTTTTCACCTCGTAGCAGGCATGACGCGGAGCGGAGACCCACAGCGGACAATGATTTTCAGCGCTGAAGCAAACCGTATAGTTACGCGCTTTGTGGCCGCCTACCGAAAAGTCGGGGCAGATGTGATAGGCGTAATAGTAGTCGCTGTTCGCAACCTCGACCGGCAGTTCGGGCCAGCCCGAATACTTGGCCGAACCCGTATTTCCGCCGCCGCCGTCCGACGAGGTGGTGAAGGTCGCCGCGGCGCTGGTGTAGGTCTGCCCGCCCCAGTCGGCGCAGAGCGCGAATTCATAGGTCGTGCCGGGCGTCAGGCCGGTCAGAGCCGCCGTCTTGGTTCCCGTTCCCGTCGGAACGTTTACCCGGTCATAGCTGCCCGACGAAGCCGGCTTATACCGGAAATAGACGTCGTAGTCGGCCGTATCTTCGAAATTGAACGTACAGCTCAGCGTCGCCTCGGTCTTGGTCACGCCCGACGCCGCAGGAGTTCCGAAAGCGGGCCGTTCGGGATCGGGGTCGGGCATGTCGTCCTGCCCGGTTTTGAAGACCGCCCCTGCGCTCTGAACCCGTCCGGTCGACAGGCCGGCATAGGCGAAAACCACGTAGCTCGTTTCGGGCTGAAGCCCGGTCAGCGTGGCGGCAATGCCGGTGCCGTCAACCGCGGAACCCGCCACATCGGCAAACGCGCCGATTTTATTGTCGACAACGGCAGCATAGGAAAAACCCACACTCGTGTTTTCGAGCACGCCCTCGCCGAAACGAGTCTGGCAGCTCAACCCGACCGTCGTGCCGTTGACCTCGGCCACAGGCGTCAGGAACCAGTCCGTTCCGGTCTCCGTCTTTTCATCCCCGCAGGAGGCGAAGGCCACGGTAAGGCCCAGAAGCAGAAATGCAAAAATTTTCTTCATTTTGATATAAATATGTTATTCCTTGTTTTTTGAATCCATCCAGATCGTCACCGGCCCGTCGTTGACCAGCTCGACCTGCATGTCGGCGCCGAATTCGCCCGTGGCGACCCCGCGGCCGAGCAGCTCGGCGACCCGGGCCGTAAACCGTTCGTAAAGCGGGCGAGAAACGGCTTCGGGGGCCGCCTTGATATAACTCGGCCGGTTGCCCTTGCGGGTCGAGGCCTGCAACGTGAACTGGCTCACGACCAGAATTTCGCCGTCTGTCTGCACCACGTCGAGGTTCATCACCCCGGCTTCATCGTCGAAGATACGCAGGCGCACGAGTTTTCCGGCGAGGTACTCGATGTCCTCGTCGGTGTCGTCGCACCCGACGCCGAGCAGCACCAGCAGTCCCGCCCCGATCCGGGAGCAGACATCGCCGCCGATAGCGACGGAAGCGTGTTTTACACGCTGAATGAGCAATCGCATGGCAGGGATATTCAGAGGTTTTCGAAATAGGTCCACAGGTTGTCGCCCGCAGGCACGGGAGCCGTGACCGAGAGCGGCTCGCGACGCACCGGATGCTCGAATTCGACACGGCGCGAGTGGAGCGAGATGCCGCCCCCGGGCAGGGAGCGCCGGGCGCCGTATTTCAGGTCGCCGCGGATCGGACACCCGACCTTCGAGAGCTGGGCGCGGATCTGGTGGTGACGCCCCGTGAGCAGTTCGACCTCGACCAGCGTGTAGTTCGTCCCCGCCCCGAGCGTCGCGTAACGCAGGCGCGCCTCCTTGGCGTCGCCCTTCGGGGCGTCGCAGGCCCGCGAACGGTTGGTCCTGCCGTCGCGCAGGATATAATGGCGCAGTTCGCCGCTCTCGGGATCGGGCGTGGCTTCGGTCAGCGCCCAGTAGACCTTATGGATGCGGCCTTCGCGGATCATCTCGTTCAGACGGACGAGCGCCTTCGACGTCTTGGCGAAAACGACGGCTCCGCTCACCGGGCGGTCGATGCGGTGCACCACGCCGAGGAACACCTCGCCGGGTTTGGCGTCGCGCCGTTTGATGAAGGCCTTGATCTGGTCCTCGAGGGCGCTCTCGCCCGACGGGTCGGGCTGCACCAGATCGCCGCAGCGTTTGTTGACGATCAGCAGGTGGTTGTCTTCGTAGAGAATGTCGTCCGGGTTGAACATCGTCGGAAATTACAGAATAAAGGTGAAAGGCAGCAGTTTGGAGGCCGAATCGACCGCCGTCACCGTACCGTGGCCGCTCATCAGCACCCGCATCGGGGAACCCTGACGACGCTCGACGTCGACCATCACCTGCCGGCACTGGCCGCAGGGATAGCATTCGCGCTCCGAGGGGTTCGAGGCAATGGCCATCGTCTCGATCGGATCGTCGGCATAATTGGCCTGGGCGTAGAACATCAGCGACCGCTCGGCGCAGAGTCCCGCGGGATAGACCTCGCTTTCGAAGTTGCTGCCGTAGAGTATTTTCCCGCTGCGCAGACGCGCGGCGGCGCCTACGTGGAAATTCGAGTAGGGCGCATGCGCATTGGCCGTGGCCCGTTCGGCCTCGGCGACCAGCCTGCGGTCGGCTTCGGAAAGCTCCGACAGCGCCGCGTAATATTCATAATCGAAACAAAACTGCTTTTCCATAACTCCTCCTTTTTTACAGGGGTGAACTACAAAGATACTAAAATTTTCAGAAATCGCTTACTGAATCGTACTTTTTCAGTCTCTTTGCTTTCAACCCGGATGAATTGTTTTATTTTCAGGACCTTCCGGCCGACGAACGGGGATTTGGCGCCGGGACCGGCCGGCCGGGTCCGCAGGCCGGAGGGTTCCGCACCTCGCAAAGAACGAGGCGGACGGACGCCGCGAGCCGTCTGCGACTATCGCGGAGGGAATTTCGCCTTAACGAAGTCCGGGCCGGACGGGACACACAAGCGCATTTCCCGTTCAGCCCGGACAAGGCGAGGTGAAAGACACCCGAGAGAATCGGAAACCGTCCTATTCGAGCACGAACTTCGCCTGCACGTTGTACTGCAACTTGATGGTCTTGAAATCGAGCGGTTCGTCCGCAGCGGCGTCCTCGGCGACGCCCATCGCCTTGGCGCTGCGCATCACGGCCATGTTGTCGTAAAAAACAGGCATCACGTTGTTGTTCGAATCGTAGATGTAGAAGCATTTGCCGATCTTCTGCCCGACGGCTTCGGCCAGCGTCGCGGCGCTCTGGCGGGCGTTCTGCATCGCCTCGACGCGCACTTCGGCCTTATACTGTTCGATTTTCGAGTGCGAGACCTTCAGGATCGAGACGTTCGAGATGCCCAGTCCGTCCAACGCCTGCCACACCTTGGCGACCATCGCCGAGGAACCCAGCTGCAACTGGTATTTGGCCGTGGCCACCGAGGTGTTTTTCTTGAAGAACTCGCTCGACAGGTTGGCCATCTTGAGCTGTTTCTCGACATCGACCCCGGCACGTTTGAGCGCGGCGATCATGTCGCGCTGCTGGCTTTCGACCGAAATCTTGCCCTTCGAGTCGCGCTCGTTGATGATGATCTGCAAGTAGAATTCGTCGGGCGCGATCTCCTTTTCGGCACGTCCGTTGATCTGAATGTAGCTGGGGAACGCCTCCTGCATCTGCGCTGCCGCGGGGAGGGCGAAAAACGCCACCGCCGCCAATAAAATCAGTCGTTTCATTGCCTTTTCGTTTTTAAATAACCTATTACAAAGATTATGCAAGCCGGGCGTCGCGCGGAACTGTTTTCAGCCGGGCCGGTTTCCATCCCTTTGTATCCAGTAAAACGCCGAAAAACGAAAATACTGCATCCCCGATGCGAAATCAGGCCTTGAACAACTCCCTATCGCTTTTTGCCTCCGCGGTGTTTCTTGAGCTCCTTCCTGTTCATCTCGCGGATTACCAATTCCTCGGTTTCAACGGGTCGGTAAACACCCTTTTCAACGCACACGACACCCTCCTCCGTAACGAACTGCGGAAAGAAATGCTTGCGGATGAAAGGTTTTCGCTCCCGCTCCTTCGGGTCCGGATTACTCTCCCACCAGAAGGTCTGCACGGAAACTTTGTATCGCTCGCCGTCATAGCTTCCCGCCAGCGCCAGCGGCGTTCCGGGCAGCACTTCGTCCCCGACCTCGACCAGCACATTGTCGCCGTCGAGGCAGATATACCAGGCCAGCGTGCCATCGGGCTGCTCGACCAGCAAATCGGGGCTTTCGGAGGTAAAACTCACCGCCGGGGCATCGGGTTCCCGTTCGGGAATGCCGACCTCCACGACCGTGCCGCGCCGCATCGCATAGACCGTGTCGCCCTTTTCCATTTCGAAATGCAACCCCAAAGCCCCTTTCTTTTCTTTTCGGAAACGGTCGTAAACGCTCACGCCGCGCGACACACGCACCGGCCAGCGAACAGTGGTGGGCATGCGGTAGACAAACGCGGTATCGGGCTCCTTATCGACAGGGCCTAAAAAAAGCGGTATGAATAACCGTACCTCACGCCCCGGGTATCGTCGGCGGGACGGAGAGACAACAGCCGCGTCCCGGTATAGCGGGTCTCGTATCTGAAGGTCCCCGAAGCGGTGTTACAGTTCTGCAAATCCCGGAGCGTCAGAAAAACAGTCAACGTCCCCGGACGCGTCTTATTCTCCAGGATAAAATCCACGGAGTTATTCTCATTCCGCTGCGTGTGGATGGTCGGCGACTGGGCGACCGCCCCGACGAACATCAGGGCGAACGATGCAGTCAGAAAAATTCGTATCATCGGTCTGTGGTTCAGGTTGCAGTTCAGGTTGCGTCCCGCGCGGACGCGCCGTTTACCGCCGCACGAGCTTCACGACGTTCTCCACATGGTGCGTGTGGGGAAACATGTCGACGGGCTGCACGGCCTCGACGCGGTAGGCGGCGTCCATCAGCTGGAGGTCGCGGGCCTGCGTGGCGGGGTTGCAACTCACATAGACGATCCGTTCGGGCGCGGCGCGCAGGATGACCTCGATCACCGGTTCGTCGACGCCCGCGCGCGGCGGATCGAGGATGATCACGTCGGGACGGCCGTTCGCGGCGACGAATCCGTCGTCGAGCACCGCCTTCATGTCCCCGGCGTAAAAGACCGTATTTTCGATGCCGTTCAATTCCGAATTGACCTTGGCGTCGGCGATGGCTTCGGGGACGTACTCCACGCCCACCACCCGGGCGCAGCGCGCGGCGCAGAAGTTGGCGATGGTTCCCGTCCCGGTGTAGAGGTCGTAAAGCACGTCGCCCGGCCGGAGGTCGGCAAAGTCGCGGGCCACCTTATAAAGTTCGTAGGCCTGCGCGGAATTGGTCTGGTAGAACGACTTGGGTCCCACCTTGAAGCGCAGCCCCTCCATCTCCTCGATGATATGATCCTTGCCGCGGTAGCAGACCGGGTCGAGGTCGCCCACCGAGTCGTTGAACTTCGTATTGACGATATAGAACAGGGAGGTGATCTCCGGGAATTTGGCCGCCAGATGGTCCATCAGGGCCGTGATGCGGGGCCGGTCGTCGCTGTTGAAGACCACGATCACCATCACCTCGCCCGTCGAGGCCGTGCGGACGATCATGTTGCGCATCAGCCCCTCGTGCGAACGGGCGTTGTGGAACGTGTAGCCGTTCTCCACGCAGAACCGCTTGGCCTCCATGCGGATGCCGTTCGACGGGTCGGGCTGCAACCAGCATTTGCGGATGTCCAGCACCTTGTCGAACATCCCCGGGATGTGGAATCCCACGGCCGGCGCGTCGCCGATGTCGCCCGCCGACTCGATCTCCTCGCGCGTCAGCCAGCGGCGGTCGGCGAAGGTGAATTCGAGTTTGTTGCGGTAGAACTGCGTCTCGGCCGAGCCGAGGCAGGGCGCGATCTCCGGCAGCTCGATCTTGCCGATGCGCGTCAGCTGGTCGCGGACCTGATCGGTCTTGAAGCGCAGCTGCTCCCCGTAGGGCAGGTTCTGCCACTTGCAGCCGCCGCAGACGCCGAAATGCTCGCAGAACGCCTCGGCCCGCAGGGGCGATTTCTTCACATAGCGGACCACGAAGCCCTCCATGAAGCGGCGGCGTTTGGAGCGGATCTGCACGTCGACCACGTCGCCCGGAACGGTCAGCGGAACGAAGACCACCACGTCGTTCCAGCGGCCCATGGCCTTGCCCTCGGCCGCGAGAGTCGTTATTTCAAGCCCCTCGACGAGGGGATAGTTCGCTTTCTTTCTTGCCATCGGTTTTTAACTTTGCGTGCAAAGTTAAAAACAATTCATAATTCAAAATTCATAATTCAAAATTATTTCCCCGCAAAACGTATCGGAACCATCATACGGAACCGTCAACGCTTAATTTTTCATTTTTAATTTTTCATTCTTAATTCGGGCTTTGGCCCGCACGCCGCCCAGCCAGAAGCCCAGCGCGAAAGGCCCGCCGATCAGCACCGCAAGCGCCAGCACAAGGTAGAGCAGGATTTTGCCGACAAGCCCCGGCACGGCGTCGAGCGTCGTCCGGACCAGTTCGTCGCCCGTCGCCCGCAACTGTTCGACCAACGCCTCGCGCTCACGCGTAACGTATTGCTGCAACTCGCCGCGCTGGCGGTCGAAGTCGGCGAAAGCGTTGTCCACCGAAGCGTTCATCGTCCAGATGAGCTGCGTGGCCTGCCGGTTCAGCTCCTCCAGCACCTTGTCCGAAATCTCGGGCAGGTGCTCGGCGACAACCACGATACGGTTGAAACTGCGTTCCAGCGAATCGAGCTGCGCCCCGACCTGCAGGCGCAGGCTGTCCTGCCGGAGCCGCATCTCGAAGATGTCCTTCGACCAGCTCACGCTGTTGGTCACCTGCTGGGTCTGGCCGCTCAGCCGGTCGTTGACGTCGGCCAGCACCTCGGCGATCGAGCCGGTGGCGTAATCCTGTTCGACGCCGGCCGCCCGGAGGTATTCCAGCCACGCGAGGGTCGTGTTGTCGGTCTCGTCGCCCTCGGAGGCGGGGTTGTCGCGCACGTAGTCCGTAACGAACCGCTCCATCAGCGCATAGCGGTCGTCCGGAAGCACCTGCCGGGCGAGCCTTCCGGCCCGGCGGTCGAGCCGCAGGGCGGCGTCGCGGGCGATGTCGCTCTGAAGACCGAACAGCAGCGAATCGGGCGCCTGGGCGAAACCCTCGTTCATGCGGCGGCACAGAATCCACAGGTCGGCCAGCGCCACGTCGGGAATGCCCTGCATGGCGGCGGTCACCCCGGCGCGCGTGGCGCGGATCTTCCACCGCACGGCCGCTACGCGCACATTCACGTCGGGCGACGCAGCGACGATCGAGTCGGCCGCACGGGCCACCTCGCCAGCCATGTCGTAGTAAAAGCCGCGCGTCATGGTCCGCACGTTCATCTGCTCCTTCGACAGAGGGTCGCCCGTGGCCACGGCCACCTTCAGCAGCGAACACCCCGCAAACGACACCGCGGCGAAAAGCGCGGCCGCCAGTTTCATCCATCCGTTCATCGTCATTCCGTTTACGGGTCCGGCCCGCAATTACCTTTCCAGTTTTTTCACAAAGTCGCGGATGTAGCGCACCGCGACGTAATGGCCCGCCTGGGGCATGTTGCCGTGGTCGAACCCGTCGAATTCCCGGATCTCGACGTCGGGATGCCCCGCCACCTGCATCATGCGCCAGAAATAGGCGTTCTCCTCGTAGCGGCCCAACATCTCCCGCCCGCGGTCGCCCGAGAGGATCAGGATCGGCGGGCAGTCGGGACGTATGTAGTTCAGCGGCGCCATGTCGTCCACGACCACCTGCGTATCGGGAATCCCCATTTCGCGGCGTCGCGCGAAATGGGTCACGACCTGCCCGCTGTAAGGGATCAGCGCCGCGAACGCCGTGTCGGGGTCGATGCCGTAGGGCGCCATCCAGCGTTTGTCCAGCCCGATCATCGAAGTCAGGTAACCGCCCGCCGAATGTCCGGCGATGAAGATCAGCCGCGGGTCGCCGCCGTAGGAAGCAATGTTTTTCACCACCCATGCGGCCGCAGCGGCGGCATCCGCCACGCAGTCGGCGACCTTCACGCGCGGAGCGAGGCGGTAATCCACGCCCACCACGGCGAATCCTTTGCCGCACAACGCTTTCGGAATCTCGCGCCGCCCGCCGGTCAGGCCCCCGCCGTGGAACCACACGACGGTCGGAAATCCCTTCCTATCCGCCGGCCAGCAAATGTCCAGCCGGCAAAGCGAATCGACATAGCCGTCGCCCGCCGCGTCGCGGTAGGCGATGCCGGTTTCGGTCCGGCAGGCGGCCGTCTGGGCCGAAATCCCCGTGCAGAACAGGGTCAGAGCCGCGAAAAGCGCAAAAAATCGTTTCATGGAATCAGGTCGTTTTGGGTCATAAAGATAGGTAAAATCCCGTAAAAAACACTATCTTTGCAAAACCGACTGCATTAAAACAGCCATCATTATGAAAATCGCCTGCCTGCAATTCAATCCGATACAGGAAAACACCTACGTCGTCTGGGACGACACCAAAGCGTGCATCGTCATCGACGCCGGAAACAGCAACCCGCGCGAGGACGCCGCGCTGGACAACTTCATCGCCGAGCACGGGCTGAAACCCGTCATGGCGGTCAACACCCACGGCCATTTCGACCACACGCTGGGCGTCGAGCACCTCAAACAGCGCTACGGCATCCCCTTCGCCCTCTCGTCGAAGGACCGGTTCCTGCTGGACAACGCAGCGACGAGCGGTTCGGTCTTCGGCGTGAAGATCGGCGCGATGCCCGCGGCGGACCTCGACCTGGACACCCTGTCCGAAGTGCGTTTCGGCAACACCGCCCTGCGCGTGATCCGCACCCCCGGCCACACCCCCGGCCATGTGGCGCTGTACGAGCCGGACTCGAAATCGCTCTTCACGGGCGACACGCTTTTCCGCGAGTCGATCGGCCGCACCGACCTGCCGGGCGGCGACTATTCGTGGATCATGCGCTCGATCCTCGACTCGCTGATTCCGCTGGGCGAGGAGGTGCACATCTATCCCGGCCACGGTCCCGAGTCGACGATCGGCCACGAAACGCTCTACAACCCCTTCATCGTCGAGGTGCTGAACGAGGAGATCAACTACCGGAACTAAAAATTAAAAATTGAAATTGGGGAAATTCATCCATAAGATTCTCTACCGCACCCTGCCGTTAGAAGGCTACCTGCGCGCCGTGAGCCGGCTGTTCTTCCTCTGGCAGCGGCTGGGCATCGGACGCGAGGCCCCTGCCACGGAGTACGTCTACCACCTGCCGAAGCTGGTACGCGCGGGCGACACATGCATCGACATCGGCGCCAACCTCGGCTACTACGCCCGCACGATCTCCCGCCTCGCAGGCCCCGCGGGCAAGGTCTACGCCGTGGAACCGGTGGCCCCGATCCGCAAGGTGTTGAGCCGCAACCTCCGCCGCTGCGCCAATACCGAAATACTTCCCTACGCCCTGGGCACGGAGTCGAAACCCATCGTGATGGCCAACGACTCGGCGCGCGAGACGGGCTACTTCGGCACGGGGCAGAACTTCGTAAACGACGCCGGCGGCCGAGCCGACGTGGAGTTCACGGCCCAGATGCGCCGCGGCAGCGAACTGTTCGGCAAACTGGAGCGCCTCGACTTCATCAAATGCGACATCGAGGGTTACGAGGTCATCGTGATGCGGGAAATGCGCCCCCTGCTGGAGCGTCACCGCCCCACGGTGCTGATCGAAACGGGCGGCGAAAACCGCCCGCAGATCGTCGCGCTCTTCACCGAACTGGGCTACACGGGTTACACGCTCGACCGCGGACGGGAGATCCCGCTGACGGACGACTCGTCGAAAGACATCATCTTCCGCCCCGGAAACTGACTATGAATGGTAATTATATTTTGCTCCGAGGGTCGGAAGCTCCGATTTTGCCGCACAGCGGCACCAAGCCCTTCCCCGAGGGAAGGGTTTGGGATGGGGTCAGACTTGCAAACGGCGTCGAAGACGACGAATACGGCGGTCGGGAACCAGAATCAGAGCAGAATAACAACTTGATTACTTATGAATTATGAATCGCCATGCGCATTGACATCATCACCTCGGTTCCCGAACTCCTGACCTCGCCGCTCAACGAGTCGATTCTCAAGCGGGCGCAGGACAAAGGGCTGGTCGAAATCGTCGTCCACAACCTGCACGACTATGCCCACGACCGCCGCAAGACCACCGACGACTATCCGTTCGGCGGCGAGGCGGGAATGGTTATGAAGTGCGAACCGGTCTTCGAACTGGTCGAGAAGCTCCAGTCGGAACGGCCGTACGACGAAATCATCTACACCTCGCCCGACGGCATCCGCTACGACCAGCACGAGGCCAACCGCCTCTCGACACTGGAAAACATCATCATCCTCTGCGGCCATTACAAGGGTATCGACCACCGCATCCGCGAGCACCTCGTAACGCGCGAGATCTCGATCGGCGACTACGTGCTGACGGGCGGCGAGCTGGCGGCCTGCATCATCGCCGACTCGGTCGTGCGGATCATCCCCGGGGCCATCGGCGACGAGGCGTCGGCCCTCACGGACTCGTTCCAGGACAACCTGCTGGCTCCCCCGGTCTACACGCGGCCGGCGGAGTTCCGCGGCTGGCGGGTCCCCGACGTGCTATTGTCGGGCAACTTCGCCCAGATCGCCAAATGGCAGGACGACGAGGCCTACGAACGCACCAAGCGCCTGCGCCCCGACCTGCTCAACGAATAGCAGCCTCCTTACGCTCCCGCACTTTTTGATTTTAGAGGAGCGGATTTTGACATAACGAAGGCCGACGCAGAAGGGACATACCAGTGTATTTCCCTTTTGCGAAGGACGAGGCAGGGCAAAAGGCGCCCTATAAAATCGAAAAGATGAAATACTACCTCATCGCCGGGGAGCCTTCGGGCGACCTGCACGGCGCAAACCTGATCCGAGGGCTGCAAAAAGCCGACCCCGGGGCGGAATTCCGCTTCTGGGGCGGGGACTGCATGGCCGCGGCGGGCGGCGCGGAGAACCAGCGCAAACACTACCGGGAGACCTCGTTCTTCGGCATCGTGCAGGTGCTGAAGAACCTCGGGACCATCCGGCGGCAGATGCGGGAGTGTCAGGCCGACGTGGCGGAGTTCGCCCCCGACGTGCTGATTCTGGTGGACTATCCGGGATTCAACATGAAGATGGCCCGCTGGGCCAAAGAGCACGGCATCCGCACCTTCTATTACATCGCCCCGAAGGTCTGGGCGTGGCGCGAATGGCGGGTGAAGGCGATCCGCAGATACGTCGACCGGCTCTTCATCATCTTCCCCTTCGAGCGGACCTATTTCCCGAAACACGGCATCACGCCCGTTTTCGAGGGCAACCCGCTCGTCGACGCCATCGAGGCCCGGCGGACGACGCTCCCGACGCCCGAGGAGTTCCGCCGCCGCAACTCCCTCGACCAACGCCCGATCGTCGCCCTGCTGGCCGGCAGCCGCCGGAACGAGATCCGCGACAACCTGCCGCTAATGGCCGCGCTGTCGCGAAAATTCCCCGAGCGCCAGTTCGTGGTGGCGGGCGTCGCATGGCTCGACCGGGCGCTTTACGAACAATACACAGCCGGAAGCGGCATCCGCTACGTCTGCGACCAGACCTACGAGACGCTTGCGGCGGCCGAGGCGGCCGTGGTGACGTCGGGCACGGCGACGCTCGAAACGGCCCTGCTGGGCATTCCCGAAGTGGTGGTCTACCGCACGGTGTGGTGGCAGGTATGGCTGCGGCCCTACGTGCTGAAGGTCCCCTGGGTGTCGCTCGTGAACCTGAACCTGGGGCGCGAGGCCGTCGCCGAGATCATCCAGTCGGATTTCTCGGTCGACCGCGCCGAACGCGAGCTGCGGGCGATCCTGCACGGCGGCAGCAAGCGCGGAAAGATGCTCGCCGACTTCGGCGAACTGAAAACGATCATCGGAGGCCCGGGAGCCAGCGAACGGTTTGCGGCACGGATGGTCGCAGAACTACACGCACAGAAAATAAAATAGCTTCCGATGAACGACCCGCTCGCTCCTCTGCTCGCCGGAGCATTTGTAATCGTATGCGGCCTGCTGGTCAAACGGTTCCCGATGCTGATCTCGGGTTACAACACCCTGCCGAAGGAGAAACGCAAAAACGTCGACATCGACGGTCTTTCGTCGTTCATGCGACGACACCTGGTGATAATCGGAGGTTTATTGATTTTATTTACAACAATACTCGAACTGACCGGCCAACAGGAGGCTTTTTCCATAATCCTCGCTGTCTACCTGCCGGTTTACGTGATCTGGATGGTGGTCCGGGCACAGCGCTACGACCACAATAAATAAGGAGAGAGCATGAAAATCATCTGCATAGGCCGCAACTACGCCGAACATGCCGCCGAGTTGCACGAACAGCTCAACGACAGCGGGAAACTCCCCGAGGAACCGATGTTCTTCCTCAAGCCCGACACGGCGCTGCTGCGCAACAACGACCCGTTTTACATCCCGTCGTTCTCGCAGGAGGTGCACTACGAATGCGAACTGGTGGTGCGGATCAACCGCGTGGGCAAGGCCATCGCCGAGCGTTTCGCCCACCGCTATTACGACGAGGTGGGACTGGGCATCGACTTCACGGCCCGCGACCTCCAGCGGCGGGCCATCGCCGAGGGGCTTCCGTGGGAGAGCTGCAAGGCTTTCGACCGCTCGGCGGCAATCTCGCCGGAATTCGTCTCCTTGCAGGAGCTGGGCGGCGACGTGCAGCGGCTGCACTTCACGCTCGACGTGAACGGGGAGCGCCGCCAGAGAGGCGACACGGCGGAAATGCTCTTCACGGTCGACCGGATCATCGCCACGGTGTCGCGATACATGACCCTGCGCATGGGCGACCTGCTCTACACCGGAACGCCCGCCGGCGTGGGCCCCGTCCGCCCCGGCGACACACTGCGCGCTGCGCTCGAAGGACGCGAACTGTTAAATTTCGACATCAGATGAACCTTGAAAAACGATTGTTCCGAAATCGAAAAAAAGCAGAACCGCTCCGTAAAACTTTTCACCTTTCACCTTTAACTTTTCACCTTTATACATGCTGCTCAACGACAAACTCAAACCCTACCGCCTGCTGCTGGCGTCGCAGTCGCCGCGGCGGCGGGAGCTGATGACCGGCTGCGGGTTGCCCTACGAGCTGGCCGAAAAATTCGACTGCGAGGAGACCTATCCCGACGACCTTCCGCTTATCGGCGTTTCGGAGTACCTCTCGACGCTCAAAAGCGAAGCCTATCCGGTTCCGTTGCTCGAAAACGACATCCTGCTCACGGCCGACACCGTCGTGCTGGCCGGCGGCGAATTCCGGATGACGGCCGAAGGCTCGACATGGCACGGAGGGAAGATTCTCGGCAAACCCCGCGACCGCGACGACGCCCGCCGCATGCTGAAAATCCTGTCGGGCGCGCATCATCTGGTCACAACCGGCGTCACCCTGCGCTCCGCCGCGCGGATGACCCACTTCACTTCGCTGACCTATGTCTGGTTCCGCACGCTCACCGACGAGGAGATCGCCTACTATGTCGACACCTTCCAACCCTTCGACAAGGCCGGGGCATACGGCATTCAGGAGTGGATCGGCTACGCCGCCATCGAGCGCATCGAAGGCTCGTTCTACAACGTCATGGGACTTCCCGTCCAGAAAGTATACACCGAATTAGATAAATTTTTGAATCCATGAAACGCACCCTGCTGACCCTGCTCGCCGCCCTTGTCCTCCTGCCTGCACTGGCCGACGAGGGCATGTGGCTCCCGAGCCTGATCTCCGAACGCATCGACGACATGCGCGCAAAAGGCTTCCGCCTCACGGCCGAAGACATCTACTCGATCAACAAGGCCTCGATGAAAGACGCCGTCGTACTCTTCAACGGCGGCTGTACGGGCGAACTCATTTCGCCCGAAGGCCTGCTGCTCACCAACCACCACTGCGGCTACGACGCCATCCAGAAACATTCGACCGTCGAGCACGACTACCTGACCAACGGTTTCTGGGCCATGTCGCGGGCCGAGGAGCTGCCCAACGAAAAACTCTGGGTCCGCTTCCTCGTCCGCATGGAGGAGGTGACCGACCGGATCGCCGCGGGCGAGACGGCCGCGCAGATCGTCGAAAAGGCCAAGGCCGAAGGCACGGGCTACAAAGCCTCGGTCGAACAGATGTACTACGGCAACCAGCAGTTCCTGTTCGTCTACGAGCAGTTCGACGACGTGCGCCTGGTGGCCGCGCCGCCCTCGTCGATCGGCAAGTTCGGCGGCGACACCGACAACTGGATCTGGCCCCGCCACACGGGCGATTTCTCGATGTTCCGCGTCTACGCTTCGAAGGACAACCGTCCGGCGGCCTACTCACCCCAGAACGTCCCCTACCGTCCGAAAAAACACTTCAGCATATCCACGAAAGGGGTTAAAGAGGGCGATTTCACGATGATCTACGGTTTCCCGGGCAACACGCAGGAGTACATCCTCTCCGACGCCGTGGCCTACATCGCCGAGCGTTCCGACCCGGCCAAGATCGCCATCCGCACGGGCCGTCTCGACATCATCACCAAAGCGCAGGAGTCCGACCCCGCGCTGCGCATCCACTACGCCGCCAAGCACGCCTCGATCGCCAACGCCTGGAAAAAATGGCAGGGCGAAGCGCTGGGCATCGACCGCCGCGGAACCGTCGCAGCGAAATTCGATTACGAGACGCAGTTCGGACTGTGGTCCGTGGGACGTCCCGAATACGCCGGCGTAGTGATGGGCCTGCGCGCCGAGTACGACCGGATCATGGACGCCTATTTCGCTTACGAAATCACGCGCGAAACGCTCTCGACGCTGCCGGCAGCCTACACCCCCGAAGAACGGGCCGAAGAGTGCTTCGCCCGGCGCAAGTTCGCCGAGCAGGCGCTCTGGCGCCATGCGTTCCGCGAATACGGCCGTTGCCCGAAGGTTTACCGCACGCCCTCCTACGCCGAAGGCATGGCCCGTTACAAATCGCCGGAAGCCTACGCCGACGCCCTTTTCGAGGCCGTATGGGAAGGCTCCGACAGCGTGGCCATGCAACCCGCAGTCAGACTGCGCGAAGAGACCAAACGCATGCTCGACCATATCTCGTGGATGCTGGGAACCAAGTCGCTGCGCAACCTCAACAGCAAAATCCTCAACGAACTTTATACTACTTATATAAAAGGGCTGCGCGAATGGGACCGCGAGCGGGCCTTCTATCCCGACGCCAACCTGACGCTCCGCGTGGCCTACGGCTCCGTGGCCGGATACGAGTACGCCGACGGCGAATACCACAAACCGCAGACGACGCTCGACGGCATCATCGCCAAGGACAATCCCGAAATTTACGACTACGACATTCCGCAGTCGCTGCGCGACCTCTACGCTTCGAAGAACTACGGCCGCTGGGGCACGGTGATCGACGGCCGCAGGACCGTGCCGGTCTGCTTCCTGGCGACGAACCACACCACGGGCGGCAATTCGGGATCGCCGGTGCTGAACGCCGGGGGCGAACTCATCGGCATCAATTTCGACCGCACGTGGCGTTCGACGATGAGCGACATCGCCTTCGACCCTGCGATCTGCCGCAACATCGCCGTGGACATCCGCTACGTACTGTTCGTTGTGGACCGTGTCGGCGGAGCGGGCTACCTGCTCAAGGAGATGACGCTCAAATAAAGCATTCCGGGACCGCCGCAGAACGACCCGGGCGGTCCCCATGCAAATTTTGTCGTTTTTTCCGCAAAAATTTTGCGAATCGCAAAATAGTGCCTATATTTGCACTCCCGAAAGTTGATTCGGGAGAGCAATGCCCAGGTGGTGAAATTGGTAGACACGCTACTTTGAGGGGGTAGTGAACAATTACGTTCGTGCAAGTTCGAGTCTTGTCCTGGGCACACGAAAACAAAACCGCAGCTGATTGTCAATCGGCTGCGGTTTTTCATTTTCGTTTTGTTCGCCCCCCCCCCACTTGCACCGCTCGTCACATTGACAGCAAGGCCCCATCCCCGGCCGGCGCCCGGGCAACAAGGGCCAGCGCATAGCGATTCACGCCGCAAGGGCGCATGAGATCGAATCGCACGCACATCGTTTCAGTCTGAAGGTTCTTACGCGTGCGACTTCTTCGAGACGAACAGCGCGAGGATGAACGACAGGGCCGAGGCTGCGATCCAGAAGACGATCGCCGTGTCGAGGGGGTCGAGGATGATGACGTCCTTCCGGGCCTGCGCCTGCAAACACCCCGTATGGAGCGTCACCACGGCGAAATTCTCCCGGGCGTAGGATTGCAGGTTGAACGACGTTCCCAGCACCGTATAGTTGTTGTTGGCGCTGTGGATGATGAACGGACAGTTTTTGTCGGGCGAAATGGTGAAAAACGCCTCGCCGTCGAACTCGATCTCGCGCGTCGCCTTCCCGAATCCCGGGTCCACGGTGAGCGTCGCCTCGGAATTCATGCAGACCTTCGACCCGTCGGGCAGCACGATGTCGAGCCTCTCGCCGCACGCCGTGCGGTATTCCAGGGGCTGTGCGGCGCTGATCTCCGCCCCGGCCCCGGCTTCGGACGCGACATCGGGGGTGCGCTGCCAGAACCACACGGCGCAAACGCCCGCCGCAACCACGGCGGCCGCCGCCACATAGCGCAGGAACCGACTCCGGCGCCGTCCGGCGACCTCGGGGACAGCGAACAGGATCTTGTTGCGGGCTGCGAAACGCGCCCATTCCCGCTCCGCCTTGGCCGACGCGGGCAGCTCCCGTCTGGCGAGACACTCCCTGAAATAAGCCCGGTTTTCATCCGACTCCTCCAGCCATCCCGCCAGCATACCGGCCTCCTCCTTACTCAAAGCGTTGCTCCGGTACGAATTGATCAGTCTGTCTATCTCTTTCTGCATATCATTTACACAAAACAGATTTTTTCTCTTTGTCTTCACCCGGTAGACACGCCTTTTCCGGATACCGACCCCCGCCGTGCGATTTTTTTTTCGGAGCGTCCCTTTCCGCCCCCCCGGAAACCGGAAATCCCCGGGCCGAAGCTCCGGGGATTTTTCCGCTCCCGGCAAACGGGCAGGGCGCCGCAGAAGCGGCTGCGGCTCGTTCGGGCAGTCGTGAAAATTGGGTTTTATGCGAAATTTGCCGTATCTTGCCGAAAATTGGAAACCATGACACAGCAACTGCGATTCATACCGTTCAAATCACGCTCGGACAAGGGCTGGGCCGAAGCATGGGCGCTTTACGAAGCCTCCTTCCCCGACTGCGAACGCTGGGACGGCACGGGTTACGACCGCGCTTTCGGCGACCCGCATTTCGAGGCCGACGGCATCTGGCGCGGCGACGAGTTCATCGGCATCCTCTTCCACTGGAACGCCGGGGATTACCGCTACGTCGAGCATCTGGCCGTCTCGCCCCGCCTGCGGGGACAGAACATGGGTTCAAAAGCCCTCGCGGCCTTTTGCCAAGGGCGGCGCGTCATTCTGGAGATCGACCCGCCGGAGGATGAAATCTCGGTCCGCCGCCAGCATTTCTACCAGCGGCTGGGTTTCGTCGCCAATCCCTACGCGTATATCCACCCCTCGTTCCGGCGGCCGTTCCATCCCCACCGGCTGGTGCTGATGAGCTATCCCGAGGCCCTTACATACGAAGAGGCCCGCGGTTTCGCGGACTTCATTCGGGAACGGGTGCTCCGCTACTCCGAGCACGAGAATCCGGAGCTGCCGAGACTGTAAAGCGGCCGCTACAACATGCCGACCACGTATTTCGTGACGAAGTAACCGCCCGCCACCAGCCAGACGTAGAGCAGGCCGGCCAGCACGAAAGGCCTGGCCCCCGCCTGCCTGAATTTGTCGAGGCTCGTTTCGGTCCCCAGCGCCGTCATGGCCATCGTCAGCATGAAGGTATCAACGTACTCGATGGTCCCGTTGAGCGGAATTTCCCGGACCGTCTCCACCCCGCAAAGGCTTTGCAGCAGCGAATTGAGACCGATGATCCCGATGAACCCGAAGGCGAACCACGGCACGGCGATCCTGCGTTTTCCCGTTTCGCCCCCGGATTCCTTCCGGCGGCCCGCCAGCACGAAGCCCATGATCACGAGCACGGGCGCGAGCAGCATGACGCGGATCATCTTGGTGATGGTGGCCGTTCCGGCGATCCCCAGCGCATCGGTGGGGTCCATCGCGTTGCCCGCCCCGGCCACGTGGGCCACCTCGTGCAGCGTGCTGCCCGTGTAGACGGCCACTTCCGTGTCGGTCATCCCGTTGAGCATGCCCGTGCGGTACATGACCGGATAGAGAAACATCGAGAGGGTTCCGAAAATGACGACCGTGGAGACGGCGATGGCGGTTTTGTACCCCTCGCACTTCACCACCGGCTCGGCCCCCAGCACAGCCGCCGCGCCGCAGATGGCGCTGCCCGTCGAAGTCATCAGCGCCGTGTCGCGATCGATCTTCAGCAGGCGGCCCAGCAGAACGCCCCCCAGAATGGTGACCGTCACGACGATCAGGTCCACGACGACGGCCGGCACGCCCACGGCCGCCACCTGGGCCAGCGTCAGGCGGAACCCGTAGAGGACGATGCCCCAGCGCAGCACCTGCTTCGTGCAGAACCGGATGCCCGGGACCCAGGTTTCGGGCAGCCGGTTGCGCAGGCTGTTGGCGTAGAGCATGCCCAGCACGATGCCGACGATCAAGGGGCTGAACGAGAGCCGTCTGACAACGGGGATTTCGGCGATGTAAAATGCCGCGAACGAAAACAGCGCGATCAGGAGAATTCCGTGCAGGGTGTTCGCCCTGTTACCTTTTTCCAACATATCCTTGCAATTTTAATGACGACCGATAACTTTTGCTTCATTGCGACGGCAAAGGTCGCATCTTTTATCGGGATACGAAACAAGATTTGGTTATCCGGGATAACCTGAAGTTATGACGCAGGGATAAGGAAACCGGGGGCCGGCAATCAGAAATCCGCCCGGGCGAAGTCGATGAACCGCCGCGCCAGACGCGCAGGTTCGGCTTCGGCATGCACGAAAACGAAATCGCGGGAGAGCGTCAGCCCCTCGATGTCGACGATCCGCAGCGCGCCGCTGCGCAGTTCATCCACCACCGAAATCACCGATACGATGGCCATGGCGTCGCTGTTGCGGACGAAGGCCTTGATCCCCTCGGTCGACCCGAGGCGCATCGTCACATCGAACTGCGAGAGACGGATGCCTCTGGCCGCAAGGGCCGCGGCGATCACTTCGAGCGTCCCCGAGCCGCTTTCGCGCAACACCAGCGGGATGCGCGGCAGCTCCTCGGGCGTCACCGTCTCCCGGCGGGCGTATTTCCCGCCCGGACGGGCCACCAGCACCAGTTCGTCGGGCCTGAAAAGCGTGTAGTGCAGCCCCTGCCGGCGGCTGAGGCTCTCGACCAGCCCCAGATCCACGGCATGTTCGCCCAACGCCTGCTCAACCTCGGCGCTGTTGCCCGACGACATCGAGACCCGCACCCCGGGAAAGCGCGCCGTGAAGTGCGCCAAAATCGGCGGAAGGAGGTACTGCGCGATGGTCGTGCTGGCCCCGAGGCGGAGTTCGCCCCCGGTCTGGTCGGCGCAGAGGCTCATCTCGTATTCGAGGCGGCGGTAGTCGTCGAGAAGCCGCCCGGCCGCCTCCAGCATCGTACGCCCCGCATCGGTCAGCTCCAGACGGCTGCCGCGGCGGGTGAAAAGCTGCACCTTATAACGGGATTCCAGCTCGCCGACATGCTTGCTGACGGCGGGCTGCGAAATGTAGAGTTGTTCGGCGGCCCGGGTGAAACTCAACGTCCGGGCCGCGGCGATAAAGACCTTGAGGCGGAAATCGTCCATAAGGCGTCAGCCCAGATGCCCTTCGTCGGCGAACTCCCTGACCGAACGGACGTAGTGGTCGATGGTCTCCTGCATCGAGACGAACGACTTGCCCCCCGCGGCGTTCTTGTGGCCGCCGCCGCTGAAATACTTCCGGGCGAAGAGGTTGACGTCGACGTCGCCCCGCGAGCGCAGCGACACGCGGATGAATTTGCGGTGGGCGAGAAACATGGCCGACATCTTGACCTTTTTGATCGTGAGGGCGTAGTTGACGAATCCCTCGCTGTCGCCCTGCTGGAACTGAAAGCGGCGCATCTCGTTCTCCAGCAAGGACATGTAGGCCACCGTCCCGTCCTGGATCACCTCCATCTTGCGGTTGATGGCATAGCCGAACAGCCGCGCGCGGCCCTCGGTATAGGCGTTGTAGACGCTGTTGTGAATGTCGGGGATCGAGATGCCCTTCTCGACCAGCACGGCCACGGCGCGGAACAGCTCCGGGGTGAGGAACGAGAAGGCGAAATTGCCCGTGTCGGTCATCATGCCCACGTAGAGCGACTCGGCCATGCGGCGTGTGATAGCCCCGGCGCCGCACATCGCCTCGACGATGCTGTACACCAGAAAACACGTGCTCGACGAATCGGGATGCGAGAACATCAGGTCGAAGCCCTCGTCGGGCGAGAGGTGATGGTCGATCAGCACGCGGCGGGCCGTGGTGTTGGCCGCGATGGTGTCGCTGAGGATTTCGAGCCGCGAAACGGCGTTGAAATCGAGGCAGAAAATCATGTCGGCCTCCGCGATGGCGCGCCGTGCGCGCCCTTCGGTGTCGGTCTTGAAGATCACCACCTCGTCGATCCCGGGCATCCAGTCGAGGAAATAGGGATATTTATTGGGCACGACGCAGGTCACCGCATGTCCCATCGTACGCAGGACCTCGGCCCATGCGAGCGACGATCCGACGGCGTCGCCGTCGGGGTTGGTGTGGGAGACGACGACGATGCGCTGCCCGGGTCGGGCGAGCATCTCCCGCAGACGTTCGATATGTTCTTTCGATAACTTCATTCGGGTTGGTCCGCATTGGTGGACCCGACAAAGATAGAAAAAAACAGGCGATAAACCAACCGGCCTACCGGATATTCAGCAGCACGAGGTTGTCGAGCACGGTTCGCTGGGCCGTACGCTGGAGATATTCGGCCTGCTCGGCCGGAAGCTCCGCGGTAAAGGCCGTCTGGTAGGGACGCTGGAGGATCGTCGTGAAAATGACGTTGGCAGCCAGATAGCTGCCCGGAACCGCGGGATGGTAGCAGTCGGGCCGGTAGAGGATGCAGTCGGGACGCTCGCTGCGCACCGCGCGCCACGCCATGCCCACCGGAGCGCACCATGCGCCGTTGTCGTAGGCCATTTCGAGGTAGCTGGTCTTCAGCCGCTCCTGCATCCCCTCGTATCCGTTCGAAAGCGGGTATTCGGCCACGGGCTTGCGGTTGCCGTACTTGTGCCCCCAGGTCATGTAGAAGATCACCCGGGCGTCGGGCGACGCGGCATGCACCAGACTGTCGAGCGTCCGGGCCGCGGGATAGACCTCGCGGGCCACCTGTCCGGTCGGCATCGCGGGAGCCGTGCTCTGCTCCTGCAGGACGACGTAATCCCAGCCGCCGTCGGCAATGGCCTGCAACAGCTTCTTGTTTTTCAGGTGTCCCGAGAAGCGTTCGCCGCCCTTGAGAAAGCGCGTGCAGGAGAGTTTTACTTTTTGGGTCGAGGCGATCTTCTGCACCATGCCGGGCAAATCGTTGCAATAGGAGAAACTGTTGCCGACCCACAGCACCCGCAGGGAATCCTGCGGCGTTTGGGCCATGCCGCCCAGAGGCAGCAGAATTAGCAAAAGGCGGAAAGCGAGTTTCATCATATCTTCAAGGTTTTAGGTTGGCGGTGATCGGAGGCGTATTTGCGGCACCAGGTCGCAATGCCGCATTCGTCGCATTTGGGGGCACGGGCCACGCAGACGTAACGCCCGTGGAGGATCAGCCAGTGGTGGGCCAGAGGCAGCAGATGGCCGGGAATGTTCTTTTCGAGGGTCAGCTCCGTCTGCAACGGGGTTTTCGAACGGGTTGTCAGCCCGATGCGCTCCGAGACGCGGAAAACGTGCGTGTCGACCGGCATCACCTCCTTCTGCCACAGCACGGCCCCCAGCACGTTGGCCGTCTTGCGGCCCACGCCGGGCAGACGCTGCATCTGCTCCAGGTCGCTCGGGACTTCGCCGCCGAACTCCTCGCAGAGCATCCGGGCCATTCCCGCGAGGTTTCTGGCCTTGTTGTTCGGGTAGGAGATGCTCCGGATGTAGGGATAAATCTCCTCGGCCGTGGCGCGGGCCATGTGGTACGGCGTGGGAAAGGCTTCGAACAGCGCCGGGGTGGTCATGTTGACCCGTTTGTCGGTGCACTGCGCCGAGAGGATCACCGCCACCAGCAGCTGATAAGGGTCCGAGTAGTGCAGTTCGCTTTCGGCCACGGGCATATGCTCCGAAAACCAGGCGATTACGCCGTCATAACGTTGTTTGGTCGTCATAAATGCTGTTTTTTACGTCGGAAAAGAATCTTTTTCACCAGCAGCCCCGGCCCTTCGGGACAGAGCGCGAGGCGCGGGCAGGCCGCAACGTCGCGCCGCCAGCGCGTCACGTATTCCCCGACCGGACCTTCCCACGAAAGGACCCACAAAGCCACCGAACTGCGCCGCCGGAGAATGCGGAAGCGGTTGCGGCCCGCACCGTAGCGGGCGTCGAACCAGAGGCTTATGTCCATCAGCGAATCGCAGAAGGCGATCCGTTTCCGGTAGGCCGTGCTGTGGCTCACGCTGTCGGGCAGGCGCCGGTGGACGGCCGTGATGTCGGGCAGATAGCTGATGCGGCTGCGCACCGAGAACCAGAGCCACATCGGGGCGTCGTCGGTCTTCCACTCGGGATGCTCCGCGGGACGAACCTCGTCGTAATACCGTGCGATCAACTCCCGGCGGGCCAGCGTCGCGCAGTTGGCGATGGTCAGGCTGCACAGCAGACGCCCGAAATCGGTGTAATGGTCCGGGTGGTCGGGTTCCGTGCGGTCCGAGGCCTGCCAGTAGTTCGAGGCGCGCGTATAGCACATGCCGCACCCGGGGTCCGACTCCATCAGGTCGGCCTGCATCTGCAATTTCCGGAGATCGCACCACCAGTCGTCGCCGTCGAGGTAGGCCACGTATTTCCCGCGGCACGCCTCGAACGTCCGCCGGTAGTTGGCCCGCCAGCCGACATTCTCCGGCGAGGTCACCAGCCGGATGCGGTCCGGGTATTTCGCCGCATATTCGCGGCAGATCGCCGCCGTGCGGTCCGTACTGCAATCCTCCCCCACGACCAGTTCGACTCCGAACGAGGTCTGCTGCGCCAGCACGCTTTCGATGGCCTCGGCGATATAGGGTTCGTGGTTGTAGGTGGTCATGCAGACCGATACGAGCGGCGTCTCCATCGCGATCAGAGTTTGGTCAGTTTCGCAAATTTGGCCAGCAGGGTCTTTTCGCCCGCATTGTCGAAAGCCACCACGAGTTTGTGGTCCGTGGACAGCGTCTCGATGCGCTGCACGATGCCCACGCCGAATTTCGGGTGCTCGACGCGCTGTCCCACGACGTATTCGCCGCTCACCGCCGCCGCACTTCCGGAGGAAAGGCCGCCGTCCATCGCCTGCCGCACGCCGACACGGCGCATACCGTCGGTCGAAGGCCTGGGCGTCTGCACCAGCGCCGGATCGGGAGCCGCCGCCGGACGCCGGGACTCCGCAGCCCGCGCGAAACGACGCGCGGGACCCGACTCGCCGTCGGCCGCACGGCCGAAACTTCCGCCGGAACCGCTGCGGCTTCCGTAACCGCCCGAACCGCCGTTTCCGCCGCCTCCGAAACGTCCGCCCCCCTGCTGTTTCTGCTGGAAGCGGTAGTCGAAGCGGCGGCGCAGTTCGTCGATGGCCGCGGGTCCGTCGTCGCCGGGCCGACGCTGCGGACGCGTCTCCGCGAAATCGGCGTCCGACTCGATGTACCGGGGGTCGATCTCGCGCAGGAAACAGCTCGGACGCGAAAACTCCATATTGCCCCACTTGAAACGCATTTCGGCGTAGGAGATCGTCGCCGAAACCTTGGCGCGGGTCAGGGCCACGTAGAACAGGCGCCGCTCCTCCTCGATGCCGTCGGGCGACTCGACGGCCCGCTGCGAAGGGAAGAGGTTTTCTTCCAGACCCACGATATACACATACTTATATTCAAGCCCCTTGGCCGAATGGACCGTCATCAGCGTCACCTTGTTCTTGCTGTCGGGGTCGTCCTGATCCATGTCGGTCATCAGCATCATGTTCTGCAACCACTCCTCGATGGTGGCCTCCTCCTCTTCGGGACGCTCGCCGCCCCGGATTTCGGCGTCGACCCGCTCCTTGAACTCCTGCATCGAGTTCAGCAGCTCCTCGATGTTGTCCAGCGCCGAAGCGGCCTCGGGGGTGTTCTCCGTGCGGTAGGCCGCGATGATGCCCGACCGCGAGGCGATCTCCAGTCCGAAATCGTACAGCCCCTTGTCGTTGCGCGCCAGCGACAGCGCGCGGATCATCGCCACGAAATCCGCCACCTTGCGGGCGATGGTGCGCTGCACGGGGTCCGTGACGGGTTCGGCGACCAGCGCGTCGACCGCCTCCCACATCGAGACGCCCCGCTCGGCGGCCAATGCCGCGATACGCTGCACGGTCGTGTCGCCGATGCCGCGGGCCGGATAGTTGACGATGCGCTTGAACGCCTCGTCGTCGCGGGGATTGATCACCAGCCGGATATAGGCCATCATGTCGCGGATCTCCTTGTGGTCGTAGAACGACGAACCCTTGTAGATGCGGTAGGGAATGCCCCGGCGGCGGAGGTTGTCCTCCAGCACGGCCGACTGGTTGTTGGTGCGGTAGAGAATCACAGCCTCCGACCACTCGTCGCCCGCCGCGCGGACCTTGTCGCGCAGATCGGTAGCGACCATTTCGGCCTCCTCGCGGTCGGTGTATGCCTTCAGGATGCGGATTTTGTCGCCCACGTCGCCCTCCGAGAAACAATGCTTCTCCATGCGCTTCGAGTTGCGGACGATCACCGAGTTGGCCGCGTCGACGATCGTCTGCGTCGAACGGTAGTTCTGCTCCAGCTTGAAGACCATCGCCGAGGGATAATCCTTCTTGAACGAGAGGATGTTCTCGATCTTGGCCCCGCGGAACGAATAGATCGACTGCGCGTCGTCGCCCACGACGCAGACCTTCGAATGGATCTGCGACAGCCGGCGGATGATCGTATACTGCGCATAGTTGGTGTCCTGATACTCGTCGACCAGAATGTATTGAAACTGCTCCTGATAGCGGGCCAGCACGTCGGGACAATCCCTCAACAGGATGTTGGTCTGCAAAAGCAGATCATCGAAGTCCATCGCGCCGTTGCGCTTGCAACGCTGGCAGTAGATGTTGTAGATGTTGCCGAATTCGGGGATCTGGGCCTGCCGGTCCTCGGCCGCGCAGGTCGAATTGGCCAGATAGGCGCCCGGCGTGACGAGGCAATTCTTGGCATAGGAGATACGCGAAGAGAGCACGTTGGGCTTGTACTTCTCGTCGGGAAGGTTCAGTTCCCGGACGATGGTCTTCAGCAGGTTCTTGCAGTCGCTGGGTTCGTAGATGGTGAACGAATCGGTGAACCCGATCTTTTCGGCGTTCTCGCGCAGGATGCGCGAAAAGACCGAGTGGAACGTACCCATGCGGATATAGCGGCTGCGGTTGTCGGGCAGCATCTGCGCGATGCGTTCGCGCATCGACTCGGCGGCCTTGTTCGTAAAGGTCAGGGCCAGAATGTTCCAGGGCTTAATGCCCTGCTCGATCATGTATGCGATGCGCGAGGTCAGCACGCGGGTCTTGCCCGACCCCGCGCCCGCGATGATGAGCGACGGCGAGTCGTAATTGACCACGGCATCCCGCTGGGCGGGGTTCAGACCTTGTAATATCGGCGATTCTTTGGATTCCATGACCGCAAAGTTAATACTTTTTTGCACGCCCTTCGGACAAAGTTCCGCCGATTTCGGAAAATTTTACCGCCGCGCCGCAAAATAGCGGACATGAAAACCCACACTGAAATCAGTCCCCGACAGCAACGACACGCTTATTGAAAGTCCACGTCGCAACTCGCCTCGAACACCTTTCCGTCATCGGCTGTCAGGCGCACGAAAAGCGTATGCTTTCCGGGCTGCGCCGGCCGGGTGACAAACCGAAAATAAAAACCCCCTCTGGGCAAAAGCGTCATATCATCCGGCGTAAGCTCCGAAATCAATTTATCGACAGGATAATATTCACCGTTCAGTTGTTCATGGTATTTTTGCGTATAGCCGCTCTGAATATAGGGCCAGGGCGTGTTGCTGGAAAAGCGCGCCAGATCGTTGAGCGACGTCCCCGCAGGATGTTCGGCATCCCAGTCGGCGGAACTCCACACCTCCAGATTGACGAAATCCCGGAAACACCGCGGGTTGAGTCCCTGATCATAAAAATAAACCCGAACCCGACGATTATAAGATACATCGTTGTGTTTTTCGCACAATTGATTATAGAAATCCTTCTTTTTACCGCTCATAGCTATATCCCATTCGCCCTCGCCAACAAAATCGACAGAATACCCCAATCCGAAATCTGTCATAGCAACGGATATTCCCCTCATATTCCCATATGAAAGTACAAATGAACGGGTGTAATAATCCTCATATGATTTGACGCAACCGACAGCCGACAAAACACACAGTAGAAGAACAAGTTTTTTCATAATCGCTACGGTTTATTATAAGTAACGATCCGGAACCACCAGGTGTAATTCTTCGCGTTCGCACCCCGCGTCTGCGAAACGGCAGCGTTATCGTCTGCCAAATAACACCCTTTCACTGCATCGAAAGCTTTGCCGGCAAAGTATCCGTCGTACTTTCCATCCCAACCCCAGTTGCAATGCAAAAGGAGAGATTTATCGACCCTCCTGCTTATGAGATTACTCATAGAAAATCGGGATTAAGGGTTAACAGATAACAAGATAGAAAAAAACCGATGAAACCGGACTGTTTTACCCGTTTTATTTTATTAAATTTGCAATAATTTCGATGAAAAAACGTTGGAAAAACAAAATTGAAAAAACAAACAGAATAACACGACAAATACAATGAGCGAAGTCATCAACATCAAAGAACTCAACGAGCGCATCGAACGCGAATCCGTTTTCGTCGATACGCTCCGCAACGAAATGGGAAAGGTCATCGTGGGCCAGAGCCACCTGGTGGACACCCTGCTGATCGGCCTGCTGTCCAACGGACACATCCTTCTGGAAGGCGTCCCGGGACTGGCCAAGACGCTGGCCATCACCACGCTCGCCAAGGCTGTCGACGCCTGTTTCTCGCGCATACAGTTCACCCCCGACCTGCTGCCCGCCGACCTGATCGGCACGCTGATCTACTCGCAGAAGAACGAGGATTTCGTCGTACGCAAGGGTCCGATCTTCGCCAACTTCGTACTGGCGGACGAGATCAACCGCTCCCCGGCCAAAGTGCAGTCGGCGCTGCTGGAGGCCATGCAGGAGCGTCAGGTGACCATCGGCGACAACACCTATCCCCTGCCGCAGCCGTTCCTCGTGCTGGCCACGCAGAACCCCCTGGAGCAGGAGGGAACCTACCCGCTGCCCGAGGCGCAGGTCGACCGTTTCATGCTCAAGGCCAAGATCTCCTACCCCAAGAAGCAGGAGGAGCGCGACATCGTGCGCATGAACCTCTCGGGCGCCGGCATGCCCGAGGTGGGCAAGGTCATCACCCCCGAGGACATCGTCAAGGCCCGCAAGGTGGTCGAGGACGTCTACATGGACGAAAAGATCGAGAAATACATCATCGACATCATTTTCGCCACGCGCGAGCCGGCGGAGTACAACCTCCAGAAGTTGCAGAACCTGATCGCCTACGGCGGTTCGCCCCGTGCGTCGATCTCGCTGGCCAAGGCCGCCCGGGCTTACGCCTTCATCCGCCGCCGCGGCTATGTCATCCCCGAGGACGTGCGCGCCGTCTGCCACGACGTGCTGCGCCACCGCATCGGCCTGACCTACGAGGCCGAGGCCGAGAACATCACCACCGAGGAGATCATCACCGACATTCTCAACAACGTAATCGTACCCTAACGATGCAGGAAACCGAGAACGATATTCTCAAACGCGTCCGCAAGATCGAGATCAAGACCCGCGGTCTTTCCAACGAGATCTTCGCCGGAAAGTACCATACGGCTTTCCGCGGGCGGGGCATGTCGTTTTCCGAAGTGCGGGAGTACCGTGCGGGCGACGACGTGCGGGACATCGACTGGAACGTCACGGCTCGCTCGCGCAAACCCCACATCAAGGTCTACGAGGAGGAACGCGAACTGACGATGATGCTGCTGGTCGACGTGTCGGCCTCGCGCATGTTCGGTTCGACCGACCGGCTGAAAAAGAACATCATCACCGAAATCGCCGCCGTGCTGGCCTTCTCCGCCGCGCAGAACAACGACAAGGTGGGCTGCATCTTCTTTTCGGACCGGGTCGAAAAGTTCATCCCCCCGAAGAAGGGCCGCAGCCATATTCTGATGATCATCCGCGAACTGATCGGCTTCCGCCCCGAATCCGCGGGCACGAAACTCTCGGAGCCGGTGCGTTTCCTGACGAATGTCAACAAGAAGCGCTGCACGACCTTCATCCTCTCGGACTTCATGGACTCGACCGGCGACAAGTCGGCGCTGGACGACGCGCTGAAGATCGCCGGGAGCAAGCACGACCTGGTGGGCATCCGCGTCTACGATCCCCGCGAGACGGAGCTTCCCGACGTGGGCATCGTCGAGCTGAAGGACGCCGAGAGCGGCCGCAAGGTCTGGGTCGACACCTCGTCGCGGGCCGTGCGCGACCACTATGCCGCCTCGTGGCAGCGGCGCAGCGGCGAAATAGAGGCGACGCTCAAGCACAACCGCATCGACACGGCGATGATCTCGACCGACGGCGACTATGTGGCCGAATTGATAAAACTGTTCAAACAGCGATGAAACGACTCTTTGCAATAGCGCTTCTTTTCGCGGGACTCGCGGCCCGGGCGCAGGAGACGCCCACGGTCACGGCACGCGTAGAACCCGACAGCATTATGATCGGCGACCGCTTCGATTACGTCATCGACGTGGAGAAGGATCTGGTGCAGGTCGTGGAATTCCCCGTATTCGACCCCCGCGACGGCAAGATCGAGCTGGTCGAGAACTGCCCGGTCGACACGCTCGAACGCGACGGCCGGCGGCTCAAACTGCGCAAGCGCTACCGGCTGGCCGCATTCGACGAGGGCAAATACAACCTCGGCGCGGCGCAGGTGCTCTACGCCGACAAGAACATCCTCGACACGCTCCGGAGCACCGATTCGGTCTATCTGGAGGTTGCGACGTTCCAGATCGACTCCACGTCGCAGTCGATCTACGACCTGAAAGCCCAGAAAAACCTGCCGTTCCGCTTCCGCGAGGTGAGCGGCTACGTCAAGTGGGGCGTTTTCTTCCTCCTGATGCTGCTCGCGGCGGGCTATGCGCTCAAGCGTTACCTCGCCAGCCGCGGCAAGGGTTTCGGCGACCTGTTCAAACCCGCTCCGCCGCTCCCGCCGCACGTGGCGGCCATCCAGGCCCTCGAAGCGCTCCACAACCAGAAACTGTGGCAGAACAACAGGCATAAGCAGTACTATTCGGGCCTTACGGACATCCTGCGCACCTATATCGCCGCCCGCTGGGGCTTCGGCGCCATGGAGATGACCTCCGACGAGATCATCGAGACGATGCGCCCGGAGGAGCTGCCCGACAAGGCGCGGATGGACCTGACGGCGATCCTGCGCGACGCCGACTTGGTGAAGTTCGCCAAGGCGACGCCCGAGGCCGAGCAGAACGAGGCCGACTACCTCAAGGCGTACTATTTCGTCGAGGAGACGAAACCCGTCGAGGAGGAGGCTCCCGCCGAGGAAGAGTCCCCGAAGCAAAACTAAACGCGACAACGATGTACAAGTCACTCTATATCATTCTGTTTCTCTTTGCCGCCTCCGGGGTGCAGGCCCAACAGCTGCCCGAACGCTCGCTGGTGCGCAAAGGCAACCGGCAGTACAACAAGGGCAACTACGAGCAGTCGGCCGGCCGTTACGAGCAGGCCCTGCAAGCGGCTCCGGGACAGTTCGAAGCGATCTACAACCTCGGAAACGCCCTCTACAAGGCCGAACGGTTCGACCGTGCCGAGCAGACCATGCAGCAAGCCGCGGCGGACTCGCTGCGCGCGGACACGGAGCGCGCCGAAGCGTTCTACAACCTCGGCAACGCGCAGTTCAAGCAACAGAAGTATCAGGAGGCGCTCGAAAGCTACAAGCAGTCGCTGCGCCTGAACCCCTCGGACATGGAGGCCAAGTACAACTACGCCTACACCAAGCGGCTGCTCGACGAGAACAAGGACGGCGGCGGTGGCGGCGGAGATCAGAACAAGGACCAGAACCAAGACCAGAACAAGGATCAGAACCAGAACGATCAGAGTCAGCAGAACCCCGATCAGAAAGGCGATCAGAAGGACCAAAAGGGCGACCCCAAGGACCAGCAGGGCGATCAGAAACAGAACCCGCAGGAGGGCAAGGGCGACAAGGAGGACCAGGGCGACCAGCAGGGGCAGCCGACGCCTTCGGGCATCTCGCCGCAGGAACAGCAGCAGATGCTCGACGCCATCCAGGCCCAGGAGGACAAGACCCAGGAGAAACTCAAGGAGAAACAGGGCGTGGTCGTCCGCGGAAAGAAAAACTGGTAGTTTTTTAATTAAAAATGAAAAATTAAGAATTAAAAATTGAAGGCCGATAACACCATAAAGGACAAAAGCCTCGATTTTGCAATCCGGATTGTCCGGCTGTATAAGCATATTTCCGAAACGAATAACGAGTACATACTTTCGAAACAGCTGCTTAAAAGCGGAACGAGTATCGGAGCAAACGTCCGGGAAGCAATCGGAGGACAATCGAAAGAGGATTTCATCGCAAAAATGCACATTGCATTAAAGGAAGCGTATGAAACCGAATATTGGTTGGAATTGTTACACAGCACGGACTACCTGGCGGAGAACGAATTTAAAAGTATTTTTACCGATTGCCGGGAATTGACGAATATTCTTGCAAGTATCCTGAAAACAATGAAAGAGACAAAATAATTTTTAATTTTTCATTCTTAATTTTTAATTGTGTAAGCTATGCATTTTGCTTCACCATATTATCTCTGGCTGCTGACGCTGCTCGTGCCGATGATCGGCTATTACGTCTGGCGGACGTTGCAGGGCGGAGCCTCGATCCAGATTTCGAGCGTCGCCGGCGTCGTGCGCGCACCCCGGACCGTGCGCTACTACCTGCGCCACCTGCCTTTCGCGCTGCGTGCGGCGGCCTTCGCGCTGCTCGTCGTGGCGCTGGCGCGCCCGCAGGACGTCGAACAGAACGTCCGCACCAACACCGAGGGCATCGACATCATGCTGGCCATCGACGTCTCCGGTTCGATGCTGGCACGCGACTTCAAGCCCGACCGCATCACGGCCGCCAAGGAGGTGGCCGGATCGTTCATCGCCGACCGCTACGGCGACCGCATCGGACTGGTGGCCTTCGCCGGCGAAGCCTTCACGCAAAGCCCGCTGACCACCGACCAGAGCACGCTGCAAACCCTTCTGGCCCGCATCCGCAGCGGACTGATCGAGGACGGCACGGCCATCGGCAACGGATTGGCCACGGCGATCAACCGCCTGCGCGAGAGCGATGCCAAGTCGAAAGTCATCATCCTGCTGACCGACGGCGTGAACAACCAGGGCCAGATCGCGCCGATGACCGCCGCCGAGATCGCCAAGGCGCAGGGCATCCGCGTCTACACGATCGGCGTGGGCACGGAGGGCATGGCCCCCTATCCGGCCATCGACATGTTCGGCAACCTGACGTTCGTCAACCAGAAGGTCGAGATCGACGAAAAGGTACTGAAGGCAATCTCCGACATGACCGGCGGCCGCTACTTCCGGGCCACGGACAAGGAGAAGCTGAAGGCCGTCTACGACGAGATCAACCAGCTCGAAAAGAGCAAAATCGAGGTGATGGAGCACATCTCCTACCACGAACTGTTCCTCACATGGGCGCTGGCCGCGCTGGGACTGCTGTTCACCGAGTTCCTGCTTTCGAACCTCGTACTGAAGCGAATACCCTGACGGAACGGCGATTCCGGTCCCCGGGCAAAGTCCTCCCTTTGCCAAGGGGAGGATTCAGGAGGAAATGTCGATATTCAACGGGCACTGCAAGTGCCCTAATGCAGACCCGGCGGGTTGAATATGGGCAAAAAACAGGATACAATCCGCAGGGTCCGCATTAATTATGTTCCGTTTCGCAAATCCGCAATATCTCTGGCTGCTGCTGGCCGTCCCGGCGCTCGTCGCGCTCTACTGGCTGGCGGCCCGCAACCGCCGCAGACGGCTCGCACGCTTCGGCCGCCCCGGCATTCTGGAGGAGCTGATGCCCGAAGTATCGACCGGGCGCACGGCTTTCCGGTTCATCCTTTTCTGCGCCGCCGTCGCGCTGGTCATACTGGCTGCGGCACGCCCGCAGTTCGGTTCGAAGCTCCGCGAGGAGAAAGCCCAGGGCATCGAAATGATGCTCACGGTCGACGTTTCGAACTCGATGCTGGCCGAAGATTTCGAACCCAACCGTCTCGAACGGACCAAATACGCCATCGGCAAACTCTTCGAGGGGTTGCAGCAGGACCGCGTGGGACTGGTCGTCTTCGCGGGCGAACCCAAGGTCCAGCTGCCGATCACCTCGGACTACCGCATGGCCCGGGCCTTCGCACGGCGGATCGATCCGTCGCTGGTATCGGTGCAGGGCACGGCCATCGGCAAGGCGCTGGAACAGGCCCTGCTGGCCTTCTCGGGCGACACGGAGCAGAGCCACGGCCGCGTCATCATCCTCATCACCGACGGCGAGAACCACGACGACGACGCCATCGCCGTCGCCGAGCGCGCCGCACAGATGGGCGTGAAGATCTTCACCATCGGCATCGGCACGCCCGAAGGCGCCCCGATTCAGATCGGCGGCGAATTCATCAAGGACGAGGCGGGCGAAATGGTCGTCTCAAAGCTCAACGAGGAGATGCTGGCCCGAATCGCCGACATCACGGGCGGCGCCTACGTCCGCTCGTCGAAGCAGTCGATCGGTCTCGACGAGATCGTCAAGGCGATCAACGAGATGGAGCAGACCGAACTTTCGACGGTCCGCTTCGAGGAGTTCAACGAGCAGTACCAATACCTGCTCATCGCGGCGCTGGTCCTGCTGCTGTTGGAATTCGTCGTACTCGACCGCCGCAACCCGCTGCTGGCGCACCTGAACATCTTCCGCGAGAAATAGCCGCGCCGCGGAGTGTGGCAGCGGCTTTGCAAGGTTCCGTCACAACCCCAGAATAACGGCCCATGTCCCTCGAAAACACCCCTGCCGCACGCATTTCGGCCCTCGCGGCGGCCCAGAAAACCTACTTCCGCTCGGGAGCGACGCTCTCCGAGGCGTTCCGCCGCACGATGCTCCGGCGTCTGGACGCGGCGCTCGCGAACTGGGAGAAACGCCTCTGCGACGCCCTGTGGACGGACCTGCACAAATCCCCCGAGGAGGCTTACCTCACCGAAATCAGCATCGTCCGGGGCGAAATCCGCAGCCACCTGCGCCACCTCGGCAGATGGATGCGCCCCGCGCCGCGCCCCACGCCGCTCAAACTCCTGCCCGCGAAAAGCCGGATCGTCTCCCAGCCGCTCGGGCAGGCGCTTATCGTCGCACCGTGGAACTATCCCGTGCAGCTGCTGCTCAACCCGCTGGTCGGAGCCATCTCGGCGGGCTGCACCGCCCTGCTGAAACCCTCTCCCTATACCCCGAACGTCGCCGAGGCGCTCGAGGGGATGATCGCCGAGATCTTCGACGAGGAGTACGTCGCCGTCGCGCAGGGCGGCCGCGAGGTCAACACCCTGCTGTTCGGCATGCGCTGGGACGTGATCTTCTTCACGGGAAGCCCCGCGCTGGGACGGATCGTGATGACCGCCGCGGCCCGCAACCTCACGCCCGTCGTGCTGGAACTGGGCGGCAAAAGCCCCTCGATCGTGGACCGAGGCGCCGACATCGAGGTCGCGGCGCGCCGCATCGCCTGGGGCAAGACCTTGAACGCCGGGCAGACCTGCATCGCGCCCGACTACCTGCTGATCCACCGATCGCTGCAAGACGAGTTCTCCCGAGCCTTCGCCCGCGCCCTGCATCGGCTTCACGGCGACGACGCGCAGCAAAGCCTCCACTACGGTCGGCTGGTCAACGACCGGGCTTTCGAGCGCGTAACGAGTTATCTCGCGCAGGGGAAAATCCTTGTCGGGGGCCGCACCGACCCCTCCGACCGCTATATCGAGCCGACGCTGCTCGCGGAGGTCGACCCCGGCGCGCCCGTGATGCAGGAGGAGATCTTCGGTCCGGTCCTGCCGATGCTCCCCTTCGACGACATCGGCGAAGCCGTGGCGCTGATCAACGACCGCGAAAAACCGCTGGCGCTTTACTACTTCGGACCCGAAAAGACGGGCCGCGAAGTCCTGCTGCATACCTCCTCGGGCGGCGCGTGCATCAACGACACGATCATGCAGATCGCCAACGACCGCCTGCCGTTCGGCGGCGTGGGCAACTCGGGCATGGGCCGCTACCACGGCCACGACAGCTTCGACGCCTTCTCCCTCCGCCGCGGCGTGGTCGAGTCTCCGGCGCGGCCCGACCTGCCGCTGCGCTACCCGCCCTACAAGGGGTTCCGGTGGGTGAAGAAGATACTATAAGAAATTAAGAATTAAGAATTAAAAATTAGAGAGAGATCAGCGGTTACTGCATTTTTAATTCTTAATTTTTAATTCTTAATTTTTAATTCTTAATTTTTAATTCCCTACCTTTGTCCCGCAGGTCCGCTCTGTCGCTGCCGGCCGCAGGCCGGGAGAGGAAAGTCCGGGCAACGCAGAGCGCCACGCAGGCTAATGACCTGACAGCCGTGAGGTTGTGGCAGCGTAACAGAAAACGACCGCCCGCAGGGGATTTTCGGAATTCCGGCGGGTAAGGGTGAAAAGGCGGGGTAAGAGCCCACCGCGGGGGCAGCAATGTCGCCCGGCAGTACGTCCCGTGGGTTGCAAGACCGTGTATACCGGCAATCAAGGGTTGCTCGCCCGATGCCGGGGGGTAGGTTGCTTGAGGCGGCAGGAGACTGCCGTCCTAGATAAATGACAGGGGCCCGGGGTTCGCCCCGGGAACAGAACCCGGCTTACAGGACCTGCACGTACGGAGGTGTCGCAGCAATGCGGCGCCTCCTCTGTTTTCAGGCCCATTCCGCCGCAGAAGTCCCGCCCGGCCCCGCGGCCCGCACGGCGCACGAAACGCTCCCGGCGGCCCAAACCTACGCCGAAAGGGTCGCCGACGCGCGTTCGGTCGCGGGATGGCTCACCCCCCCGCATCGGCCGTGCCGCTCGTGCGGGCGCTCCTGAAACGCAAAAAACGGGAAAAACCGGGTAAGACGCTACTCCAGCCCCATGCGCTTGCGGGCGAAGGGCATGACCCACGCCGGGGACTGCTCGCGCGCCAGCATGTCGCGCATGTACTCCATGTAGGGTTCCGAATGGCGGAACCAATGCTGCAATCCCTCGCAGAGCGAGTTCTTGCGGCAGCCGTCGGAACCGGTCTCGAAGCGGTGCTTCGGACATTCGCCCCGGCAGGCGAAATAGTATTTGCACCGCAGGCATTCGGCGGGCAGCGCATTGCGCTTGGCAAGGCCGAAATCCACCCGTTTGCGCGAACGGTAGATCTCCGACAACGGCGTTTCGCGGATGTTGCCCAACTTGTATTCGGGATAGACGAAGTGGTCGCACGAATAGACGTCGCCGTTGTGCTCGACGACCAGCGCGTCGCCGCACGTCTCGCCCATCGAGCAGACGCCCGGGGGCACGCCGCACCACTGGGCCAGCGTCGCGTCGAACATCTGCACGAACGTACGTCCCACGTCGCTCACCACCCACACGTCGAACACGTCGCACAGGAACCCCCCGTAACCCTTGGCCGTCACCGACCATTCGGCCAGCCGCGCCCCCTCGCGGTCGGGCGAGACGATCAGCGGGCGGTGGAACCCGGGCTTGTCGACGACATGCTCCACGGCAGGCAGGAACTGCATGTACCGACTGTGCACCGTGTCGCGGAAGAAGCGGTAGATCTCCCCGCCGCGCCCCTCGCACAGACGGTTCACCACGCTCAACGTATTGTACTCCACGCCGCTGCGCTGGAACATTTCGATCGTCCGCATCACCCGCTCGAAAGTGGGCCGGCCGCCCTTCGTCAGGCGGAACGCGTCGTGAATGTCCTGCGGCCCGTCGAGCGAAATCCCCACCAGAAAATTGTTCCCGGCAAAGAGGTCGCACCACGCCTCGTCGACCAGCGTGCCGTTGGTCTGGAGGATGTTCTCGATCTTCTTGCCATCGGCGTATTTTTGCTGGAAGTCCATCGCCTTCCGGTAGAAATCCACCCCCAGCAGCAGCGGTTCGCCGCCGTGCCAGCAGAACTGCACCGTCGGAACCTCGTTGGCCTCGATATATTGTTTCACGTAAAGTTCCAGCAGCTCGTCGCTCATCACGGCCTGCCGGCCGCCGTACTGCACGGCCTTGTCCAGGTAGTAGCAATAGTGGCAGTCGAGGTTACACGCCGAACCGGCCGGCTTGAGCATCGTCGAAAAGGCGACCGGACCCGCCTGTTTCTCCGCGTCGCGGAAGGTGAAAATATCCTTGTTCTTCATGTTAAGGTTCCCAGATTTACGAGTGAAACGGATCGGGCTCCGCAATTATTTTGACAAAAATACGCAAACGGCAAGGCAATCGGGACCATTTTATGGTCAAAACTTGTCGAACGGCGTCCCAATATGTCACAAACATCCCCAAAAAAGAGGGACCGAAAGATCAAAATTGCTATCTTTAGCAACTGAATCCTTCCCTAATCCGATGAACCCGGGAAAAACACTGCTGCTCCTGCAATTTCTGCTCTGCGCCGCGACCGCCGCGGCACAGTCCGCAGAGGTGCGTTTCCGCGTCGCCGACCGGGCGACGCGCGAGGCCGTCGTGGGCGCCGTGGCCGAGCTGCGCAGCCGCACCGACACCGCGGCGGCGCCACTCTATACCACTTCGGACATCGACGGACGCGGAACGTTCCCCCGCGTGCCGCACGGGGACTACCGCCTCACCGTCACCTCGCTCGGTTACGACTCGCTGCGCCGCGACCTGCGGGTCGGCGCGGCAACCGTCCGGCTCGATTCGCTGTGGCTCGCGCCCCGCGCCGAAGCCATCGACCAGGTGACCGTCGAAGCCCCGGCGCTCCGTTCGTCGGTGCGCGGCGACACGCTCTCCTACCGCGCCTCGGCCTACAAGGTCTCGTTCGGCGCCGACGCCGAATCGCTGATCTCGAAGATGCCCGGACTGGAGGTCGCCGACGGCGGCATCGAAGCCCAGGGGCGCACCGTGCAGCGGGTCTACGTCGACGGACGCGAGTTCTTCGGCAACGACGTGATGTCGGCCATCCGCAACATTCCGGCCGACATGATCGAGAGCATCGACATCTACAACTCGCAGAGCGACCAGTCGGAGTTCACGGGCGTCGACACCGGCGAAGGGCACACGTCGCTCAACATCGTGACGCTTCCCGACAAGCGGCGGGGCGCCTTCGGCCGCCTCTACGGCGCCTACGGCATTGCGGACAAGTACATCGGGGGCGGCAATGTCAACATTTTCGACAACGACCGCCGCATCTCGGTGGTCGGCCTGGCGAACAACATCAGCCGCCAGAACTTCTCGTTCGAGGACATTCTCGGCACGACGGACCGGTCGGGCCGGAAAAGCCCGAACAACAGCTTCATGGTCCGCCCGCTGGACGGCATCTCGACGGTGCAGGCCATCGGCGTCAATTACAGCGACGACTGGGGCGCGAAGGGAAAGGTCACGGCCAGCTACTTCTTCAACCGCACCGACAACCGCAACACCAGCCAAAGCGACCGACAGACCTTCACTTCGACGGACAAACTGGTGCTCTACAACGACGAGAACCGCTCGAAGACGCTCAACCTCAACCACCGCTTCAACTCGCGCATCGACTACAAGTTCTCGGACCGCCATTCGGTGATGATGCGCACCTCGTTCAGCCTGCAGGACAACAACTCCCGCAACGAACTTCGGAGCCGCACCGACAACAAGTTCTCCGACGACGACATCCGCTTCGTCTACCGCCGCCGCAACTTCGGCCACAACAACAGCGACGGTTACAACGTCTCGAACTACCTGCTCTACCGCTACCGCCTGCCGGGCGCCAAGTCGCACAACCTGACCGTCGGAGCCGGGGGAACCTACCGCAGCTACGAACAGCTGAGCCGCCCGCGGCAGTACACCTTCCGCGACCCGGACAACATCGAGTGCGACACGTCGGACTACTCTTCGCGCAACATCACGCGCACCGACCGCGACCAGCCGGGCTACGACGTGAACGGCAACGTGAGCTACACCCGTTCGCTCTCGAAACGCTCGCGCCTGAGCTTCGAATACCGCATCAACTACACCGACAACAGCGTCGAACGCAATACGTTCGTGCTCACCAAAGAGAACGTCTTTCCGGACGAGCGCAACCCCAGGCAGTCCACCGAATACGACTACGCCTATCTGACCCACCGCATCGGCAGTACGTACCAGTATTATTTCAAAAAGACGAAGATCGCCGGAACGCTCCACTACCAGCACGCCGCCTTCAGCAGCGACTACGCCTTTCCCTATGCGCGGAAGACCGAGACGTCGTTCGACAACCTGACATACAGCGTGGTGGCCAACATCAACGTAAACCGCAACAACACCCTGAAGTTCAACGCTTCGGGACGCACGTCGAATCCCCGCGCCACCGACTTGCAGGACATCGTCAACACCACCAACCGCCAAAACGTCTTCGCCGGAAACCCCGGTCTCGACCCGGTCTACACCCACCGCCTTTCGGGCCAGTACATCCGGGCGAATCCCGCCAAAGGGCGCACCTTCACCGTCTCGGCGGAAGCGACGGCCAGCCCCAACACCATCACCGACTCGCTGGTGATCGACTCGCCGGATTTCGTGATCGACGACGAAGGGACCAAACTGGGCGAAGGCAACCAGTACACCAAGCCGGTCAACCTCGCGGGACTTTGGAGCCTGCGCGCCAGCGTCAACTACGGCATGCCGGTCCGGTGGCTGCGCTCGAACCTCAATTTCCGGGCGGGCATCTCGACGGGCCGCATCCCGAGCATCATCAACGGCGAACGCAACTTTCTGAACAACAACGTCTACAATGCCGGACTGACGCTCGGCAGCAACATCTCGGAAGCGGTGGACTTCCGCCTGAGCTACACGGGCCGCTACAACGTGAGCCGGAGTTCCTCCGAGGTGCGCACGCTCGACAACACCTATTTCAGTCAGACGGCGAAAGCCGAGACGACGTTCGTCCTCTGGAAACGCCTCGTCCTGCGCGCCAACGCCGACTACAACTACTACCGGGGGATCACGGACACGTTCCTCGAAGAGCGGCTGATCTGCAACGCGATGCTCGGTGTCAAGCTCTTCCGCAACTGCCTGGGCGAAGCCAGCGTCGGAGTGAACGACATTCTCGACCAGAACGGCACGACCTTCCGCCGCACGGTGTCGGGAACGACGCTGCGCAACGTGACGAACCTGGCCGTCGGCCGCTACGTGTCGTTCCAGTTCACCTACAACCTGCGTCTTTTCCGCCGCCAGAGCAACGCCGTGATGGACGCATTGCAGGGAAAGTAACCGATTTTCCGCCCGAAACGCCGATTTTCGCGTTTTTTTCACTATTTTCGTAGCCCAAACCCAATAATCCATTATGAAAAAACTACTTCTGACACTTCTGCTATTCAGTGCCGGGACCGGAATTTCCGCAGCCAAGACCTACGATCTGAAATCCCCCGACGGGAAAATCGCCGTACGCGTGGATGTCGGCGCCGACGCCGTCACCTACTCCATTTCGCGCGACGGCAAAGAGTTGATCGCCCCCTCGCCCCTTTCGCTCACGCTCGCCGACGGGCGCGTGCTCGGCCGCAAAGCCTCGGTGCGCAAGGCGTCGGCAAAAAGCGTCGACGAAATCATCGAAGCGCCCTTTTACAAGCGCAGCGCCGTCGAGGACCGATACAACTCGCTGACGCTTACGTTCAAAGGGGATTACGGCATCGACTTCCGGGCCTATGACGACGGCGCGGCCTACCGGTTCCGCACCTCGATGAAGGACGAAATCACCGTTACGGACGAGCTGGTGGACATCCGTTTCCCGGAGGACTTCACGACGCTGGTTCCCTACGCCCGCGACGGCAAGAAGGAACCGGGGCTGGCCCGCTACTACTTCAACAGTTTCGAGAGCACCTACTCAACCCAGCCCGTCTCGAAGGTCGCCGACAACCGTCTGGCTTTCCTGCCGATCCTGGCAGACGCCGGAACGGCGAAAATCGTCATCACCGAGGCCGATCTGGAGGACTATCCGGGCATGTACCTCTACAACCCCACGGGCGGCAAGGCCCTCCGGGGCAACTTCGCGCCCTATCCGGCCAAGGAGGTGCAGGGAGGCCACAACGAACTGCAACTGCTGGTGACCGAGCGCGAAGACTTCATCGCCCGCACCTCGGGGACCCGCACCTTCCCGTGGCGCGTCTTCGCCATCGCCGGACGCGACATCCAGCTGGCCGACAACGACATGGTCTACCGTCTCGCCGCACCCTCGCGCGTGGAGGACGTCTCGTGGATCAAACCCGGCAAGGTGGCCTGGGACTGGTGGAACACCTGGAACCTCTACGGCGTGGACTTCAAGTCGGGAATCAACAACGAAACCTATAAATACTACATCGACTTCGCCGCCGACCACGGCATCGAATACGTCATCCTCGACGAAGGCTGGGCCGTGAACAAAAAGGCCGACCTTTTCCAGGTCGTTCCCGCGATCGACCTGCCCGAACTGGTCGCCTACGGCAAGGAACGCGGCGTGGGCATCGTCCTCTGGGCCGGTTTCTATGCCACGGAACGCGACCTCGAACGCGTCTGCAAGCATTACTCGGAGATGGGGATCAAGGGCTTCAAGGTCGATTTCCTCGACCGCGACGACCAAAAGATCGCCGATTTCACCTACCGCCTCGCGGAAACGGCCGCCAAATACCGCCTGTTCCTCGACATGCACGGCTACCACAAGCCCGCGGGAATCCAGCGCACCTATCCCAACGTGCTCAACTTCGAGGGCGTCTTCGGGCTGGAGCAGATGAAGTGGACCAGCGAGAAGACCGACATGGTGACCTACGACGTGACGATCCCCTTCATCCGCATGCTCGCCGGACCGATGGACTACACGCAGGGCGCCATGCGCAACGCCACGCGCCGGAACTTCCGCGCCGTAGGCTCCGAGGCCATGAGCCAGGGCACGCGCTGCCGCCAGCTGGCCGAATACGTGATCTTCGAATCGCCGTTCAACATGCTGTGCGACTCGCCGTCGAACTACATGCGCGAGCCGGAATGCACGGAGTTCATCGCCTCCGTCCCGACGACTTGGGATGAGACCGTGGGTCTCGACGGCCGCGTCGGGGAGTACGTCTCCATCGCACGCCGCAAGGGCGACACCTGGTACGTCGGCGGCATGACCGACTGGAACGCCCGTACCCTGACCATAGACCTCGGCTTCCTGGGCGAGGGCGCCTACACCGCCGAACTGTTCCGCGACGGCGTCAACGCCGACAAGGCGGCCCGCGACTACAAACGCGAGTCGGTCGAAATTCCCGCCGACCGGAAACTGACGGTGAAGATGGCTCCCGGAGGAGGCTTCGCCCTGAAGGTCTCGCGCAAATAGCGCGCGGCGACACGCACGAAAAACCCGGGCGGCCCATCAAGGCCGCCCGGGTTTCGTTTCGGGAAGCGGGTTGCCCCGCGTCACTCCTGCGTGAAGACCGCCGTATAGCGGTTGCCCTGGGCGAGGATTTCACGCGCCAGGCGGCGCACCTCGGCGGGCGTCACGGCCGTGAACAGCGCCTCGTTGTCCTTGTCCAGATCCACGCCGTCGAAATACTCCGCACGCATCTTGTTGAGCCAGTAGGAGGTGGATTTCAGGTTCTTCGACCGGCTTTCGGCGTTGACTTTCCGGAAATAGAGCATCGCCTCGTTCACCTCCTGCTCCGAGGGAGCCTCGGCGGCCAGACGTTCGATGCCCTTCTGCACCTCGCCCAACAGCATTTCACACAGTTTGGGGTCGGTGTCGAAGCTCACCACCAGCTGACAGTAGCCGCGGGGACGGGCGCTGACCTCGTCATGCACGCCGACATAATAGGTTCCGCCCTTCTCCTCGCGCACCGTCGTCAAATAGCGTGCGCCAAGGATGTAGGTGACGTAACGCAGCGCGGCGTAGTTCTCCGGAGTATAGTCGAACCGGCCGTGGTAGATGCGTTCGATCGACGATTTGGGCGTCACGGCGCCCGGGACGACCGCGTCGTATTCCGCCGTTCCGGGAACGATCCTGAAATCCGTCTTCGCGAATTTCCGCTTCGGGGCCGCGGGCAGCGAGCCGATGTATTTCTCGACGAGCGGCCGCGCCTCGGCGGCCGGCATTTCGCCCGCGAAGAAAAAGACGAAGTCGGCGACGTTGCCGAAGAGCTTGTCATAGAGCCTGCGGGCCGCCTCGCGGTCGAAACGGTCGAGCGTCGCGGGCGTCGCCCGCCGCAGCCACGGATGGCCGCCGTATTTTACGCTGTCGGCGCGCTCGGCGAAAAGCGCCTTGGGCGACTTCTCCTTTCCGAGCGACGCGCGGGCCAGGTCGAGATAGTCGCCGTAGGCCTGCTCCGAGAAGTTGGGACGGGTGATATAGAGATGCAGCAGTTGCAGCAGCAGTTCGAAGTCGGCCACGCCGGACGCTCCCGAGAAGACGCTTTCAGTCCGCCCCAGCGTCACCATCAGACTGGCGTCGTGGGCGAAAAGCAGGTCGCGCATCCCGGCGCGGTCGAGGTCCTTCACGCCCATCGTGCGAATGTAGTTCTGAAGCAGGTGCATGCCCTCCACATCGCTGTCGCGGGCGAAGCCGCCCTCGCTGACCGCCGTCACCCCGACCTTGCGGACGCCGATCACCTCGGGAACGGTGCGCCAGAAGACCTTCACGCCGTTCGAGAGCGTCCACTCCTCGGCCCCGAGAGGCGCCTTGCGGGTCCTGACGACCTTTCCGGGCGTCACCTTCTCCGTAAAGAGCGGTCCGGCGGACTTCCCGCGGCGCTCGGGACGGGCGATCTTCGCACGCTTCACCGAGTCGATCAGGTCGAAGGCCTCCGCCTCCGAAGGGACCTTGTCCAGATGCTCCTCGGACGACGACACGAGCACGAGCATCCCCTCCGGCGAGGTCATGCCGGCACGCAGGCCGTTCACCTCCTCGCAGGTCAGGGCATCGAGCTGCTCGCCGACGATCCGCGTCCGGTCGTCGGGCGTCACGTAGGGCACATTGCGCGTGAAATGCTCCACATACCGCCCGGCCAGGTCGGTGTTCGTGGCGAGCCGGTACTTTTCGAGCGCGGCTTTCTCGCTCCGCGCCACCTTGGCACGTGCGGCCTCGAACTCCTCGCGGCTGAAACCGTAGCGTCGGATCTGCTCCACGTCGGTCAGCACCCCGGCCAACGCCTCGCGCATATCGTGCTCCTTGGGCAGGGCCGTCAGCATGAAGGTGTTCCGGCATGTGGCGAGGCTCCCGAGAACGGCCACCACGCGTTTGTAACGGGCGTCGGGGCGTTTCTCCGCCTCGGCCAGCCGGGCGCGCGCCATTTCGAGAAAGACCTTGCGCGCCAGTTCGTCGCGCACGGCGCCCACCGTCGCACGCTCCTCCTCCGACGGATAGGGCTGGTAGAAGATCAGCTTCACGGCCACGGCCTTGGTTTCGGGATCGGTCACCAGTCCGTAGCGGGGCTTGTCGCGCTGCGGAATGTCGTAGACCTCCTTCCGGGCGGGATTTTCGGCCTTCGGGATCGACGACATCACGTCGCGGATCTTCCGCTCCATCGCGTCCACATCCACGTCGCCGACGACGATCACCGCCTGCAAATCGGGACGATACCATTTATGGTAGAAGTCGATGAGCGTCTGCCGCCCGAAGCTGTTGACGATCTCCATGTCGCCGATCACATCGCGCCGGGCGTATTTCGACCCGTCGTACTCGACCTCGGCCGACTTGCGGGCCATGCGCGAGCGGGCGTCGTTGCCGCGCCGCCACTCCTCGCGGATCACACCCCGCTCCGACTCGATCTCCCCGGGTTCGCAGGCGATGTAATAGGACCAGTCGTGCAGGATCAGCAGCAGCGAGTCCACCAGTCCCTCGCGCACCAGCGGCACGTTGGAAACATTGTAGACCGTGCGGTCGCGCGAGGTGTAGGCATTGACGTTGTATCCGAAGCGCACTCCATTGGCCGCAAGGTAGTTGAGAATGCCCTTTCCGGGAAAGTGCTTCGTTCCGTTGAAGGCCATGTGTTCGAGGAAATGGGCCAGGCCGTTCTGATCGTCCTCCTCCTGCAGGGCGCCTACGTCGTGGGCGATGAAGAAATCCGCCCGCTGCCGGGGATTGTCGTAATGCCGGATGTAGTAGGTCATCCCGTTGTCGAGCCGGCCGACCCGGACCTCGCCGTCGAGCGGCATCTTCTCTTGCGGGCCTGCGGGGACTTGCCCCGCCGCCGGAACGGCCAGCAGACAGAGCAGGGCCGCACGGATCAGAACAGATTTTTTCATCGTGGATTCGCTTAATTATGCAGTGCAGTTTCGCAAATATACAAAAAAGTCGCACAGGAGACGCTAAAAAACGGACGTCGCGGATCAATCAAACTTCAAAATAACTATCTTTGCGTTATACACATCATTTACAACCCGAACAATGAAAAGAAAAAGCAATTGGTTAAAGAATTTGCTGCAATGGGGCACGCTTGCGGCAATCGTGGGATTCGTGGTCTACGGGCTTACGCTCGGGGAGAAACCCGCGGACGTGGAGGCCTACTGCCCGTTCGGCGGACTGCAGGCACTGGGAAGCTACCTGGTCAACAACTCGCTGGCATGCACGATGTCCATGACGCAGATCATGGTGGGCGTCATGCTCGCCGTGGGAGTGATCCTTTTCAGCAAACTCTTCTGCGGCTACCTATGCCCGCTGGGAACCGTCAGCGAATGGATGGGCCGGGGCGGCAAAAAACTGAAGGTCAGCGTCGAAATCCGCCCGGGAAGCATCGCCGACCGCCTGCTCCGCGCCGTCAAATACGCGCTGCTGTTCTACGTGTTCTACATGTCGGCGTCGAGCAGCGAACTTTTCTGCAAGAATTTCGACCCCTATTACGCCGTCGCCACGGGCTTCAAGGGTGAGATCACCGTCTGGATGACCGTCATTTCGGTTGCGCTGCTCTTCCTCGGCAGCTTTTTCGTCAAAATGTTCTGGTGCAAATACATCTGCCCGCTGGGTGCGCTGAGCAACATCTTCAAATTCACCCTCACCTTCGCGGGCATCGTCATCCTGCTGTGGGCGCTCGGGCTGCTGGGCGTGGCTTCGGCCTGGGTATGGGCACTGGGCGCCGCCTGCGTCATCGGCTACCTCTGGGAGATGATCTATCTCAAGAGCAAGGTCTTCCCGCTGCTGCGCATCGTCCGCGACGAAGCCACGTGCACCAAGTGCGACGTCTGCCGACGCAAATGCCCCTATTCGATCGACATCAAGAACCTCGACAAGGTGAAGCATATCGACTGCACGCTCTGCGGAACGTGCGTCTCGGCCTGCCCCGAAGATTCGTTGCAGGTCGGCGGCAAACGCTCGCTGCGCTGGCTGCCCGGCATCCTGGCCGTCGCGCTCTTCGGCGCGGCGCTGTGGTTCGGCAGCCACTGGGAACTTCCGACCATCGACGAGAAGTGGGGCGAATACGAGCAGGTCGAAGGCATGCAGACCTACGAAATCGAGGGACTCACCTCGGTAAAGTGCTTCGGCAGCTCGAAGGCCTTCTCCGCGAAGATGCAGAAAGTGCCGGGCGTCTACGGCGTGAAAACGTTCGTGAAACGCCACGCCGTGGTGATCAGCTACGATCCCAAGGCGATCGACGAGACGAGCATCGACAAGGCGATCTTCTCGCCGACGACCATGAAGTTCGCAACGCCGAAAGCCGGCGTCGACTCGCTGTCGGTGGTCCGCATCGGCGTCGAGGGACTCCACGATAAGATGGACATGGTCTACTTCGGGGCCATCCTGCGCAACATCGACGGCATCTGCGGCTTCGACGCACAGTACGACTGCCCGGTAGCCGTTACGCTCTACGTCGACCCGTCGGCCGCGATCCCCGAAAAGATGCTCCGCGACTCGATCGAGGTCAAGGAGGCCCACATGCTGGCCCACGGCGGCAAGGTCCGCGCGATTCCGGTCCACTACGAGCTCAAAAGCTACGACCCCGCCGCCGGCAGGATCGGCCGCCGCGAGTTCCTCGACCTGATGTTCGAGCAGACCCGCGACCTCTCGGCGCCGTTCAAGCATAACACCGAGACTTACGGCGATGACGCGAAGTACCCCAAAGGCGTCTACGAAGTCGAGTGCCGCGGCATCGAGAAGCCGCTCATCAAGCGCAGCTTCCCCTACTTCCGCGGGTTCCTCTCGCTCAAGGAGGGCATCACGCGGCTCGACGTGGCATTGAACGACGAGGAGGTTCCCGTACTGCGGATCGTCTACGTCAAGTCGATGTGGGACGACGCGAAGATCTGGAACGAACTGCTCAACGCCAAGGTGTGGCCCGTGAAATACAAGGACGGCACGCTCAAGGACGAGGAGCCGAAGTTCACCTTCAAAACCGAGGGACACACCCTCTGACACCACCGGGGCTTGTGATACGCAAGCCCCTTTTTTCGAGATAAACCAAGAAGACGATGAAAAAAGCGATTTTTTACCTGCTGGCCTGCGTCCTGCTCCCGGTTGCGGCGTCGGCCGACGAAGGCATGTGGCTGGTCAGCACGTTCCGGGACGTGATCTACCCCCAGATGAAGAAGGAGGGGCTGAAACTCAAACCCGGAGAGATTTACAACGAGGAGTCCCCGGCGCTGTGCAACGCCATCGTGGCCGTCGACGGCGGCATGGGCACGGGCAGCGTGATTTCGGACAAGGGACTCGTCATCACCAACCACCATGTGGCCTACGGCGACATCCACTCGTTGAGCACCCCCGCGAAGAACTACCTCGAAGAGGGCTTCTGGGCGCTCGAACAAAAGGACGAACTGCCGCTCAAGGGCAAGACCGTGACCTTCCTGCGGCAGGTCCGCGACGTGACGGACGAGGCCCAGGCCATCCGCGACTCGCTCGAAAAGGCCAACAGCCTGGGCATCTTCGGGACGCGCAAGGTCTATGGCATCCTCGAACGGAAGTACGGCGGGGACACCCCCTTCGAAGTGGAATGCGCCTCGATGTGGAAGGGCAAGAAATACCTGCTTTTCTACTACGAGACCTATAAGGACGTGCGCCTCGTGGGTGCGCCTCCCGTGAAAATCGGGGCCTTCGGCGGCGAGCAGGACAACTGGGGCTGGCCCCAGCACAAGGGCGATTTCGCCCTCTACCGCGTCTACGGCGACGCGAAGGGCCGCCCGGCGGCCTACTCGGAGAACAACGTGCCCATCACGCCCCGCAAGGTGCTGAATGTCTCGACGAGTGGCATCCACGACGGGGACTACGCCATGGTGATCGGCTTTCCGGGCCGCACCAACCGCTACATGTCGTCGCAGGCCGTGCGCGAAAAGGAGCACGTGACCAACCCCGTGGTGATCAAGGCGCGCCGCGACCGCCTCGACATCATGCTGCGCCACATGGAGGCCGACCCGGACGTGCGGCTGATGTACAGCGACAAGTATTTCAACATCAGCAACTACGCCGACTACGCCAAGTGGGAGAACATCTGCCTGCGCCGTTACGACGTTATCGGCATCCGCGCCGCCGAGGAGGCGCGCCTCGCCGCCTGGATCGACGCCGATCCGGCCCGCAGGGCCGAATACGGCGACCTGCTCGCCAACCTCAAAAAAGGCTACGAGGCCCGCGCCGAAGCCGTGCGCGAAAAGTGCTACTACCAGGAGACGTGGATTCGCCCGAGCGACGTGATGATGACGGCCAACCGTCTCGGCACGCTCGTCGACCGCATGCAGCGCGACGGCATCGCCTCGGTGCAGGACGGCGACAAGAACTTCGCGGGCGTGAAGTCCAACACCCGCCGGATGATGAAGGACTTCGACCTGGCCACCGACAAGGAGGTGCTGACACGGATGATGGAGAGTTTCATCGACAACGTGCCCCGCGAAATGTGGGGCGAGCAGCTGCCGCAGCTTTACGACCGTTTCAAGGGCAACGTTCCGGCGCTGGTCGACTACGCGTTCGAAAACACCTGCTGCACCAGCTACGAAAAGCTCTGCGCCTGGTTCGCACAGCCCCGCACGGCCGAGGAGATCCTCTCCGACCCGATGGCGGCGATGGCCAATTCGGTCAGCTCGCGGCGTTTCGCCGAGAAACTCAAACAGGCCGAGGAGACGTCGGGCATCGACGCCGACAAGGAGGAACTCCGCTACACCCACGCCATCTACGAGATGCGCGAATCGGAAGGCACGCCCCAATATCCCGACGCCAACTCGACAATGCGCCTCACCTACGGAACCGTAGGCCCGGTCTCGCCCAAGGACGCCGTGCACTACGACTCCCGTTCGACGATCGACGGCTACCTCGAAAAATACAATCCCGACGACTACGAATTCCGTGTCGACGACCGGATGTCTTCGCTCATCCGCAGCAAGGACTGGGGCCGCTGGGGCGAAAACGGCCGGCTGTACGTCAATTTCCTCACCAACAACGACATCACGGGCGGCAATTCGGGAAGCCCTGTGCTCAACGCCCGGGGCGACGTGATCGGACTGGCGTTCGACGGCAACCGCGAGTCGATGTCGGGCGACATCTATTTCCACCCGACCAACTTCAAGACGGTCTGCGTCGACATCCGCTTCGTGCTGTGGATCATGGACAAATACGCTGGCGCCGGAAAGCTGATCGACGAAATGCGGCTGGTGAAATAACCCGCCCTGCGCTCGCCAAGGAACGGACCCTTCAAAACGGGGGTCCGTTCCTTTTTTATGAATCCCCGACGACAAAAACCCCGCAGGACTTTGCACGTCCTGCGGGGTTTTTAATGACGACCCGCGGTTCAGAAGTTCAGACCCACGGCCGCGAACAGGCCGCCGCGCCGGCTGCCGTCCATCAGGCCGCTGCGCCCCCATGCCGCACGCCCTTTCAGATCGACGTACAGGCTCATTTTCTTCGCCGGGAAACAGTGCGTATAGCGCAGGCCGGCCTCACCGTTCAGACGGTCGTTGGTCAGGAAGGCATACTCCTGGGCCAGCAGGTCGGCGCGATAGTTCTCGTTGTCGATCTGCACCCCCTCGGGGCAGCTCTTCTCCAGTTCGGTTCCGCCGCCGAACGTATAGCCGCCGCGCACCGTCGCGTCGAGCCAGCTGCGGCCGCTGAACCGGAAGTTCTTCGTCACGCCCAGCATCAGTTTCGAATAGTGCAGGTCCTGATCGTAGCATGCCGGGGAGATCGTATATTCCGATTCGGCCTTGTAATAGGTATAAGCCGCATCGACGATCCACGAACTGCTCCACTCGTTGCGCTTGACGTAGAGTTTGTAATCGGCATCGACGCTGCGCTGCTTCTGCGAGAATTTCAGGAAGCGACCGTACTGTTTGTACAGTTTCTGATTGGTCTCCGGATCAAGTTCCAGCTCCTGAATATTGTTGTATTTCAGCAGGTCGCCCCACGAGGCGTCGACCGAAAGCCGCTGATCGCCCCCGCGGCCCGCAACGTTGAGCACCCCCAGATAGCGGTAGGTCAACTGATCGTTGTCGCCCAGATGCTGGTCCAAATCGAAGCGGAAACGCTCCATTTTTCCGTATTCGGCCGAGAACTGATTGAAAAACTTCACCCTCTTTCCCAATTTCAATTCCAACTGGGCGGCGCCTCCGTATTCGGAGCCTTTGTAATAGACGTCATAGAATTTTTCGCTTCCCCCGAGCTGCTGGCTGGTATAAAACCACATGCCTTCGAAGAAGTAGATCATTCCGCTGGTTGTATTCGTACCGAAAGCCGCATAGCCGACCTGCTCCGTCGAGCGTTCATACGTAAAATTAAGACCTGCGTCCACCACCTTCGAGGTAAACATCACACCCGGCTGAACGCTCAAATACATCGAGGTGGTTTTATTGCGCGAATCCCGACGCTTTGCCAGGCTGCGATCCTCGTATTTCCCCATCGCTCCAACCACCCAGCGCCCCATACGGTAGGCAACCCCGGCCTCGATGGCATAGGTTTCATCACGCGTATTTCCGGGAATCGAATCGCCGATCAGCATCGGAGAATCTCCGATGTTGGCATTTCCCGCCCAACTGCGGTCCTTCGAAGCCGCATAATCATAACTCAACTTACCGTAGAACGAAAGACGATTCCAACGGCGGTACGACTCGGACCGGACCCCGAACGCATTCACTTCCGCTCCATCGGTAACGTTGCGCAGTCCGCCTTGCTCGAAATCATAATTCACTTCCGCAATGGAGAGCGATGCCTGATTGAGCATCAGGCCCGCCGCATTGTCCGAAACGAGCCATCCGCTTTTCGAACGAATCCGTTCCAGGGTATAATATTTTTCAAGGTTCTCCTTCGGAGCGGAGGACTGGGCGAAAACGCCCGACCCCGCACATACCGCAGTCAACAGGAGCACCGCATAGATCTTTTTCTTCATGGCTGTTTCGTTTTATCGGTTTTTGTACTCCGTGCAAAGGGTCGGTTCATCGAGCGGAATCCAGTCGTCGGCCGAATTGTTCGTATCCTGATAAACCGTACGACCTACGATCTCCGAAGCGCTTTCGTCCACCTTGCGGATATAGGACTGACCGCTGTACGAGGCCGTCGTGATAAACAAAGGCTGGAGACTGATGTCGGAGCAAAGACGCGGGACGTGCGTATCGTTACTGCGGAACTCCACACCATCGAGAATACACTCCTTGGGAACCATTATCGAGGGCATACTCTGATACTTCGTCGGCTGATACATCACCTTGCCGTAGGGCCGGCCTTTGATGGCTCCGTCCTTAACGTACTCATAAGGATCTTCAGGCAGCCGATATACAACGATCGCCGGCGAGCTGATGGAGAGAACGATCGAATTTCCGGATGCCAGCTCACAGAAGCATTCCAGCCGTTCAACGCCCGCGGCCGGAGCTTTTACCGCGGAGCCAGCAAAACGGTCGATATACATCGCCCATACATTATCCGCGGCAAGGTTCATCGGTCTGCTGGTCTGGTCTGCCGTATGTTCGACGGCGCTCAAGGCAATCACGACCTCTTCGCCCGGCTGTATCGGGTGCTCCCGGCCTTCGCCCGGGAAAACAAAACCGAAAGCGTTGACCGGAATGGAATCGCGGAGTTCGGTGCTGGTGCTTCCCAACCAGAATTTATTGTACACGGCCGATTTTCCCGAATTGAACGACGTGTGGAATCCGACTCCCACCCCGTCGAGATACTGCACATCGTCGGAATTGTTGCAGAGCGTGAAATACTGGTCATAGTTATAATTCGCTTTCCCGTCGGCAGTCTTCGTTTTGTGAAAATAAACCTCTTTCAGAATGATCGTGCCACGCGCCGTAGCCTTAATCTCGAGATTGCTCGTCCCGGCCGACTGACCGTCTTTATTCAGCACGAAATCCCTGGTGGCATGCAGGAACTTGCTGATTCCGCCCACATCGGCCACTTTGCTGATAATCACGCTGTAATTTCCGTACTCGGCGTCGATCCGGGTTTCACCCTTCGCATCCGTTTCGGAAGTATACGTATTTCCGATCTTCGTATTGCGCATAGTCACCTTGAACCCCGACTTGTCGAGCGACGCCAACTCTCCGGGCAAATCAATGGAGATCAGCACCTCCCTGTTGCCATGAAGCAATTCGCCGTCTTTCATATCCTTGAGGCAGCCGCACAGCAGAAAGGCCGTCGCCAAAGGCACCAGATAATATAAAATCTTTTTCATCATCTGCAACTCTTTAGAATTTAAGTTTTAGTTCCGCGCCGAAATAAATATCCGTATTTACGCGCTTATAAGTTCCCGTACTCTTCAGCAACATTTTAGGATGCGAGTTCGTAAAGTTGTTGGCGTAGAATGAAATCTGGGCAATCCTGCCGATCTCTTTCGTAACACGGAGGTTGGCCATGAAATAAGGCTTGAACGAATTTTCGACAAAGGTCGTAGTCGCACTGCCCGTCTGAAGGTATTCCCGGTAAGCCGCTCCATAGGTAGGATCGTTGTACAAGTCCCGATTGAACGGCAATAGCTGACCATCCATGTTCATATAGAAATCGGGGTCCCGGTAGATCATCTTGCCATTCGTCCCATTCGAAAAATCGCCATAAACGGGATTATTGTCGTCATCGAGGATGTAAACACCGTCTGCCTGGAGATTCCGGGTCCGGTTGAGCCATACACACTGGACGGTCAGTGTTGTAATCAGACGCAACTTCGGAATGTGCGTGATCAGGTTAATATTGGAATTGAACCGGGTGTACACCGAACCGGAAGAGACGGATTTGCCTCCATAATAGGCTCCCAGAAACGGGTTGTAGATATTCTTACCGTCAATAGGCACTTTCACCGAGGAATAAGTATCGTACAACAACACGCCCTCGCTATCCTTCCGGGTCATGGTCATGTATGCTCCGTTGACAACGACCGAAGTCCGGACCGGACGAATCTGCCCGAAATCGAACGTATACTCGACACCCCACTTGTCGTATTTACCGTCATTGGCCGGTTTCTTGACGGATGCCGTATGGAATATTTTCTCATCCCGATAGTCGAGCGGCTCGCCTCCCACGCCCAGAACCGGTTGTCCCGGATTGTTCGGATCATCCATATAAACCGGAACTTCCGTCCCTTTATAGGTTTCGTATTCCCGGAATGACAATACCTGCGGAACCATACGAAGGGTATAACCGTTACGCATCTTTTCATTATAATAGGTAATGCCTCCCTTGACACCGAACATATCGAAATCGAGACCCACTTCGAAGTTCTTGCTGTACTGCATCTTCAGATCGCGGTTAATCATATCGGACTGCGGGGTCACGAACGTAGTCCATGCCGCCACAGGCCCCGTCTCGGCAGTTCCGCCCCAGCTGAACGAAACCCGGTCAATATACACCGGAAAAGGATAAAGCAGCCGCAGGGCCGGCAACGTGGTCTGGATGCCCCAGCCGGCGCGCAGCGACAGTTCGCGGACCTTTTTCGGCGCGCGATTGCTGATGATCGTATATTTGGCGTTAAAACGCGGATCGACGGCCCACTTATCGTTCAGCTGATCCGTCGCCATATAGGTAAAACGTCCGCCGGCCTGCAACGTGAGCGATGTTTTTCCGATCGGCAGCGTCGCTTTTTCTTCGGCGAAGACAGCCACCTGATTCAGGAAAGGAATGTCGCTGAACGGCTCCGGACGGAACGACATGGGACGCACGCCTTCGTAATACTGTCCTTTGCCGGTGTTGCCCGAATTGTTCCACTCGACACCGAGCATCGCCTTGTTGTAGACCTTGCCGTAACGCCCCGAAAGTTCAGCCACCATTTTAGCCGTGGTGTAATAGGCCATACTCAAATTCCGAATATCGCTCAAGTAATTGTCAGGGGTGAATTCAGTCAGATACTCCCCGTTTTCCAAAGCTCCGGGATTGGCGACACCGAGGGCGCTGGGCGCCATCTGCTGACGGGCGTACTGACGGGTCATCGATGTATTGAAAACGTATTTCAACAACGTAATCCACGACTTGTTGAGCAGCCACGAACCATTAAGGTTGATCGACAGGTTCCGATCGTCCAACTCCTTGCGTTCAGCCTGCGAGATATTGTCCGGATCAGCCTTTGTAGTGCCGCGCGAAAGGTAACCGCTCACCTTCGCATTGAACTGAAACGGCGTGCGGTCACGGTTGAAGGTATTGGTATAACCCACCGAAAACGTTCCGCGGTCATAAGATTCCTCCACCGTACGGATGTCCTTCATCGCATTGGCGTAGTCGATCGACGCATTGAGGAAACCCTTGTCGGACCCCAACGCATAACCTTTAGTCAGCGACACGGCCTTGGTGTCCGGCACGGTCTTCACCCGGATTTCATAGGGAGTGCGGCCCTGCTTGGTCTTGACGACGACCGCTCCGGCGCTCATATTGCCGTATTCGGCCGACGCAACGCCGCGGATGACCTCGATCGACTCGATATTGTCGGTCGAAATGGTGCGCATGTCGATACCCCGGCTGGTTTGCTGCCCGAAAGCGGCCGCTTTTCCACCCATCAGCATCGCGCTATTATTCACAACGGCTCCATCGACATAGACGCCCACCGAACTGGAGTTGATGCTGTTCGCATCCTTACCGTCCGTCATCGAATTAGGCAGATCACGGATGCCGACGAAATTCGAAGTGGAGTTCGTCAATTCCGGATTCGCGGTCAGCACGCCCGGCAGCAGCTGCATCACGTCCTTGACGGAGGTGGCTTGCAGGTGGTCCATCGCCTGACGGTCGATCGTCGACGAGGAGTTGATGCTGCGGCCCCGCTGGGCCGTTACGGTCACGGTGTTGAGTTGCAGGCTCGACTCCTTGAGGCGCAGCGAGAGCGCCCCGATCGAAGCGCTGACCGTCACCTTGTACGAAAGCGGCTCGTAACCCAGGCAGGTTGCCTCGATGGTGTAGCTGCCGGTGGTCACCGACGGCATCCGGAACCGGCCTTTGGCATCGGTCACCACCCACAGCTCAAGCGTCGGAATGGAAACCACGCAGCCCGCAATCGGCTCCTTCGTGTTGTACTCCGTCACGGTCCCTTCGATGGAGACCTTCTTCGGAGCCTGGGCCTGCACTCCCAGCGGAATGCAGACACCCGCCAATAAAAGCATTAGTAAAAATTTCTTCACGGCAAACAGGGTTATGTGAATAGTAAGAATGTCATTCGTTTTCGGGGGACAAAGATTAGAGTGCCGCACAACAGGCGGCAATCCCGAGAAATGGGGATTTTACCGGTCAGGGGACACAATAACGGCTTCCGGCAGCTGCATGGCGCAACTGTCGGGCATCGGGAAACACGCGACTGTCAACAGATGGTAGGGCAATTCCCGCGGGGGGGGGAACCCGGGCCGGGAATTCGTCGGCATGGTCCGGAACGCTGATCCGGGCGGTCGCCGGGCGGCGGTTCAATCCACTCTTCCTCATGCCAGTTTCATTTGATTCAAGACAAATCTTGTTTCGCAAGATAAGAAAAAAACACCATTCCGAACATCTTTTCGAACCATGAATTTAACCGAACTTACAATCCGAACGCATCCTGCGGCATATCGCGACAATGTTTAACCGGATTTCCGCCTGCGGTTTCGATCCGAAACACCCCATTCGGGCCGAAATTTCTTTTTTTGCGGACCGGCTGTACTATGGACGGAAATTACTATCTTGCGGCCAATAAACCTTCACCCCCCCGGTTTGACGCGTTACATACTACTGATTCTCGCCCTTCTCGGGTTTGTCGGCATGCCCTCCGCACATCCGGCGGGGAATCATGCGTTCCAATCCTTCGCCCTCTCTTACCAACCCATGAACTTCGGCCGGCCGGCGCGCACGGTCGTCACGGTCGAGGACAAGGAGACGCACGACCCGCTGCTGGGCGCCACGGTCTCGATCGTCAGCCGGGCCGACACGCTGCGGGGCACGACCGTCAAGGAGGATTTCTACCGTATCATGGCCGTCTACCGCTGCGACCGGATTTTCCGCGACTCGGTCGACCTGGAGGTCACCTACGTGGGTTACAAGCCGTTCAAAAAACGCTACGGAAACACCGGATTCCGGGGACGGATCGAGGTCAAAATGGAGGTCGACGAACAGTCGATCGCGCAGGTCGTGGTCGTCGGGCAGCAGGTCGCCATGGTCTTCCGGGGCGACACGACGATCTACAACGCGGGGGCGTTCAAAACCATGGCCGACGACCGTTTCGCGGAGCTGCTGAAACAGCTGCCGGGCGTCGAGATCAAGGACAACAAGATTTACGCCGAAGGGCAGGAGGTCAAACGGGTGCTGATCGACGGGAAAAACCTCTTCGGCTCGAAAACCTCCTACGCACTCACCGACCTCGAAGCCTCGGACGTCCGGAGCGTGCGGGTCTACGAGGATTTCAGCCCCGAGGCAAAGCGCCTGGGGGACAGCACGGCCGAAAAAGAGAAGGTGATGGACGTCGAAACCAAGTCGAAGCGCGGTTACATCCTGGGCGGGAATCTGGAGGGCACGCTCGGCGCGAGCCTCGAAAGGGACTACTCGGGTCGGCATGAAATCCGCCATTCCGAGGCCGGAAGCTTTTACCGCAACACCGAAAGGGGCAACTGGCGTCTCGAAGCCTCCAACTCGAAGGACAACATCCGGCAGGGAGAAGGCGTCTCGTTCGACTCGAAGACGACCCCCACGAAACAGACCGACGCCCAGGCGGACTATACCCTGCGCCGGGGCGACTCGACCAACGTATCGACCGCCGTCCGGTTCGGACGCAGCCGCCAGAGCAGCACGGGGTCCTCGCAGACCGAATATTTCCCGACCGAAGCCTATGCCCTGCGCAGCGAGGAGAGCCGGAACGAATCGCTCTCGAAATCGCTTTCGGCGGAGATCTCGAACTACGTCAACATCCAGCGGAAGAAGAAGGTTTTCGGGGCCATGACCACCTTTTCGATCGACGACGGCTCCACACTCGGGCACAGCCGCACGCAGCAGCGGATCGACGACGAAAAGACCCGGACGAACCTCAACAGCAACTCCGACAGACGCAACATCCGATTGAATGTCAGCATTTTCTTCCACTCGAAAATTTCCGAACGGTCGACCCTGTCGTTCAACGTCTCGGGCAAATACGCACCCGGCGACCGGGACGGCTGGCGGGTCGACACGACGGCCTCGACACCCGGCCTGCAGGTCAAACTGCGCAACGACGGCGACAGCCGCAACTATTCGTTCGGCGCCAATCTGGGCTACCGCTACAAACTGGGAAAAAAGGGTTCGGTCAACGCCTCATACAACTTCAGCCGCGATTACGCCCGCTCGAAACAGCTGGCGGTCGATTTCCTCTCCGACCCGCAGGGCGTCGTCGACACGGTCAACTCCTACCATTACACGACCGACACCTACACGCACAGCCTGCAAACCAGCCTGCAATACCGGAGCGGCGACGTCTGGATAATGGCCGGACTGGGCGGAGTGCTCTACGACATCGCCCGCAGCGAGCGCTTCCCCAAGGAGGAGCGCTTCCCGCGGCTGTTCTTCCAGCTCAACCCGACGGTCTACCTCTCGGTCGGCAAGTCGCGGAAGCGTTTTTCGTTCAACCTGGCCTCCTTCCCGCAGATGATCCCGCTCGACGCGCTGCGCTCGACGCTCAACGCCACCAACCCCCTTTCGTTGCAGGCCGGAAACCCCGGTCTCAAGTTGCAGAACGACCTCTCGGGATCGGCGGGATTCCAGTTCACCGACGTCAAAAAGGCCCTCTCCTTCAGCGTGCGGCTCAACGGCAGCTACACCTTCAACTACATCGCCCAGCGACGCACGCTCTTCCTCGAAGACACCTACCTGCCCCAGTACGACTACACGGCACGGAAGGGTGCGCAGCTCACCACGCAGGCCAACGTCGGGGGCAATTACAACCTCGGGGGCAGGGTCTCCTACTCACAGCAGATCAACCCGCTGCGCTCGACCCTGAACGTCTCGGTGAACTACGGCTTCAGCCAGACGCCCTATTTCACCGGCGAAGACCTCTTCCACTCGGTCCGCCATTCGCTCGGCTTCGGCTTCGGCTTCGACTCGGGCTTTTCGAGCAAGGTCAAGCTCAACATCCGCTCCAACACCTCGATGAGTTCCTACACCACGCAGAAAGAGACCGCGCAGGAGCTGCGCGAACAACTCACGGCGCGCGTCGACCTGCGCTTCGGCAAGTATTTCGGGTCGGTCGGCACGCTCTACGAATTCTACTGCAACAGCCGCTCGCACGCGCTCACGCGCCACAACGTGATCCTCAACGCCTCGGCGGGGCGCAAGTTTGGCAAGGAGAACCGGCTGGGGCTTTCGGCGGGCGTCATCGACATCCTCAACCGCCCCGACTACACCACCACGAGTTTCGACACGGATTACATCGTCACCTCCTCAACCTCCTACCTGGGCCGTTACGGCTACCTGCGCGTCGCCTACACGTTCTGATCGGAAGCCGCCCGGAATTACGGTGTTATTTCGGTTTATTTCGTATAGTTTCGCATATTTTCGTATCTTTGGACGCAGAAACCGTTTAAAGCGTATGAAAAAACTACTGATCCCCCTGATTGCCGCCTTTGCCGCGAACACCGTATCGGCCGCCGCGCCGCAGCAGGTCATCGACATCAGCACCGACAAGGTCTCGATGGTGCTCACCGCCGCCCCCGGAGGCGAAGTTTATTTCCGCCACTTCGGCGGACGCATCGACGACCCGGCGCCGCTGGCCGACTACAAGAGCAACCGCCGCAGTGACCACGGAACCGAGGACCTGGCCTATCCCGCGACGGGAGGCCGCAACTTCCGCGAACCCGCCCTGCGCGTCACCCATGCCGACGGCGACATGAACACCGAACTGCGCTACGTGTCGCACGCCTCGAAACAGCTCTCCGACAAGAACGTGACGGAGACCGTCGTGAAGATGACCGACTGCTGCCAGGCGCTCGACGTGGAACTGGTCTTCACGGCCTACGCCCGCGAAAACGTCATCACCACGCACGCCGTGATCCGCAACCGCGAGAAGGGTCCCGTCACGCTGCACAGCTTCTACTCCTCGTCGCTCCCGCTGAAGGCCGACAAATACCTCCTGACGCACCTCTACGGGGCCTGGGCGCGTGAAGCGCAGGTCGACCACACGCTGCTGACCCACGGATCGAAAAGCATCGAGTCGACGCGCGAGGTGCGCACGACCCACACCGAAAACCCGGCGTTCCTGCTCACGCTGAACAGCGATTCGTTCAGCGAGACCTGCGGCGAAGTCATCGCCGGAGCGCTGGCCTGGAGCGGAAATTTCCGCCTCAACTTCGAGGTCGACGAATTCGACGTGCTGACCGTCCTGGCCGGCGCCAACCCCAACGCCTCGGAGTACAGGCTCCGCCCGGGCGAGACGTTCACCACGCCCGAAATGATCTACACCCACTCGTTCTGCGGCGCGGGCGGCGCCTCGCGCAACCTCCACGACTGGGCGCGCAACTACGGCATCTACCACGGCCACGAGGTCGTCCCCACGCTGCTCAACAGCTGGGAAGGCGCCTACTTCAAGTTCGACGCCAAGGTCCTGAAACAGATGATCGACGACGCGGCCTCGATGGGATTGGAAATGTTCGTCCTCGACGACGGCTGGTTCGGCAACAAATACCCGCGCAACAACTCCAACGCCGGACTGGGCGACTGGCAGGTGAACGCCGCGAAACTCCCCGAAGGCATCGACCACATCGCCTCCTACGCCCACTCGAAGGGACTGAAGTTCGGCATCTGGATCGAACCGGAGATGGTCAACCCCAAGAGCGAGCTGGCCGAGAAGCACCCCGACTGGATCGTCCGTCCGCCGAAGCGCGAAGCGCCCACGACCCGCAACCAGTGGCTGCTCGACCTCACGAACCCCAAGGTGCAGGACTTCGTGTTCGGAGTCTTCGACAACACGATGAAACTCTCGGACAAGATCGACTACATCAAGTGGGACGCCAACCGCAACGCCAACAACGTGGGTTCGGCCTACCTCCCGGCCGACGAGCAGTCGCGCTTCTGGATCGACTACGCGCAGGGCTTCTACAAGGTGATGGAACGCATCCGCGCCAAATACCCCGACGTGCTGATCCAGGCCTGCGCCTCGGGCGGCGGCCGCGTGGAGTACGGCGCCCTGAAGTATTTCGACGAAGTGTGGACGAGCGACAACACCGAGGCGCTTTCGCGCGCCCGCATCCAGTACGGCACGAGCCTTTTCTACCCCGCCGTCGTGATGGGTTCGCACGTCTCGGCCACGCCCAACCACCAGACGGGCAACATCACGCCCATCAAGTTCCGCTTCGACATGGCCTGCGCCGGACGCCTCGGCATGGAGCTTCAGCCCAGGCAGATGACCGACGAGGAGCGGCAGTTCGCCCGCCGGGCCATCGCCAGCTACAAGGAGTACCGCGACATCGTGATGCAGGGCGACCTCTACCGCATCGGCACGCCCTATGACAAGAGCGGCTGCTACGGCCTGATGTACGTTTCGAAGGACCGGAAGCAGGCCGTGCTGTTCACGTACAGCCTCCGGTACCAGGGCCGCTCGCTGATCCCGAAATTCCGCTTGCAGGGCCTCGACCCGAAGACGGGCTACACCATCCGCGAACTGAACGTCGACAAATCGCGCAACTGGTTCGACGGCAAAACCTTCAGCGGCGAGATGCTCTCGAACGCCGGCATCAACCCCTCGATGCCGAAGATTTACGACAGCGGCGTATTCCTGCTCACGGCGGAATAGAAGCTGCTCCGTCGCGAAAGCCACCCCGGGATTTGCCGCCGGGGTGGCTTTTTCCTATCTTTGCCGAAGAACATTTTTCCGAACATGATCGAACAAATCATATCCCGACGACTGCAAATTCCGCTGCACCAGGTGCAGGGGACCGTGTGTCTGCTCCGCGAAGGGGCGACGATCCCCTTTATCAGCCGCTACCGCAAGGAAGCGACCGGCTCGCTCGACGAGGTGCAGGTCGCCTCCGTCAAGGAGTGGCTCGACCGGCTCACCGAACTCGAAACCCGCAAGCAGACGGTGCTCACGACCATCGAGGGGCAGGGCAGGCTGACCCCGGAACTCCGCCGGCGCATCGCGGAGTGCTGGGATGCGGTGGAGCTGGAGGACATTTACCTGCCCTACAAACCCAAACGCCGCACGCGGGCCACCGTGGCGCGCGAACGGGGCCTGGAGCCGCTGGCCGAAATCATCCTGGCGCAGCAGTCCCGCAACGTCGTGCAGCAGGCCCGGCGGTTCGTTTCGGCCGAAGTGCCGACCCCGAAGGAGGCCCTCGCCGGGGCGTGCGACATCGTCGCCGAACGTATCTCGGAAGACGAGCGCGCCCGCAACACGCTGCGCCGCACGTTCGCCCGCGAAGGCATCGTCCATTCGAAACTCGTCAAAGGCAAAGAGACGGAAGGGGCGAAATACGCCGACTATTTCGACGCCGAGACGCCCCTGCGCAGCATCTCGTCGCACCGCTTCCTGGCCATGCGCCGCGGCGAGGAGGAGGGCATCCTGAAAATCGCGGTCGACGTGGATGCCGAACATTGCATCGAAAGTCTCCGCCGGCTGTTCGTACGGCCCGGCTCGGCGACGCGCGAATGGATGGAAGCGGCCGTGGCCGACGCGTTCAAACGCCTGATACGCCCCTCGATCGAGACCGAACAGCTCGCGGCGGCCAAGGAGAAGGCCGACGACGAGGCGATCCGGGTTTTCGCCGAGAACCTGCGCCAACTGCTGCTCTCCTCGCCGCTGGGGCAGAAGCGCGTCGTGGCCATCGACCCGGGATTCCGCACGGGATGCAAGGTCGTGGCGCTCGACGCGCAGGGCAACCTGCTGCACAACACGACCGTCTACCCCCATCCGCCGCAGGGCCGGGCGGCCGAAGCGGCCGAGACGCTGAAATCGCTGGCCGCCAGGCACAAGGCCGAGGCATTCGCCATCGGGGACGGCACGGCGGGCCGCGAGACCGAACAGCTGGTCCGCGGACTGGGGCTGGACGGCGTGGAGGTATTCATGGTGAGCGAGGACGGCGCGTCGGTCTACTCGGCGTCGGCCGCGGCGCGCGAGGAGTTCCCGGACTACGACGTGACGGTGCGCGGGGCCGTGAGCATCGGACGCCGCCTGATCGACCCGCTCTCGGAGTTGGTCAAGATCGACCCCAAGTCGATCGGCGTGGGGCAGTACCAGCACAGCGTCGACCCGGCGAAGCTCAAGGCGCGGCTCCGGACGGTCGTCGAAAGCTGCGTCAACCGCGTCGGCGTCAATATCAACACCGCCTCGAAACACATCCTGACCTACATATCGGGGCTGGGACCCGTGCTGGCGCAAAACATAGTAGCCTACCGTGCGGCGAACGGGGAGTTCAAAAGCCGCAGGGCGCTGCTCAAAGTGCCGCGGCTGGGAGCCAAGGCTTTCGAGCAGGCGGCCGGGTTCCTGCGGGTCGTTGGAGGCGCGAATCCGCTGGACAACAGCGCCGTGCACCCGGAATCGTACGCCGTCGTCGAGCGGATGGCCGCCGACGCGGGCGTGACGGTCGAACGCCTGCTGGCCGACAAACAGCTGCGCAGCGGTCTCAAGGCCGAACGATACGTGAGCGGAGAAACGGGGCTGCCGACCGTGACGGACATACTCGAGGCGCTCGACAAACGGGGGCTTGACCCGCGCGAGCAGTTGCAGGTCTTCGCATTCGACCCCAACGTGCACACGATCGGCGACCTGCGCGAGGGAATGCTCCTGCCGGGCATCGTCACCAACATCACGGCCTTCGGGGCCTTCGTCGACATCGGCGTCAAACAGGACGGGCTGGTGCACATCTCGCAGCTGGCCGACCGCTACGTGGCTTCGCCGGCCGACGTGGTGCATCTGGGACAGCACGTCGAGGTGCGGGTGACGGGCGTGGATGCCGTTCGCGGACGCATTGCGCTCTCGATGCGCCGCGAAGCATAAAAGACCGGATCAAGCGAGGCCCTGCAACGGCCATCCTGGTCGAAAAATGGCCTTTTAAGGTCGAATATTGTCCGCCCGGTCCGTAAAACATCGCTACCTTTGGGTATTCAAACCATTAACCCATTTGTCCGATGAGAAAAAACAACCTGTTCATTACCTCGTCGTGCCTGCTGGGGGCACTGGCCTCGTGCTACGGGGCCTTCGGAAAGAACCCGCGGCCATCGGCAAATGGCATCTGGGGTGGGATTGGACACACAAGGAAGGCAAGGCGAAAACCGTCGACAACATCGGCTTCACGAAACGCGTGGCCAACGGTCCCACCGATCGGGGATTCGACTATTTCTACGGGCTGACCTCGCCGTCCGGACCTCCGTACCTCTACATGGTCAACGACATGGCGGAGAAACAGCCGAACACGAGATTCGAAGAATCCGGCGGCGGACTGTATAAAATCAAGGGCGGCATCGGCCACAGCGACTGGAGCGCCGACGGCATGCAGCCCCACCTGGCGGACAAGATGCTCGAATACCTCGACGAAAACAAGGATTCCGACAAGCCGTTCTTCCTCTACATGGCGCTGACGGCTCCCCACATCCCGCTTTTCCCGAGCAAGGAGTTCAAGGGCAAATCCAAGATCGGCGACTACGGCGACCTGGTGATGATGATAGACGACATCGTCGGCAGGGTCAATCGAAAGCTGAAGGAGATCGGCAAATACGACAACACGATCGTCATGTTCGCCGCCGACAACGGCTGCGCCGGTTACATCAACATGGACAGGATAAACCGGAAAGGGCACTATCCGTCCTATATTTACCGGGGCTACAAGTCGCACGGCTGGGAAGGCGGCCACCGCATTCCCTTCATCCTGTCGTGGGGCGACCGGTACGGACACGTGACCGATAATTCGCTCGTCTCGCTGACCGATCTGTACGCCACGTTCGCCGACATGCTCGGCTACCGGATAGCCGACGACGAGGCCGAAGACAGTTTCAGCTTCTGGCCGATACTCGACGGCTCGGGCAACGCCGCCCGGACCGACCTGATCGCCACGTCGGGAGCCGGCTATTTCACCTACCGGACACCGCAGTACAAGCTGATATTCAACGCGGGAAACGGTTCCGGCGAAGAGTACAGGATCGACGGACAGCCCCCGCTGCAATTCTACGACATGGTCAACGATCCCGAAGAGAAGGTCAACCAGATAAACAATCCGGAATACGCGGGCCGGATCAGGGAGATGGCCGCCCGGGTGAAGAAGTACATCGAGGACGGCCGATCGACGCCCGGAGCCAAAGCGGCCAACGACGGCGGCAATTCCTGGAAACAGATCACCGACATAATGAGCGGCCTGTACGCCGGGAACAGGTAAGGGCGAAACTGCGTCGAAGGATGCCGGAACCGCCGTCCGGCTCCGATCAAAAAACCTCCGCATTCCGGAATCGGAATACGGAGGTTTTCAATTGGCGGCAACGGGCTGGCGCGGGACATGCTCGAAGATACCGACGAGCAGGCTGACGCCTTGTTATTGCTGAATTACAAGCGATAACGAAACAACCGAGGCTGATAAGGGCCCTGACAAAGAAAAAGTCCTCGGAAGTTATTAGCTTCCAAGGACTTTCACATCAAAGTTGAGGTCTGAAGCGGACGCCATAAATTCGAATCGAATTTTACCGATTTTAATTTTATTTTATCTATATATCAATATTTTATAGCTGTTTTTAATCAACTGCGAGGTCTGGAAGTTTTCGAAAATTCGGCCGATGCCGTACAAATGCCGTACAAATTTTCTATCTTTGTCCCGAAGATAAAACCCAACCGTATGGCTACTTTCTCCTACCGCATCCGCACAACCCGCAAGGGAATTCTGACCAAGGTTCTCATCCGATTCAACGTCGATCGGCACACCTCGTTCTATGCCGATACCCAGTATCTGGTGCTCTCCGACGCCTGGGACGATAAGAAGCAGACGGTCAAGAGCCGCTTTACCTTTACCGATGACTTCACCGAGCAGCAGGGGCGCGAGCTGACCAAGAACCTCTCCGAACTGCGCAGCCACATCCTCGGAGAGATTGCCAAGGATCCCGAGCACGCAATGACGAAGACGCGGCTGGAGAAGATCATCTACAGCTTCCACCACCCGCGCAGCCTCACCACAGGCCGCCGCGTCCGCAGCCGCGAATCGCTCGGCGACTACATCGCCCGCTTCACGCGCGAGATGGAGGAGGGCACCCGGCTGAACATCCACAAACTCCGCTACGGCCCCTCGACCATCAAGAACTACAAGGGGTTCGTCGTGCAGTTCGACGAGTACTGCAAGGCCCGGCGCAAGCAGTTCGACTTTGCCGACATCGACCTGAAGTTCTACGACGACTTCGTCGCCTGGTTCACCGCCAAAAACTACTCCGTCAATACGATCGGCCGCCACGTCAAGGAGCTGAAGATCATCATGCGAGCGGCCCGCGAGGAGGGTCTGCACGACAACGGGGCGATCGAGAGCCGCAAGTTCCGCGTGCTGACGGCCGACGTGGAGAACATCTACCTGACGGAGTCGGAGATCCGGGCCATCGCCGCGCTCGACCTCTCGAAAAACCGGCATAAGGACGTTGCCCGCGACATCTTTCTGGTGGGGTGTTACACGGCGCAGCGTTTCAGCGACTACTCGACCATCAACGAAGGCAACATCCGCACACTGGAGAACGGACAGCAGGTCATCGACCTCAAGCAGCAGAAGACCGGCAACCACGTCGTCATTCCGGTCCGGCCCGAGTTGCAGGCCATCCTGAAGAAGTACGACAACCGGCTGCCGAGAACCTACGAACAGAAGGTGAACCACCTCATCAAGGAGATTGCACGCGAGGCGGGCATCACGGAGAAGGTCGAGGTCTCCTACATCGAGAATGGCGAGAAGAAGAGTCGGCTGGTCGAGAAGTGCGACCTGGTGAAGACCCACACGGCACGCCGCAGCGGCGCAACGAACATGTACCTGGCGGGGATCCCGACCATCGCCATCATGAAGATCACGGGCCACAAGACCGAACGGGAGTTCATGAAGTACATCAAGATCACCGAGGAGCAGACCGCTCTGGAGCTGATGAGCCACCCCTATTTCAGCGGGAAGTAAGACGAAATGTTACCGCCGTAAATTTTACGGCGGTAACAAAAGCCCACATGAATTTTCGCACAAACGACCGCAACTGCTGATTATCGAGAATTATTTGTAATTTTACAAAAACTTAAGTTTATGACAGCCGAAAAACTGACATCCATACTCGACTCTTTATTAAGTCTTCCGGCAGAGACCGAGGTCGTTGAATTCAAAAGAGCAGAACGGAATTTCGATGATCGAGACCTCGGACAATACTTTTCGGCCTTAAGCAATGAAGCCAACCTGAAAGAGAAGGATTGCGCTTGGTTAATATTCGGCGTAGAGAACAAATCTCATGAGGTAGTCGGAAGTCAGTATAAAAACTCTCGCCCGGCTCTCGATGCAATAAAGAAAAAAATTGCAGATCAAACCACTGGGCGCCATACCTTCGTCGAGATATATGAGTTACTGTACAGAAACGGGAAAAGAGTTGTAATGTTCCAAATCCCGCCTGCTCCACAGGGAATCCCAATCGCTTTTCAAGATCATTACCACGGACGCGATGGAGAATCTTTACAGGGACTGGCTATCGAAAAAATTGAACGCATACGCAATCAGGCCAAATTGAAGGATTGGAGCGCGGGAATCATCGAAAACGCCTCTTTGGAAGACCTGGATCCAGCAGCCATTGCCAAGGCGAGAGAGTTATACACAAAAGCCCATGAGGAAAAGACGGACGAAATCGCCTTATGGGACGACACCACATTCCTGAACAAGGCAAAAATTACGATTCGCGGTAAGATCACCAATACAGCCATCGTCCTGCTTGGTAAAGAAGAGAGCGAGCATTTGATTTCTCCCGCAGTAGCCAAAATCAAATGGATTCTGCGAGGACAAGACAACATCGAACGGGATTACATGATCGTATCCTGTCCATTCGTATTGGCCGTTGACAGGATTTACAACAAAATACGCAATCTGAAATACCGTTATATCAACCCCGAACACAAGACCTTGTTCCCTGAAGAGATCGACACCTATGAGCCCTATGTAATTCGAGAGGCATTAAACAACGCGATAGCCCATCAAGATTATACACTAGGAGGACAGATCAACGTAGTGGAGTACGACGACAAACTGGTCTTTTCGAACAAAGGATCTTTCATTCCCGGCAATATCGAACGGGTACTCATCAGCGATGCTCCGGAGGAACAATACAGAAATCAATTTCTGGCAACAGCAATGGTAGGACTGAAAATGGTCGATACAATCGGCAGCGGTATTCGCAAGATGTACTATTATCAGAGACAAAGACTGTTCCCCTTGCCGGACTACGATTTATCCAACAATCGGGTCGAAGTAACCATTACAGGCAAGATTCTCGATATGAATTACGCGAATATATTGGCACAGAATACCGATCTGAGCCTCCTTGACATCGAACTGCTGAACCGCCTGCAATTGGGAAAGACATTATCTGACGAGGAAATCACGCGTCTGAGAAACAAGCATCTGATCGAAGGACGAAAACCCAAGGTATATATTGCAAAACATATTGCACAGAAAGTCGGGCAGAAGATCGAATATTCCGGGCACAAAGGTCTTGGGAATAAGCGTTGCGAAGAGTTTCTTCTGACTGCATTGCGTGACCATAAATCCTTATCCCGAAAAGAGATCGATGAATTGCTTTGGCCTCTGTTGCCGGACCTGCTTAATGAAAAGCAAAAAAAGGACAAAATCACAAATATGCTGATCAAATTGAGAAAACTGGAGAAGATCTCAAATAAATCAAAAGGCCCCAATTCAGACTGGTTCATTAATTAAGTGCCGTTCAAATACCGTTCAAATACCATTCAAGTGCTTTTCAAGTGCTTTTTAATTGTTGTCAAAACAACAACACGCTGATAATCAAGCAATAAAAAGCACTTAAATTCATTTTCAAATAGAAAATTAAGGACTTTTCAATGCCGCGCCGCCGAAAAATAACGATCCGGGCCTCCGAGCTGGAGTGCTTCGAGACGCTCGTCCGGGAGCTGCACCAGCGGCCGGAGTTTGCCGGATTCGATCCGTCGAGCCTGCACGCCTGGGCTTACGAACGGTATGAGCCGAAGCTGAAGGATGCCGACGCGATCCTCCGCCGCTTCGACTACTGGCTGGGCGTGCACAAGGGCGAGCGCTATCTGATGGCAAACGGCAGCCGGCTCTTCAACAAAAAGGAGCTGGCCGAGGCGCTGGGCGTCGCACGTCCGACACTCGACCGGTGGATTACGAACGGATGGCTGGAGCCGTGCCGCGTTCAGATCTCAAACAGCGGCGACACCCTCTTTTCGGCCAATGCCGTTCGGGAGGTATTGGAAAGGTTCCGATAGGTTCAAAATCACATCTACAACGAGGACGACACCCGCCGCCCTCGTTTTTTTTATCCCGAGCAGAATCCGATTACACGGCAGTACCAACCGAAGCAAACGAATGCCAAAGTCCGGAAACGGGCGGCGGCATGTCCTCGGCATGTCCTCGGTGTGGCACCGGTGTGGCACCGGTTGGCGTCGGTTGGCGCTGATTTGTAACGCCATTCGCCGTTTTCGGGAGGGGTTCGGAAAGCCTTTCTTTGCGTCATCAACCAAATTCGAATCGTTATGACCAAGGAAATCTTTCTGAGCGGCATGACCGCCGACCAGCTCTCGGAGATGATTCGCGAATCGCTGCGCGACGAGTTGCGGCAGCTCCACCCCGAACCCTCCGCCGAGACGCCGAACTATCTGACCCGCCGCGAGACGGCCCGCCGCCTGCGCATCTCGCTCGTGACGCTCAACGACTGGGTGAACCGCGGCCGGATCCGCGCCCACAAGATCGGCGGGCGCGTGCTCTTCCGCGACAGCGATGTCGAAGCGGCACTGCACCGGATTGTCCCCATCAAAAGCCGATAGCCATGAAGACGACAACAGATTGCATCGGCATCCGAGAGTATCTCCTCCGCCGGGGGCTGCAGCCCCACCGCGAAACCGTCACCCACGGCATGTTCCTCTCGCCGTTGCGCGAGGAGCGCACCCCCAGTTTCAGCGTCCGCTACGACAAGGGGCTCTGGTACGACTTCGGACTGGGTGAAGGGGGCACGCTCCTTCAGCTGGTCATGCGCCTCGAAGGGTGCGGCATGACAGAAGCCATCCGGCACCTGCGCAAAGGGACCGCAGACGAAGTTCCCTTTCAGCCCCTCCCGACCACCTTGCCGCGCGGAGACTCCCCGCTGCGGATTCTCAGCGTCGGGGAGATTCGCCACCCGGCACTGATCGGCTATCTGCGCGAACGCGGCATCGACCCCGCCGTGGCCGGAGCGCTGTGCCGCGAGGTTCACTACGCCGTCGGCGAGCGGCGCTTCTTCGCCATCGGCTTCCGCAACGATGCCGGAGGATGGGAGCTGCGCAACTCACAGTTCAAGGGGAGCAGCACCCCGAAATCCATCACGACCTTCGACCGGCACGGCGACACGACGCTGCTCTTCGAGGGCTTCTTCGACCTGCTCTCCTACCTGACGCTGCAACACAAGCCGACACCAACCGCCGACACCGCCGTGCTCAACTCCGTGATGAACCTTCCCCGCGCCCTTCCGTTTCTCGCACGCCACGCGACGATCCACGCCTTCCTCGACAACGACGAGGCGGGGCGCCTTACCCTCGAACGGCTACGCAGCGACCTGCCCGGAGCAACCGTCATCGACCGTGCGGAGAGCTACCGTGCCCACAAGGATCTGAACGAATCGCTCCGATCGTCCGCGAAGGTTTCCCGCACGCCGCGTCGTCGCGGCCGCAAGTTGTAACGTCGTCCGGAATGACGCCGGAACCGTCGCCCACCCATCGGCCGCTTCGCGACCGCGGCTTTTCCCCCAAGGAAAAAGCCATAGCCTATTAGGGCTTTTTCCGACGCATCGGCCCGCCGACGCTGAAAAAGCCCCAATAGGCCAAAGGGTCAAGCCCCTCTGGACACCCCCTGTCGTGCTGTGCACGCCGACCGCCGAAGCGGTCCTTCCTCAACCACACAAGCCTCCAAAAACGACCGTACCATGGGATATGCCGTCCTGCATCTTGACAAAGCCCCGGGCAACGAGGCGGCGATGACCGCCCACATCGCCCGCACGAAGATACCCACCAACGCCTCACCCGAGCGCACCTGCCTCAACGAGGAGCTCATCGAGTTCCCCGAAGAGGTGGCCGACCGCACGGAGGCAATCAACTACCGACTCGAACACGCCGGTCTCACGCGCAAGATCGGAACGAACCAGGTGCGGGTGATCCGCGTCATGCTGACCGGTTCGCACGACGCGATGAAGCGCATCGAGGAGGAGGGGCGGCTTCCGGAGTGGTGCGCCGACAACCTCGCCTGGCTGCGCGAGACCTTCGGGGCGGAGAATGTCGTCTCGGCAGTCGTACACCGCGACGAATCGACCCCGCATATCCACGCCGCCGTGGTGCCGATCGTCACGGGCGAGCGCCGCAAGGCCCGCACCGCCACATCCGAAACACCCGGCAAACGACACTACCGCCAGAAATCCGCGGCACGTCCCCGTCTCTGCGCCGACGACGTCATGTCGCGCGTCCGCCTCAAGCAGTATCAGGACAGCTATGCCGCGGCGATGTCCAAATACGGACTGGAGCGCGGCATCGACGGTTCGGAGGCGCGCCACGTCACCACGCAGGAGTTCTACCGCCAGGTCATTGCCCAGCAGCAGGATCTGCAGGAGAACATCGACGCGCTGCTCCGACTCGAAGAGCAGAAGCGGAAGGCCGTCGAGCAGCTCAAACAACAGGAGCGGCAGGTGCGCACCGAATATGAACAAACCGCCTCGCTCCAGGCGCAGAAGAGCGCCGAGCTGAACCGCACCGAGGCCGAACTGAAGAGTGTGAAGGGCGAGCTGAAGGGTGCCAGGCTGAAAAACGCCGCGGCGGAGGTCGGGTCGAATATCGTCGAGGGGATCGGGGCGATGATCGGCACCTCGCGTGTCAAGCGGCAGCAGCAGGAGATCGACCGCCTCAACGCGGAGAACGCCGCCCTGCACGAACAGATCGGAACACTGAACCGCGCCAACCGCGAGGAGAAGGCCCGACACGAGCAGGCCGAACAGCAGCTGCAGGCGAAACTCGACCGCATCGAACACTGGCTGCCAGACACGCAGACACTTATCAGCTGGGGCGAATACTGCCACGACATGGGGATCTCGGAATCGGACACCCGCGAGATCATCGCCATGAAACCCCTCTATGTATCGGGCGAACTCTATACGCGAGAGTATTCGCGCCGCTTCGACGTCTCGAATACCGAGATCCGCCTGCAACGCGATCCGAACGGTCCCGGAGGCTTCCAGCTATTCATCGACCGACAACCCGCACACGCCTGGTTCCGCCAACGGTATGTAGAACTCATGACCCGCCTGGGCTACCCCGTCCGCCCCGAACGTCCGGTAATCCGACAACATACCCTCAAACGGTAACACTCCGCCGCCGCACCGTTTTTGTATGAAAAATTGCACAGACTTTCCCGAAAAACCGCTATCTTTACTCGAAATATTCCTTTCCAATCACCTATGGCAACCATGAATACGGCCGATATCGGCTTCGAGAAGGAGATCTGGCGCGCGGCGGACAAGATGCGCGGCAATATCGACGCGTCGGAATACAAGTCCGTCGTGCTGGGTCTGATCTTCCTGAAATACATCTCCGACAAGTTCGAGACCAAATACCACCAGCTCGTCGACGAGGGCGAGGGCTTCGAGGAGGACAAGGACGAATACACCGCCGAGAACATCTTCTACGTCCCCGCCGAGGCACGCTGGGAGACCATCGCCGCGCAGGCCCACACCCCCGAAATCGGCACCGCCATCGACAACGCCATGCGGGCCATCGAGCGCGAAAACCGCCGCTTGAAGGACATCCTGCCGAAGAACTTCGCGCGGCCCGAGCTCGACAAACGGCGTCTGGGCGAGGTCGTCGACCTCTTCACCAACATCCGCATGCACCAGCACGGCGACTCGAAGGACATCCTCGGCCGCACCTACGAATACTGCCTCTCGCGCTTCGCCGAGGCCGAGGGCAAGCTGGCCGGCGAATTCTACACCCCGGCCTGTGTCGTCAAGACCCTCGTGCAGGTGCTGCAACCCTTCCGGGGGCGTGTCTATGACCCCTGCTGCGGTTCGGGCGGGATGTTCGTGCAGTCGGCGCGCTTCATCGAGAGCCACGCCGGCAACATCAACAACATCTCGGTCTACGGCCAGGATTCGAACCCCACGACGTGGAAGATGGCGCAGATGAACCTCGCCATCCGGGGCATCGAGGCCGACCTGGGGCAGTACAACGCCGACACCTTCTTCCACGACTGCCACCCGACGCTCAAGGCCGACTTCGTGCTGGCCAATCCGCCCTTCAACCTCAGCGACTGGGGCGCCGACAAACTCTCGGACGACGTGCGCTGGAAGTACGGAACCCCGCCGAACGGCAACGCCAACTTCGCGTGGATCCAGCACATCATCCACCATCTGGCCCCGACGGGGCGTGCGGGCGTCGTGCTGGCCAACGGTTCGCTTTCGAGTCAGAGCGGCGGCGAGGGCGAGATCCGGCGGCGACTCATCGAGGCCGACCTCGTGGACTGCATCGTGGCCATGCCTCCGCAGTTGTTCTATACGACGCAAATTCCTGTCTCGATCTGGTTCTTCAACAAGGCCAAGACGCAGCCGGGCCATACGCTCTTCATCGACGCGCGCAACCTCGGAACAATGGTTACGCGCAAGCTGCGCGAGCTGACCGACTGCGAGTCGGAGGATCCGGCCCGCCGGGGCGACATCCAGCGCATCGCCGACACCTACCGGGCCTATGCCGAGGGACGTCTGGAGGCGGAGCAGGGCTTCTGCGCCGTGGCGACGACCGAGGAGATTGCGGCGCAGGACTTTATTCTGACGCCGGGACGCTATGTGGGTATCGCGGTGCAGGCGGAGGATTCGGAACCCTTCGCGGCGAAGATGGAGCGGCTGACGGGCGAGCTTTCGGATCTTTTCGCACGGTCGCACGATCTGGAGGCGGAGATCCGCCGGCAGTTGGAGCACATAGGGTTTAAATTATAAATAATTGATTATGAAAAATATTAGAGATGTGTTTTGTTTAAGTCTTGATGAGTGGGGTAATATTTTTACGATAATTTTGGGATTGGCTTCACTAATTACTGCGTATGCTACTATAAAAGCATTAAATACTCAGAATCGTATTCAGAAAGAAACGTTGAGTTTGCAACAAAAAGCAGAACAACCTATATTTAATGTCAGTAAGGACTTATTAGATTACGATAAGGATGGAATCTATGATACATATGTATTAAATATTTACAATGAAGGAAAAACAAGTCACAATGTCAACGTATCTATTACTACCTTGTTTGAATGTAAGATTTCCAAGCAAGATTTACAAAAAACAATGTTGTTCAAAATAAATGGATACTATTGGGCACAACAATCCCATCAAAATTTGACAGGACTATTATTCCGAGCATTTTTAGTAAACAACCACTCTTATTTTTGTAATTTATATAATTCTACGATAGAAAAGAGTATTTTCCCAGAATATTACTTCATATCACATTTTGATTTAATACATATCACATATGTAGATATAAATGGAGTTAATCAAAATATATATTACAAAGACCGGGCATTGATTGATAAAAATCTATACGAAAATACCATATCATCTATCACCAATAAAAACAATCCTATTGATATAGAGAAAGTAACATTTGAAGATTTATTCAATTATCACGACCAACAATGAGCGAATGGAAAACATACCGGCTTGGGGATATATGCCAAGTTCTAAATGGACGAGCATATAAACAAGAAGAATTGTTAAATCAAGGACCCTATCCAGTCCTTAGAGTCGGGAATATATTCCAAGGGAATAATTGGTATTATTCAGATTTAGAATTACCCGACGATAAATATTGTTATAACGGAGATTTACTATACGCTTGGTCTTGTGGTTTTGCCCCATACATTTGGAAAGGGAAGAAAAGTATTTATCATTATCATATTTGGAAACTAAAAGAGAACCCTCAAATTATAGATAAACTTTTTTTCTATTATTATTTGATTATACATACCAAATACAATCTTGGAGGAACACACGGAAGTGTGATGCTACATTTAACCAAGAAAGATTTTGAGAACCAAACTCTACATTTACCGCCACTTGACGAGCAACGGCGGATTGCGGGGATTTTGGGGTCGTTGGATGATAAAATCGAATTGAATCGGCGGATCAATGCGAATTTGGAGGCGCAGGCGCAGGCCCTCTTCCAGTCGTGGTTTGTGGATTTCGAACCCTTCCGCGACGGCCCCTTTGTCGATTCCCAATTAGGCAAAATCCCTCAAGGCTGGAAAGTCGGAACAATAAATGAAATTATACAGATTTTATCGGGATACGCTTTCAAATCGGATACGTTTACAGAAGCAGGCCCATATCGACTGATTACCATAAAAAACGTACAGGACGGTAGTCTTAATATTGACGGGGCTGCATATCTATCTGAGATACCAGATAAAATGCCACAACATTGTAATTTGGCTATTGGAGATATTCTATTATCGCTTACGGGAAATGTTGGCCGCGTTTGTATAGTAGACCGAGATGGTCTATTATTAAATCAGCGCGTAGCAAAACTGCAACCAAAAGATAAGCGAAATACTTTTTTCACCTATGCACTATTCAGACAAGATAGTTTTAAACAATATCTAATACAAATTGCCAAAGGTACCGCCCAACTAAATTTAAGTCCAGTTGAAACAAGCGACACTAAAATTGTCTTGCCTAATCAAGACATATTATTACAATTTGGGGAAATAGGTCAACCTCTATTTGATAATATTGTCTCAAACTGTAAGGAAATCATTACCCTTTCCGCCCTGCGCGACGCCCTGCTGCCCAAATTGATGGCCGGAGAAATAGCAATCGAATAACCCATACTTACAAAACCGCTCGCATGACACCCGCCGAAGCCATTGCCATATTGGATGCAAAAATTGCAGATATAAAGGCCAAAATCAATAGTGCCCCATTATATTATAATAATAGCCCGATCAGAGATTATATCGAAAATCCAGGAAATCGTTTGAAAAGGGATGTCATAAAATCCTTGCAAAAGATTAGAGGTCGAGAAAGCACGTTGCGAGCAATAGCAAACGTATCGTTCGAAAGCCGCTTTTCCGGATATTTTGCGGGTCAATATTACGGGCAACGAGAGACAGAAGCCGGTTTGGAACGATGTTTTCAAGAGGGCATAAATGCAATCTCAACCATTCTGCAGCAGGAGCGGGAACATTTCATCCGAATCAAACAAGATCTGGACAAGCAAAAAGAGAACGCCATCCAAAAGAGGAATAACAGAATAACGCTCATTACCTCCATCATCGCCATTATATTGTCAGCCATATCGTTGGGATTCACGATTTTCTCGTAACTTTGTAAAAAAGTGAATTTATGCCCTTCACCGAAGCCAATTTCGAAAACGCCATCCTCGAAATCTTCCGAGACCTGCTCGGTTACGAAACCCTCTACGGACCCGATGTCGTGAGGGACTTCGCCGAGCCCCTCTGTCTAGAGATGCTCGACGAGGCTCTCGTCCGCCTAAACCCCTCGCTCCCACGGGCCGCCATCGACGAGGCCATCGCTCGCATCCGAAACATCGAAAGCGGTTCGCTCGCCCGCAAAAACGCCCGGTTCACCGACATGCTCCAGAACGGCGTGGCGGTCAACTACTTCGACGGCAGCGAACAGCGAGCAGGACTGGTGCGGCTGGTGGATTACGACCTCCCGATGCGCAACCGGTTCACGGTCGCGAACCAGTGGACGGTCGAGGAGCGTTCGGTGCGCAGGGCCGACATCGTGGTGTTTGTCAACGGGTTGCCGCTGGTCGTCGTCGAGCTGAAATCCCCCTCGCGCGAGGCGACTGACGTCTCCGAGGCCTATGCCCAGCTGCGCAACTACATGCAGGAGATTCCCTCGCTGTTCGTCTACAACGCCTTCTGCGTGATGAGCGACCTGGCTACGACCAAGGCCGGGACCATCACCGCCGGCGAGGACCGATTCATGGAGTGGAAGACCGTGGACGGCAAGCTGGAGGACGCGCGCTACGCCAATTTCGACGTCCTCTTCCGCGGAATGTTCGAGAAGAGCCGCTTCATCGAGCTGCTCGGCGGCTTCATCTGCTGCTCGGAGAAGGACGGGCAAGACATCAAGATATTGAGCGCCTACCACCAGTTCTACGCCGTGCGCAAGGCCGTCGAATCGACGCTCCGCGCCGCCGAGACGGACGGCCGCGGCGGGGTCTTCTGGCACACGCAGGGAAGCGGCAAGTCGCTGTCGATGGTCTTCTTTGCCAAGCGGTTGCAGCGGGCGATGGCCTCGCCGACGATTGTCGTGCTGACCGACCGCAACGACCTCGACGGGCAGCTGTACGGTCAGTTTGCGCAGTGCAGCGACTTCCTGCGGCAGGTGCCCGTGCAGGCGTCGAGCCGCACCCATCTGCGCGAGCTGCTGGCCGGGCGCGAGGCCAACGGCATCTTCTTCTCGACGATGCAGAAGTTCGAGGAGGGCGACGGGCCGCTGTCGGAGCGCCGCAACATCGTGGTGATGGTCGACGAGGCGCACCGCAGCCAGTACGGGCTGGAGGAGCACATCGACCCGCGCACGGGGCGTGTGCGCACGGGAGCGGCGCGGCTGGTGCGAAATGCCCTGCCGAATGCCACCTATATCGGCTTCACGGGGACCCCGATTGCGCAGAAGGACCGCTCGACGCGCGAGGTCTTCGGCGACTACATCGACGTCTACGACATGACGCAGGCCGTCGAGGACGGTGCCACGCGCCCGGTCTTCTACGAGAGCCGCGTCGTCAACCTCCACCTCGACGAGGCGACGCTGCGCCGCATCGATGCCGAGTACGACGCAATGGCCGAGGAGGCCGAGGAGTACGCCATCGAGAAGAGCAAGCGCGAGTTGGGGCGTATCGACTCGATTCTGGGGGCCGATGCGACGGTGGCGTCGCTGTGCGAGGATATCGTGAAGCACTACGAGGAGTTCCGCCAGTGGGAGCAGACCGGTAAGGCGATGATTGTGGCCTACTCGCGGCCGATTGCGATGAAGATTTACCATCGTATATTGGAGATGCGCCCGGCGTGGAGCGAGAAGCTGGCCGTGGTGATGACTTCGAGCAACAAGGACCCCGAGGAGTGGCGGGCCGTGATCGGCAACGACGCCCACAAGAAGGAGCTGGAGCGGCGGTTCAAGGACAATGCCGGGCCGCTGAAGATTGTCATCGTGGTGGACATGTGGCTGACGGGGTTCGACGTCCCCTCGCTGGCGACGATGTATGTCTACAAACCGATGGCAGGTCACAACCTCATGCAGGCCATTGCGCGCGTGAACCGCGTCTTCGGCGACAAGCAGGGCGGTTTGGTGGTCGATTACGTCGGCATCGCCTCGGCCCTGAAGCAAGCGATGAACGACTACACGTTGCGCGACCGCCGTAACTACGGCGACCCCGACATCGCCAAGACAGCCTATCCGGAATTCCGGAAGAAGCTGGAGGTGTGCCGCGACCTGCTGCACGGTTACGACTACGCGGGGTTCCGGGGCGATTCGGACCTCGTGCGCGCCCGGGCCATCAGCGGCGGCGCCGACTTCCTGCAGGCTCCGGAGCGGGCGAAGGTCAAGGAGGATTACATCCGCGAGGCGTTGCTGCTGCGGCAGGCGCTGTCGCTGTGTCAGAGTATGCCCGACCGCGAAGAGCGGCTCGAAGCGGCCTATTTCGAGGCCGTGCGCACCTTGTTGACGCGCGTCGAGGGCAAGGGCAAAATTTCGTTCCGCGAAATCAACGAGCGCATCAACGAGCTGCTCCGGCAGAGCATTCAGAGCGAAGGGGTTATCAACCTCTTTTCGGACGTGCAGGAGGAGTTTTCGCTCTTCGACCCGAAGTTCCTCGAGGAGATCGGCCGCATGAAGGAGAAGAATCTGGCCGTGGAGCTGCTGCGCAAACTGATTGCCGAACAGGTGCAGCTCTACCGTCGGACCAACACGGTGCGGGCCGCAAAGTTCTCGGAGATCCTTGCCCAGGCGATGAGCAACTACCTGAAGGGGATGCTGACCAACGAAGAAGTAATCGAGGAGCTGTTGAAGACGGCCCGCGAGATTATCGACGGCGAAAAGGCGGGCCAGGCGCTGCACCTCACGACCGAGGAGCTGGCCTTCTACGATGCACTGACCAAGCCCGAGGCCGTGCGGGACTTCTACACGAACGACCAACTGCTGGCCATCACACACGAACTGACCGATGCCCTGCGCAAAAACAAGACAATCGACTGGAATCTGAAGGAGAGCGCCCGGGCCGGGATGCGCCGGCTGGTCAAACGACTGCTCAAGAAGTACAAATATCCGCCCGAGAGGCAGGAGGACGCACTGAACACCATCATGGAGCAGTGCGAAATGTGGTCGGAAAACAGTTGAGCCGAACAGCAAACCGGCCCGCTGCCGTACAAATACCGTACAAATTCAAACGAAAACCGCGTTGCAGACATCTGCAACGCGGTCTCTGTGAGGTCTGAAGCGGATTCGAACCGCTGTACAAGGTTTTGCAGACCTTTGCCTAGCCACTCGGCCATCAGACCATCATCTTTCCCGCTGCGCCCTCTCTACACCAACCTAACCCTATCAGCTCTCTCCGTTCCCTTTCACACAACCGGAACTCAAACCGAAAAACGGCCCCTCTCCGGCCCGGGGAGCGTTCGGAACTAATTTCCAAGCGCATCGGGAGTGCAAATATACGAACAATTCTGATTTTTGCAAAACTTCTGCCCAACTTTGCATTATTTCCCGAATAAATTCCCGTTATTTCCCAAAAACCGCTACCTTTATCATCTGCAAAAACGATTTTTCATTCGCGGCTATGACCATCGAAGATATTGCCCTTCAGATGACTCCGGGCATCGGTATAAAAGGAGCCGTGCATCTGCTGGAGCTGTTCGGCGATGCGCGGAGCATTTTCGCCGCCACCGCCGATGAACTCGTCGCCAAAGCCGACCTGCGTCCCGACACGGCGCAGCAGATCGTCCGCCGGAAGGGATTTCCGGCCGCCGAAAAGGAACTCGCCCACTGTCGCCGCAACGACATTGCGGCCGTCGCCTCCACCGACCCGGAATACCCGGCGCTGCTGCGCGAAATCCCCGATTATCCCCACGTAATATACATAAAGGGCTGCGTCGAAGCCCTCTCGGCACGTTGTATCTCCATCGTCGGAACACGCGAGGCGACCCCTTACGGACAGACGGCCTGCAACCGGCTGGTCGGAGGACTCGCAGAGCGCGTTCCGGGGCTTTCGGTCGTCAGCGGGCTGGCGTTCGGCATCGACGTTGCGGCGCATCGCGCTGCGCTTGCAGCAGGCGTACCGACCGTCGCCGTGGTGGCCAACCCCCTGCCCGGGGTGACGCCCGCTCAGCATACGGACGTGGCGCGCGACATACTCGCCCGCGGGGGTGCGCTGGTCACGGAACTGCATTCGCAATCGAAACAGAACGGCAACTTCTACCTGGCGCGGAACCGCATCATCGCAGGATTGAGCGCGGGGTGTATCGTCGTCGAGTCGCCCGACAGCGGCGGTTCGCTTTTCACGGCCCACTGCGCCGACTCCTACGACCGCACGGTGATGGCCGTGCCGGGACGCATCACCGACCGGGCGTCGGCCGGGACGAACCACCTGATCCGCAACCGCAAAGCACAATTGGTGCTGACAGCCGACGACGTGATCCGCGAACTGATGTGGGACCTCGGGGAGAATCCCGCAACGCTGCGCGCAAAACCCCCGACACCGGAACTGACACCCGACGAAGCGGGATTGCTGGGCTGTTTCCGCACGGACGACCCCCTTTCGGTCGAGGCGCTCGGCGAGCTGACGGGGCTGAATCCCGGCGAGCTGGCGACGCTGCTCGTGGGTCTGGAGCTGGCAGGAGCCGTGCGCCAGCTGCCCGGAAACCGATATATGAAGCTATGAAACTGACAGATACGCATTCACACCTTTACGACGAAGCGTTCGACCGCGACCGCGAAGAGGCTTTGGCGCGCGCCGCGGCCGAAGGGGTCGGGCAGCTGCTGCTCCCGGCCATCGACTCCGAAAGCCACGAACGGCTGTTCGGGCTTTGCCGCCGCCACCCGCAGCGGTGCATCCCGATGATGGGCCTGCACCCCACGTCGGTGAACGACAATCCCCGCTGGCGCGACGAACTCGCTCTGGTCGAAAGTTACCTCCGGACGCCGCCCGAGGGAATCGCGGGGTTCTGCGCCGTGGGCGAAATCGGGCTGGACCTCTACTGGAGCCGCGACTTCCGGGAAGAGCAGGCCGAAGCCTTCCGCCGCCAGATCGACCTTTCGCTGCAATACGGACTGCCGATCGCCGTGCATACGCGCGACGCCTGGCCCGAAACCGTCACCATCATGCGCGAATACCGCGGCCGGGGCGTCCGGGGCGTTTTCCACGCCTATTCCGACGGAATCGAAACCTATCGCAAACTGAAGGAGTGCGGCGATTTCGTTTTCGGAATCGGCGGCGTAGTGACCTTTAAAAAGAGCAGGCTGGCCGAGGTCGCGGGCGAAATGGAGCTGCGGGACCTCGTGCTCGAAACCGACTGTCCCTATCTGACGCCCGCGCCTCACCGGGGCGAGCGCAACGAATCGGCCTGGGTGCGTTACGTCTGCGAAAAAGTCGCCCAAATCAAGGGACTGACCCCGGAAGAGGTCGCGGAAGCGACGACGGCCAATGCCGAAAGGATGTTCGGACGGCCGCAAAACCGGCCCGCCCCCAGTCATGGCCGGAAGTTTTTCGATGCGCCCGAGGCGAATCGGCAGGCCGCAGCTCCGCCCTGCGGAGGCCTGCCCGCAACTGCGTTTCGAGCGGACCCCCGCGAGCTGCCGCCTGAAAACGCGACCGAAGTTCCGGAGAACGAATCTTCCGACCACGCATCCCCCTCGTCAGACAACGGCCTTTCCCGGCCCGAAAGAGCATAACACGACACCGAACATGAAAAAAATAAAGATCACGGTCTTGCGCAAGACCTGCCACAGGGATCTGATGGAGCAGTACGAAAATCCCATCGAACATGCCTGCGACCTGTACGAAGGGCAGGTTTTCACGACCGACGGCTGGCGGAAACCCGACGGATTGTGCGACAGCGCCTGGCAGACGCTTTCGCCGTTCGTCATGACGCTGGCACACGGCGGCACGAACATCTTCGACGGCTGGATGAAGAATCCCGCCTCGGCGATGATCTCCTGCAACGACGGGTTTCGCCCCGTGAGCTTTCTGATCGAAACATTAGAGAAATAAAAACGCTATGCGATCCTCCATTCTGATCATCTACACGGGCGGGACCATCGGCATGAAGACCGATGCCGCCACCGGGGCGCTGGTCCCCTTCGATTTCAGCGGCATCTACGACGAATTCCCCTCGCTGAAACGCCTCAACGTCGACATCGACGTACACACGGTGTCGCCCGTAATCGACTCGTCGAACGTCGAGCCGGCGAACTGGGTGGCCCTGGCCCGCCTGATCCGCGACAACTACGCCCGCTACGACGGATTCGTCGTGCTGCACGGAACCGACACCATGTCCTATACGGCATCGGCCTTGAGCTTCATGCTCGAAAATCTCGCCAAACCCGTGGTCTTCACCGGAAGCCAGATTCCGATCGGCGTGCTGCGCACCGACGGGCGCGAGAACCTCATCACGGCCATCGAAATCGCCGGAGCGCGCATCGGCGACCGGCCCGAGGTCCCCGAAGTGTCGCTCTATTTCCAGAACCGGCTTTTCCGCGCCAACCGCACCACCAAACGCAGCGCCGAAGCCCTGAGCGCCTTCCGTTCCTACAACTACCCGCCGCTGGCCGAAGTCGGCGTCAACATCGCCTACAACCTCCCGGCGATCCTGCAACCCGAAGAGTCGCCGGCGGAACTGCGCATCGCCACGAAGCTCTCCGGAGGCATCGAGCTGATCAAACTCTTCCCGGGAATGGGCGAGGAGATCCTGCGGGCCATGTTCTCGGCTCCGGGGCTGCGGGCCGTGGTGCTCGAAACCTTCGGCGCGGGCAACGCCCCCACCTCCGAATGGTTCATCCGCGTCATCGAAGAGGCCGTCGCACGCGGAATCATCCTCCTCAACATCACGCAGTGCGGCGGGGGCCGCGTCTCGATGGAGTTGTACGAAACAGGGCTTAAACTGCAAAAAACCGGCGTCCTGTGCGGCTACGACATGACCACCGAGGCAGCCGTGACCAAACTGATGTACGTACTCGGGCTGGGGCTTCCGGACGACGAGACACGCATGCTTCTGCGCAAGCCCCTGCGCGGAGAATTTACGGCATAAGCCATTGCACGTAACAAATTTTTTTTCTATATTTCGCACTGCTAACGTACCCTTTCCGCCGGGACCATTGGGCGGAGGCCGGCGTAGCGCACAGGCAAAAAGATTGATTTACAACTACTTGATCGGGTCCGGGGTGAATTATCCGGGATTCGGCTCTACGTGCAGGAATAACCTTTCGCAACTGCGCCGGAGCACAAAAGGACGCCGCAAAGGCTGCGAAAGACAAAAAAAATAATTATTTTTAGCGAAAAAATAACCCGGCGGAAACGCCCGAAAAGAAAAGAGGCCCCGACCGGCCGGAAAAACGAAGAAACCAAAACACAACAATAAAAAATCAACTAATCAAAATTTAATTTATCCAACACAACTATGAAAAAACTTTTTTTGATTCCGTCGGCTGCCCTGTCCGTATTGGGTACCGTTAGTGCGTTCGCACAGGATGCCGCTGCCGCAACCGAAACGGTTGTCGCTGAAACCCAGATCGCAGGCGACAGCATGCACCACGTTATGATGCAGAAGTTCCTCGAAGGCGGCTGGGAGTGGATGCTTCCGGTGCTCCTCTGCCTGGTGATCGGTCTGGCCGTGGCCATCGAGCGTATTCTGTACCTGTCGCTTTCGACGATCAACTCGAAGAAACTCATCGCATCCGTCGAGGAGGCGCTCAAGAACGGCGGCATCGAGGCTGCCAAGGAAGTTTGCCGCAACACCCGCGGTCCGATCGCTTCGATCTACTATCAGGGTCTCGACCGTTACGACCAGGGTCTCGACGCCGTCGAGAAAGCCGTCGTTTCCTACGGTTCGGTTCAGACCGGCCAGATGGAGTCGGGTCTTTCGTGGATCGGCCTGTTCATCGCCCTTTCGCCCATGTTGGGATTTATGGGAACCGTCGTCGGTATGATCGCGGCGTTCGACGCCATCCAGGCTGCCGGTGACATCAGCCCGACGCTGGTTGCAGGCGGTATCAAGGTCGCCCTGCTGACGACCCTCATGGGTCTTATCGCGGCGGTTGTTCTTCAGCTGTTCTACAACTATATCGTTTCGAAGATCGACTCGCTCGTGAACGATATGGAGGATTCGTCCATCACGCTGATGGATATTCTGACGGCTTACAACAAGAAATAATCGAACGCTGAAATAGTCAAAAGCAATTATGAAAAAGATTTTAAACATATTGCTGGGTATTCTGATGGCTATCACCGTAGTCCTCATGGTCTACGCGATCGCTACCGGCGGCTCGGACGCATCGATCAGCGTGAACCTGATGTGGGGTTACTTCCTCTTCGTGTTCGCTGTCGCTGCGGCCATTTTCTGCGCCGTTTTCGGAATGATTCAGAACCCGGCAGGCATCAAGGGAACCATCCTGTCCCTGGCGTTGATCATCGTTATCGTGGGCGTGTCGTACTTCTACTCGGCAGGCCACACGGTGAACATTGTCGACCTCCAGAACAACGGGTTCTTCGGCCACGGTGAAACCGTAATTACCGAAACGAGCATCCTCGTAACCTATGTTGCATGCGTCGCCGCATTCGTGACGGCCGTAGCAACCGAGATCTGGGGCGCATTCAAATAACCGAGTAAGACACAATGGCAACAGATAAAAGAAAAATCCAGGAGATCAATGCCGGTTCTATGGCCGACATCGCCTTCCTGCTGCTGATTTTCTTCCTGGTGGCCACTACCATGAATACCGACACGGGTCTGGTGCGCATGCTTCCGCCGATGCCTCCTGAGGATCAACCCCAGGATGAAATCAAGGTCAAGGAGCGCAACCTCTTCCTGGTGTTCATCAACGGTAGGGGCGACATCATGGCAGGAGCCGCAGGAAAACAGGAGGCGATCGACCTGCGTCAACTCAAGGACAGGACCAAAGAGTTCATCCTCAATCCGCTGGATGACGAGAACCTGCCCGAGAAGGCGAACAAGGACATTGAACTTCCCGACGGCGGCAAGTGGGTATATCCCGTGAGCGAAGGCGTCGTCTCGTTGCAGACGACCCGGGATACGGGCTACCAGTCCTATATCATGGTGCAGAACGAACTCACGCGCGCATTCAACGAAGTGCGTGACGAAGTGGCACAGCGTAAATTCGGCGCAAAATTCGCGGATCTTCCCGAGGAGTTGCGCAATGCAGTATCGAAGGCCGTACCTCTGAAGATTTCGGAGGCTGAACCGCGTAACATTAAGAAGTAAGCCATGGCAGTAATGAAAAAGAAGGGCAGCAAAGGTCTGCCCCCTATCTCGACCGCTTCGCTTCCTGACGTGATCTTCATGATCCTCTTCTTCTTTATGGTCTCGACGACCATGCGCGATCAGGAACTGCTGGTGAGATACAAACTTCCGGAAGCTACCGAAGTGCAGAAACTCGAGAAGAAATCGCTCGTAAGTTTCATCCACATCGGTCCTCCGGCAATGACGATGCAGGCAAAGTTCGGAACCGCGCCGCGCATCCAGTTGAACGACTCTTACAAATCGACCCGGGACATCCTGGACTTCGTTGCCGCCGAGCGCGACAAACTCTCCGAAGCCGACCGCGCTTCGATGACGATCTGCCTCAAGGCCGACGAAGCTACGAAAATGGGTATCGTGACCGACGTCAAGCAGGAGCTGCGTCGCGCCAACGCCCTGAAACTCTCCTATGCGGCTTCCAAGTCGCTGGGTTACTGATCCGGAGATTTCTTTTTGAAAAAGAGCAGGCTTACAGCCTGCTCTTTTTGTTTGACCGGGAATGCCGGGAATGTGCGGCAAATACGCGACAAATACGCCGCAAGCACCGGAAACGTCAGAGAGAGGAGGGGAGGGGCGTCAGAAAGGGAGTTCCAACTGATCAATCTCGTGGTTGAACGTCAGCCGGTGGTGGGGCGTGAGGCCGTGCTCGCGAATCGCCAGCCGATGCTCGCGCGTCGGATAGCCCTTGTTCTTCGCCCAGCCGTATTGGGGAAACTCTTCGGCGATGCGGAGCATGTACTCGTCACGATGGGTTTTGGCAAGCACCGAAGCCGCGGCAATGTCGGCGTATTTGCCATCGCCCTTGACGATGCAGCGCCAGGGAATTTCGAGACGTGTGCGGAACCGGTTGCCGTCGATGGCCAGAAACGCCGGAGCGGGATCGAGGCGCGCCACAGCCAGCGACATACCCTCGAACGAAGCGTTCAGGATGTTGATTTCGTCGATCCGTGCGGCGGAGACCGCCTCGACAGCCCATGCGACGGCCTCGCGCTCGATGACGGCCCGCAACTTTTCGCGGTTGCGCTCGGTCATCTGCTTCGAGTCGTTGAGCAGCGGGTCGTGGAAATCGGGCGGCAGCATCACGGCCGCCGCAAACACCGGCCCGGCCAGACATCCCCGCCCGGCTTCGTCACACCCGGCCTCCGGAAGGTCGTATTGATACTGGTTTTCTAACATCGCACCACAAAGTTACGGATTATTCCGGCTTTTTTCGCTAATTTTGTCCGGAGAAAAAGCCCCCGACATGAAATTCGACATCGCACGGCAGCCGCTCGTTCCGGCCTTCCTGACCCTCGCCGCACTCGCCGTCGTCGCGATGTGGAACGCAGGCGGCCCCGCCGTGTCCATGGCGGTGCAGGCCGGCCATGCCGCAGGAACCGTCGATATAGGCCGGAATGCCGCCGGCGCACTTGCGGTCTCTTCCCCCGGGGAACTGCTGGCGCAGTTCCAGGCCGCACATCCCGTCTGGGCGCGCTGGATCGCCGGACTGCTGATGCTCTTCACGGGCATGTCCGTCGGGCGCCTCACCGTACGCTACAACCTCTACTCCGTCGGAACCTGTCTCGCCATCCCGCTCTACGGAGCGATCGCCTGCGGCCTCGCCGTCGGCGGCGACTGCCTGACGACCTTCGCCGCATCGGCCCTGCTGGCCCTCGCCACGAAGAATTTCTGCCGTTCGTACTGCAACGGATTCGGCTTCGACGCCATCTTCCGCGCCTCGCTCTACATCGGACTGCTGCCGCTCGTCGCCACGGCCGCAGCGCCGCTCCTGATCCTGCTGCCGCTGGCCGTCATGCTTTTCCGGCGCACGCTACGCGAAGTCGCCGTCGCGGTTGCGGGCCTGCTGCTGCCCGCTCTCACGCTCTGCTACGTCAACTGGGCCGCCGGAGGCGAGTTTCTCGCTCAGGTCGCGGAACCGGGAAGCGCATTCATCGCCGGAACGCCGCTGTCGCTGTTCCTCTCGACGCCCGTGCAGAACCTCGTCCTGCCGGGAGCCGTCTTCCTCCTCGACCTGACGGCCCTGCTGTTTTTCCTCTCGGACATCTACGCCCTCGGCACCAAACCGCGTCTCATATTCATATTCAATATAAGTGCGCTCCTGCTGACCGCCGCCGCACTGTGCGGTCCCGCCGCCACACCTGCAACCGTCGCCCTCGCGGCGGTGCCTTCGGCCGTCCTGCTGCCCTTTATGTTCGTGCGCATCCACCGGGCGATCGCCCTTCCCCTCTACCTGCTATTGCTCGCCTCTGCCGTCATTAGCGCAGTTTTACAATAATCTATTTAGTTCGAAACATAGCACAAACGGTTCTATTTGCCACTTTGTGCCCAAATGTGCTATTGCTTATGGTAGATTGAAAAGTTTTAATTGTATATTTGAGAACGAACAACAGTGACGCAATGCTTTGTTCAGAAAAACTTAAATTACAATTACTATGAAGAATTCAATGAATTCGTCGGTTCAACAACCGATGATTGTGAAGTATGTCGAGTCGCTTCACAACGGTATCCAGTCGCAGGCCCTTTCGCGCTATGCAATCGGCTACATCCTCCGCGGAACGAAGTACATCTACGACGGCGATAAGCGTCAGACACTTTCGCGCGGCGACGTTTTCTATCTGGGCATCGGACACCACTACATTGAGAACTTCCCCGAAGGCGGCCAGCCGTTCGAGCAGGTGCTCTTTTATTACACGCCCGGCGACCTGCAACGCATCCTGATGCATCTGAACATCACCTACGGGCTGAACATTTCGAACGAACATTCGTGCGAAAACTGCCGCAACCGTTCGCACGTCACCATGCCCGCGTGGAACTCGCTGCGAAACTTTTTCATCAACACCAACAACTACCTGCGCGACGAGGATTTCCGCCACGACGAGACAGCCGAGAACATCAAGATGACCGAGTTGATCTACCTGATCGCCTCGCACGAGGATTGCTGCATCAAAAGCAAGCTGTTGAGCAACGTCGACGCCGCGAAGGAGAATTTCGAACAGACCGTCTACGACCACATCTTCAAGGACATTTCGATCGAGGAGCTTTCGAAACTCACCAACCGTTCGCTCACCTCGTTCAAAAAGGAGTTCCGCCGCCACTTCCAGATGCCGCCCCACAAGTGGTACATCCGCCAGCGGCTGATGCACTCGCGCCTGCTGCTGATCTCGACCTCGAAATCCATCTCCGAAATCGGCAACGAATGCACGTTCCCCAACACATCGCATTTCATCAAACTCTTCAAGAAGGAGTATCAGATGACGCCCGCCACCTACCGGCACAAGCACCTCACGTCGCTGGTCCCGGAACCCGCCCTCAACGAAACGGCGGAAGCTGCGGAAATGCGCGAGGCGCTTTAATCAAAAACTTATAAACACGCAGGTATTTTAAAAATTTTAATTATAATCTATAAACAAAATTACGTTAGGTTTTAGAAAAATGTTACAAAACATTTGGAGTTTCATAAATTTCAATTACCTTTGTGTAACAAACGTGGGATTCTCTCACTCTCATTAACCTAACTAACCTAACCAGAGAGGTCCGATACCGGCAGGTGTCCGACCTCTTTTCTTTTGCGTGTTTGCGGGCGGGCGCTCTTTTTTGCGGGCGGGCGCAGAGCCGGACCATCAGCGGCAAGGCTCCGCACCCGACAACCCGCCTTTCAGGCGGGCGCACGCTAAACTCCGGCTTTCAGCAGAGGGTATCCTTCCCGGAACAGCGGATCATCCGCCAGCATGGCGCGCAGCCGTGCGTCGCCCGCGCAGCAGGCCGTCGCCGTTTCGGCCATCCGCAGAAAGCGAAGCCGCAGGAACCGGCAGGGAAGCATCTCGGTCCCGTGGTCGTAATAGTCGCCGTCGAGGCAGGCGAGCGCCGCGTCCCGGTAAGCCCGCACGGCCGACGGGTGCGACCCGATGCGGAGAAAGAAATCGCCGAGCCGCTCCCACTCCACGCTTTCGGCAAAGGCGCGCCGGTCGGCGCAGCATTTCAGCCCCTCCGCCCTGCGGACGGCCCGGAGGTGTTCCTCCTCCACGGCTTTGCGAAGATCCGCATCCAACAACAGTTCGTTTCCGCGCAGGCGGGCTGCAAGGCGGTAATTCGCCTTGCCGGTTTGCATTGTTTTCATAAAAGCACATTTTGAAATTAGACAAACGCCGGAGCCTGCCGAAGCGAATCAAAGAACGCAACAGGGCGTAATATCCCCGTCGATGCGGTCTTCGACAGACTGCCGATTTTCAAATGTGCGAATGATATGCAGGTAAAAGAATCACATAATTTCCGGACAAACGGCCCGGGTCATGCCGGAGATAACCGTTGCGGGGACAAATATAAGGCAAATTTCGGCTTCCTCCAAAAAAATCCGCATCCCCTCCGGCGCACCCAGACCCCGCATCGGAACAATAATTGGCTTTTTCACGGGGTTTTTCAATTATTTTTTCTTATTTTTGCATCAATTGGAAAATAATGAACTTAAATGCCGAAGTTTTATGACAAGGTAGATGTACTGAAAAAACCCAGATGGCTGAAAATCCGACTCCACCGCACTCCCGAATGGGGCGAAGTGCGGCAGATCGTCGAAAAGCACAATCTGCACACGATTTGCAGCAGCGGCAGGTGTCCCAACCAGGCCGAATGCTGGAGCCGGAGGACAGCGACATTCATGATTCTGGGAGACATCTGCACTCGGGGCTGCCGTTTCTGCGCAACCAAAACGGGCCGTCCCCTTGCTCCCGACGCCGAGGAGCCACGACAGGTGGCCGAAAGCGTCGCACTGATGAAACTGCGGTATGTCGTCGTAACTTCCGTGACGCGCGACGACCTCCCCGACGGCGGAGCAGCCCATTGGGCCGCAACCGTGGAGGCCATCCGCACACAGAACCCCGACGCCGTAATTGAGCTTCTTATTCCCGATTTGGACGCACGGCCCGACCTGCTGGAGGTGATCGTCGCGTCGAAGCCCGACATCATCGGGCACAACATCGAAACCGTCGAGCGACTGACCCCCGTGGTGCGCTCCAGAGCCAAGTACCGTACGAGCCTGGAGACCCTGCGCTGTCTGAACAGGCAGGGCGTCGTAACGAAAAGCGGACTGATGGTCGGACTTGGCGAGAGCGATGATGAAGTTTTGCAAACCTTGCACGACCTGCGCGACGCAGGCGTGCGGATTGTGACACTCGGTCAGTACCTTCGGCCCACTCTGGAGCACTACCCCGTTGCGGCGTACATCACTCCCGAAAAATTCGAATGGTACAGACTCCGGGCGCTGGAAATGGGTTTCAGCTACTGCGCGAGCGCACCTCTGGTCCGCTCGTCGTACATGGCCGAAGAAGCCCTGCGAAGCGTAAAAAGTTTGTAGCGATGAAAGCCTACTGCCGGGACCTCGGACGCATGGACTACAAAACCTGCTGGGATTTGCAGCAGGAGCTGTTCGACGCCGGGGTAGCCCGAAAGCGCACCGGTCCCATTCCGGTCCCGGGCGCAGACGGCGCGGACGATGCGGGCACGGTCCTGCTGGTGGAGCATCCGCCGGTTTACACGCTGGGCAAGAGCGGGCATGCCGAAAACCTGCTCGTCAATCAGGAAGCGCTCGAAGCGATGGGCGCACAGTTCTTTCACATCGACCGCGGCGGCGACATCACCTTCCACGGCCCCGGGCAGCTGGTATGCTATCCGATCCTCGACCTGGAGCGTATCGGCATCGGCCTGCGGGAGTATATCGAAGCGCTGGAGGAGGCCGTGATCCGCACGGTCGCGGAATACGGCATCGCGGCGGGACGCATCGCCGGAGCCTCGGGGGCCTGGATCGACCCCGGAAAGGCGCGGCCGCGCAAGATCTGCGCAATAGGAGTCCGTTCGTCGCGTTATGTCACCATGCACGGGTTCGCACTGAACGTGACGACCGACCTTGAGTGGTTCTCGCGCATCAACCCCTGCGGATTCACCGACCGGGGCGTCACGTCGATCGCCGCCGAAACGGGGTCGCAGCCGTCGATGCAGGAGGTAAAACAGCTGGTCATCAGGGAATTGGCCACAGCCTTGCAGTGTGAAATAACGAGCGGTTCGTGAAAGACGGCCGGCAAAAGGGTCTGGCATCTCACTCATCTCCCACCCTGAAGGAGGGCCGGAGCGGAGATTTTTAAACGACGCCACAGGCGGCGGCGACAGCGGCGGACAGCGCCGAAACGATATAAAGACGCAATAACGATAATTGGAAATTAAATGTTAAAATATATAAATAACAATTCGTATGCCTATAGAAAAACGCTGGGTAGTGAAGCCACAGGGCGACCCCGCGACGGCAGCCATGCTGGCTGCCGCTCTGCGGATCTCGCCAGTACTGGCCAATCTGCTCGTACAGAGAGGCATAGACACCGTAGAAAAGGCGGAGAAATTCTTTAAACCGAGCCTCGCCGACCTGCACGATCCGTTCCTGATGAAGGACATGGAGAAGGCGGTCGAGCGGGTCGAACGGGCCGTTGCGAACCAGGAGAAGATCATGGTTTACGGCGACTACGACGTGGACGGCTGTACGGCCGTCGCGCTGGTTTACAAGTTCCTGCGCCAGATCGGGCACAAAAACCTGATGTTCTACATCCCCGACCGTTATACCGAAGGATACGGTATTTCGATCAAAGGTATCGACCTCGCCGCCCGCAAGGGCGTGGGGCTTATCATCGCCCTGGACTGCGGCATCAAAGCCACGGAAAAGGTTGTCTATGCGAAGACGAAAGGCGTGGATTTCATCATCTGCGACCACCACCTCCCGGCCGAGGAGATTCCCAAGGCCGTAGCCGTTCTGGACCCCAAGCGGGTCGACTGCTCCTACCCGTTCGACGAACTGTCGGGCTGCGGCGTGGGATTCAAACTCGTGCAGGCCTATGCGCAGAAAAACCGCATGCCTTTCGAGCAGATCCTGCCCCTGCTGGACCTGCTGGTCGTGTCGATCGCCTCGGACATCGTGCCGCTGGTCGGCGAGAACCGGATTCTGGCCTATTTCGGCCTGAAGAACCTCAACCGCGAGCCGTCGAAAGGTCTGCTGTCGATCATCAAGATCTGCGGGCTGGACAAACACAATATCACCATCGACGACATCGTCTTCAAGATCGGGCCGCGCATCAACGCCGCCGGCCGCATGCGAATGGACGAGAACGACGAAAACGCCTCGCCTTCGGGCGGGCACGCCGCCGTGGAACTGCTGATCGAGGGCAACGAGTCGATCGCCGAGGAGTTCGGCAGCGTGATCGACGCCTACAACCAGGACCGCAAGTCGATCGACCGCTCCGTCACGCAGGAAGCGCACGACTATATCGAGGGCAATCCCGAAATGAAGGCCCTCAAGAGCACCGTGATCTACAATCCCCGCTGGATGAAGGGCATCGTGGGCATCGTCGCGTCGCGTCTCATCGAGACCTACTACCGCCCGACGGTGGTGCTGACGATGAGCAACGGATTCGTGACCGGATCGGCGCGTTCGGTTCCCGGATTCGACCTTTACCAGGCCGTCGAGTCGTGCTCGGACCTGTTGGAAAACTTCGGCGGACACATGTACGCCGCAGGGCTGACGATGCGTCCGGAAAACGTCGGCGAGTTCACGCGGCGGTTCAACGCATACGTGGAGGAGAACATCGACCCGCAGATGCTCGTCCCGCAGGTGGACATCGACAGCGAACTGCTCTTCTCGGACATCACGCCGGCTTTCCGCAAGGACCTCAACCGCTTTCAGCCCTTCGGGCCGGGCAACACGGCGCCGGTCTTCGCCACCTGCGGCGTGAGCAACCACGGCGACGCCAAGCTCGTCGGCATGGAGTGCGAGCACCTGCGCATGGACCTGATGCAGCGGCAGAAGCCCAACACCAAGATCCAGGCCATCGCCTTCCAGCAGCCCACGCATTACGAATGGGTGCGCTCGGGACGCCCGATCGACGTCTGCTACCAGATCGTCGAAAACCACTACCGGGGAACTGTGACCACCCAGCTCCGGATCAAGGACATCAAACCCGTTCTGAACAGGTAGTCTCCGTCTTCGAAAGAGAGGTCAGGAACACAACTCCGGGCCTCTCTTTTTCAATTTACATGCGTCATTGCATTTAGCGTCACAGCCGGTCATCCGGCTCCTTCACTGCAAACAAATGAATCTTCGGAAGAAACCGTTCAGCATTTCCCTCCAGGCCCTGGCGGGAGTTCTGATTTTCAGCTGCCTGCTGGCACATCCCTTCTCCGAAGCCGCGAGCAGCCCCCCGGGCGACAAGTGCGACTACATGCTGGTGCTGAACACCTACACCAAATCGGCGCCCTGGAGCAGCCACATTATCAACAGCATCGTCGCGCATATCGACCAGGTGGACAACTTCGAAGTCTACACCGAAAACATGAACTCGCTGTTGATGACGTCCAAAAAACACAAAACCGGCGAGATCGAATCCTTCAAAAACAACCTGCTGCGGGAATACGGCAAGAATCCGCCCCGGATGCTGGTGCTGCTGGGCGCTCCGATCGCCGTGCTGCGCGACTTCGTGAAACAGACCTGGCCCGGCGTGCCGTTGATCCTCTGCTCGGAAATGGACTACATAGGTCCTGAAAACGCCTACCTCGACCGCCGCCCGCTGCGCCCCGAGGAGCGGCTGCCGCTGTGCGACAAAGCCGTGTCCGACAACATCACGCTCATCCGCACGCCGCTCTACCTGCGCGAGAACGTCGAGCTGATGCGCCGGATGATCCCGGGGATGGATTCGCTGATCTTCGTCGGCGACGGCCGCTATATCAACCAGCAGGCCGACAGCGACCTGCGCGAGCTGCTGGACCGCGAATTCCCGCAGATCGACTACCGGTTCTACTCGGCACACGAAATGTCGACCGAAGCGCTACTGGACTCGCTCAACCGCATCGACATCCACCGCACGGGCATACTCTTCTCGTCGTGGCATTACACCAAAAAAATCGGCGACAACATCGTCTCCGTCACCGACTCCTACCGCGTCATCGCCAGCGTGCAGGCCCCGATGTTCGCGCTGATGCCCGCAGACATCCGCGACGGCGGACTGGTCGGAGGCTATGTATACGACGACGCCGAGGTGAACGCACACGTCATTTCGACCATCGACGCCGTTCTGGCCGGACACCAGCCACGCGACATTCCGTTCTACACCCCGCAGGACGCCCGCCCGGTCTTCAACTACGCAGCCCTCGAACGCAAGGACCTCTCGCCGCACACCTGCCCGGCCAACACGCTCTTCTACAACAAACCGGTATCGACGCTCGAACAGTACAAATGGGCGATCGGAGGCATCGTGCTGCTGCTGCTGGCCTTCATCGGCATCCAACAGTGGCGCATTCGCATGATGTACCGCGTGGAATCGGCCCGGCAGCGGGAATCGGAAAGTCTGGCGAAATATTCGAACCTGTTCAACGCCATGCCGATCGTCTACATCCAGATGAAGGTGATTTACGACGAAAACGGCAACCCCGCAGCCGCCCTCTACTGCGACGTGAACTCCCGTTACGAACGCATATTCATCCCCCGCGAGCAGGCGATCGGACGACGGGTCAGCGAACTGTTCCCCTTCCCGATGACCGAATTCATGCGGCTGATAAAAATCGCACAGACCGAGAACCGGACCATCACCTACCCCTATTATTACGAACCGCGCGACATCTTCTACGAAGTGGTGATCAGCCGCTCGTACCTCGAAGAACACATCGACATCTTCTGCCTCGACGGCACGGCGCTCTACAAGACGCAGCAGAAACTCGATTCGATCAACCACAAGCTGGCGATGGCGCTCGACGTGGCGGACATCGTGCCCTGGAAATGGGACCTGCGCAAAGGGTCGATCCTGTGCGACGTGAACAAATCGGTGCACGGCCAAATGCTCGCCGAGGCGAACGCCGACCAGCAGCTGGAAGTCCCCTCGGAAAGCTATTTCGCCAAGATCCACAAGGAAGACCGCGAGCGGGTGCGCCGCGCCTACGACGACCTGATCGCCGGACGGAAGGACAAGGTGCGCGAGGAGTACCGCGTAGCCTCCGACGCCGGAGGACGCTGGCATCTGGACTGGGTGGAGGCACAGGCCACCGTGGACCAGCGCGACGACGACGGGCGCCCGCTGAACCTCATCGGATCGTCGCTCGTCATCACGCCGCGCAAGCGGCTGGAGCAGGACCTCCGTTCGGCACGCGACCGCGCCGAGGAGTCGAACCGCCTCAAATCGGCCTTCCTGGCCAACATGAGCCACGAAATCCGCACGCCGCTCAACGCCATCGTAGGGTTCTCGAGCATCCTTGCCGAGACCGACGAGGAGCAGGAAAAGCGGGAATACATTTCGATCATCGAGAACAACAACGCCCTGCTCCTGCAACTGATCGGCGACATCCTCGACCTCTCGAAGATCGAGGCCGGAACTCTGGAATTCAACTTCTCGGACTTCGAGCTGAACGAACTGATGCACGAAAAGGAGAACATCATCCGCATGAAAACGGCCGAAGGCGTCGAACTGATCTTCGAACCGGGGCTTGACGCATGTCTGTTCCACTCCGACCGCAACCGGCTTTCGCAGCTGCTGATCAACCTGCTGACCAACGCCGCGAAATTCACCGCCAAAGGGTCGATCCGCTTCGGCTACCGGACGGAGGGCAGCCGGCTCCGTTTCTACGTCTCCGACACGGGCTGCGGCATTCCGCCCGAAGGGCAGCGGCGGATTTTCGACCGGTTCGTCAAACTCAACTCCTTCAAACAGGGCACGGGACTCGGGCTTCCGATCTGCAAAAGCATTGTCGAACATCTCGGCGGAGAGATCGGTGTGAAGTCGGAAGAAGGGCGCGGCACGACCTTCTGGTTCACGCTTCCCTACGTCACCGGCAAGCCCTGCGAAACCCCGTGCGGGGAGATCCCGACGGTTTCGGTCGAAAAGGACAAACTGACGATCCTCATTGCCGAGGACAACGACAGCAACTACCGTCTCTTCGAAACGATCCTGCGCCGCGACTACCGGCTGATACACGCCCGGGACGGGGAGCAGGCCGTAGAACTGTGCCGCACGGAACATCCGCACCTGATTCTCATGGACATCAACATGCCCGTGATGAACGGTTACGAGGCCGCGGCGGAAATCCGCAAATTCGCGGCGGAAATCCCGATCGTCGCCGTCACGGCCTACGCCTACGCCTCCGACGAGCAGAAGATCATGCAGAACGGATTCACGGGCTACATGCCCAAGCCGATCAACGCCCCGCAGCTCAAAAAACAGATTCTCGACATCCTGCGGGAACGCATCACGCTGATATGAAACGTTAAAGGACGCCCTTCGAGGCGTCCTTTAACGTTATCCGAGCCGGAGAATCCGCGCCTCGTCGTCCGCAGGCGGCAGCGGGGCGGGGGAGAAGTCAGAATAGCCCAGGGCGATGGCGCAGAGGGGTTCGCAGCCGTCGGGAACGGGCAGGAACGTCCGCAGGTAATCGGCGGCCCTCTCTCCGTCGGGGGCGTCCTTGCGGCGGGGCCGTCCGTTGACGTGCACCCAGCACGAAGCCAGCCCTTCGTCGACGCAGGCCAGCTGGAGCACCGTGGCCGAAATCGCGGCGTTCTCACGCCACAGATCGCTCGCCGAGGTGTCGCCCAGCACCAGGACCGCCAGCGGCGCGCCCTTCAGAAACGCCGACCCGTAATCGCGCATTTCGGCCATGCGGGCCACCAGCACGGGATCGTCGACCACCAGAAAACGCGTCGTGCGCGTATTGCGTGCCGAAGGGGCCGAAAGGGCTTCGGCGAGGATGCGGTCCACGACCTCGCGGGGAACTTCGCGGTCGGTGAATTTACGGACCGAACGGCGTTTCGCAATCAATTCCTTGAATTCCATAATCTTTTGCGTTTTCGTACGTTTATTGCAAAAATAGTAAAAAAACAGTATCTTTGTTAAAATTAGTGAATTGAGTTGAATGACGAACCGAACCGGTTGGGCTCCGTTTATCGGACCAGAACAGTTTTAATTCGGATTCAGTCCGAAATCGACACTGGTATATCTTCTTCAGGAAACAATGAAAATAGGAACTGGATTTTTTGGGTGTTTATTCTGCATTGTCCTTTTCGGATGCTCTCATGCAACCGAAAGATCCTACATGGATTCCGGCTATACGAAGGAGCAGCTCGAAGCTATGGGAGTAAATACGGAGCATCTGTTCGTTTTTACCGAGGAGCGCGCAACATACAACGGCAAGGTATTTTCGATAGACATACTTATCGATTCCTTGATCGGGGTATTCGGCCCCTGCGAGCGAATCGTATACGGAGAAGAGTACAACAAAGGATACGACCACTATTTATGGGACGAAATTGGCTTCGTTGCCCTTGTCTCTCCCGAAAAAAAGGTGATGGAGGTGAGTCTGCATTGGGACTGCCTGCCCAAAGTGGAGGAGTACGATTACAACGATTCTGACCCGGTTCCTGCTAAATTTTTCAAGGGTAAAATGCTGTTGAACGGGGTTCCGCTGGATAATACCTCGGATTACGCGGCTTATTGTAACAATAAAGAGGTGCAAGAGCGGCTGCGCGAAATGGCGCGGCAGAACGGGATCGTAAAGAACTTTGACAAAATTCTCTATCATTATGCAGACAACGGCAGTGTTCTCCGCTATCAGTCCTGGACTCACAAACTCTACTTCTTTGATTACTCGGCATTTGAAGACACCCCCTTTTTTTCATATAGGGTGAAAATCGCAACTCAGACGGGAAGCATACATGAATTTGGGATGCAGTACGACATCTACACCAACCCCGACTTCACAGATATATTTTGACACGAATTTTAGATTCTATATCTTGAAAACAATGGAATTCAGATTCACCATAGCACTGATCTACGACTTCGACGGAACGCTCGCTCCGGGCAACATGCAGGAGTACGATTTCATTCCGGCCGTCGGCAAGAGCAACAAGGAGTTCTGGACCGAGGCCAACACGCTGGCCGAGGAGCAGGACGCCGACATGGTCCTTACGTACATGGCGCGGATGATCCAGGAGGCCAAGTCGAAGGGACTCTCGCTCAAACGCGAGGCGTTCCAGGAGTCGGGCCGCCGCGTGACGCTCTTCAACGGCGTCAGGGAGTGGTTTTCCCGAATCAACCGCTACGGCGAAGAGCGGGGCATCCGCATCCTCCACTACATCAACTCGTCGGGTCTCAAGGAGATCATCGAGGGAACGGAGATCGCCCACGAGTTCCGCAAGATCTACGCCTGCTCGTTCCTCTACGACGTGGACGGCATCGCCTACTGGCCCGCCGTGGCGGTCAACTACACCAACAAGACGCAGTTCATGTTCAAGATCAACAAGGGCGTGGAATCGGTCTTCGACTCGAAGATGGTCAACCGCTACATTCCCGAGAACGAGCGCCCCGTGCCGTTCAAACACATGATCTACGTCGGCGACGGAACCACCGACATCCCCTGCATGCGGCTGGTGAAGAATTTCGGAGGACACTCGATCGCCGTCTACAACCCCGACCAGAAGGGCGCGCGCAGGGAGATGGCCTCGCTGATCCACGACAACCGCGTGAGCCACGTCTGCCCGGCCGACTACTCCCCGGGATCGGAAATGGACGTGCTCGTCAGGACCATCATCGACAAGATCGACCTCGACGACCGGCTCGAAAAACTGGAGGCCGTCAAATAGCCATGTCGCCGCACAAACAATCGAACGCGGGTTTCCCGGATTTCCCGTTCCGGCTGTTGGGCGGCTCTCCCGAGTGGATCGTCGGCATGCGACTCCACCCGGGGAGCGTGGCGGCGACAGTCTCGGCCCTCACACTCTGCGCCTGCGTGCCCTACGCCGGATTTCCGGCCCTCGTGGCCGCAGCGGTGGGATGCGGGGCTTTCTACCGGAGTTGCGAGCCGCTGCAACTCGTGCTGCTGCCCGAACAGGGCGCCGCGCGGTTTCTCGCCCGAAAGGTCCTCGCGGCCTGGCGCAACTACTTTCTCTTCGCAGTTCCCTATGCCGCGGTCATTGTCCTGCGCCATCCCGACACATGCTGGATGGCCGCAGGGTGGGCTTCGCTTGCGGCGCTGGCGCTGCTTTATGCCGTAGTCTCGAAATACGCCCGCTACCAGCCCGACCGGACGCCCCGCCGGCCGCTGGCCGCCAGACTGGGCGCCGCGGGATTCCTCATCCCCCTGCTGCTGCCGCTGAGCCTCTGCCTTGTGGTGAGCTACGCCTTGAGGGCCGAACGCAATCTCAACCGCTATCTCCATGATTACGATTGACGCACTCCGGGTCCGCGACGGGGAGCGGACGCCGCTCGACGGCGTGACGATGCTCCTCACGGCCAATGCCGTCCACGGCATCGCAGGCGAGGGCCGCAGTGAACTGCTCCGGGCCGTATACGGACTCGCCGTGCCCGAATCGGGAAGCGTCACCTCGGGCGGACACCCCCTGCGGCGGCGCGACATGGCCTATCTGGAGGCGGAGCCGCGCTTCTGGCCGGGACTGACAGCGGGGGATTGCCTCGGCCTCGTACGCCGTTACCATCCCGCATCGGACCCGGCTCCGTTGCTTCGGCGGCTGCCCGTACCGCCCGCCGCCGAAGCAGCCGCCTTGCCGCCCAACGAGCGGAAACGGCTGGCGCTGATCCTGCTGCTGATGCAGCGTAAACGGGTCCTGCTGCTCGACGAACCTTTTTGCGGACTCGACGCCGAAAGCGTTTTCGTCGTGCAGCAACTGATCCTGCAACTCGGCTGCGAGGGGCGGACCCTGCTCGTCGCAGCCGATTCGCTCGCCCTGCTCGACGGCATCTGCGACGATCTCTACGTGCTCGGCGGCGGGGGCGTCCGCGGCCGCTACGAACACTACGAATTCGCTCGGGCGGTCCGGGAAGCGGCCGCTTCGGGGATTGCGGAAAAATGAGTACCTTTACGAAAAATTCCATGCCATGAAAATCGTTTTCGCCACGAATAACGCCCACAAGCTCTCCGAAGTGCAGGCTGTGCTGGGCGACGCCTTCACCTTGCTGACGCCCCGCGACTGCGGCGTTGAGGAGGATATTCCCGAGGAGCAGCAGACCCTCGAAGGCAACGCCTCGCAGAAGTCGCACTACCTCCACGGCCGCACCGGGCTCGACTGCTTCGCCGACGATACGGGGCTGGAGGTCGAGGCGCTGGGCGGCGCCCCGGGCGTGCACTCGGCCCGTTACGCCACCGACGGCCACGACTTCGCGGCCAATAATCGCTTGCTGTTGAAAAACCTCGAAGGCGCAGAGAACCGCCGGGCGCGTTTCCGCACGGTCATCTCGCTGATTCTCGGCGGCGAGGAGCACCTTTTCGAAGGCGTCGTCGAGGGGCGGATCATCGACCGCGAGGCCGGGCACGAGGGGTTCGGCTACGACCCGCTGTTCATCCCCGACGGCTATGCGAAGACGTTCGCCGAGATGACCACCGACGAAAAGAACGCCGTTTCGCACCGCGCCCGCGCCGTGCGCAAACTGGCCGAATTCCTCCGTTCGATCGAAAAATAGCCGTATGGAAAACGTCAATTGGGGCATCCTGGGCTGCGGCGACGTTTGCGAACGCAAGAGCGGCCCGCCGATGTACAAGACCCCGCATTCCGCCCTCGCGGCCGTTATGCGCCGCGACGCCGCCAAGGCTGCCGATTTCGCCCGCCGGCACGGCGTGCCGAAGAGTTATACCGACGCCGATGCGCTGATTGCCGATCCCGGCGTGGACATCGTCTACGTCGCAACCCCGCCCGACAGCCACCGGGAACTCGCCCTGAAGGTGCTGGCCGCCGGAAAACCCGTCTACGTCGAGAAGCCGATGGCGATGAACCATGCGGAGTGCCTCGACATGATCGCCGCGGCGGAACGCTCCGGGCAGCGGCTCTTTGTCGCCTATTACCGCCGGGCGTTGCCCTACTTCTTGAAAGTGAAGGAGCTGCTCGACAGCGGGGCCATCGGCGAGGTGCTGAGCGTCGAGGTGCGCTATTTCCGTCCGGAGAGCCCCGGGGACCGCGATCCGGCACGTCTTCCGTGGCGGCTGCGCCGCGAGGTCGGCGGGGAGGGCTATTTCTGCGACATGGCGCCCCATACGCTCGACATCCTCGATTTCCTGCTCGGGGAGATCGCCGACGCCCGGGGCTGCAAAAGCAACCTCGGCGGATTCTACGACGTGGCCGACACCGTCGCGGCGTCGTTCCGCTTCCGTTCGGGCGTGCCCGGTACGGGGATGTGGTGCTTCGTCGCTCCGCCCTCCGCTGCGGAGGATTCGGTGGTCGTCACGGGCCGCAAAGGCTCGGTGCGGTTCAGCACGTTCGATTTCACGCCGGTCGAACTGGTGACGGCGCGGGGTGTCGAACGCTTCGAAATCGCCCCTCCGGAGCATATTCAGGGCCCGCTGATCGAAACGATCGTCCGGGAGCTGCGCGGCGAGGGCGTGTGCCCCTCCACGGGAGTCTCCGCGGCGCGAACTTCGCGGGTGATGGATGAGATAATGAAAGAATAAATCGCTATCTTTGCGCCCTATGGAGACGAAAAACTACGACAAGGAGGAGCGTTTCGACCCTGCGACCGTCGAGGCGCTGAAACTCCACTATGCGGAGATCCTGCGCCTGCTGGGCGAGGACCCCGCGCGCGAAGGGCTGCTGAAAACCCCCGAACGGGTGGCCAAGGCTATGGCGTTCCTGACGAAAGGTTACGACGAAAATCCGCTCGACATCATCCGCTCGGCGATGTTCCGCGAGGAGTACCGGCAAATGGTGCTCGTCAAGGACATCGAGCTCTACTCGCTCTGCGAACACCACATGCTGCCCTTCTACGGCAAGGCCCATGTGGCCTATATTCCCAACGGTTACATCACGGGTCTTTCGAAAGTGGCCCGCGTGGTGGAGTGCTTCGCCCGCCGCTTGCAGGTGCAGGAGCGGCTGACGGTGCAGATCCGCGACTGCATTCAGGAGGCCCTCAACCCGATGGGCGTGGCCGTGGTGATCGAGGCCAGCCACATGTGCATGCAGATGCGCGGCATCGAGAAGCAGCAGTCGGCCACCACCACGTCGGCTTTCACGGGCGTCTTCCTGTCGAGCCAGCGGACCCGCGAGGAGTTCATGACCCTCATTTCCCACCGCTACCGTTAGACTTAAACCCGTTCCGGCACAGATGCCGGTTCCTTATGCCGGGGTCTTCGGTGCGGGCCGGGACTTGGTTTGTGTCAGCGACGGCAAGGCATTCGGATTCTGAGAGGCGTACCGTTACCGGAACGACCGGATTAAAAAAGCAACAGCTTAGACAATTAAGCTGTTGCTTTTTTTGATGCGGTGAATTTTCGGCAGAGCGACATTGGCTTTCGATTTATTTCGATTCGAAATTCGTCAAACGTTTCCGGACCTCGGAAATGCATCTCGTTTCGGGCCGAAATTTTTTCTGACAGCTCTTTCCTGCTTCGATACGGGCATTGCAAGTCTATATAACAACGGTAGTCGTACATTTGTAAATGTCTTATAAACAAAATGTTGGTTTTTGTAGGGTTCTATATTATAGACCGGCTCTATTTATTGCCTTTTATAAAATGGATACTTTTGTAAAACATAATTTCGGACTTATGATTTGCAATTTTTTTAATAAGGTTCGATTTCTGACCAACAAACTAAAACTCTTAATTTTTATGAAGAAACCATTTTTACACTTGCATCTAAGCTTGCTGTTTCTGATGGGTTGTGTCTTCCTGCTTCCCTCCTGCATCGAGGACAAAGCGGAAGACGCCGCACACCGGCTCGTCGTAAGCAAGGTCGATGTGGAGTTGATTCAGACCGGAATGCTGAACACCGGTTCGAAAGCCTCGTTCGACGTACTTGCAAACCGGGGGTATGTCATCACGTCCGATGCCGAATGGCTCGATGTCGATAAACCGACCGGAAAAGGACGCGTTTCCGTAACGCTCGAAGCGAAGCCCAATGAAACCGCCGGCGAACGCACCGGACATCTCACCGTCACGAGCGGAAAACTCTCCGAGCGGGTCACCGTCACGCAGACGCTCGATCCCGATCCCGACGACGGAAATCCCGTGGGATACACCTATTATTCGGAGAATTTCGACTGGATCGCCGTGTACGGCGGCGCCGACTGCGTAGGACTCGGTTCGCAGAACGGTGCGAAAAACATTTATAGCACCGGCGACGCGCTGCAAAAATTCGGCGAAGCCGGGCTTCAAGATTACAACCCCGTGGGCAAAACGATGTATGCCTGCGCCGGATACTTCAAGATGGGAGCGACCGACAAACAGACCGGAATCATTCTGCCGGCCCTGAAAATCGGCCGCAAGAAAGCCTCCAACGTCGAACTCACGTTCGAGACCTGCCCGAATATCGGCGGCTCCGGCAAGGCCGACGCGGTGACCGTCACGGTCGAGATCGTCGAGGGGCCGGGCACGGTCAACGGCAATTCCGACCGCGAAAGCGAGGCCATGAAACCCGACCAGACCTGGAAATGGACGCCGATGAGCGTGAAACTCTACGGCGTGACTGCTGCGACCCGTATCGCCATCCGCTCGACGCAGCAGGGGAATCCCGGTGTGACCGCCGGCGAAAAAGGCTATTTCCGCTGGTATCTCGACAACGTGAAGATCGTGAAAGCTCCGCGCAACTAACCGCAATCAACTCAAAATCAGAATAACAATGGATTTCAAATACATAATAATCCGGGCGTCGTCCGCCCTGTTGCTGCTGTCGGGCCCCCTCTTCACGGCCTGCGACGACGACGATCCCGATGCGTTCATCACGGTTTCCAAACAGGAGATCGAAGTGGAATACAACGGTTTGACGGCCAACGGCGAAACGGTCAATTTCGACCTCGGGTCGAACCATGCGTGGCAGGCGACCTACGTCGAGGAGTGGATACATCCGACCCACACGGAGGGAGACCGCGGCCGTACGCGCATCTTCCTTGCGATCGACGAAAACGACACGGGCAAAGACCGCGAAGGCTATGTCATATTCGAGGGCGGCGGTTCGCGGCGAACGGTCGCTGTCACCCAGAAACTCAAAATCGACGCCCTGATGGTCTCCCCGGGCAAACTCACCGTCGTCAGATCCGGCCTGCTGGAAACGGGCGAGAAAGCCTCGGTCTATATCTCCGCGAACAGCGACTGGACGATCGAGCCCTCCGGGGACAGCGGTTGGATCACTCCCTCGAAAACCTCGGGCAAAGCCGGCGAAGAGGACGTAGAGCTGACGATCGCCCAGAATACGACCGGCGCCGTGCGTACCGGCACATTCGTCGTGGTCGCCGGTTCGAAGCGTGCGACCGTCACCGTGACCCAGAACCTCGAGGGGCTGAAAGTTTCCGCAACGTCGTTCAGGGTCAATAAGTTCGGCTTTGCCGACGAGGAGCGCACGCCGCTGACGTTCACGGTTACTGCCGCCGAGGCATGGACCTCGACCGCCGACGGCTGGCTGACGCTCAGCCCGGCTTCGGGCGATGCGGGCGAAACCGAGGTGACGCTCACGGTCGGAGAGAACGGTACGGGGGCTCTCCGCAGCGGAGAAGTGAAGATCGTCACTGCGCAGACCGGACTCGAAGAGACCGTAAGTGTCAGCCAGAACGCCAAGGACAATCTGTTCGAGGACGACGGCCAGCAGGTCGGGCATGTCTATTATAACGAGCCGTTCGACTGGGCCATTCCGTTTGGTATGGACGACCAGGTGGGGCTCAATGGCACCAAATGGACGCGTCTCAGCGTACAGAAGAACGATGAGATTAAGGCGGCTTGGGCGAAATGCGGTCTCACCGACTTCAATCCGGATGCGAATTGTCTTTTCATCGCTTCCGATTATCTTCATATGGGAGGTAAAAATATTCAGATGGGCGTCATTCTTCCTGCAATCGGAGTTAAGGCCGGCCAGAGTACCGATGTCGAGCTGTCGATGGAAACCTGTGCCAATATCGGCGGTTCGGGAACTCCGGACGGTGTTACCGTCACGGTCGAAATCACTGCCGGTCCCGGTACCGTGAACGGTGATTCGGAGAAGTTGTGCGAGCCGATGACACCGGCTCCGAGTTGGGGATGGACTCCGATGAGCGTGAAGCTTTACGGCATTACGGCCGACACCCGGATTGTTATCCGTTCGACCCAGCAGGGACAAAACGGCTACTTCCGCTGGTTCCTCGACGACATCAAAATGACGAAGATCGCAGCCGAATAGTCCTGCGGTGTCAAATCAATGAAAAACAAGAAGACAGATATGAAAAACAGATTTGCAGATACGGGAAAATCCTATGCAGGGTATTTTCTGCGTTTCGTGTTCTGCCTGGTGCTGACGGCGGCCGCGTCGCTGGCGCAGGCTCAGAACCGCAACCAGGTGAGCGGCAAGGTGACCGATAAGGCCGGAGAACCGCTCATCGGCGCCACGGTCGTGGTGGTCGGCACGACGACAGGTGCGACGACGGGGGCCGACGGTCGTTTCACGATCGGGGTTCCTGCCGGAGGCGAACTGAAAATCTCCTACATCGGCTATGTGGAGCAGACCGTCAAGGTCAGCGCGCAGTCGGTGCTCGACATCGTTCTGGAGGAAGACAGCCAGATGCTGAAAGATGTCGTCGTGATCGGCTACGGCACGATGGAGAAGAAGTCGGTGACTTCGTCCATCTCCTCGATCAAGGGCGACGATCTGGTGGCCGGCATGGGCGGCTCGACCATCGCCACGGCGCTTCAGGGCAAGATTCCCGGCCTGACCATTTCGGGCAGCGCCAGCCCCAACAGCAGCAACGACTTCCAGCTGCGCGGCGTGGCTTCGGTCAACGCCAGCAAAGGTCCGCTCGTGATCATCGACGGCATCCCCGGCGGCGACATGCGCGCGCTCAATCAGGAGGACATCGAGTCGGTAGACGTGCTCAAAGACGCCTCGGCAGGCGCCATCTACGGCACGCGCGCCGCCGGCGGTGTGATCCTCGTCACGACCAAACAGGCCCGGCAGGGCCGCGTAACGGCGCGTTATACGGGCGAATTCTCGGTCGAGGCCATCCGCAAGACCCCCGACCTGCTCTCATCAAGCGAGTACGTCGAGTACGGACTCGGCGAGGACTACGGTCACGACACCGACTGGTACAAGGAGCTTACCAACGAGCTTCCGTTTTCGCAGCGCCATTCGGTGAGCATTTCGGGCGGATCGAACGTGGCGCAGGTCTACACCTCCTTCATGGCGCAGAACCAGAAAGGCATCGTCATCGGCGACAACCGCAAGGACTACTCGGGCCGCGTCAACGCCAAGTTCAACCTTTTCGACGGAGTGGTCGAGATCCGCACCAACGCCCAGTTCCGCGAGGCCGAGCGCGACAACCGCAACTCGTCGGGCATCTTCAAGATGGCTTTCGGGCTCAACCCGACCATTCCGCTCCGCGACCCCGCCAATCCGTCGAACTACAACGTCGTCGGCAACGGCATCTCGGGAACGAGCTTCAACCCCGTGGCCGACATCATGCTGCGCACGAACAACGGCAAGGACCAGTGGCTGCTGGCCGATGCGACCGTGAAAATCAACCTGATGAAAGGTCTTTCATTGCAGGGTACCGTGGGTATCGACAAACGCCAGTATCAGCAGTACACCTACGTTTCGCACGACCACAAGGAGTCGATCGACAACAGCCGCCGCGGCGGAGCGTCGCACAAGTTCAGCAAGGACAACCGGGTCTCGATCGAAGCCTATGCCAACTACCACAAGGTTTTCCGCGAGGACCATACGCTCGACGCGGTTGCCGGTTATAGTTTCTGGCAGGCCGGCGGCGAAGATTTCAACATGGCGAACTACGACTTCCCGGTCGATGGGGTCGGTCCGTGGGATATGGGCGTGGGTTCGTACCTCTCGGAAGGGCGTGCCACGATGGACTCGGGCAAGGACCCGCGCGAACGGCTGCTCTCGCTGTTCGGCCGCGCCAACTATTCGTACAGGGACCGCTACATGGTGAGCGCGAGCTTCCGCCGCGAGGGTTCCTCGAAATTCGGCGCGAACAACCGCTGGGGTAACTTCTGGGCCCTCTCCGGAGGCTGGCGCATCTCGAACGAGACGTTCCTGCGCGACGTGAGGTGGGTCAACGACCTCAAAGTCCGCCTGGGCTACGGCGTCACGGGCAACAACGGCTTCGGAAACGGTTACACGACCCGCATGTACAAGGCCAACGACATGTGGCCGACCAACGGCATCTGGCAGCCCGGCTACGGTTCGGTCCGCAACGTCAACCCCGACCTCAAATGGGAGGAGAAATCGGAGCTGAATTTCGGTCTGGACTTCTCGCTGTTCGACGACCGGCTGTGGGGCAAGTTCGACATCTACCACCGCAAGGTCGATGACATGCTCTACGAAGTCAACGCCCCGATGCCCCCGATGGTGCACGATACGGTGATGAAGAACATCGGCAGTCTGGAAAACAAGGGCTGGGAATTCGAATTGGGCGGCGACATCGTCCGCAGCAAGAATTTCCGCTATACGTCCAGCCTGCGCCTGTCGCATAACAAGAGCAAAATCAAGCGTCTGGGCGACGACGGCTACTTCCTCGACCAGGTGACCTTCCCCTCGCCGGGCAACCCGGGCACGGCCGTGCGCCTGCAAAACGACGTCGAGATCGGCCAGTTCTTCGTCTACAAGTATGCCGGACTCGACGAGGACGGCAAATGGATGATCTACGACAAGAACAACGAGATCGTGCCTGCCGTGGACGGCACCAAGTCGAATCTCGTCGCCGAAAACAAGCACTTCGTGGGCAACGCCATTCCGAAAGTGATCCTTTCGTGGGACCACACGTTCCGCTACAAGAACTGGGACCTGTCGGTCTTCCTGCGCAGCTGGCTCGATTACGACGTGTTCAGCCAGGTCAACATGTACTACGGACTGGCCAACGATTCGCAGCTCAACGTCCTCAAGTCGGCCTATACGCGCAACCGCAACATCAAGGACGAAAAGATCCTCTGCGACTACTGGATCGACGACGCCTCCTTCCTCAAAATCGACGCCATCAACCTCGGCTACACGCTCGACCTGAAAAGGTGGACGCGCTACATCCAGTCGGCCAAGATCTACTTGACGATCCGCGACGTGGCCGTATTCACCGATTACAACGGCATCAACCCCGAGGTAGACATCAACGGCCTGAACCCCGGTTTCGAGTATGTGAACAACACGGCGTCGATGTATCCGCAGACGACCCGTTTCACGCTCGGCGTGCAATTAACGTTCTAAACAAAATCAGAGATGAATATGAAATTCAAACATATAGCAGCCGTATTGGCCGGAGCGGCCGCACTCTCCGCGCCTTCCTGCGATCTCAACGAGAAGTTCTATTCGGAGGTGACCCCCGACACGTTCTTCACCTCGCCCGAGAGCACCTATGCCGTGCTGTGCCGCCCCTTCACCCATTGGAAGTGGTACATCGGCGCCGACCGCTGGTACCTCCAGGAACTGACGACCGACGAAATGACCTGTCCCAAACGCGGCGCGGACTGGTACAACGGCGGAGAGTACTACCGCCTGCACTACCACACCTGGTCGCCCGACGACCGTTTCGTCGTGAACACCTACGACGGCACGACGGGCGGCATTTCGCGGGCTCTGGAGGCCAAAGCCGATCTGGAAGGCGTCGATTACAACGCCATCGGGCTCAGCGACGCCGTCAAGGCCGACCACATCAACCAGCTGAACGCCATCACGGCCTACTTCTACATGAAAGGTCTCGACTATTTCGGAGGGATGCCGATTTACCATTCGGTGAACGACGGTCTGCGCCCCCGCAATACGGCGCTCGAAACCTACCGGCACGTCGAAACGCTGCTCAAAAACGCCATTCCCGCCCTGGCGAAGAAATCCTCGCTCGGAGCCCCGGAGGACGGCTACATCAAGCAGGCTGCCGCGGCGGCGATGCTGGCCCAGCTCTATTTCAACGCCGAAGCGTACATCGGCGAGGAACACTTCGACGAATGCGCGCAGATCTGCCGCGACATCATCGGCGGCCTTTACGGCGTCTACGAACTGGACGACACGTGGTACGGCCCCCACACGTTCGACAACGACTCTTCGCACGAGGCGATCTGGAACGTTCCGTCGGAGAACTCGAAGGTCGAGTGGAGCTGGTATTTCAAGTATTTCTACCACAATTCGTCCTATGTCTATTTCGACATCGAAACCGCCGGTTACAACGGCTTCATCCTGACGCCTTCGCTCAACCCGCAGGGGAGCTACTACACCCAGTGGAAGCTGGGCAGCCCCTACCGCAAGTTCAACGACAAGGACCTGCGCAAGAAGCCCTACCGCTATCTCGGCAACAAGCGATACGAGGGCATGTTCCTCGTCGGCAAGCAGGTCAACTTCGACGATCCGACCAAAGTGTGCCTGGGACAGAAAGAGTACAGCGGCAAAGTCATCGACATGGTGGATCAGGTGGCCCGCTTCTCGGAGGTGGGCAGCAAATACGGCTCGGTGGCCGAACTGACTTCGACGATGGCCGACGGCGAGGAGAATTCGGGCATCCGTCTGGTGAAATCCCCGCAGCCCAACCTTGCGGACAAGCAGCTGCGCTGGAATCCCGACTGTCCGGTCATCCGCCTGTCGGAGATCTATTACATGCTGGCCGAATGCGAACTGCGCGCCGGGCACAAGAAAGAGGCCGCCGAACTGATCAATCAGGTGCGTGCGCGCAACTTCGAGAACCGCAACGACCCCGATCCCGTGACCGCGGACAATCTCGACGAATACCGCATGCTCGACGAATGGATGATCGAGTTCCTCGGAGAGGGACGCCGCCGCACCGATCTGATCCGCTGGGGCGCGTTCACCTCCGAGTCGTGGTGGGACCACACCCCCTCGAATGACAAGAACATGAACCGCTTCCCGATTCCCAACTCGGCCATATCGGCCAACAACCTGATCAAGCAGAATCCGGGGTACGGAGGTACGGCCGAAGAGTAGAACGCCGCTTTTCCCCGGATGCCCGAGGGTGTCCGGGGAGAAATCCGGCCTTTTCATAAACCAAACAAAAAAACCGAACAATGATCAAACACCTGTTCAAATACCTGCTGATAGTCCTGCTCGCCGGAGGGTTCACGGCCTGCTCCGAAGACGAAGGCGCCCAAATACTCGGCGGCCTTTACGAAAAGGTTGACATCGCCCCCGAACCCGGCATGAACCTCGTGGGCCGCGTGACCGACGGCAAGAATCCGATCGAAGGCGCGGTTGTGAGCGACGGCTTCACCGTAACGACCACCGATGCGCAGGGGGTCTACCAGATGCGCGTGAAGAAGAGCACTCCGTTCGTGTTCGTCTCGGTGCCCGCCGACTGCGAGATCCCGGTGGAGAACGGCATGCCGAAGATCTATAAGAAGATCGCCCTGGGCGACAACGACGTTGTGCAGCGCAGTTTCACGCTCGAACGCACCGGCAAAAAGGAGCGGTTCACCCTGCTGGCGCTGGCCGACGTGCAGATCGGCCGCGACGACGAGGTCGTGATGCTCGAAAAAGAGGTGCTGCCCCTGCTGGTGCCCTACGTACAGCAGCTGGACAAACCGGTCTACGGCATTTCGCTGGGCGACCTGGTGTGGGACAACATGCCTTTCCACAGCGTCTACAAGGAGCAGATCCGGAAGATCGGCGTACCCGTCTTCCAGGTGATCGGCAACCACGACCACGACAAGGCCATCGGCATGGACACGGAGGCCGACCACAGTTTCCGTGCGGCGTTCGGCCCCACCTATTATTCGTACAACATCGGCGACTGCCACTTCGTCGTGCTCGACGACGTGCTCTACACCGGCTCTTCCAACTACACCGCCGAAATCACCGAGGCGCAGATGGCATGGCTGGAACAGGACCTGAAACACGTGCCCAAAGACAAACTCATCATCATAGGAGTGCATATCGCCACCTCGCGCCGCAACCGCCCCACGAACCACATCGCCAACTACCGGGAGCTCTACGCCCTGCTCGACGGATACAATGTCCGCATCCTTTCGGGACACTCGCACAACAACTACACCACGACGATCTCCGAAACCATCGAGGAGAACACGCTCGGCGCCGTGATGGGCGCCTACTGGAACGGCGAGGAGCTGTGCAACGACGGCAGCCCCCGGGGCTATGCGGTCTACGAGATCGAGGGCAACCGGATCGCAAACTGGTATTATAAGGGTACGGCCTATCCCAAGGAGTACCAGATGTACCTCTACGGTCCCGGGCAGGCGGTGTCCGAGCAATACCGCGACGGGCTGATCTTCAACATCTTCAACTGGCACTCCACCTGGACGGTCGAGGTCCGGGAGGACGATGCCGCCTGGACGACCCTGCCCTCCGGATCGAACCTGAAATACGAGATGGACCGCCGGGCCTACGACTTCATGTACGGCGACACCAAACCCGAGCACCGCCCGACGGCCGAACCGGAGACGAACAACGACCACATGTTCTATTACGAACCGTCGTCCGCGACGTGGAGCGAAGTCACGGTAAAGGCGTCCGACCCCTACGGAAACGTCTATACCGAGAGTATCCGGAACGAATAGAACCCATTACGAAGAATCGAATCCCCTCTCCGCATCGTCGGAATGAACGGTGCGGAGAATTTTTCAACTGTTTTTCAATCCATGAAAAAATTTTTCCCGACACTTCTGCTCTTGCTGAGCTGCGGACTTTCGGCCGTCGCACAGCCATCAGGGAATCCGCTCGTCTTCGGCGAGAACCGCCTGACGCTCATCACGCCGACGCTCTTCCGGCTGGAATTCGCCCGCGACGGCAAATTCATCGACGATCCCACGATCTTCGCCTACGACCGTTCGAACCTGCTTCCCGCTGACCGGTTCGAGGTGCGGGCGCTGGGCGGCGACCGCTACGAGATCACGACCGAGGCCCTGCGTATCGTCTACGAGCACGACGGCTTCCCGTTCGGACTGCACAACTTCGCGGCCTACTACAAGCTCAACGGCAAGGAAAAGAAGTTCACCAACCGCTGCATCTTCCGCAACAACCTCGGCGGTCCGGTCGAAACCCTCGACCGCGTCACCGGTGAAATCCCCATGCAGGACGGGTTGCTGAGCCGCGACGGCTGGTACGTGATCGACGACGAACGCTCCGACCTGCTGGTCGATGGATGGCTCCGCCCGCGCGACACCCGCAGCCATGTGCAGGACCAGTACTGCTTCGTCTACGGCAACGACTACAAGGCCGCGCTGGCCGACCTGGGAGCCATCGGCGGACGGGTTCCGATGACCCGCAAATACATCCACGGCGTCTGGTACTGCCGCTACTGGGACTACACCTCCGAGGAGTTCCTCTCGATCATCGACGGCTACGAGCAGAACGACTTCCCGCTCGACAACCTCGTCTTCGACATGGGCTGGCACACCTACACGGCCCGAACCGGCACCGGTCATGCCGGCAGCCGCAGTTGGACGGGCTATACCTGGGAGCGCGAACGCATTCCCGATCCCGAAGCGCTGATCGCCGAGGTGCACCGCCGCGGCGTGACCGTGTCGCTCAACGACCATCCGCACGACGGCATCCGTCCCCACGAGGAGATGTACGGCGCCTTTATGAAGGATATGGGGGCCGATCCGGCCAAACCGCTCCTTTTCGACCTGGGCGACCGCAAATACATGGAGACCTTCTTCAAACACGCCCATCACACCACCGAGGATATGGGCGTCGATTTCTGGTGGCTCGACTGGCAGCAGAACTACCTCTATCCCGAGGTGCGGGGATACCGTTCCACCTCGTTGCAGTGGATCAACGAACTTTACTACCGCGAAACGGAGCGGAAAGGACTGCGCGGCGCGGGTTACAGCCGTTGGGCCGGGTGGGGCGACCACCGCCATCCCATCCAGTTCTCGGGCGACGCGCAGGCCAACTGGGAGATGCTGGCTTTCGAGGTCAAGCTCACGGCCGCCAGCGGCAATGCGGGCTGCTACTACTGGGCGCACGACATCGGCGGATTCCGCGGCGACCCCAATCCCGAACTTACCGTGCGCTGGACGCAGTTCGGAGCCTTGTCGGCCGCCCTGCGCGTGCACTCGACCAAGGATGCGCGGCTCGACCGCCGTCCGTGGATCAGCGGCGAACGCGAAACCGCCGCCATGCGCCGCATGTACCACATGCGCTCGGAGCTGATGCCCTACGTTTACAGCAGCGTCTGGCAGACCCATTCGACGATGGTGCCGCTGAACCGCCCGATGTATATCGAATACGGCGGCGACGAACGCGCGTACTGCAACGAGCAGGAGTTCCTTTTCGGGGACCTGCTGCTCGCCGCTCCCATCGCCTCGCCCGGCACGGGCCCCGACAAGGTCGCTTCGCAGCGGGTGTGGTTCCCCGGAGAGGATGTCTGGTACGACTTCTTCACCCACGAACGCTTCGACGGCGGCCGGGAGTGCGAAATATCCAAGCCGCTCGAAGAGTTTCCGCTCTACGTCCGGGGAGGCTGGGTGCTGCCCATGCAGCCCTATACGCCGCGGCCGGCCTCGACGCCGCTCACGACGCTCGTCATGCGCGTCTACCCCTCGGCCGGCGATGCCGACAACACCTATACGCTCTACGAGGACGACGGAGTGACCCGCGATTACGAACAGGGCGCGTATGCGACCACGCAGCTCAATTACCGCCGGACGGGGCGGGTGACGACCGTAACGGTACGTCCCACCGCAGGCTCTTACGAAGGTCAGGTCGTCAAACGCGCCTACCGGCTTCAGCTCCCCGCCGCCGGGAAGATCGAAAGAGCGAAGGTCGGCGGCCGCAGCGTGAAGCCTGTGTTCGATGAAAAGCTGAAATGCCATGTGATAGAGGTCCCCGCGGCTGACATCCGCCGGGAGGTGAAGATCGAAATCATCGGTTGATCCGGCCGCCGAAGACCGGAACGTGCGACGAATCTCCGCCGGAAAACGGTGCGGGATTCGTCTTTTTTTGTAAATTTGTATATTTGAACAAGCGTCCCGATGAAAAAGTTGATCATGTTCTCCCCCCCCCCTCGTTTTTGTGATCTGTATGGTTCTGCTTTGTGCCTGTCATGAGAGTGATAACGAACAGATACTCGACCAGTTGGATCAGGTCATCGAAAGTAAGGGCCTCTATGCGGTACGTTTCGAACGGCGAGTAGACTCGCTGCGGAGGGAACTATGCACCGCGTCCGACGACACGATGCGGTGGAGGACGGCCAATCGGCTGTTCGATTCCTATATCACTTACAACATCGACACGGCGGCCCGTTACGTCGCCCTGATGTACGACCTTGCCGAGCACACGGGCCGCCGGGACATGAAGTTTCTGTCCACCACCTGCGACATATCCGTCCTGATCGGCCGCAACAACATCGAAGACGCTTACGACCGGATTCGGTCGCTCGATACCGCAGGCATCACCAAGCGGATGCGTGCGAACTACTACACTCAGCAGATGGTCGTCTACGGGCGTCTCGCCTCGCAGAACACCTCCGAATCCCGCAGCAGGGCCTATGCCGACACACTCGCCCGGATACGGCGCGTGCGCATCGGCTTCGACGGACACTCGTACGTCACACGCCAGCGGCTGCGGGCCATCGACCTGCTGTCGCAGCAGCGTTGCGACGAGGCGCTCGATGTGCTGCTGCCGCTTTACAACCCCCGGCAGAGTTCGCGGACACTGGCCCGCGTGGCGTACAACATAGCCAACGTATACGAAACCCTCGGCGACCGCGAACAGCGCAAATACTGGCTCGCCCGCGCCGCGGTGAACGACCTGCGAACCCCCGTCCGGGAGTACCTCTCCCTGTACGAACTGGCGCTGATGATGTTCGAGGAGAAGGACATGGAGCGTGCGGCCCGCTACATTCAGTGCACGGTCGCCGATATGCTTTCGTGCAACTACAACACGCGCATCTTCCATTCGAGCCAGGCCGAGATGATCATCAATCAGGCCGTGGTTTACAGCATCAACTCCCGCAGCCGCATCCTGACGGTCATGGTCAGCGTTTTCCTGCTTCTGCTGGTGATCATAGCCCTGCTGCTGTTCCACACGCAGCGCCAGCACCGGCGGCTGAGGCGCAACACCTCCCTGATTTACGAAGTCAACAGGCGGCTTCACGAACGCAACGAACAGTTCCGGATCGTGAACGACCATCTGCGCGATGCCAACAAGATCAAAGACAGTTATGTGTTCCGCTACATGCAGCTCGCCACGCATTACATCGGCCGGGTCGACGAATACCGGATGGAATTGCGAAAAACCGCCAAAACCGACGGTACGGAGGCCCTGATGCGCAAACTGCGGTCGCCTTCGGATGTGGACCGCAATTACCGCGACTTCTACCGCATCTTCGACGAAACGTTCCTCGGCATCTTCCCCGACTTCGTAGAGCGGGTCAACGAGTTGCTCGAAGAGCCGGCGCGTTTTCCGGTGCGTTCGGACGGGGCTCTTTCGACCGAACTGCGCATCCTGGCCGTCATGCGGCTGGGGATCACCGACAGCGGTTGCATCGCCAGTTTTCTGAACTGCGCTTCGGCAACGGTTTATACCTATCGCACCAAACTCCGCAATTCGGCGCTCGGCTCGCGCAGCGATTTCGAAAACCGGGTTCGGCGCATCGGCCTCTGACCGGATTTCTTACGGATCGCCCATTTGCGGCGGGGATTCTTTCATAGTGGTTGTTTCATACGGGTTGTCAGATCTGGACCGGTTTTGACAACCGGCTATCAGTGTGCCGTTTACGCGGGGATCGGGTTCTCCGTGTCATGAAAACGGCTTCTTTATACGCGATTCGGGCCCTGCGCCGGGAAACCCGCGCGCGGGGAACGGAATTTGAAACGATGGTCGGGACAGCAAACCAAAAAAATTAAACAACCATGAACGTCAAAAAATTACGTTACTTTGCGTTCGCACTCATTGCAGTTGCGTTCTGCGCGTGTCAGAAGGAGCCTTCGACATCGGACCTTCACCGGGATTATCTGGTCTACACCGCCCACGATACCGGCACCGACTTCGCCGCGATCGACACCTACTACATTCCCGACAGTATCCTGATCATCGGGAACAGCGACAAAACCGAATACTGGAAAGACGCCGACGCCATGGCGATCATCGGCACGGTGGTCGGCAAACTCGACGATGCGGGCTACACGCGCACCGAGGACAAAGACGCCGCCAGCGTGGGCATCCAGCTCAGCTACGTCCGCAAAGTGACCTACTTCGTAGGCTACGACTATCCCTACTGGTGGTGGTACTATCCCTACTACTGGGCTCCCGGCTACTGGGGCGACTGGGTGGGATGGCACTATCCTTACAGCGTTTACTACGGGTACACGGCCGGTTCGCTGCTGATGGAAATGCTGGACCTCCAGGCCGACCAGGAGAGCGGCAAGAAACTGCCTATCGTATGGGACAGCTTCATCGGCGGCCTGCTGACCTCCGACGCCGACCTCAACCAGCAGCGCACGATCGCCGCCGTCGAGCAGGCATTCGAACAGTCTCCTTACCTGGCCAAATAGTTTAACAGCAAAAAATCGTCCGATTATGAAAACATCGAAATACCTCAAAACCATCGCTTTCTGCGCCTTGATGCTCGCTGCGGCCATGCCGGGCAAAGCGCAGGTATTCCCCAACACCTACATCAACATCGACTGGCAGGTAGGCGTGCCTCTGGGCGCCGGTTTCGCCGACAAGGCCTCGGGCTGGGGCATGAACTTCGAAGGCGGATACTTCGTCACGCCGGCCATCACCGTCGGTCCGTTCATCTCCTACCAGACCAACCTCCAGAGCATTTCGCGCCAGACGCTCGATCTGGGCAACGGATCGGCGCTGACGACCAACCAGAAACACGCGCTGTTCCAGCTGCCGTTCGGTGTCACGGGACGATACAACTGGCTTACCGACAGCGTATTCCAGCCATATGCGGGTCTGAAGCTGGGCGCCAACTACGCCGAAATGTCATCGTACTACTACATCATCAAGCAGTACACCGACACCTGGGGATTCTACCTCTCGCCCGAAATCGGCGTGTCGATATTCCCGAGGCCCGACTACCGGCTGGGGTTCCACGTAGCGCTCTATTACAGCTACTCGACCAACAGCGGCGACGTGCTGACTTACTCGATGGACAACATCAACAATTTCGGCATCCGCGTCGGTATCTCCTTCTGACGCCCGTTGGGTGACGCCTCACCGGAACGCCGGACCCGTTGCAGGGTTCGGCGTTTTCATGCGTCCGGATTTGACGGTTCCGGTTTAAAAACCTATCTTGCAGGACCGAAAACTATTTCGCCCTGGCGGCCGCCCGCATCCCCGCCTTTTCTACATCGGCCAGAAGCGGCAGCGCCTTCCCATGACACGAAAGACCCGATTTCGCAGGAAATCGGGTCTTTTTTTCGGCTTCGGAAGAGGGTCATTCCCGCGAAAGGGCATCAATGCGCGCCAGCTCGTCGTCGGAGAAGGAGGCGTTTTCCAACGCCTGCAGGTTGTCTTCGATCTGCGCCGCGGAGCTGGCCCCGACGATTACCGACGTAACGCGTTTGTCGCGCAGAAGCCATGCCAGCGCCATTTCGGCCAGCGTTTGGCCACGCTGCCGGGCGATGTCGTTCAGGGCGCGGAGCCGTTCCAGCATCGCGTCGGTCAGCACCTCGCGCTGCAACGAACGACCCGCCGCCATGCGCGAATCCTGCGGAATGCCGTCGAGGTAACGACCCGTCAGCAGTCCCTGCGCCAGCGGCGAAAAGGCGACGAAGCCCGAACCCGACGCGGCGGAAAGCGACAGCACGCCCGAAGTTTCGGGCTGGCGGCTGAAGATATTGTACCGGTCCTGAAAAAGCAGGCACGGAACGTCGCGTTCGGCGAGGTAGCGGAAGGCGAAACGCGCCGCTTCGAGCGGGTAGCGCGACAATCCGACGTAGAGCGCCTTGCCCCGGCGGACGATGTCGACCAATGCCTGGAGGGTCTCCTCAAGGGGCGTCTCGGGGTCGTGGCGGTGGGAATAGAAGATGTCGACGTAATCGAGTTTCATGCGGCGCAGGCTCTGGTCGAGGCTCGCCGTGAGGTATTTGCGCGATCCCCAGTTGCCGTAGGGTCCCGGCCACATGTCGTAACCCGCTTTGGTCGCGATGAACATTTCGTCGCGGTAGGGGCGGAACGAGCGTTCCATCAGACGGCCGAAATTCTCCTCGGCCGTGCCGTACGCCGGCCCGTAGTTGTTCGCAAGGTCGAAATGGGTGATTCCGCGGTCGAAGGCGTAATGGGCCATCCGCTGCACGTTGGAGAAGGCCTGCCCGCTGCCGAAATTGTGCCACATACCCAGCGAAAAGGCCGGCAGCAGCACGCCGCTGCGCCCGGCGCGCCGGTAGATCATACCGTCGTCGTAACGGTCGGGCGAAGGTTGATAGGGTGATTCAATCATGGCTGTAAACAGTTATTCCCGAAAGCCTCCCTTTTCAAAGGGAGGTTCAGAGGTTTTGTCGAAATGGAGGCGCAAGGCGCATCGGTTGTGACTTTTCCACAATCAATGCGCTTCCAGCCAGTTGCCGCCCACGCCGGCGTCGGCGATCAGCCGGACCTTGAGCTGCGCGGCGGACTCCATGCACTCGGTGACGATCGCCGTGACACGCTCCTGCTCCGAGCGGAGCATGTCGACCACCAGTTCGTCGTGCACTTGCAGGATCACCCGCGAGCGGATGCCTTCGGCGGCGAAACGCCGGTGAACGTTGATCATGGCGATCTTCATAATGTCGGCCGCAGAACCCTGAATCGGGGCGTTCACGGCGTTGCGCTCGGCAAGGCCGCGGGCGATGGCGTTGTGCGAAGCGATGTCGTTGAGGTAGCGGCGGCGGCCGAAAATCGTCGAGACGAAACCCTCCTCCTTGGCCTTCTCGACCACGTTGTCCATATACTTCTTGACCCCGGGGTAGGAGGCGAAATAGCCGTCGATGATCTCCTTGGCCTCCTTGCGCGGAATTTCGAGCCGCTGGCTCAGCCCGAAGGCCGAAATGCCGTAGATGATGCCGAAATTGGCCGTCTTGGCCCGGCGGCGTTCTTCGGAAGTCACCTCGTCGAGCGTTTTGTTGAAGAGCTTGGCGGCCGTGGCGGCATGGATATCCTCGCCGTGCTCGAAGGCCGCGATCAACGACTCGTCGCCCGAAAGGTGGGCCATCAGCCGCAGTTCGACCTGGCTGTAATCGGCCGAAAGCAGCAGGTGATCGTCGTCCGAGGGGATGAACGCCTTGCGGATGCGGCGGCCCATGTCGTCGCGGACGGGGATGTTCTGCAAATTGGGATTCGTCGACGAAAGGCGTCCCGTGGCCGTCACGGCCTGGTTGAACGAGGTGTGGATGCGCCCCGTCGAGCGGTTGACCAGCTGGGGCAGCGCCTCGACATAGGTCGAAAGCAGTTTCTTCACGCCCCGGTATTCGAGGATCAGATCGACGATCCGGTGTTTGCGGGCGAACGACTGGAGGTAGTCCTCGTCGGTGCAGAACTGCTTGGTCTTGGTCATCTTGGGCTTCTCGGCAATGCGCATTTTCCCGAAAAGCACCTCGCCCAGCTGGCGCGCCGAGTTGATGTTCAGGTTCGGTTCGCCCGCCTCGGTGCGGATCGCCGCCTCCAGTTCCGCGAGTTTGCGGTTCAACTCGACGGCATAGACCGCCAGCGCTTCGGAGTCGATCCTCACGCCCGCCATCTCGATGTCGGCCAGCACGGCGATCATCGGCTCCTCGATCTCGAAATAGAGGTGCTGGAGGCCGATCTGCTCGATCATGGGGTAGAGCGCCTGCTTGAGTTGCAGCGTCACATCGGCATCCTCGGCGGCGTACTCCTTGACGCGTTCGACGTTCACAAGGTCCATCGTCAGCTGCTTCGAGCCTTTGCCGATGAGCGTTTCGATCTCGATGGGCTTGTAATTGAGGTATTTCTCCGCAAGGGCGTTCATGTTGTGGCGCGACTCGGGATCGAGCAGGTAGTGGAGGATCATCGTGTCGTACATGCGGCCCCGGATCGTGATGCCCAGCCGGCGCAGCACCATCAGGTCGAACTTGATGTTCTGCCCGATCTTGGCGATCTTCTCATCCTCGAACAGCGGCCGCACGATCTCCGCATACTCGGGCGTATCCTTCTCCAGGAAAGGCACGTACCACGCTTTGAACGGTTCCACGGCGAGCGACAGCCCGACGATGCGGTCGTTGAAGATGTCGAAACCCGTGGTCTCGGTGTCGAAACAGAATTCGGGGTATCTGCCGACCGCGGCGACCACCTCGCGCAGCTGCGCGGCAGTTTCCACAAGCGTGTACTCGTGGGGCGTCGTCTGGGCCGTCCGGAACTGTATCGCCTCGGCTTCGGCCTGAAGTTCGGCCACAGGAACCTCCTGCGCCGCAGGAAGCGGCACGACGGGGTCGCCGAACAGATTGCCCTGTCCCGCCAGCGCGGCCTTCTTCGCCGCGGCCGACTTGGCGCGGGCCATCTCCGCCAGCTGGGTCTGCGCCTCCTGGCGCGGACCTTCGGGAAGCGGCTCGGCGGGTGCGAGGTTCGTCAGATCGTTCATAAAAGCCTTGAAATCCAATTCGGCGAAGATCCCGCGCAGCTGGTCGATATGCGGGTCGCAAACCGTGAGGTCCTCCTCGCGGAAGGGGATCGGCACGTCGAGGCAGATGGTCGTCAGGCGCTTGGCCAGCCGCAGGTTGTCGGCCCACCCGGCGATCTTCTCGCCCTGCTTTCCGGGAATTTTGCCGACATTCTCCAGAATGTTTTCCACCGTTCCCCACTCCCGGACCAGTTTGCAGGCGATCTTCTCGCCGATGCCCGGGACGCCGGGAATATTGTCCGAGGCATCGCCCCACAGCGCAAGGATGTCGCGCACCAGCTGCGGGTCGTCGATGCCGTACTTCTCGCGGATGGCCTCGCGGTCGACGATCTCGATGCTGCCCTCGGCGCCCCGCTGTTTGTAGATGCGGCAGTTGTCGCGCACCAGCTGGCCGTAATCCTTGTCGGGCGTCACCATATAGACGTCGTAACCGGCTTCGACACCCTTCTGCGAAAGGGTTCCGATCACGTCGTCGGCTTCGTAACCCGCCACTTCGAGAATCGGAATGCACATCGCGTCGAGCACCCGTTTCACGTAGGGTATCGAAAGCAGGATGTCCTCGGGGGTTTCGGAACGGTTGGCCTTGTATTCCGGAAAAATGTCGCGGCGGAAGCTGCCGCCCTTGGGATCGAACGCCACGCCCAACAGATCGGGCCTTTCGCGTTTCTGGATGTCGCGCAGGAACTTCACGAAGCCGAACACCACGGAGGTGTTCATCCCCTCGCGGTTACGCATCGGACGGCCCAAAAAGGCATAGTAATACTTGAAAATCAACGCATAGGCGTCGACCAGAAAGAGTTTTTTCATATCAGATAAGTTGCGTCAATTAGAGTCACCTTTTCCCCGCTGCGGCCATTTTCACAAACCCGCCGCATCCGGAATCCCTGCTTGTCTTCTTACATATTGTCCTCGGCGAACCACTCGGCGAACGATGTCGCCGTCTCGTGCAGACGCAGCGAGTGGAGCGCGACACCTTCGGGAAGGCGCGCGGCGATGCGGGCGGCGAAATCGCCGAGCATGTTCTCGCACGTCGGCTGGTAGCCCACCGTAACCACATTGCCGAAGCGTTCGGCGAGCACGCGGAAAAATTCCTCCCCGGATTCCGAGGCGCGCAGCACTAGCGCATGGTCGAAATGCGAGACGATCTCCTCGCTGACGATCCGTTTCAGTACGCCGAAATCCAGCACCATGCCGCATTTCGGGTTGGACGCATCTTCGGCCGGAGTACCCTTAACCGTTACAAACAGACGGTAGGAGTGCCCGTGAATCTCGCGGCACGGACCGTCGTATCCGTCGAGCGCATGAGCCGCCTCGAACGAAAATTCTTTAGTCAATCTGATAACTGCCATATTGCAAAGATAGTGTAAAGCGCAAAATATTCACCCCGATCGGACGTTTCTCTTTAAAATTAGTTATATTTGCCCAACTATGAAGCAGATTCTCGCCGATATTACTCCTGTGGGCAGCAACAATTTATTCGTGACCCACTACTGGCCCGACAAGCAGACCGATCCTCCGCTCCATTACCACGAAGATTACATGCTCTGCCTGACGCTCCACGTGCGCGGCCAGCGCATCATGGACGACGCGGTCGAAGATTTCACCGAAAAGGACCTCGTGCTCATCAATCCCGGAACCCCGCACCGTTTCAAGCGCGACGCGGCGTATGCCGACGCCAAGTGCGAAACCGCCACGGTCATGTTCAGCCGCGAGATGCCCGACTGGAAGTTCCTCTCGCTCGAACACATGCGTCCCATCCGCGAAATGCTGCTCCGCCCTGCGGCCGGACTGCGATTCGCCCCGAAAACGATCGACACCGTGCTCGAACGGATGATATCGCTGCCCAAACTCGACGGCTTCGAAGCCGTCTCGCTCTTTTTCAGCATCCTCAACGACCTTGCCACAGCGCCGCCCGACGAGGTGCAGCAGATCGGTTCGCGTCACGACGGTTCCTACCAGGACGACCGGGTGCGCCGAATCGTCTGGTTCGTGGAGGAGAGCTATTCCCGCAAACTCTCGCTGGAGGAGATCGGCCGTTCGGTGGACATGTCCCCGTCGTCGGTGTGCCGCTACTTCAAACGCCGCACGCACCAGAACCTGTGGGAATACATCAACAGCTTCCGCATCAACCGGGCCGCGCAGCTCATCGTCGAGACGCAGCTCCCCATTTCGGAAATAGGCCCCCGCTGCGGATTCACCAACGTCTCGAATTTCAACCATCTGTTCCGCGCCCACCTCGGAACCACGCCCAGCGACTACCGCAGCCGGTTCAAAACCTCGCCGCTCACGCCGGATACGACGAACTGAAAAGAGGCGCCCCCTTCATCCGGAGACGCCTCTTTTTCACGATACGTGCGGATCAACGCACTTCGACCTTCCAGGGCGAGTACATCAGGACGCCCTGCTGGTTCAGGGCCTCGCGCACGGTGTTATACTCCTTCATCATCAGTCCCAGTTCCGAACGGGCGAAAGCCTCGCGGACGCTCACGTTCAGCGACGCGATGATCGCAGCGAAACCCGTCGGCTCCTCCTTCACTTCGACGACCCGGTAGCCGTCGCCCAGTTCCGCCTTGTCTACGGCCAGCGCAATGGCCGTTTTCAATCCGCCGTAGGTGTCGATCAGACCGACTTCCAGCGCATCCTTACCCAACCAGACACGGCCGCCGGCGATGTCGAGCACCTTCCCGATCGGAAGATTGCGCCCCTCGGCCACATGGTTGGTGAAGGTGGTGTAAACCCGGTCGACACCGCGCATGATCATCGCCCGCTGCAAGGGCGTCAGCGGCGACGTGGCCGCGAAATCGGCCGAAGCGTTGCTCTTCACGCCGTCGACGGTGATGCCCAGTTTGTTTTTCAGGGCGTCGCGCGTATCGAGGAACATGCCGAACACGCCGATCGAACCCGTGAGGGTCATCTTGTCGGCCACGATCGCATCGGCAGGGCAGGAGATGTAATAACCGCCGCTGGCCGCATAGGAGCCCATCGACACGATGACGGGTTTCTCGGCACGCAGCAGTTCGATCTCGCGCCAGATGACGTCCGATGCCAGCGCGCTTCCGCCGGGGGAGTTGACGCGCAGCACGACGGCCTTCACCTTCTCGTTGTCGCGCACGCCGGCGATCTTCGCGGCCAGCGTATTGCCGTAAATCTCCTTGCCGTACCCCTCGCCGTCGACGATCTGACCGTCGGCATAGACGACGGCCACCTGGTCGGCGGAGATGTTTTTCAGGTCGGCGCCCACCTGCGCGGCGTAGTCGCCCAGCGTGACGAAGTCGTAATCGTCGGAAACGCCCAGTTCGGCAAAGACATCCTCCATCTGGTCCTCGTAGATCAGACTGTCGACAAGCCCTTTTTCAAGCGCCTCGTCGGGAAGCGCCACCTCCAGTCTGTCGGCCATTTCGTTCAGCGTCTTCAGTTCGATGCCGCGCGCCTCGGCGACGCTTTCGGCGATGACGCCCCACATCGAGCTGACGAGCTGCTGCATCTGTTCGCGGTTGGCGTCGGACATCTTGTCATAGATATAAGGTTCGACGGCGCTCTTGTATTTGCAGGCCGTGGGGCGGAACACTTCGGCCTTGAGGTCGAGTTTGTCCAGCAGCCCCTTGTAGAACATCAGGTTCATCGACAGTCCGGCCCACTCCATCATGCCCTCGGGCTGCATGTAGATCTTGTCGGCGACCGAAGCCAGGTAATAGCCGCCCTGCGAATAGGTTTCGTTGTAGGCGACGATGAATTTGCCGCTCTGCTTGAACTCCACGAGCGCCTCGCGCAGCTCCTCCAGGATCGCCGAACCGGTTACGCCCCCCGTGCCGTTCATCCGCAGGTAGATGCCCTTGATGCGGTCGTCGTCACGCGCGGCTTCGAGGGCGCGGAGCGCCTTCAGGAGCGGAAGCTGCCGCTGGGTCTGGAGCGTCATCAGGTCGAGACCCGCCAGCGGATCGGACGACGGGGCGTCGGTCAGCACCTCCGAGAAGTCGATCTTCAGGATCGACTCGGGATGCACCGCCACACTCTTCTCCATCGAGCCGGCAATGCCCAGCAAAATGAAAATCCACAGGAAAAACACCAGGAACGTCCCCACGACGACCGCGAGAAGCCCTGCCAGAAAAGTCTTGATAAAATTCATAGTTCGCTCTATTTTATTGTTGTCTTCTTCCGTATGTTGTCGCAAATATAGCGATTTTATACGAAAAACAAATAAAATTTATCGTTTTTCGATAAAATAATTAGACATACTATATATATTCTCCAAAATATACGTTATCTTTGGTGGCGTAACGACACTTTTATCTGCCGGAGCGTTTTACCGAACCCCATGCGATTCGGTTTTAAGCCCGTTCCGCTTTTTCATATTTTTGCCGAAAAGAAACTGAATACGACAATGGAAGAAAAAATCAAACGCCTGCTCGCATCGGTCGTCCACCCGGAAACCGGACAGGACATCGTTTCGAGCGGATTCATCGAACATACGGCGTCCGCCGAAGGCAAAGTCACCGTCGTGCTGCGCTTCGCCAAGGCCCGCGACCCGTTCGCCGTGAAGATCAAGAACCAGGCCGAATCGCTTTTGCGCGAGGCGTTTCCGGGCGCGGAGGTGCTCGTCGTGATCAAGGAGGGCGGGGCGGCTCCGCGTCCCGAACCCAAATTGAAGACCACCACGGGCGGCATCGCCAGGGTAATCGCCGTCGCTTCGGGCAAGGGTGGGGTAGGCAAGTCCACCGTCACGGCCAACCTGGCCATCGCCCTGCGGAACATGGGTTTCCGCGTCGGCGTCCTCGATGCGGACATCTACGGACCGTCGCAGCCCAAAATGTTCGGCGTGGAAGGGTACGTGCCCGAAGCCGTCGCCGAGGACGGGGTGGACCACATCGTCCCGGCCGAATCAATGGACGTAAAGCTCATGTCGATCGGCTTCTTCATCAAACCCACCGATGCGCTGCTGTGGCGCGGCGCAATGGCTGTCAGCGCCCTCAAACAGATGATCCACCAGACCCGGTGGGGGACGCTGGACTTCCTGCTCACGGACCTCCCTCCCGGCACGGGCGACGTGCATCTGTCGATCATCGGCGAACTGAAAATCGACGCCGCGGTGATTGTCTCGACGCCGCAGCAGATCGCCGTGGCCGACGTCGTGCGCGGCGTGGAGATGTTCCGCAACGAAAACGTCAACATCCCCGTGGCGGGCATCGTCGAGAACATGGCGTGGTTCACGCCCGCCGAACTGCCCGAAAACCGCTACTACATCTTCGGCCGCGGCGGGGCACGCGCATACGCCGAAAAAAGCGGGGTGGAGTTCCTGGGAGAAATACCTATCATCCAGTCGATTATGGACGGAGCAGACGCAGGGACGCCGGCAGCGGGAATTGATTCCCGCGTCGAGGAACACTACCGCGGGATCGCCGAAAAGATTGTCGGCAAAGTGATGAAAAACGGTTGACAACTTGTCGAAAACCGCGTTGATAACCGATGAAAAAGAATGAAAAGTCGAAGCTGAAAAATTTGCTTTTCGAAAAAGAGAACGGGTATAAAAATCTTTTCGCCGAAACCAAAAATAGTTTTAAGAAGTTGTCATACCCGGAAAAGGGATGAAACCGGAAGAGAATGTTTAAAACAAAAGGCTGTCGATATGTCGACAAACTGTTTCAACAATTGTCGATTGTTTTTATATTCTTTTGATTTTGAATCAATTAAAATTTAAAATAAGAAACAATAAAAATAAAAAGTGTTGATTGGAAAATAACACTTCCACTTGTCAACAGTATCAACAGCTATTATATCTATTCTTCTTTTTATTATTTAAATTAATTAAAGGAATAAAAATAAAAAATGAACGTGGAAAACTCCTCCGAGCTCAGCCGCCGCATCGGGGATCTCAAGCGCGAGAAAAACGCCGTGATCCTGGCGCACTACTATACGACGCCCGAGGTGCAGGCCGTCGCCGATTTTCTGGGCGACTCGCTCGCCCTCTCCGTCCGGGCGCAGTCGGTCGACGCCGACATCATCCTCTTCGCCGGAGTGCACTTCATGGCCGAGACCGCCAAGGTCCTCTGCCCCGAAAAGAAGGTGCTGATCCCCTGTCCCGAGGCGGGGTGCTCGCTGGCCGAGTCGTGCGACGCCGGGGAATTCGCGGCTTTCAAGGCAAAATACCCCGGTCACACGGTCGTCTCCTATGTGAACACCACGGTCGGCGTGAAGGCGCTGACCGACATCTGTTGCACGTCGTCCAACGCGCTGAAGGTAGTGGAGTCGATTCCCGCCGACCAGCCCGTGATTTTCGCTCCCGACCGTAATCTGGGTTCCTATATCCAGAAGCTCACCGGGCGTCGGAACATGGTGCTGTGGGACGGAGCGTGCCACGTCCACGAGGAGTTTTCGCTCGAAAAACTGCTGACGCTCAAACGGGAGCATCCGGCGGCGAAGGTCGTCGTGCACCCCGAGTGCCGGGCCTATATCGTCGAAGTGGCCGACTATGTGGGTTCCACGGCGGGGATACTCGAATATTGCGGCCGGAGCGACGCGCAGGAGTTCATCGTGGTGACCGAGGCGGGAATCCTCGCCGAGATGAAGAGGCGTTATCCGGAAAAAGAGTTCATCCCGGCGCCTCCCGACGACGAGACGTGCGGATGCAACAACTGCAAGTATATGAAGATGGTGACGCTGGAGAACATCTGCGCGTGCCTTGAGAACGAATCGCCCGAGATCGTGCTCGACGACGAGGTGCGCCGGGCGGCGGAGCGGTCCATTCTGAATATGATCAATGTCAAATAATCTGAAGCGATTACATACGATTAATCTTTAATGCACTTTATGAAGAAAATCTTTTTACTGCTCGCCGCAGCGTGCGTCACGCTCTCGGCGGCGGCGGACGAGGGCATGTGGATGCTGCCCTATCTCCAGAAAATGAACAGCAAGGACATGAAGGCCCGCGGATGCAAACTCTCGGCCGAGGAGATTTACAGCATGAACAACTCTTCGCTCAAGGACGCCATCGTCATTTTCGGCGGCGGATGCACGGGTGAGATCGTTTCGCCCGACGGACTGCTGTTCACCAATCACCACTGCGGTTACGGGTCGATCCAGTCGCTTTCGTCCGTGGAGCACGACTACCTCAAGAACGGTTTCTGGGCCATGTCGCGCGCCGAAGAGCTGCCGGCTCCGGGACTCAAGGTGCGCTTTATCCGCCGGATCGTCGATGTGACGCCGGACGTGCTGGGCGCCGTGCCCGACATCGCCGGCGGCGGGGAGCGGGAAGAGCTGGTCGCCGGACAGGTGAAGGCCGTTTCGGAACGCCTCGCCGGGGAGAATCCCGGTATGGATGTCGAGATCAAGTCCTTTTTCGGGGGCAACCAGTATTTCGCCTTCGTGATCGAGGTCTTCAGGGACGTCCGCCTGGTCGGTGCGCCTCCCACATCGATCGGCAAGTTCGGCGGCGACACCGACAATTGGATGTGGCCGCGTCATACGGGCGATTTCTCGGTCTTTCGCGTCTATGCCGGACCGGACAACAGGCCGGCGGATTATTCGCTCGAAAACCGCCCTTACAAGGCTGAAAAGTTCCTGAAGATTTCGCTCGGCGGTTACGACGAGGGGGATTTCGCGATGATCATGGGTTTCCCGGGGTCGACGCAGCGTTACATGACCTCCTACGAGATCGACCGTCTGCTCGAAGTGGAAAACCCGCAGCGCATCTTCATCCGCGGCGAGCGGCAGGCCATTCTGAAGGAGGACATGGCCGCCAGCGCCAAGGTCCGCATTCAGTACGCTTCGAAGTACGCCCAGTCGTCGAACTACTGGAAGAACTCGATCGGCAAGTCGCGCGGTATCCGCCGGCTCGACGTGAAGGGCCGCAAGCAGGAGCAGGAGGCGGCTTTCACCGCCTGGGCGGCGAAGAACACGCTGCCTACGGAAGGTTATTCGAACGCTCTGAACCTGATCCGCGAATCGGTGGAGGAGACGGCCCCCTATTTCGCTTCGAGCCAGTACTTGAGCGAGGCGATAGGCCGTTCGGTGGAGATTCTCGCACCGGCGCGCCTGGCCGTTTCGAAGAAGGGCGGGGAGCTGACCGAGGCGCTGAAAGCGTTCTACAAGGACTACAACATGCCGACCGACCGGCGCGTGGCGAAGCGGATGTTCCGGATCGTCGGGGAGAACTGCAAGGAGCTGCCTTCGGTGTTCGCCGAGGTGATCGGCAAGCGGTTCGGCGGCGATACGGACGCCTATGTGGATTATCTCTACGACAATTCGGTGTTCGCCGACGAGCGGAAGGCGCTGGCTGCGGCCGCCGCCGGAACGGACGTTTCGAACGATCCCGCCGTGCTGCTGAACAAATCCTATACGGCGAAAATGCGGGAACTGGCGGCGGCGCAGCTGGCCGGGAAGCGGAAATTCGCCGACGGACAGCGGCTCTACATTGCGGGGCTGATGCGCATGCAGCCGAACAAGGCCTGGGCTTCGGACGCCAATTTCACACTCCGTCTGACCTATGGGCGCGTGCTGCCCTACGATCCGGCAGACGGCATTCACTATAACTACTATACGACGCTCAAGGGCGTGATGGAGAAGGAGAATCCGCAGAATCCAACGGAGTTCACCGTTCCCGCCCGCCTCAAGGAGTTGTATGCGGCGAAGGATTTCGGCCGTTACGCCAACGAACGGGGAGAGCTTCCCGTGGCGTTCCTGGCCGACTGCGACATCACGGGCGGCAACTCCGGTTCCCCGGTGCTGAATGCCAAAGGGACGCTGTTGGGACTGGCATTCGACGGTAACTGGGAGGCCATGTCGGGCGATGTGGCGTTCGAACCCGAATTGCAGCGGACGATTGCCGTGGACGTGCGTTACGTGCTGTTTGTTATCGACAAATTCGCCGGAGCCGGATGGCTGCTCGACGAATTGCAGTTCGAATAAAGGCCGGATTTTCCGGTGAGATCGAGAAGGCGTGCCCGGCGGGTGCGCCTTCTTTTCTTTAAACCTTTCACAAAATATGTGCTTTTCGTTCCCGATTCTCTTAAAAATTAGTAATTTTGACAGAAATTAGTAATACTGTATCTATTTTACATTTATGGCAAAAGAGTTCAAACGCTACCTCGTGACATCGGCGCTCCCTTATGCGAACGGTCCGGTACATATCGGCCATCTGGCTGGAGTTTACATACCTTCGGACATTTATACGCGTTACCTGCGGCTTCGGGGGCGCGACGTGATTTCGGTCTGCGGATCGGACGAACACGGCGTACCCATCACGATCAAGGCCCGCAAGGAGGGCGTGACGCCCCAGCAGATCGTGGACCGTTACCACGCGCTGATCAAAAAATCGTTCGAGGGGCTGGGCATGTCGTTCGACATCTATTCGAGGACCTCGTCCAAGACCCACGCCGAGACGGCGTCGGCCTTTTTCCGGAAACTTTACGACGAAGGCAAGTTCATCGAAAAGACATCAATGCAGTATTACGACGAGGAGGCGCAGACCTTCCTGGCCGACCGGTATATCGTGGGGACCTGTCCCAAGTGCGGCAACGACCGCGCTTACGGCGACCAGTGCGAGAAGTGCGGCTCTACCCTTTCGCCCGACGAACTGATCGACCCGCACAGCGCCGTGTCGGGTTCCGTACCCGTGAAGCGGGAGACGAAACACTGGTACCTGCCGCTGGACCGTTACGAGGAATTCCTCCGCGAATGGATTCTGGACGGGCACAAGGAGTGGAAAACGAACGTCTACGGGCAGTGCAAGAGCTGGCTCGACGGAGGTCTTCAGCCGCGTGCCGTGAGCCGCGACCTCGACTGGGGCATCCCGGTTCCCGTCGAGGGGGCCGAGGGCAAGGTGCTCTATGTGTGGTTCGACGCTCCTATCGGTTATATATCTGCTACAAAGGACATTACACCCGATTGGGAACGTTATTGGAAGTCGGAGGACACCAAGATGGTCCACTTTATCGGCAAGGACAACATCGTCTTTCACTGCATCGTCTTCCCGTCGATGCTCAAGGCCCACGGCGACTATATCCTGCCCGAAAACGTGCCGGCCAACGAGTTCCTGAACCTCGAAGGCGACAAGATTTCGACCTCGCGCAACTGGGCCGTATGGCTGCACGAGTACCTCGAGGAGTTCCCCGGCAAGGAGGATGTCCTGCGCTATGTGCTCTGCGCCAATGCTCCGGAGACAAAGGACAACGACTTCACGTGGAAGGATTTCCAGGCCCGCAACAACAACGAACTGGTGGCTGTGCTGGGAAATTTCGTCAACCGGGCGCTGGTGCTGACCCAGAAATACTACGGCGGCAAGGTTCCGGCATGCGGTGAACTGACCGATTACGATCGTCAGTCGATCGCGGAGGTTGCCGCCGTAAAGGCTTCGCTCGAAGGAAATATCGAAAATTACCGTTTCCGCGAGGCGCTGAAGGACGCCATGAACATCGCGCGCATCGGCAACAAATACCTGGCCGACACCGAACCGTGGAAGGTCGTGAAGACCGATCCGGCGCGTGTGGAGACGATTCTCAACATCGCTTTGCAGATCACGGCCAACACGGCCATCGCCATCGAGCCGTTCATGCCCTTCTCTGCGGAGAAGATCCTCCGGATGCTGGCTGTCGGTAAATTCGGCTGGGAACGCCTCGGTGCAATGGACCTGATTCCGGCGGGACACGCCATCGGGGAACCTGCTCTGCTGTTCGAAAAGATCGAGGACGACGTGATTCAGCGTCAGCTGGATAAACTTGCGGCGACCAAAGCAGCCAATGAAGCCGCTGAAGTTGCTCAAAATGTTGAACCTCAAAAAGATACGATTCAATTCGATGATTTTCAGAAAATGGATATTCGCGTTTCGACGATTCTGGCGGCCGAAAAAGTCGCCAAAACGAAGAAATTGCTGAAACTGACGATTGATACGGGTATCGACAAACGCGAGATAGTTTCGGGAATCGCCGAACATTTCACGCCCGAAGAGTTGGTCGGACAGCAGGTGCTCGTCCTGGTGAATCTCGCTCCGCGCGAACTGAAGGGTATTCTTTCGAACGGTATGATTTTGATGGCGGAGGATGCTTCCGGAAAACTGCGCCTGCTGCAACCCGGCGAGGCGACCCACAACGGGGCTGTTGTGGGTTGATCGTTGATATAGCTAATTTTCGATAAATCTTTTAAAAACATAGGATATGGAAAATACAGATTGGAGCGCTTTGGGCTTCGACTATCGCAAAACCGATTACAATGTTCGCTACTCCTTTGCCGACGGGAAATGGAGCGATATGGTGGTTACCGATGACGAATATATCCAGATGCATATGTCGGCTTCATGCCTGCACTACGGCATCGAACTTTTCGAGGGTCTCAAGGCCTTCCGCGGTGTAGACGGGAAAGTGCGTCTTTTCCGCGTTGCCGACAATGCGCGGCGTCTCCAGTCCTCGGCGAAACGCTTGTGCTTGCCGGTTCCTTCGATTGAAATGATCGTCGATGCCTGCATCGAGGTCGTCAAGCGCAACGAGCGTTTCGTTCCTCCCTACGGTACGGGAGCTTCGCTCTATCTGCGTCCGGTGATGTTCGGAACGACGGTCGGATTGGGCGTGAAACCGGCCAGGGAAGCCCTGCTGATCGTCTACTGTTCGCCCGTCGGAGCCTATTTTAAATCGGGAATCAAACCGATTCGGGTTGCTATCGACCGGGAACAGGACCGCGCTGCTCCACGTGGAACAGGCGATGTGAAGGTCGGAGGCAACTATGCGGCCAGCCTGTTGTCGGGCGAAAAGGGACATGAAATGGGTTATTCGAATATCATGTACCTCGATGCTGCCGAGCATAAATACATTGAAGAGTGCGGAGCTGCCAATTTCTTCGGTATCAAGGATGGCAAGTATATCACGCCGAAGTCGCCTTCGGTTTTGCCGTCGATTACCAACATGAGCCTTCGTCAGATTGCACGCGATATGGGTTTGGTTGTTGAGGAGCGTCATATTCCGGTCGAGGAGTTGGAATCTTTCGAGGAGTGCGGCGCCTGCGGAACGGCAGCGGTTATCTCCCCTATCGGATATATTTACGATATGCAGACCGAAAAATCGTATGATTATGGCGACGAGGTAGGAAAGAACTGCATGGAACTCTATACGCGCTTGCAGGATATTCAGTATGGTCGTGCGGAGGATAAATACGACTGGTGTACGGTTGTGTTGTAAAATAGCGAAATATTGATATTAAAAAGCCACTCCCGAAGGAGTGGCTTTTTAATATTGGTTGTTTTGTGTGGGTATCCGGTGTGTTTTTCTTGCGCTTGTTCCACGTGGAACATTATACCCTATCGCCCGAATTTTACAAGCAATACATTGACGTCGGCAGGTGAAACTCCGGGAATCCGTGATGCCTGACCAATCGTTTCGGGTCGGATGCGCGAGAGTTTCTGCCGGGCCTCGATGGTCAGAGCATTCATTGAATGAAAATCGAAATTTTCCGGAATTCGGATGTTTTCGAGGCGTCGCAATTTCTCTGCGATGAATTTTTCGCGTTCGATATATCCTTTATACTTGATTTGGATTTCCGCCTCTTCGATCGCTTCGGGAGTTATTTCGTTTGCCGCGATGAATTTCCGCAGTTTGGGCAGTGCGTTTTGCAGCGAATCGAATGTGACGTTATTGCGCATCAGAATGTCGTAAAGCTTTCTTCCCTGCGATAAAGGCTCTGAATCGACCGATTTTAAATAGTCGTTAATTTCGGCTGCTTTGACACTCTGTTCGCGGGCGAATGAAATAAGCGATTCTACGAGTGTGTTTTTTTTGGTGAAATGATCGTATTGTTTTTGCGAAATCAGACCTATTTTGTATCCCAGCGGAGTCAAACGGATGTCGGCGTTGTCCTGTCGGAGCAGAATGCGATATTCGGCCCGGGAGGTGAACATGCGATAGGGTTCGTCGACGCCTTTGGTCACCAGGTCGTCGATCAGTACGCCGATATAGGCTTCGTCGCGTTTCAGAACGACCGGACTCTCCCCTTTCATTGCCCGGTGGGCATTGATGCCCGCTATCAGGCCCTGCGCCGCCGCTTCCTCATATCCTGTCGTACCGTTGACCTGCCCGGCGAAGTAAAGACCCGAAACCAGTTTCGTTTCGAGTGAATGGTGCAACTGTGTAGGCGGAAAATAGTCGTATTCGATGGCGTATCCGGGCCGGAAAATGTGCAGATCCTCGAATCCGCGGATTTTGTGCAGGGCTTTCCATTGAACTTCCCAGGGCAGAGACGACGAAAAGCCGTTCAGGTAATATTCATTGGTCGAACTGCCTTCGGGTTCCAGGAAGAGCTGGTGCTGGTCTTTGTCGGCAAAGGTGCGGAGTTTGTCCTCGATCGACGGGCAGTAGCGCGGACCGATGCCGCAGATCGTACCGTTGAACAGCGGCGACCTGTCGAATCCGGTGCGGAGGATGTCGTGAACCTCTTTCGAAGTGTAGACCAGAAAGCAGGGAAGCTGCTCTTTGATCGGTTTCGTTTCGGGTGAAAAGGAGAATTTGGCGGGGTTTTCGTCGCCGTATTGTGGTTCGAGGATTTCGAAATCGATGGTCCGGGCGTCGAGGCGCGCCGGGGTTCCGGTCTTCATGCGTCCGGTCTCGAAACCGATGGCCCGGAGACTCTCCGTAATGCCGTGCGAAGCGGCGTCCCCCGCCCTGCCGCCCTCGGCGTGCGAGGCTCCGCAGTGCATCACTCCTCCGAGGAATGTGCCGGAGGTGAGTATGACTTTCCGGCAGGAAAATTCGACGCCCATGCGGGTCCGAACGCCCCGGATGGCGAGTTTTCCGGCGGCCGACGGTGCATTTCGGAGTGTCGGATCTGAATCCGCATCCGATTCGGCTGCCGAAGAAATCGTGCCGGGCGCGGAATTGAACGACGTTGTGGTTTCGTCGGGCAGATTGTCCGACGGCGCCGCGTTTGTTTCCGGAGCCGGGGCGAACAGCAGTTCGGTCGCGGCGTCCTGCCAGATATAGAGGTTCCAGGTGTTTTCGAGCGTGCGACGCCACTCCTCCGAAAAACGGGTTTTGTCGCATTGCGCCCGGGGACTCCACATTGCCGCACCCTTCGACCGGTTGAGCATCCGGAACTGAATGGTCGTGAGGTCGGTGATACGGCCCATTTGGCCGCCTAATGCGTCTATCTCTCTGACAATCTGACCTTTGGCTACTCCTCCGACTGCCGGGTTGCACGACATGGCAGCCAGTTTGGCCATGTCCATCGTGAGCAGCAGCGTGCGCGAGCCGAGCCGTGCGGCGGCCGAGGCGGCTTCGCATCCGGCGTGTCCTCCGCCGATGACGATAATGTCGTAATCGAGTGTCATTCGTTATTCGTTTTGTCTGTTTTCGGATCTGTCTCCCGGAGTGGTACGGCTCCGGAAATCAACGCTTCGAAGTCGGTTTCGTCCCACTCCACCTCGCTCTCGTCGGGCAGTTCCAGCGAGTGAAAGTCGATCATATCCATCTCAAGTCCCGTTTCAAAGGGAACATAAAGCGACTGAAACCGTTCTGTTTTCCGGTCATTGCTGAAGGCGAACACAGCCATCCTGCACACGGTGTCCACAAGGTATATGTCCACCCGGTCGATGCCGGCGTCTCCGGCCGTTGTCCGGAGGCGGTAATGCGTCGGGGCGATGCGTTCCGCCGCGCTGATGCGTGAGGGCCGCGGGCCGTCCATTGTCTGACGGACGAAAAGCGAATCCGAAATCCACACCGGATAGGGATTGAAACAGTTTACGTAGTAGCTCCCCCGGAAAGAGCGGACCGGCGTCCAGCTGTGCGGAAGTCCGGCCAGCGCCGCATGGTGTGCAAGCGGCCCGGGACGGCGTTTCTTGAGCGTGTGCAGCAGGTCGGTGAAATCCTTCCATGCCGACTCGTTCTGCGGCGAAAGGCTTGCAAAATTGGGAATGTCGTTCGGCTGCGGACCTTTTCGGATAAAGACCTTATAGCGGTTCGTGTCGCTGCCGATAAGGTACTCGTGGACGAAGAGAAACGTCGTGTCGTTCTCCACGAAGGGTCCCCACCGTTTGCTGCTGCCGTCGCGGCCGGTCCAGGTACGGGATGCGGCGAGCGGAGACCTCTCCCCTGCCGGCGTCTCCTCTCCTGTCGGGTCCGGCGTGGAAACTGCGGTTTCGGACGTGCCGTCGCCGGCGGAAGCCTTGTCTGCGGCGTCTCCGGCCGTGCGGCGGCCCGTACATCCGGCCAGCAGGAGAGCCGCGAGGACGGTCGCTGCGATAAATCGGGCGTGTTTCATCGAGGTCACTGCCGGGGGTCCTCCCAGAATTTCAGGTATTTGTCCTCCTTTCGGTGCATCTGTGCATTGGTGCGGGGCGTTTTGTCGCCCTGCCCGCAGAGGTGCAGCACCCCGTGGACCACTACCCTGCGCATCTCCTGCAAGGTCGTCGCGCCGTACTGGCGGGCGTTGTCGGCAACGGTCTCGACGTCGATGAAGATGTCGCCCGAGACGATCCGCGCGCCTTTGCGGTCGCTGTAATCGAACGTGATGACGTCGGTGAAGTAATCGTGCCCGAGGTATTGGCGGTTCATCTCCAGCAGCCGCTGCGCCGAGCAGAAAATATAGGTGACGTCGCCCAGCGCGTAGCCCTCCCCTGCGGCCACTTCGTGCAGCCATCGTGCCGTGAGGCGCTTTTGCGGGAGTCGGTAGGTGCAGTCGTCGGTAAAGTATCTGACAGCCATTTTTTTTCGTTGTTGTTATGTCGTTGTCCGTCCCGGGGCGGACGGCGTGCCGGCCACCGCACGGAACCGCATGAAACGGCGGTTTTATTTTCGGAAACACTCCTCCGCCCGCATCTTCTGTCCGGGGTTGGGCGGGTAGATGCCGAAGACGAGTTTGTATTCGGTTTCCATCGTCATCACGTTGACCGCCGAGCCGATGGTTCCTATCTGTGCGTTTCTTGCCACTTTCTGGCCCTTCTCGACGCAGATCGTCCCCATGTTAGCATAGGAGGTTATGTATTCGCCGTGAGCGACGTAAACGTCGTATTTGTTGGTGATGCGGTTGCGCTTCACGTCGACGACCTTGCCGTCGTAGATCGAGATGACGTGCGCTCCCTTCGGACCGGTGATCTCGGCCATGTTCTCCTTGTAGCGCTTCACGCGTCCGGCAGTCACCGGGAGACGCAGCCCGGAGGTTTTCGCCGAGAACGAGGCGCCCTCGGTGTTGCCCTTGGTCAGCTTGCGCAGTTCGCCGATGGCCACGTCGAGCTGCTGCTCCTGTGCGATTTTGCGTTGCAGGGCCGTCTTTTCCTTCTGCGACATCGACCGGATGCTGGCCTTGGCGTTGCGGGCGTCGCGCTGGAGTTTCTCGCGCTGCGCCGAGAGGCTGCGCGTCACCGAGTCGAGCGACCGCTTGCGGCGGTCGAGCGTCTCCTTTTCGGTGCGGACCTCGGCGGTCAGCGCCTCGATGTCGCGCAGTTTGCGTTCGCGCAGCGAGGCGACCTCGCGCAGGGCGGTGATCTTGCGCGCCACGTCCGTGAAGTCGCGCGAGGAGAAGATATAGGTCAGGTAGTTGTTGTGCTTGTAGTTGCGGTAGGCTTCGCGTACCATTTCGCCGTACTGCGCGCGGTCGCGTTCGAGCTTTGCCGAAAGGTTCCCGGCCACGCTGTCCGTGCGGGCGATCTCTCCGCGCAGGAGGCGCGCCTGCTTTTCGGTCTCGTCGAGCAGCTGGTTGCGCGAATCAATCTGGCGCGCCAGGCGGCGCACCCGTTCCTCGGTGGCCGTGCGGCCCTTCTGGATCTTCGAAATCTCCTGCTCTTCGGTAGCGATCCGCTTTTCGAGGGCCGCGATGACCCGTTTCTGCTCCTCGATGCGGCGGTCGGTCTGTGCGGCGGCGGTGAGGGTGAAGAGCAGGAACGCAAGGGTCAGGATGCGGAGCGGTCTCATGGCAGGGCTATTCTTTGGGTTCGGGCTTTTTGACGGCGGGTTGTTTCAGCCGCTGTTCGATCTGCCGGGCGTCGTAACCCTTTTCAAGCGCCCTCCGCCAGTAGATTTCAGCCATGAACTGCTCGCCCAGGAGGTGCAGGATGTCACCGTAGTGAACCATCAGTTCGGGGCTTTTCTGTCCGTCGAGCGCCACGGCTTTTTGCAGAATCTTCCTGGCTTCGTCCGTGCGTCCCAGCTTGAAGAGCACCCAGCCGTGTGTGTCGAGGTAGGTGGGGTTGTTGTCTGTGAGCGCCACGACGCGGCTCGACATGGTGAGCGCCCGTTCCAGATCGCGCTCCTCGAGCGAGAGAAAATAGGCGTAGTTGTTGAGCACCATTGTGTTGTCGGGCCAGTAGCGCAGACTTCGCTCATAGGCCTTGTAGCACTCCTTCATGGCTTTGCGGGCAATGCCCTTTTTGCCGAGCAGACCCATTTGCAGGGGCAGGCGTTCCTCCAGGTTCGGCTCTCCGGCCTCGGCCTTCTGATGCCAGGCGTCGCCGATCATGCCCCAGATCACGCTGCGCAGCGAATCCGTGTCGGCATGGCGCAACGCCCCCTTGTAGGCGCCGATGGCTTTGACGTACTGCTTCGAGTTGCTCATCACATGCCCTTTGGAGAGGTGGAAATCGACCTTCGCGGGGAACAGCTCCAGGGCGCGGGTGACGTATTTGTCGACCGAGTCGGGGTGCTGGAGGTAGCTTTCGATGTCGATCACCGCCCGGAAATACTCCTCCGCGGGAGGCTGGTCGGCGAGGTGGCTCTTGTAGAGCGCGAGGGCCTGCTCCAGTTCGCCCGAAGCGATCAGGTGGCCGGCGTAAAGCTCCACGACGCGCTTGTCGTCGGGATAGCGGATGGCCAGCGTCGAGGCCAGGTCGTTCAGCTGGAAGTAATATTCGCGGTAAAAGCGCGTGTCGGAGGTGAACTGCCCGAAGCGTTTGATCTTGGTTTCGAGCGGCAGTTCGTCGGATTGGAACAACTGCCGCGTGACGGCCAGCAGCGCCCGGTAATCCTGCCGTCCGGCGTGAAAATCGGCCAGCGCCATCAGCGTCTGTACGTTTGTGGAGTCGATCTGCAACGCGCGGTCGTATTCGGCGCGGGCCAGCGAATCCTTCTTGGCGATGGCGTAGAGGTCGCCGAGGACCACGTGGCGCTGCGCCTCATAGGGGGCAGCTTCGACCATCGCCCGGGCTTCGACCACGGCTTTGTCGATCTGGTTCGTCGCCACCAGCAGACGCCGTTTCATGGCGCTCAACACGGGAATGCGCCCGAAGCGCAGTTCGGCCGAATCGAGTGTCACGAGGGCCATGACGGGACTTTGCTTCTGCTCGTAGAGGGCCGCCAGAATGCGGTAGTTGTCGGGGTCTTTCGGGTTCTCCGTTTGCAGGCGGCGGTAGACCTTCAGCGCCTCGTCGTAACGCCCGGCGTAGATGAGCGCCTGTCCGTAGAACTGGTGATACCACTTGTTCGTCGTGTCGAGCCGGAAAGCCTTCCGGGCCAGTTCCACGGCCTCGTCGGGCGTGGCGTACATGCCGTTCGCCGCGAGTTCGTAGTAGGCCGGGGCGTAGGTCGAGTCGTTGCGGATCGCCTCAAGGAACAGCTCCCGGGCGCGCACCGAGTCTCCGGCGATGGCATTCTGCTTGACGCCTTCGGTGTAGAGCCATACGCTGCGCAGCGAATCGGGGTATTCGGGCGCCGCCGAGGGACCCTTTCCCGTGACGAACGCCGCGGAGAAGAGCAGAAGGCAGAGGACCGTTGTCGCTGTGAGGCGTTTCATGGGCGTCAGGGGGTTTAGAGCGCTTCGTCGAACTGGTGGAGGAACCGCACGTCGTTTTCGAAATAGAGACGCAGGTCCTTCACGCCGTACTTGAGCATGGCGATGCGTTCAATACCCATGCCGAAGGCGAATCCGGAATATTTCTCGGGGTCGATATTATTGGCTTTCAATACGTTCGGGTCCACCATGCCGCAACCCATGATTTCGAGCCATCCCGTGCCCTTGCAGACGTTGCAGCCCTTGCCGCCGCAGAGGTTGCACGACACGTCGACCTCGGCCGACGGTTCGGTGAAGGGAAAGTACGACGGGCGCATGCGGATCACGGCCTGCTCGCCGAAGACCTCCTTGGCGAAGTAGAGCAACGACTGCTTCATGTCGGCGAACGAGACGCCCTCGTCGATGTAAAGTCCTTCGATCTGATGGAAGATGCAGTGCGCGCGGTACGAAATGGCCTCGTTGCGGAACACACGGCCCGGGCAGATGACGCGGATGGGCGGTTTCTGACGCTCCATCGTGCGGACCTGGATCGACGAGGTGTGCGTGCGCAGCAGGATGTCGGGGTCCTTCTCGATGAAGAACGTGTCCTGCATGTCGCGCGCGGGGTGTTCGGGCGGGAAGTTCAGGGCCGAGAAGACGTGCCAGTCGTCTTCGATCTCGGGTCCGTCGGCCACGGTGTAGCCCAGCCGCGAAAAGACCTCGACGATCTGGTTTTTCACCAGCGAGATCGGGTGGCGCGAACCGAGGTGCTCGGCCGTGCCGGGGCGCGTCAGGTCGCCCGACGACGAGGCCTCGTCGGCCGCGGCGTTCTGCAACTGCTCGCGCAGCGCGTTGATGCGCTCCGTGGCCTCGTTTTTGAGACGGTTCAACTGCTGGCCCAGTTCGCGTTTCAGTTCGGGGGCTACCGTCTTGAACTCCTCCATCAGGGCGGTCAACTCGCCTTTCTTGCCGAGAATCCGGATGCGGAACTCCTCGATTTCGGCGGCGGCTTTCGGCTTAAACTCCTCGACACGTCGCAGGAGTTCATTGATTTTGTCAGTCATATTTTGATCGTGTTTCTTTTTTGTCTACTTTTGAACGACATCGTAGTAACGTGCAAAGTTATAAAAAAATTGAGATATGTTGCGTAAAATCGGCTCATTTGTCGGGATGCTGCTGCTGGCGGCGCTCCCTGCTGCGGCCCAGAAGGTAGGGGTCGTGATGAGCGGCGGCGGCGCGAAGGGGCTTTACCACATCGGCGTCCTGGAGGCGCTCGAAGAGAACGGCGTGCCGATCGACTATGTGGCCGGGACCTCGATGGGCTCGATCATCGCCGCGATGTACGCCGCAGGATATTCCCCGGCCGAAATGCGTGCGATCGTCAACTCGGGGGTGGTCAAGGAGTGGGTCTCGGGGCGCATCGACCCCAACAAATACATGGCCTATTACCGGCAGGTGGGGAGCAATCCCGCGTTTTTGAGCCTGCGCATCGACGTCGAGAGTCCCTCCGGGAAGCGGCTGCGCGTACCCCGGAACCTGATCTCCTCGACGCAGATCGACATGGCCCTCACGGAGCTGTTCGCTCCGGCGACGGCCGCTGCGGACGGTGATTTCGACCGCCTGATGGTTCCGTTCCTCTGCGTGGCCAGCGACCTGAACCACCGCGGGCCGGTGGTCCTGCGCGAGGGGGATTTGAGCGAGGCGGTCCGCTCGTCGATGTCCATTCCGCTGGTGTTCAAGCCGATGGTGAAAGATTCGATGCTGCTCTACGACGGCGGCATCTACGACAACTTCCCGTGGAAACCCCTCGACGAAGATTTCCGGCCCGATCTGATCGTCGGTTCGATCTGCACCGAGGGCAACACCCCGCCCAGCGAGGAGAGCAACATCATGGACCAGGCTTTCATGCTGGCCATGCACGATACCGACTACACGCTGCCCGAGGAGCGCAGCGTCACGATCCGCCGCGCCGTGGGGGTCAACATGCTCGATTTCGACCAGGCCGAGGCGATTATGAACGCAGGTTATGAGGACGCCGTGGCAGCCATGCCGCAGCTGTTGGAGAAAGTCGCCGAACGCCGCGACTCGGCCTACTACGCCGGGCGTCGCGAGGCGTTCCGCGCCAAGTGTCCGCCGCTGGTCTTCGACGACTACAAACTCGAAGGGCTGAAGCGCGCCCAGCGGGAGTATATCCGCGATTTCGTGCAGGTGGACCGCCGCACGCCGGGCATTCAGCGGCCGATGGGCTTCGAGGAGCTGAAAGACAATCTCTTCGAGGTGCTTGCCGGCGGCGATTTCACGATGGACTTCCCCACCGTGCGCTACGACTCCGTCCGGGAACGTTATTCGTTCGAGGCCAAGTTCGGCACGCGGCCCAATTTCAAGATCATCCTCGGGGGAAACATCTCCTCGACGGCCTTCAACCAGGCCTATATCGGCATCAATTACAAGAACATCGGCCGCGTCGCGCAGCAGTTGGGCGCAGACCTCTACCTGGGGCCGATCTACACCTGGGGAGCGATCGGGGGCCGGACGGATTTCTACGCGTGGAAGCCGATATTCCTCGACTATTCCTACAATTTCGCGGTCCGGAATTTCCGCCACGGCTATTTCGGTAACGTCACCAAGGTCCGCAACGCCCAGCAGGTCAAGAACAGCGAGAGCTTCTTTTCGACGGGCGTGGGGATGCCGCTGACCCACCGCAGCCTCCTGACGCTGCGCGCCAACGCCGGACACATCAACTACCGCTACGATTCGGACGTGCTGTTCGCCGACGACACCGACCATTCGCGCTTCTCGTTCTTCGGCCTGCGGGCCGGGGTCGCCCGCAATACGCTCGACAAGTTCCTCTATCCCCGCCGCGGTTCCGAACTGCATCTCTCGGCCATCTATGTCGCCGGACGCGACAAATACCAGCCTTACGATGCGAAAGACTTCATTTCGCGCGAAACCCGACAGTGGATCGGAGGGCGTTTTTCGTGGGACAAGTTCTTCGATGTGCCGGGCGTCAGCTGGTTCTCGTTCGGTTTGAACGTCGATGCCGTGTGGACCAACCACCCGCGGTTCCGGACCGAATCCGCGACCCTGATGTCGATGCCCGACTATGCGCCCGTGCCGCATGCCCGGATGATCTACATGCCCGATTTCCGGGGCAAACGCTTTGCGGCGTGGGGCCTGATGCCGACCTTCGACCTGCTGCCCAACTGCTTCTTCCGGACGGGGTTCTACACCATGTTCCGTGAAAAACGGGACTTCAACCCCCTGAAGAATCCCGACGAGCGCTGGCATTATATCGCCGAGGCGTCGCTGGTCTACCACACGCCGATCGGTCCCGTGAGCCTCGCGCTGACGAAATACGACCTGAAAAACTGGCGCAACATGTACCTGACCTTCAATTTCGGGTATGCGATTTTCGCCCCGAAAGGGACGTTCTATTGATCGCGAGGCCGGTTTCGCCCTCCTGTAAAAACGATGCCCGGATGCACATGCTGCATCCGGGCGTCGTTCATTCAGCGATCAGGGCCGGCGAGTATCCGGGGTCGATCTCCATCCGGCAGCCGCCCTCGACGGGGCGGAAACGCACGTCGGTGATATACATTTCCCGCGGATGGATCGCGCCTTTGCTTTTGTGGGCATGGAAAACGATCTTCAGGTTGCCCGCCTTGTCCCGGAACAGGGCGCTGTGCCCGACGCCGACCAGTTCGCCGGGATTCTGCAACAGCGGATTGCGGTCGTATTTGGTCCAGGGGCCCAGCGGCGAGTCGGCCGTGGCGCAGCCGATGCCGTAGAAGGGACTTTCGTAGCTGTTGGCCGAATAGGTCATGTAGTAAGTGCCGTTCCGCCGGATCACGAAGCAGCCTTCGTTGACGCGGGGCCAGACCTTTTCCCACTCCTGCGAAACATGGATGCAGGGGCGCATCGTCTCTTTTTTCAGCGTCGTGCAGTCGTCTTCCAGCTCGACGACCCAGATATTCAGCCCGTCGTTGAACCGGTCGAAATACATGTACGCCCGGCCGTCGTCGTCGATGAACAGCGTGTTGTCGATGCACTTTTCATCGGCGATCATCGGTTGCCGCTTCTCCTGTACGAAAGGACCCAGCGGCGAGTCGGAGGTGGCGACGCAGATGTGCTCTTCGGCCGTGAAATACATGTAGAATTTGTCATTCAGCCGGTAGACCTCGGGCGCCCAGAACCATTTTTCGCCCCAGACATCCGTGCGGTGCAGGGCCAGTCCGTCGCGGGCGTTGCCTTTGGCCCTCTCCCACGTGGAGAGGTCGCGGGATGTCCACACCTCGATGCCGCTTCCGGCGCCTGTGCCATAGGCGTAATACACCCCGTCGTAAAGCAGGATGAAAGGATCGGCCAGGGGCACTTTCCGGAGGTTTTGCGCCGCACAGCAGGCGATGGCGAACAACGTCGCGATTAATGGAAGCAATCGTTTCATAGGTCGTAAGATTTAAGGTTGGGACCGGGGATGAGGGCCGCGGACGAACGGGCTTCGGAGTCTCCGGACCCTGCAAAGATAGGTGTCCGGCCCGGCGCAAAATGGAAAAATATTTCCATAATGTATAACTCTTTGATCAATTGCGGCCCATCGGGTGACGGCATGGCTGAAAATCGGATAAAACGAATAATTTTGTCGGAGTACGCGCCAAATGGCATTTTACGACGGATTCAAACCATTCAAATAACCTGTATGAAAAAACTGCTCATCTTCTTCCTGCCGGCGATCCTGCTCGGATGCGACTCGCCTGCATATCGTAATCCGCTCGACGTTGCGTTCGGCGACCCGTTCATCCTCCACGCCGCTGACGGAAAATTCTATATGTACGGAACGAGCGGCGACATCCGGGGTTTTCGCGTCTGCGTCTCGGACGACCTCGTTACCTGGCAGAAGGGCGATGTCGTCTACGACGGCAATGCCTCGGCATGGGGAACCGACTGCTTCTGGGCGCCCGAAGTGTATGAACGCGACGGCCGCTATTACCTGTTTTTCAGTGCCAACTGGCGGCATAACCCGAACGGCGACCTCGAAACGTTCCGCATCGGGGTGGCGGTTGCCGATTCGCCGTCGGGTCCCTTTTCCGACCTGTATGACCGTCCGGTGTTCGATCCCGGCTATCCGGTGATCGACGCCAACGTATTGTGGGACGATGACGGCCGGGTGTATCTCTATTATTCGCGCTGCTGTTACAAGCATCCCGTCGAAAGCGAGCTTTCGGCGTGGGCGCGCGACAAGGGGCTTTTCGACGAGATCGAGGAGAGCTGGGTGTACGGTGTGGAGATGAAGCTCGATTTCAGCGGCGTCATCGGCGAGCCGGTCGCTCTGCTGACGCCCCCGCAGTCTGCCTCCGACCCGCAAACCGGGTGGGAGAGCCGTTCGGTCACCGCCGGAGAGGTCAACCGGCGCTGGACCGAGGGGTCGTACGCCTTCAAGGAAAACGGGACCTATTACATGATGTATTCCGCCAACTTCTACGGCGGGCAGCATTATGCGGTGGGCTATGCTACGGCCGGTTCGCCGCTGGGTCCCTTCGTGAAATCGTCGGACAATCCGGTCCTCGAGAAGAATGCGGACAAGGGCGGCGAGGTCACGGGAACGGGGCACAATATGGTGTTGAAGCTTCCCGGCGGCGGGATGTACTGCGTCTACCACGGCCGGACGGCCCCGACGGGCGATGTGCGCATGGTCTTCATCGACCCGATGGAGGTGACCGAAGACGGTCGTCTGAAGGTCTTCGGCCCGACCACCTCGCCCCAGCCCGTACCCGTGTGGACAAAGGGCCTGTGAGGGGGCGGCTTTCCTGCGAATCGGCGGGGCGTCCCGTTCTCTGGGTGACTGCGGCCTGATACGGACAGAGCTGTAACTTTTCAGGTTACAGCTCTGTCCTTTAATGGGAGCGGGGATCAGTCCGTCAGCGTCAGTTTCACCTTTTTGTCCTTTACGAGGATGAAGTAGTCGCCCGGTTCGAGGAACCGGTTGCCGTCGCCGTCCGTGAAACTCAAATCCTTTTCGGGGTCGATCTCGAACCGGAACGTGCGGGTCTCGCCGCGGCGGATCGGCTGTTTCTCGAAGTGTTTCAACTCCCTGACGGGGCGTGAGATGCGGCACACGGGGTCCGATATGAACCAGTGAACCGTCTCGGCGCCGTCCATGCCGCCCGTGTTGGTCACGGAGACCTCGACCGTCACCTTTTCCCCGCGGCGCAGCGTGGTTGCCGACGGGCGCAGGTCGCCGTATTCGAACGTCGTATAGCTCAGGCCGTGTCCGAATTCATAGAGCGGCGTGCTGGGGATGTCCTGATATTTGCCCTGATGGGTGCGGCCGCTCTGGCGGCGGTTGTAGTAGATCGGAATCTGGCCCGTTGAGCGGGGGAACGTCATGGCGAGGCGTCCCGAGGGGTTGATCCTCCCCGACAGAATTCCCGCCAGGGGGTTTCCGCCCCGGATGCCGGGCTGCCACATCTGCACCATGGCCCCGCAGAGGGGTTCGAGGCGGCACAGCTCCAGCGGCCGGCCGCTGGACAGAACCAAGACCAGCGGTTTTCCGGTCTGGGCCAGTTCGGCGGCCAGCTGCTCCTGGATTTCGGGAAGCGCGATCGTCGAGCGCGAGGCGTTCTCGCCGCTCCACTGCTTTTTCTCCCCGAGGCAGAGGACCACCACGTCGGCAGCCGCGGCCGCGGCGACAGCCTCACGGAATCCGGAGCGGTCCTCGCCGTCGAAGTCGCAGCCCCGGGCGTAGAGCAGTTCGGCGCGGCCCCGGTATTCGTTTTCCAGCCCGGCGAAGAGGCTCACCGCGTCCTCTTCGCGGCCGTGTGCCGACCACGCGCCGAGCAGGTGCAGCCGGTTCTGCGCCATCGGGCCGATGACCGCGATGCGGCGGGCGGCTTTCAGCGGCAGCGTGTTGTTCTCGTTTTTCAGCAGCACCATCGACTCCTCGGCGAGCCGCTCGGCGACGGCGAGGCTCGCGGGAAGCAGGAACCGGTCCGTCTCCTCCGACTCCGGGGTGTAGGGGCGTTCGAACAGCCCGAGCCGGAATTTCAGCCGCAGAACGCGCCGCACGGCCTCGTCGAGTTTCTCCTGCGAGACCTTGCCTTCGCGGACCAGGGCGGCCAGATGGGCGTCGTAACAGCGGTTCATCATGTCCATTTCGACACCCGCGTTGAAGGCCTTTTCGGCGGCCTCCTTCCGGTCGGCGGCCACGCCCTGCGAGCGCAGCTGCTCGATGGCGGCCCAGTCCGAGACGACGAATCCGTCGTGCGCCCAGCGCTCCTTGAGCACCTCGGTCAGGATGTAGGGATTGGCCGTGCCGGGCGTTCCGCTGATGTCGTTGAAGCAGCTCATCACCGTAGCGGCTCCGGCCTCGATGCCCGCCTGGTAGGGCGGCATGTAGGTGTCCCAGAGCGTCTGACGCGAGATTTCGGTGTAGACGTAGTCGCGGCCGGCCTCCGAGGCGCCGTAGCCGACGAAATGCTTGAGGCAGGCGGCCACGCGGCGGGAGTCGGCGAGGTTGTCGCCCTGGTAGCCTTCGACCGCCGCCACTCCGTAGACGGCGTTGGCGTAGGGGTCCTCGCCGTAGCCCTCCGAGACGCGGCCCCAGCGGCCGTCGCGCGCCACGTCGATCATCGGCGAGAAGGTCCACTCGACGCCCGACATCCGCGCCTCCTGTGCGGCCACTTCGGCGGCCTGCTTCACCAGTGCGGGATTCCACGAGCAGGCCTGGGCCAGCGAAATGGGGTAAGTGGTGCGGAAGCCGTGGATCACGTCGTAGCCGAACAGCACGGGGATTCCGAGCCGCGACTGCTCGATGGCTTTTTTCTGAAGCCGGTTGCGCAGTCCGGGCGAGGTGTCGAAGTAGATGAGCGAGCCGATCTCGGCGGGAATCTTGTCCACCGGATCGGCCACGTTGTTGGCGTTGTCGTTGCGGCCGAGCGTGTACTGGTTGAGCTGCATGACCTTCTCTTCGAGGGTCATCCGCGACAGCAGGTCGCTGACGCGCTCTTCGACGGGGCGTCCGGCGTCCTTGTAGGCGGGCTTTCCGCTCCCGTTCCGGGCCTGCGCCCCGAGGGCGGCGGCCAGCAGCAGGGCGATAACGGTTATTTTTTTCATAGGTTGTGCTTGTTATTTGAACACGGGTTTGTCCGAGAGGCGCATCGTTGCGCCGGGGTCGTTGTTTTTGAGGTCGAAAACCACGATGCGGTTCCCCTTTTCGGCGAGGATTTCGGCCGGAATGAGGATCGACTGCTGTTTCTCCTCGTCCCAGAACGAGCCGAGGTAGTGGCCGTTGATCCACACCTCGCCCATGCCCCATCCCGACACGTCGAGGTAAACGGCTCCTTCGTGCGCCGCACGGTCGAACTGCCCGCGCCGGAAACAGGGCGTGTTGCACGGGCCGAGGGCTTCGAACTCGAGGGCTTCGAGATCGGCGTCGCGCACTTCGAGCGGGGTGATCGTCCAGCCGGCGATCGTTTCGCCGCCGAGGCGGGCTTCGCCGAAGAGTCCTTTCGAGTTGTCGAGAATCTCCGGGCCGTAGGTGATGCGGCCGATGTTTTCGACGTAGAGCTGCAATGTGTGCTGGCCGGTTTCTGCCTTCAGGACCAGCGTTTTTCGGTTGTCGGTCAGGGTTCCCTGAAACACGCCGTCGAGGTAAACCGCGGCATAGTCCCGCACGTTCTCCAGTTCGAGCGCGGCCTCCCCTGCGGGAACGGTGATTGCGGCCTGGTAGAGGACGTATCCGAATTCCACCCCCACATCGCCCATAGGAAGCAGTTCGTCGGACTCGCTGACCTCGCCGTAAATCTGCGTCAGAGGGGCGCATTCGGTCATTTTCAGCTCCTGCGCCCCTGCCCGGAACAGGCCGGGCAGCAGGCAGCAGAGCAGTAGACAGATCTTGTTCATAATCGTGCGGTTTTAGCGCATGAAGGAGGTGATGAACGACTCGTCGAGTGTGACCTCGGGAGCGAAACGGTCGCTGCGGACGTAGCGGTCGATGCTTTCGAGCAGCTGGCGCGTGGCGGGGCGCTGGTCCATCTTCTTTTTCGTGTCGACCGCCAGAACGAGCAGTTTGCCGCCGCCGACGCGGGCCTCGAAGCCGATGCCGAGTTTCTCGTTGTTGTCGAAGCTGTCGATCACCTGGATGAAGGGCCGCAGCTGGCGCGGGGTCTGCTGCATCTCGATCACCTTGGCGTTCTCCAGAATGTCCCACCACTGCCAGTCGGTGTGGTACGAGGTCGGGAAGTCGGCGAACACGGGTTGCTCGGCGTGAATCAGACAGCCGATGGTCATCGGCGCCCAGGCGAACATGATCGGGTTCCAGAAATGGTTGTGGAAGGTCGATTTGCGCCCCTTGACCTTGTTCGGCGCGGGGGTCAGGACGACTTTCTTCCCCGCGGCGAGGTACTGTTTGGCCTGCTCGCCGAACTCCGTCGTGTAGAGCACCTCCGTATCCGACTGCATCAGCTGTGCGTTGCGCGGATAGACCCAGATGTCCCAGCTGTTGCTTGTCTTTTCACCGACGTTCAGGTGCACGGTCAGCTTCTGCGGGCCTCGCACCTTGCCGAGCGGAGCGGAGAACTCCCCGACGGGGAACACGCCGTCGGTGCCTACGGTCTGCGATTTCAGACTGCCCTTGGCGATGGCTTTCCCGCTGCCGTCGGTGATCGACCAGCGGATTTTCGCATTTTTGAGCGCCGCCGCGCCGAAGTTGTAGACCTCGGCCTTTGCCGTGAAGGTTTCGTCTTCGAACCAGGCGCTTTTCGGGTAGCGGAGCAGCGCCACGGTCGGCGCGCAGAAGGCCCGCCAATCCTCGGGCGTCACCAGGCCCTTGGAGTCCCAGAACGGATCGAGCACACCCACCGGGGCGTAACCCTGGCCCGGGAAGTCGTTGAGCGACAGGAGCTGAAATCCGGCCGATTTGGACGAGCGGAGCAGCGCCTCGATCACGGCCTTGTACTCCACGACGGTCAGCGCGCCCGAGGCCCGGAAGAAGTCGTGGGCCTGATCGCCCATGCCGTTGGCGGTGAGCATCTCGCGCCACAGTTCGAAGTTTCGGGCCTCGACCGGTCCCGTGTATTTCCCGATCTCGCGGAAGTCGGGATAGACGCACCGCTGGCCCGACTCGTGGGAAATTACCGGAACGTCCACGTCCGACTCCTTGCTGCGGTCCCAGTCGGTCGAGGGCCGTCCCTCGTAGACCTTCACGGGGCCTTTGTTGGTCTGCTGCGAGACGTAATACTGGTCGGACGGGACGCGCGTGCGGGCCGTCGAACCGCTGTACAGATGCCGCGTGTCGAGTTTGCGGCCGTCGGCGGTCAGCTCCTCGATGAAGTCGAAGTTGCCGGTGATCTCGTTGCCGTTGCAGTAGAGGACGAACGAGGGGTGGTTGCCGTACTCCTTGAGGATGGCGCGCATCTCGCGGCGGAAGAAGTCGTAGCGCGCTTCGTCCGGCTCGGCGTCCTTGCCCCACATGGGCATCTCGACTTCGAGGTAGACGCCGTGGCGGTCGGCCATGCGGAAAGCCGCGGCGGGAGGGCACCACGAGTGGAAACGGATGTGGTTCAGTCCGTAGTCCTTGACGATGCGCATGATACGCTCCCATTCGGCGTCGCAGACCGGGGCGTGGCCCGTTTTCGGGAACACGGCGTTCTCGACGGTTCCGCGCAGGTGGAGCGGCCGGCCGTTGAGCAGGATGTGGTTGCGGCCCTGCGCCACTTCGCGCATGCCGAACGTCGCCGACTTCTTATGTTCGAAGGACTCCTTTCCGGCGCCGGTCAGCAGCGTGCACTCCACGGTGTAGAGGTTCGGGTTGAATTCGTCCCAGAGTTTGGCCTCCCGGCCCAGCGCGACGGTTTCGGTCAGGTCGATCTCCTCCGCTTCGCCGCCGACAGGGACCTCCTTCGTTACGTGCAGGCCGTTGCCCGAGACGGTGAGCAGCGCCTTTCCTTCGAAAGGCTTTTTCGTGCGGTTGTCGATCTTCAGGCGCACGTCGACGCTGTTCGTCGCGAGGTCGGGATACAGCTGCATGTCGTCGATGTAAACGGGGTCTACGGCCACGAGTTTCATCTCGCCGAGGATGCCGTTCCAGTTGATCTGCGTGAACTCCGTGTGGGCGTGGTTCCATTTGTGGGTGTTGTACTGGAACCGGTTGTCGATGCACACCGTGATGCGGTGCGTCTTGCCCGGGGTGACGAAATCCGTCAGGTCGTGGTTGTGGGGGACGCTGATGTAGTCCAGTCGGCTCACCTCCTTGGTGTCGACCCATACCGAGCTGAGCCAGTGGGTGCGTTCGAAATAGAGGAAGATGCACTTGCCCTTCCAGTCGGCCGGGAACTCGATGTCGCGCTGATACCACGCCGGACCCATGTACTCGTAGACGCGCGTCAGGCGGTCGACATGGCGGTAGGGCGATTTGTAGCCGATTTTGTAGTCGTCGGTGATGCCGGGGAGCATGATGGTCTCCTGGAGTTGGTGGTTGTAGCGCGGCGAAAGCGATCCCCTGCGGAAATCCATCACGTCCGTCTGGAACCTCCACTCTCCCGAGAGGTCCATTTCGCGGGTCTGGGCGGCCGCCGGGGAGAGGGAGCCTAACAGCACGGCCGCGAGAAGCAGTTTTATAAACCGGTTTTTCATGTATGGTGTTGTTTTAGATTATCGTTTCAGGTGTTTGTCCGCGAATTTCACGAATTGCCGCCAGTCGTAGAGCGTGATGTCGTGGTCGCCCGAACGGACGTGGTGGCCGATGTGTCCCGACAGCACGGGCGCGTCGGTTTGGGGCAGTTCCGTTCCCGAAAGTCCCTCCAGGCCGAACAACTCGTAGACCGGCGTGGCGTGGACCCCCGCGAGGAACTCGCCTTTCGGATCGGCCCAACGGTCCTCGACGGCGCTGGCGATATACACCGGGCGCGGGGCTATCAGCGCAATCAGTTCGTGCTGGTCGACGGGCAAAGCCGCCTCGTTGCCCGAATACCGGTTGAAGTTCCCGCAAAACCAATGCGGGAAAAGGCTGTTGATCCTGGCTACGGTTTCGCCGTAACAACGCCGCGACAACGCCGCGCCGCCGCATCCCGAGTCGTTCGACACGGCCATGGCGAAGCGCGGATCGACGGCTGCGGCCCAAAGGGCCGTTTTGCCGTGCCGCGAATGCCCGATGACCGCCACGCGGGAGGCATCGACATCCTCGTCGGTTTCGAGGTAGTCCATCGCACGGCTCAAGCCCCAGGCCCAGGCTGCGATCGTGCCCCATTCATCGGGGGCCGGTTTGGTCTGCCCCTCGCGGTAAAAGAGCGGGTGAACGCCGTTTTGGAAGCCGTCGTCGTAGTCGGGGTCGATGTCGCCGCGGTAAATCGTGGCGAGGCCGTAGCCGTTGGCGATCAGCATTTCGACCGGCCACCGCGATGCCGCCGCGGCGCGCGGGAACCCTTTTGCGCGGACTTCGCTGCCGCCCTCTGCGCGCGGCTTCATGCGCGAAACGGACTCCGTAATCAACGGGTCGTCGCAGATCGTGTGGTTGCCCTTGAAATTCAGCCCCAGAAAGACCGGAACGGCGTCGGTGCGTTTGTTGGGGATGTAGAGCAGGATGGTCATGAAATGTGCGTCGTCCTCGGTGAAGTAGACGGCGATCTCCCGGCGGGTGGCCATGTTACCCAGCGTGTAGCGGTCTTCGGACAAGACCTCGAAATGCAGTCCCTCGGGGCGGTCGGGGGCTTTTCCGTAGACCTCGCTTTCGAACAGCGACAGCAGTTCGGGACGGCGTTCCGAAGTCCACGTTTCGGCGTCAGTCACCTTTTTGCCGGCGATGGTTGTCAGCGGGTCGGGCAGCGTGTAGGCCGGAACCTGCGATTCATCGTAGTTTGTCGCGGGCATCTGCGCCCGGGCGCAGAACAGGGTCAGGCCGCAGAGCGGCAGCAGCGCGTATTTTTTCACGGCGGTCATGGCTGCAATCGGCGTTTGATGCGCGTGAGCGCCTCCAGATAATAGTAGTCGGCGTAGGTGAGCGGCACGTCGACCTCCGAGGAGAAGGGATAGGCTCCCGTGCTGTGCCGGAGAATGAAGCCTCCGTTCTCACCCGCCGGAGCGGTGTATTCGGGCGAGGCCAGCGTGCGGATCTGCTTTTCGGCGAAAGCCATGTACCGCTCCCCTTCGGCTGCGGGCACGAAGCCGCTCAGCTCGACCAGCGCCGAGGCCATGATCGCGGCCGCCGATGCGTCGCGCGGCGTGGAGGCGAGGGCCGGCGCGTCGAAATCCCAGTAGGGAATCCCGTCGGCAGGCATGTTCCTGTGGTTGATGAGGAATCCGGCGATGCCGCGGGCCTGTTCGAGGTAGCGGGCGTCGCCCGTGAGGCGGTACATGCAGGTGTAGCCGTAGAGTCCCCATGCCTGTCCGCGGCTCCAGGCCGAGGAGTCGGAGAGGCCCTGATGGGTCTGCTTGAGATGGGGCTGTCCCGAGATCGTGTCGTAGGAGACCAGGTGGCAGGAGCTGAAGTCGGGGCGGAAATGGTGTTTCAGCGTCTTGTCAGCATGCGATACGGCCATGTCGCGCAGCGACTTGTCGCCCGAACGGTCGGCGGCCCACATCAGCAGTTCGAGGTTCATCATGTTGTCGATGATGACCGGATACTGCCATTTGTCGCGGTTGTGGTCCCACGAGCGGATCAGCCCTACTTCGGGTTTGAAGCGCGTCGCCAGCGAGCGCGCCCCGGTGAGCAGCACCTCCTCGTAGGACTTGTCTCCCGTGAGGCGCAGTCCGTTGCCGAAACTGCAATAGAGCATGAACCCCACGTCATGGTTGTCGGTGGTGTGTTTTTCCCGCTCGACGCGTGCGGTGAACATCCGGGCGTACTCCAGCACCCGGGGGTTGCGGCCGTTCTCGTAGACGTACCACAGCACGCCCGGGAAAAAGCCGCTGCACCACCAGCGCGAATCCGACGAGACGTCCTCGCCGTTCTCCCACGTGCGCGGCAGGCGGCCTTCGCGCGCACTGTACTTCTCGGCCATCAGCAGCGTCTGCCGCTCGGCGCCGGCCAGCGCCTTGTCCACGAAGGTCTCCAGCGGTTCCCGCCCGCCTCCGGCGCAACCTGCGAGCAGGACGCCGAGAAGCGTGTATGTCAAAAACTTCTTCATCTTCTTTTAATGTTTGTCGTAATAGGCTTTCATCAGATACCACGCTTTCTTGCGGTATCCCTGATCGGAAACCAGCCCCTTGCGGTTCCAGCCCTCCTGGTTGGCGGGGTGGAAGCGGAACGGCGAGCGGAAGTCGAACAGAATCCACGGCGACACGCCCCGCAGGTTGGGGATGTTCTCGAACATGCGCAGGTTGTCGCGGTAGAGGGCCTCCTGATACTCCTCGCTCCACGAACTGGCCACATCGGCCGGGCCGTGCTGGCCGTAGAGCGCCTCGCCGCCGAATTCGGAGATGATCAGCGGTTTGCCGCGCGCCACGTCCCACACCGCCTTGTCGGGCGTGAGGGGCCACGGGTGATACCAGCCCATGTATTTGTTGATGGCCACGACATCCAGTTCCCCGATGAACGGGTCGTCCATGACGAACAGCTGCCGCTGGCGGTCGAAACGCACCAGATCGAACGCCGCAACGATCAGGCGCGTGTCGTCGATCTCCCGGCAGCATGCGATCAGGTGGCGCAGGAAGGCGTTGCGCGGCCCGGAAGGCTGCGTCTCGTTGGCCACGCCCCAAAACGTCAGGGCGCAGCGGTTCTTGTCGCGCGTGACCATCTCGCGGATCATGCGGCCCGCCTTTTCGCGGGTTGGGTCGTTGGCGAAGTCGATGCCCTGCCAGATGGGAATCTCCTCCCAGAGCAGGAAGCCCATCTTTTCGGCCAGCCGGACGATATGTTCGTTCTGCGGGTAGTGCGCCAGACGGATCATGTTGCAGCCGAGTGCCTTGGCCTCGCTGAGCAGCATCACGGCGTCGGCCTCGGAGTGTGCCCGGCCCATGCGCTGGGGGATCTCTTCGTGGAACGAGATCGACTTGAGGAACACGGGCGAGCCGTTGAGGACGATCTCTTCGCCCTCGGTGCGGATATTGCGGAACCCGATCGACTCCTCCACCCGGTCGCGGTCCGTGGAGACGATCACCCGGTAAAGTTTCGGATCGGCGGGGGACCAGCGTTGCAGTCTCCTGACCCGGAACGACGCCGAGGCCGTACCGGTCGCTCCGGCAGTGACGGTCCGGTCTACGTTCAGTTCGGGAATCTCGATCCGTACGGCCGTTCCGGCAGCGGCGCCCGCCAGCTGCACATCGGCGTCGATCCGGTCGTCGGAATCCTTGCCGAGGCGGATGAAATAGTCCCGGATAAAGGCGTCGGGCACGCTGACGAGCATCACGTCGCGCGTGATGCCGCCGTAGTTCCACCAGTCGAAGGCCATCGCCGGGATGGCGTCCGTGGTGCGGGTGTTGTTGACCTCCACGGCCAGAAAGTTGCCTTCGGGCTTGAGGCGGCCCGTCACCTCGATCTCAAAGGGTGTGAATCCGCCTTCATGGGCGCCGATCTCCTCGCCGTTGAGGTAGACCCGGCAGCGGTAGCTGACGGCTCCGAAATAGAGGAACTGCCGCCGGCCGGTCTGCTCGGGGGCGTCGAACCGCCGGGCATACCACACCGTGCCTTCGTAGTATTTCAGCTCGGGCGTCTGGCAGTTCCAGTCCGAGGGAACGTCGAGCCGCAGGCCGTTGTCGAACGAATATTCGTAGAAATCGGTCTTTCCCTCCGGCTTGCGGTTGAGGTAGATCTTGTTTTTGCGGCCCTGATCGTAGAGATCGACGATGGCGTCCCACTTTCCGTTGAGCGACTGCACGTCGCGTCCGTAAACGTTGGTGATCAGCTCCTGGGCTGCGATGTCGGCCGCCGCGAGCAGCAGCAGAGCAAATGACAGGATGAATTTTATCGGTGTTTTCATTGTTATCAGGATTTGTGGTTCGTCAGCGGATCAGTTCGTAGCGGTACATCGCGTAGTCGTTGGGCGCGGGAAGTTCCACCTCCAGCGTTCCGCGGCGTCCGGTCTTCTGCACGGCGGCCTTCCCGCTCCCCAGCACCGGCGTGAGGCGCACTTTCGAGTTCTCGGGGAGCCACGTTTCGATCCGGGCCTTCCGGTCGGGGTTCTGCTCGCGGAAGAAGATCAGGTAGCCCCGCTCGCCGTCGACCGACTGGAATCCGGTCCACGAGCGGCCCGACGGTTCGTCGCCCACGGGGAGGATCACTCCGCGGTGGAAATCGTGCTGCACCTCTTTGTAGCGTTCGATCAGCGCGCCGATGCCCAGCGCCTCTTCGGGCAGTCCGCTCGCCTCCATCCAGGCCAGCGGTTGTCCGGCCATGGTCGTTGCGAAGAGGTATTCGAAACTGTAATTGGCCGGGGCGAACGGGTCGCCGGCATATTTTTCCGTGTTGCGCCATTTGTTGAGGAACTCGATCTGGAGCTTCTCCGCGGGGACGTATTTGGAGAGCATCCACAGGTTGCGCAGCGTCCAGTAGGGGTAGTAGTTCTGCCAGTCGGTGTAACGGTTTTCGAGGAAGATGTTGCCGTACTCGTTGAACATGTGGTAGCCTCCGCGGCGTCCGGCCGTGGCGTCGAGGTTGAAGACCACTCGGCCGCCCGTCCGCTCCAGCACGCGGTCGAACAGCCGCCGCAGGTTGCTTTCGGAGCGTTTGTCGGGGATTGCCAGTCCGTCGATCTTGAACGTGCGGATGCCGTACTCGTCGTAGAGACCGACGAGGGCCTGCGCGTCCTTCTCCCAGTCGGCATAGCCGTCTTGTACGCTCGGGTTGAACCAGAGGCAGATCTCCACGCCCAGTTCCCGGCCCAGCTCCACGACAGGGTGCAATCCCCGGGGGTATTTCTCCGGGTCGGGCTTCCAGTAGTCGGGATTGTCCCAGATGTTTTTGAACGACCCCTTCGCCACGGCGGAGTTGGGGCTTTTGCCCACCTGCCAGCCGTCGTCGATCTGGAAATGCGTGATGCCCAGATGCGCGGCCTTGCGGACCTCGGCCAGGCAGAACCGTTCGTTCACCTTCGTGTCCTGGCTGCGGTCGCCCCATGTGTTCATCATCACCATCTCGTCGCGTCCGGGAAGCAGCTTCCGTAAATTTTTCTGGTAGCTACGCAGGGCCGTCAACTGTTCGAGTTCTCCGCCCGACCAGACTCCGAGGACGCATCCGTAGGCTTTCACCCACTCCCCTTCGCGGAGGTCCTTCTCCGTCACGCCCAGTCCCGTCACCGTGAAATCGCCGAACTCCGCCGTGAAGTCCCCGCCGCCATAGGCCAGTTGCACGCCCGAACCGGGGGCTTCCTTCAGGAAGAAGAATCCGCGGCCGTTCTCGGCGTTGCGGGCGAAGAGCAGGTTGCCTCGGTAGCTGTTTTTCCGGTAGGGAATGACGTCGGTTTCGAAGACCAGGTTGTTGTTCCAGTCCGTGACGTCCTGGAACTCCACGATCCGCGTATGCCAGTGGAACCCGCCGGGGTTGAACCGGTCGAGGGTCGCGGCGACCGGCTGCGACTGCATGTCGGCGGTCGATTCGATGTTCTTGCGGTCGGCGGCGTTGACCGCCCGGCTCTCGGGAAGCTGTGCGGCGCTGCCTTTGAGGTAGGTGTCGCAGGCGATCGCCGGAGTGTCGGCGCAGATGCGGTAAATCCGCCGTACGTCGAGCGTTCCCAGCGAAAATTCCACGGTGACTTCCAGCCGCGCCGGATGGATGTCGGTTTCGGCGATCCGTTTCGTCGAGCAGCGTCCGCCGGTGCTTCGGGTATCGCCCGCGACCTTGAAGTCGGGCGTCAGGGAACGGGAAGTCCACACCTGTCCTGACGAAAAGTCGGTCAGGCTCTGCGTCATCAGGTTGCCGCCGTTCCAGACGAACCGGCGTTCGATCCGGGAGTTGCCGATCGTCAGGGTGTCGTTCTGCAAACGGCTGTAACAGCCCTCCTGCGGGAAGGCGGACGTGCCGCAGAGCAGCATCGTGAACAGTATCGGGAGTGTGTGTTTCATGGTCGGGATTCTATTTTGCCGGCAGGATTCTGCGCATCGTGTCGGTAAAGATCGCAGCCATCCGCTGCTGGATGTATTTGTCTTGGCCCCGCTGGGGATGCCACCCGTAGGCGACGCCTTCGATGGTTTGCGTGTCCTGGGCGTGGAGCAGGCTCTGCTGGGTCCCGGTGGCCGGGTTCGGAGTGTCTTTCGAGAAGCCGATGTTCCTGTCGAACTCCACGAGCGGCAGGCCCCACCGTGCGGCGAGGCGCCGTATGGCGGCGTTGTAGGTCGTCCGCGCGTCGTGCCAGTCGGTGCAGAGGACGATGACGGCGGGTTTACCCGATTTCGTGCCGTAGTACTTCGATTTCGGGTCGTCCTTCAGGGCGTAACACTCGCTTTGGTAGCGTTTGATGACGTAATCGAACGCTGCGGCGTAGTTGCTTCGGTCGAACGGCGTCGTGTAATCGGTGTACTTCTCTTTCAGGCCGCCCGTGGCCGAGACGTCGCGGTTGTGGACCTGCATGATGACCAGCGCATCCATCTCGTCCAGCTCCCCGGCGTTCCAGAGCGTGCCCTCGGCCATCCGGTTGGCCGTGTCGGCGATCGACTCGCCGCCGATGGCCCGGTTGAGCGCCCGGGCGTCCAGTTGCCGGCAGCCGATTTCGAACCAGCCGTTCTGCGGCGAGGCGAACGAGGCCCCGGTGAGGAGGATCGTATATTTCGCGTTCTCCTGCGCTGCGGCGTGTCCCCATGCGAGGGGCAGCGCAAGCAGCAGTGTCAGTAGTTTTTTCATTGTCGTTTTCAGTCGTTGCGCAGTGCGCGGGGCGCTTTCAGAGAACCGCCCGTGTTGAATTTCTGGTTATCGGGAATCCCCTCTTTTCTGCCGACGCCTTCGCGCATCAGCCTGCGGAGTTCTCCGAGGTGTTTCTGGTAGATCAGGCGGGGCGAAGCGTCGTATTTGCGGCACAGCGAGGCTGCCATGCCGACCACCTCGCCCATCATGCCCGTCGTGCGCATCACCCGCACCGTTCCGAGGGCCACGTGCGTCACGCTGATGTTCCGCCCGGCCATGAACAGGTTGTCCACGTTGCGGGAGTAGAGACACCGGTAAGGCACGGCATGGGGATAGATGTGGATGTGTTTGGTCGCGGCCTTGAACTCCCGGCCCGGGAAGCGCACGGAGTTGAGCGAATCGGGAAAATGCAGGTCGATGTCCCACGTCGCGGTGAACGAGGCGTCTTCGTGGAAGACGTTCTTGTCGATATCGTCCTGTTTGAGGACGTAGTCGCCCAGAAGCCGCCGCGATTCGCGTTTGCCGGCCACATAGGCCACCCAGCCCAGCTCGCGGTTGCGGTACTTGGCATTGTCTTTCAGGCCGTTCTTGAGAAAGCTCCAGTTCGAATAGATCACCAGCAGGCCGTAGTCGCGGATGCGTTCGAAATCGCGGATCTGGTCGAGGTTCATGCCCGTCTCCCATTTCCATTCGCCCATCGTCACCCGCTCGCAGTTTTCGGCGTTGAACTCCACGCCGTAGCTGAACGTCGGGAACGAGGTTTTGCGGCCCGTGTCGACCGAATACCATTGGACGGACGAACCCATCGTCATCCGGTCGGCGGTTTCGGGCGCCAGCGTTTCGCCGAATTCGTCGCGGCTCTCGCGGCCCATGCGGTAGTCGGCTCCGGCCAGGAATCCGACGGTTCCGTCGCCCGTGCAGTCGGCGAAAAGCGGCGCTTCGAGCGTCGTCTCCTCCCCGGTTTCGATGTGGCGGACGATTACGGATTTTATCCGGCCGCCCTCTTTGTTCACCGCTACGGCGCGGCAGCTGGAGAACAGCTTCACGTTCTGCTCCCCGGCGATGAACGCACTTTTCTTCGCGTCCTCGTAGTTTTCGGCCGGCCGGGCGTTGCCTTCGCGCGAGTGGCCGAATTCGCGGATCATGCGGCCCAGTCCCTCGTTGGGGCCAAGCTCGATGACGCCGCCCAGATGCACGCGGATTTCGGAGCTGTTGTTGCCGCCCAGCACCGGGCGGTCGTTGACCAAAGCGACGCTGCACCCCAGCCGGGACGCCGCGGCCGCGGCGCACATGCCTGCGATGCCGCCGCCCACGACGACGAAATCGAACGATTCGGCGGTTTGCGGCGTTGCGGGGATGCCGAGCATCCGTTTGCGGAATGCAGCGAGTTCCGCGCTTCCGGACGGAGGGACGTCGCCCTCTTCGGTGGTGAAATAGACGGCGTCGCAGCGGCCGTCGAATCCGGAAAGGTCGGTCAGCGAAACGCTGACCGGACCTTTCCGGACGGAGACCTTTCCGGCGCACTGCCACATCCACTCGCTGCCCGTGCAGCCGAGCGTCGCGGACAGTTTCCGGCTGCCGACCCGGAGGGCGAACTTTCCGGGACCTTCCCCGTCGTACCAGGGGGCGACCCAGTTGAACGTCCGGACGTAGACCCGGTAGGTTCCCGTTTCCGGGAATTCGACCGTCGTCACGGCGTCCGCCACGGGTTTGCCCATGCCGTGCGCGATGAGGTAGGGCGAACCCATCTGGTCCATGAACTGCTGGTCCACGGCCCACCCGCCCTTGTCGCGGAAACTCTCGGCCTCGACCAGGACGCCGCTCCCGAAGGAGGCGGTGACGGACAGCAGCAGCGCTGCGGAAAGCAATGCAACCCTCTTCATGGTTTTTCAGGCGTTAGTTGATCTGTACTTCGTGCAGTTTCACCCAGCCTTCGGCCGTCTTTTCGTTGTTTACGGCGAGCTGGATGGCAGGCCGGTTCTCCTTCGTCGTGTCAACGATGGCGATGCCCCACGTGTATTTCCCCGCGGGAAGATCGACGGCCGGCGTTTCGAAGGTGTAGGAGAAGGGCTTGCTCTCGACCCAGGTCGAAGGCTCGCAGTCCTTGTCGACGAAGACCTTCTGCGCCTTGTCCGAAGCGTCGATCAAAGCGAAGGCCACCTTGTATTTGTAGTTCCACTGCGGCAGGTTGTTCGGGAAATAGCCCCAGCCCATGTTGCGCCAGCGCGAAGCGACCTTGACACGGCTGCCTGCGCTCACCTGGTCGGGAACGATCACCTGGTCGGGATAGAGACGGTAGCCGCCTTCGGAGACGAAGCGCTGCACGAGGCTGAAGGCATCGTTGAACCACGACTCGGTCTCCTGGCCGACACGGAAGTCCATCATGTTGACGCGGGCTTCGGCCGAGGAGTCGAATTCGCCCTGGCGGACATCTTCGGGGTGTCCCTGGCGGTAGCCGGCCGGGTCGTTCCAGTAGCTGTGGCTGCTGACGATATATCCGCCCTCCATGATGATGGGGACCTTGTAACGCCATTGTGCGGCGATTGCCTTCTCCCAGGTGCTGTAACCCCAGCTGGAGTTGTTCATGCCGAAGGCGTCGGAGCGGATGCAGTAGCCGTTGCTGATGGCCAGGGCCACGAGGCTTTCGCTGTTCGGGTTTGCCGTGCCCTGGCTCGTGGGATGGCCCAGTACGCGGTGGTAGTTGATCACCAGGGGAACCTTCGTGAAGTGTTTGGCGTAGAGCTTGGTGATCCAGTCGAGGACTTCGCGCTTCACCGTTTCCGTATTCTCATCGACAGCCGATACGTCGTCCTTGTTGTAAGCCACGCTGTGGCCCTCGCCCCACTTGCCGAGGCCGTAGCCGTCGATGAACGAGGTGTATTCCGGATCGTTGAACTCCTCGGCGAGGGCTGCGACGAACTTCTCGTAGTAGCGCTGGAAGATCGGGTCCTGCGGCATCGGGGTCTTGCGGTCGGGGTATTTCGGCTCCGACATCGCGTATTCGGCTCCGGCATCGTAGACGAACTGGGGCGTATTGGCGCCCTGGTCACGTCCGTCCACCACGACGCGGAAAGCGATGGGGAGTTTCAGCTCCCGGGCTTTCTGAACCAGTTTGTAAACCTTCGAATCGGGGTCTTTCCAAGCGTACTGCCCGTCTGCGGGATTCAGCACGGACCATTTCGTGCGGATATAGCAGGCCGAAGCGTAGTCCGCCACCCTTACGTTCTTTCCGAGCAGCGGTACGTAGATCTCCTTGTCGAAATAGGAGGGATCGTAGTCCGCGCTGACATACATCACCCAGCCGTTGAGCGGGTTGTGCAGCACTTCCGACTTGTTGTAGGCGGGCTTTACGGTCACACCGGCAACTTGGCCGCCTTCTTCGCCGCCGCCGTTGTCCTTCGAGCAACCGCAGGAAGCGGCGCAAAGAAATGCTGCCAGAAGACAGCCGGTCATCAGATTTCTCATGTGTATCATGTTGCTGTTTTTACGATTGATTGTCGTTGTAATGGAATATTGCCGTATCTTCCTGTCGGCCGGAACCCAGTCTCCATTCCGATACGGCAATATTTTTCAGTCGTGCGGTCCGGCGTTATTTGTTCCGGGCCAGGATCGTTCCGTGACGCAGATCGAAGATCAGCAGGTCGGAAGCGGGGATCGTGTAATACGAGTTGCGCGTCTCTCCGTCGGCGCCTCCGTGCAGTTCGCCCACCTTGCCGAGAGTCAGCGTGAGGTTCTGCTTCTTGCCTTCTGCCGTCAGCGGACAGGTGAAGCAATAGGCATTGTTCTGGTTGTAATCCGCATCGCCGACCGAGAAATTCTGGGCTACGCAGAACTTCATGCCGCTGGAAAGTTTCGTGCCGTTGTGTTCTTCGGCGTCATAGATCAGGATCTGCGGGTCGGCGAAGCTCTGCTTCAGGTTGAGTTTGCGCACGCCCCAGCCCGTACCTGCTCCGTAGGCGTAGAGATCGAGCACTTCGATCGTTGCCTCGGGATTGGCTTCCGCTCCGCTCGGGTGGAATGTGACGGACAGCGGCTTCAGGTCGGTCGCCGACGAGTAGATGCGCACCTGCTTGTTCTCCATGTCGATCAGCAGGCGGTAGTTGCCAGCGTTCGGGATATTCCACGAAACGGGGGTTTCCGTCATCTTCACGTCGACAAGCTCCCCGTCGCGGAGCGCGCCGTTGCCGTCGCTCGGAACGATGTAGTAGGTCTGACCCTCCAGCTCGACGGGAATCTGCAACTCGCCGATGCTCAATTCGCCGTACCAGGCATAGAGGTTCGCATTCTCGACCGTCTTTTCGATCTCCGTCACGCTGCTGATGGCCGTGCCGGAAAGCGACACCTTGTCGGCATCGAAGACATCGACCTTGATCGGGGTTACGGTCACCTCCACGGTGCGCACTTCGGGCATTTCGTATGTGGGGCCGCCCGCATACTCCGCGATGACGCGGAACGCCAGTGTGAAGGTCTTGTTTACGGGCACCTTCCAGCGCTCGTTAGCCCAGTTGTTGATTTGCTCGGAGGTGTAGCTCCGGCTGAAGATGCCGTCGTCTTCGCTCGTCACGATGGCAGTGGACGAACCGAAGTTGTTGTTCAGCAGGTCCAGTTTGGTCGTGTAGGACACCAGATACTCGTCGGGCATCGGACGCGCGGGCGTCCAGTCGAAGGTCAGTACCGTAGCCGAAAGGTCGTTTTCGTCCAAAGCGATCTGGGAGGCGGAGGCGGTCAGCTCCAGAGTTTCCCGGACCGGGTCGCTGTCGTGTTCGTACGGGTCCCATTCACAGGCCCACTGGCCGAGTGCGAAAAGGGTCAGCAGCGACAGGTTGCATGCAAATTTTATCTTTTTCATAACTGTTTTTTTCGTGGTTGCTGATACGGTCCGGAATCTGCCGGACACATTCTTGTCTGATCCGCCCGGAGGCGGGGACGAAGGTTTTTAGCCTTCGTAACCTTCATATCCGGGATTCTGCGGGAAATTGCCGACATTCGCGTCGCGGATAGCCTGCGGAATGGGCCACAGCACGTGGAAATCCTGGATGAGGTCGCGCGCCTCGGGGTTGTACTTTCTCACGCGTTCGAGCAGTTTGCCCGTGCGTATCAGCGTGAAGCGGCGGCTCTCTTCGCCGTAGAGTTCGCGGATGCGCTCGTCGAGCAGGAAATCCATCGTCATCTCCTCGTCGGAAACGTCGGACACTTTGGCGCGGCGGCGCACTTCGTTCACGGCATCGGCGGCCTTATCGGGCATGTCCTGACGCAGGTAGGCTTCGGCCAGCAGCAGGTAGGTCTCGGCCAGGCGGAATTTCATGCGGTCTTTGTATGCGCCAGTAAGCTGGAGGTTTTCCTCCTTACCGAAGAAAAATTTCTTCAGCGCCGGGAAGAGCTGGGCCTGCGACCACGATTTGTCGTCGATGGGGCATTTTTGTCCCAGCTTGTTGGGCGTCAGCGGGTTGTTGTAGTACCAGTTGCGCTTGATGTTGTACTCCGAGTTGCGGATGTCGCCGTCTTCGAAGATGCCTTTTTCCTGAATATCGGGGAAACCCTCCTTTTCTCCGGCCGTCGTGGCGTTGGTTCCCTTGACGCCGATCCACCACTTCAGCGGATAGATCTGCGCCAGGCCGCGGCCGCCGAGCGAGTCGGCCAGTGCGAATCCGTCGATGGCGTGGTACTGGGGATTCCAGGCGCGGCGGGTCCAGTCGTCGGAATTCGTGCCGCCGCCGACCGTGTTGTACTGGAACTGCATGACCCAGATACCCTCGGTGTTGCCGGCTGAACGGTTCTGATTGTTTTCGACGAACATGTCGCTGAAATAGTCGCCGGGATCGTTCTTGGCGTTGCCGAAGCGGCTTTTCATCAGACTGTAATACGGGCAGTCGATCACGTCCTGGGCATTCTCCTCGGCCAGCTTATAGTCGCCTTCGGCGCCGCGCAGCAGGTACATTTCGCTCAGCAGGTGGCGTGCGGCCCACGTCGTAAGCTTGCCCTCCTTCACGTTGTCGGGATTGTCGGGAAGGTACGTCTTGGCAAATTCCAGGTCTTTGATGATGTTGCCCAGCACCTCGATCTTGGGATCGCGCGAGAACGAGAGCAGGAAGGGCTTCTGGATGGTTTCGACCCAGGGCACGTCGCCGTAGAGGTAGACCAGCGTGCGGTAGGCGTAAGCCCGGAAGAAACGGGCTTCGGCCTGGTAAAGCTGTTTGTCGGTGGGATAGTCCCAGTTGTTGTTCTTTTCGGAATAGATCAGCAGTTCGTTGGCCGAAGCGATCAGGTTGTAGGCCCAGTTCCAGTACGAACCGACGAAAAGCGTCGACGGGTTGAGCGTCATTTCGGCGAACGGAACCAGCGAACCGTCGCGGACGGTTCCCATGCGGCAGAGGTCGGTCGAAATCTGGAGCACCTCGTAGGCGCAGGCGCCGTTGTGCATGAAAGCGCCGTTTTCACCCCAGGTGTTGTATTCCGAGCGGGCGATGGCGTAGAGCCCCGTGGCTCCCACCTCGAAGCCCAGTGAACTGGTGTAAGTGTTGTCGGGGGCCAGCGAACTTTTCAGATCCTCTTCCAGGAAGGAGGTGCAGCCCGCAGCTATTGAGAGGATCGAACTCGCGATGCCGATCTTGATATAATTCATCGTTTTCATAGTCAGGTCTTGATTAGAAGGTTAAGGTTAATCCCAGTACGTAGGAACGGGCGGTCGGGAACGATGCGAACCAGGTGTTGTCGTAGTTCAGCATCTGGCGCATGTTGGAGAAGGCGCAGACGTTGTTCACGCTGAAATTCACGTCGATGGCGCTCAAGCCGATCCGGCGGACGAATTTCTGATTGACACGGTAGCCCAGCGTGATGTTGCGCAGCTGCACGTAGTTGAGCTTCTTGTAGTAGCCGTGGCTGAAGGAGGCCTGGTAACCCGGCGAAACGACCTCTGCGTCGGGGGTCTCCGGCGTCCAGTATTTCACGCCGTGGATGTAGTTGCCCGAACCGAACGTATACGAGGAGATGTTGGCCACGTTGTCCGTCATCCACTTGCCGAAGACGCCGTTGAACAGGAACGAGAAATAGAAGTCCTTGTAGGAGAAACGGTTGCCCATCGACATCGTGAAGCTCGGCTGTTTGCTGCCGATCACCTTGCGGTCTTTGGAGTCGATGACGCCGTTGCCGTCGACATCCTCCAGTTTGGCGGCTCCGGGCGTGGCTCCAGTCTGGTGGGCCACCTCCTTGCCGTCCTTGTCGATGAACGTGAACTCGTCGCCTTCCTGCCAGATGCTGATCATGTTCCAGTCGTAGTAGACCGACAGCGGCTGGCCGATGAACCACTTGTTGTTGATGTCGTCTCTGCCGTCGCCGCGCAGCGCGACGATCTTGTCGCGGTTGAGCGAGAAGGTGAAGTCGGTCTCCCACCTGAAATCCTTCTTGCGGATATTCTGCGAATGGAGCGTCAGTTCGATACCCTTGTTGCGGGTCTGGCCGACGTTGTAGAGAATCTTGCTGTAACCGTTCATAATGGGAACGGTACGCGACATCAGCAGGTCGTGCGTGTTGGAGAGGTACATGTCGATCGTACCGCCCAGACGGCCGTTGAAGAACTGGAAGTCGATACCGAGGTTGGCCGTATAGGTGGTCTCCCAACGCAGGTCGGGATTGCCGATACCGTCGCTCGGCAGGTAGGCCGAGTTGGCGGCGTCGCTGTTGTCGCCCCAAATATATTTGACACCATTGGTCGAGTAGAGACGGTCGAGCGACTGATAACGTGAAATGGCGTTGTTTCCGTTGGCGCCGTATGAGAGGCGGATCTTCAGCATGTCGATCCAAGAGGCGTTGTCCTTGATGAAGCTCTCCTCGCCGAGATGCCAGGCAACGGCAGCCGAGGGGAAGAAAGCCCATTTGTGGTTTTCAGCGAAGGCCGAGAACGAGTCGGCGCGTCCGGTGAGTGTCAGAAGGTATTTGCTGTTGAAGCCGTAATTCACACGGAACATGCCCGAAACGAAGTTCTCTTTCCAGAAAGACGAACTGATGGCGATCTTGTTCTCGGCGCCGTCCATCCGGTAGAAGCTCGAGTCGTCGTTTACGAAGCCTTCGCCGCTTTGCGAAGCGGCTGTATACTGGGCCTCCTGCATGGAGAAGAGACCTGTGAAGTCGATGTGATGTTTGCCGAAATTCCGGTCGAATTTAAGCACGTTCTCCCACGTCCAGTCCGTCGTGTGGTTGTTGGCCAGCTCGGCGCGGCCGTCGACTTTCTTACCCGTTACGGTGTTGCGGCCGTAGTAGGTTCCGTTCATCTGGCTGCGGTAGTTGTAGCCGAACTGCGACCGGAAAGAGAGCCCTTTGACCGGAAGTTTGAGATCGAGGAACCCGTTGGCCATGAAGTTGCGGCCCGTGCGTTTCTGGTCGGCGTTGACGTCCTTCATCGGGTTGGGCAGGTTCGAGTAGTCCATCGGCTCCTCGTAGTAGGCGCCGGTCTCGTCCTTGTAGATGCCGTAGGGGCTTTGCTTGATGGCATGTTCGAGGTTCGGCGTCGCACCGCCGGTCTCACGGTTCACGAACTGCGTGGTGAGACCTACGGACAGCCAGTCGTTCATTTTCTGGTTGATGCTGGCATAGACGTTCGTGCGCTGGTAATTCGAATTGTAAACCACGCCGGGGTTGTCCAGGTAGGAAACCGAGGCCATATAGGTGGTCTTCTCGTTGCCGCCCTGGAAGCTCAGCTGGTGGTCCATCGTGAAGACCGTGCGGAAGACATAGTCCTGCCAGTCGTTGGTGATGCCCTTGGCGTAGTTTACCTTCTCGCTGGCGCTGATAATCGAACCTACCAGCGGATCGAGCTGCTCGCCGCTGTAATTGTTCTTGAGCCGGCCCATGTCCTGCTTGAGGCGGATGAACTCGTTGGGACCCATGGTTTCGATGCGCTGCATCGGCTCGGCGATGGCGAGCTTCGTTTTGTAGGTGACATGGAATTCACCCTGCGAACCCCGCTTGGTCTGGATCAGGATGACGCCGTTCGAGCCGCGCGAACCGTAGATGGCCACGGCCGACGCGTCTTTCAGCACCGACATGTTCTCGATGATGTTCGGGTCGAGGTCGGCCAGTCCGCCCGAGTAGGGAATGCCGTCGAGAATGATCAGCGGGTCGTTGCTGGCCGTCAGTGAGTTCTGGCCGCGGATCAGCAGGGTCTGGTTGCTGCCCGGCGCTTCGTTGCCGGTCGTGATGTTCAGACCGGCGACCTGGCCGACCAGACGGTCCATCAGGTTGTTGGTCGAGACCATTTCCAGCGTCTGTTTGCTGACGACGGCGAGACCTCCCGTGAGGTCTTTCTTTTTCTGCGTACCGTAACCCACGACGACCACTTCGTCGAGGGACTGGGCGTCTTCGGTCATCGTCACGTTTACGACATTCGATGCGCCGAGTTTCACTTCCTGGTCGGTATAGCCCAGACAGGTGAAAAGAAGCGTCGAGGATGCGGGAACTTTGATTTCATAAACACCTTGCGTATTGGATACGGCTCCGTTGTTGCTTTTGCCGTCCTTTACCACGACAACGACTCCCGCCAGCGGGGCGCCGCTTCCGTCGGTGATTTTACCGGTTACTTTGACGTCGTTCTGCTGGGCGAACGACGGTGTTGCAGACAGCAGGAATAAGAGGGAAATCGTCAGGCTGCCTATAAGCTTTTTGTACATGCTCATTATCATAAAAGGTTTCTTTTTGGTTAGTGCTTGTATCTCCGTTATAAAGGGATTGTCTGGAGGGGCGGGAGACACTTCGTCGCCTGGTGTGGTTTTCCGATCATCTTTTCATAGGTTTCAGGTTTTAATTTTTTAAATTTTTTATGTATTTCAAAGGAAAAGCGGACGCCGGGGACTTCGGACCCCGTATTGCAAAGGTCAATAAAACGGGGCGACCGGATGGGCGTCGTTTATTCGGAAATGGTTCCATTTCGTACGGAGGGGTAAAAAAAAGGAGCATATCCGGGCGCTGCGCAGACCTGCGAAGAGTCCCGTCCGGACAAAATGAAACCTCCCTGCCGGTCGCGCGGGGCGACGGCGGGAAGGTTTCTGCGGGCAGATGCGGACGCTGCTCCGGCGGATACGAAAGCACGAGATATTCATAGCCGGTTCGGTCGGCTCCTTTCGTGCGGTTTGCGTCAGGATTTCTTCTTAAATTCGGATGGGGTCAGTTCGAAATGCCGTTTGAAACAGATGCTGAAATATTTGGGATTGGCGAATCCCGTCAGGACCGAGATCTCGGAGATGGTCAGGTCCGACTCCCGGAGCAGCTGGGCCGACCGTTTCAGTCGGACGTCCATGATGAACTCCTTGATCGACATGCCCGTGATGTCGTTGATCTTCTGGTAGAGGAGCGTGCGTCCGATCGACATGTCCGACACGAACGAATCCACATTGTAGTCGCTGTTGTCCATGTTCCGTTCGATATAGTTCATCGCCTTTTTCAGCAGTTCCTCGTCCATCGACGAAATGGTGATCTTCGACGGTTCGGCGATGTACTTCTTGCTGTAACGCTCCTTGAGTTCCTGCTGGCTGCGGATGAGGTTGGCAACCTGTTTGAGCAGGAAATCCATATCGAAGGGCTTGTCGATGAACACGTTGGCTCCGCATTCCAGTGCCTTGATCTTGTTTTCGGTGTTTTTGCCCAGAGCCGAAAGCATGATCACCGGGATATGGCTGGTCTTGATGTTCGAACGCAGCGAGCGGCATACCTCGAAGCCGTCGGCTTCGGGCATCATCAGGTCGGTGATGACGATCTGGGGGCAGATTCTCTCCGCTTTGGCGATGCCTTCGCTGCCGTTTGCCGCGGTGTATACGTTGTAGTGTTTCGACAGCCGTTGTTCGAGGTAGCTCCGCAGGTTGGGGTCGTCCTCGATGACCACGATGTTGCACGCCTTGCGGTCGTGCCGGTCGTTGGGAGCCATGACGTCGGATTCGGTCAGCAGGTTGTCGATTTCGGAGACCGTGTATTCGTACGATTCGGCGGCGCTGTCGGTCTTTTCGGCGTTGAGCGTGAAGGGCAGGACCACCGTGAACGCGACTTTCGAGTTGCCCGAACGGAGGGTGATGGTTCCGTTGAGGTTGCCGACCAGCTCCTTGACGATGGCCAGTCCCAGGCCGCTGCTGCTCTCGAATTGGGGACGGCGGTCGGAGAGGTGGTTGAACGATTCGAAGATGGCCTCCTTCTTGTCGTCGGGGATTTCCGCCCCGGTGTTGGTGACCGTGAAGGCGATGTATTCGGTGCCGGCGGCCGGCGGAGCGGACTCCGGGCGCTGGTCCTGCCGCGCCGGGTAGATTCTCACGCCGACATAGCCGTTTTCCGAGGCGTACTTGATCGCGTTGGAGAAGAGGTTCGTGAAGATTTTTTCGATCACGTCGTGGTCGAACTTGGTGTAGAAACTTTCATACTGGGAGTTGAAGCCGGTTTCGATCCCCTTCTTGTTGGCGTAGAACTCGAACAGCGAGAAGATGCTGTCGATGAAGCGGATCAGATCGCCCGGCTGGCGGTTCAGGGTGATCTTCTGGCTCTCGATTTCGCGGAACTGAAGCAGTTGGCTGATCATGCGCTGGATGCGCCCCACGTTCTTCTCGATCAGGTGCACGTAGGCATTGCCAGGCGCATTGGCGGGCAGGTGTTCCTTGAGCTGTTTCAGCGGGTCGACGACCAGCGTGAGCGGAGTTTTGAGGTCGTGGGAGATGTTCGTGAAGAAGTTGATCCGGGCCTGGGTCAGCTGCTTCATGTTCTGTTCCTTGATCCGCTCCAGTTCGAGCCGCTGTTCGAAAATCTTCTTGTTGGTGAAATACCGCCAGATGAAGTAGGCCACCGCCGAGAGCAGCGCCGCATAAACGAGGTAGGCCCAGCGGGAGAGGAAGGGCGAGGGGTGCACCCTGAAGCCGAGCGCCGAAACCTCGTCGCCCCACAGGCCGTCGTTGTTGGCCGCCTTGACCTCGAAGACATAGTTTCCGGCGGGCAGGTTGAAGAACTGCACCGCCTTCTGTCCCTGCGGCAGCAGGGACCATCTTTCGGAGTGTCCCAGCAGGCGGTAGGCATACTGGTTCTTCTCGGCGTTCAGGTAGCTGTTCGCCGAGAAGCGGATTTCGAAATTCGACTGCCGGTGCGACAGTTCGATCACGTCGCCCTCGCCTCCGCGGTAGGAGAGCGTGGAAATGGCTTTCTCCAGAGGCGAGTTCTTGGCGCCGGGCACGGCCGGCCGGCTGTTGATAAGCAGGTCCGTAAAATAGACTTTCGGCTTCTGGTCGTTGTATTTGATCTTTCCCGGGGTGAAGAGGATGAAGCCGTCCGTCCCTCCGAACAGCATTTCGCCTTTCGAGGTCTTGTAGCAAGCCCGCACGTAGTAGGCCCCGCAGCGGTTCGGGATGTCGATCTGCGATTTGCGGATCACTCCGTCGGTATGGTCGTAATAGTAAAGCCCGTCGTTGGTGCTGAACCAGACATCTTTCGAGGGGGTGTCTTCGAGGATGCCGAAGACTGTTTTGCCCTCCAGCCCTTCGCCGTTCCGGTCCCTGAAATTGACGTAACTGCCGTTGCGGCGCAGCAGGTTGACCCCGCCGCCACGGGTTCCGAACCAGATGTCGGAGTCGGAGGTGACGCAGTAGGAGCAGAGGTTGTTGACCGAATAGGGGGCCTCTGCGATGTAATGGCGCTTCAGAATCCGCCGTGTGGCGGGATCGACGACGTATGCGCCGTCGTGCCCGACGAGCCACAGGTCGCCCCGCTCGTCGTGGAACAGCGTTTCGATATGGATGCGGACGGCGTTTCCCTGTGCGTCTGTCAGCCGGACCGTCTCCACGCGTCCCGTACTCGCATCCTTGTACATCAGCTCGGCGTCCGGGTCGGTCAGCCAGATGCCCCGGTCGCCCTCCTTGGCGAAGTCATAGACGCTCAAAGGCTGTCCCGAGGCCGGATGGTTCATGTACAGGTCGGAGAAACGTCCCTGCCGTTCGTCGAAGACCCGCATTCCGCCGTTGAACGCCGAGACCAGCAGCCTGTCGTTTCCGTCGTGCCACAGCTTTTTGATCATGTTCGACGTCAGGCCGCAGCGGCTCTCCTGCGTGTAATAGACGAACCGGCCGTCGCGGCGGTCCCAGCGGTTAATTCCCCCCCCCTCCGTTCCGATCCAGAGATTGCCCTCCGAATCCTCTTCGAAACAGCTGACGATGGGATGGTTCAGCCCGCCCGGCGTGGCTTTGAAATAGTCCACGCCGTTGTCCGCGAAGGTCATGTAGGCCAGTTTGCCGCCGTATGTGCCGACCCATATCCCGCCGTCGGGATCGGGGAAGATCGACCATACCGAATTGTTGGGCAGGGAGTAGGGATAGTGGAGGTCGGAACGCAGCAGCTGCGTGCTGGCGGTAAGCGGCTCCAGCAGCAGCAGTCCCGATTGCGTCGCTACCCAGATGATGCCCTGCGAATCGAGGTGAAGCTCCTTGGCGCCGGCGGATTTCTCGTATTCGAGCGGCAGTCGGAAATACCGTCCGATCCTGCCGTTGCCGTCGCATTCGTAGAGCCCGTCCATGAGCGTGAGGACATATACCGACCCGTTGCACTCCACCACGTCGCGGATCACGCAGCTGCCGCCGCCGACGGATGCGAAGAGGACGTATTGCCCGGTCTCCCGGTTCAGGCGGTAGAGATCGCCGCCCGACGCGGCGTAAACGTACTCCTTCGTGCACACCAGCGTCAGCGTCCGCCCGGGTGCGGACATCTCCGGAGGCATCGGATAGCGGGTCACGGCGGGCAGCCGTTCGGGGCTGAACGATTCGATGCCGTTGTTGCGGATCAGCCATACCGTCCCGTCGTTGTTCGCCGTGACCGAGCCGATATTGCCCTCCAGAACGAATTCGAACTCCAGCTTCCGGTAGTTGAAGCGCAGCAGCCCTTGGTTAGTCCCTACGTACAGGCCTTTCCGGTTGTCCGTGATCACCTGTCCGTAGGACCAGTAGGAATTCGGCAAGAGGTTCGTGACCAGGTCGGTCATCCGTACGAACGACGTGCCGTTGTACATGAACAGGGCGTCGTAGCCGCTGAACCACATACGCCCGACGCTGTCCTTGGCGATGCTGTGGATGCCTCCGTAATAGGAGGTCTCGGGCATGGTGTGGAAGCGGTAGTCCGGGATGTTCAGGGCATGGAGCGCCGGAGAAATCAGCGTTGCGGCGAAAAACAGCGCCGCAAACGGAATTTTCGTATATGCCTTATGTCGGGTCATCGTTTCTTCTTTAGCACAAAGTTAAAAGAAAAAGCGAAAAATGGATGCTTCGAAGCCCGGTTTTTCGGTTCTCCGCCGCCGGACCGGGCGCGCGGCGGGGAAAGCCGGGCTGCACCGCCCGGAGACGAAAAAGACGGCAGGGAAAACTCCCTGCCGTCTTTTTTATTGAATGAAGCGTTCCGGACCGGGGCGTGATTCCGGTGGGCGTTTACCGCCCCTGAAGCCCGCTTCTCAAGCGGGCGGGCGCAGAGCTGGATCGTAAGCCAGAATGGCCCGGCACCGCCCCTGAAACCCGCTTCTTAAGCGGGTTACCAGATGATTACGCGATCCTGTTCGGGCAGGAACATCGGTCCGTCGGCGATCGAGAAGGCGTCGTAGAAATCCTGCAGGTTGCGCAGCGTGGCGTTCACGCGCCATTTGCCCAGCGAATGCACGTCGAGCTTGGTGAGGCGTGCGATCTCCTCGTCGCGGATGTTCTGCGCCCACAGCGTGGCGTAGCCCAGGTAGAAACGCTGCTCGGGAGTGAATCCGTCGATCGGGGCGGGAGCCTCCCTGCCTGCGAGCGAATTGCGGTAGGCCGTGCGGGCAACGCGCAGGCCGCCCTGGTCGGCGATGTTCTCGCCGAGCGACAATGCGCCGTTGGCGAAGATCGCAGGCTGTCCCTCCTTGGCGGGCAGAACCTCGATCGCGTCGAACTGCTTGACCAGAATGTCCGTCTTGGCCTTGAACGCGGCGGCGTCCTCGTCGGTCCACCAGTTGTTCATGTTGCCGTCCTTGTCGAAATTGCGGCCCTGGTCGTCGAACCCGTGGGTCATCTCGTGGCCGATCACCACGCCGATGGCGCCGTAGTTCACCGCGTCGTCGGCGTCGGGGTTGTAGAACGGCGGCTGGAGAATGGCGGCCGGGAAGCAGATTTCGTTGGTCGTGGGATTGTAGTAGGCGTTCACCGTCTGGGGCGACATGTGCCACTCGTCCTTGTCCACGGGCTTGCCCAGTTTCGAAATGTTGTCGGACGTATACCAGGCGTTGGCCTCGACGATGTTCTCCCAGTAGCTCTTCGCAGGGTCGATCTTCAGCGTCGTGTAGTCCTTCCACTTGTCGGGATAGCCGATCTTCACGGTGAAGGCCGCGAGTTTCTCCTGCGCCTTGGCTTTTGTGGCGTCGGACATCCAGTCGAGGGCGGCGATGTGCTGACCGAGGGCCGTTTGCAGGTTCTTCACCATGTCGAGCATCCGGACCTTGTCCTTCTCGGGGAAGTACTTGGCCACGTACATCTCGCCGACGGCTTCCGAAAGGGTTCCGTTGGGCACCGACATGGCGCGCTTCCAGCGGGGTTTCTGCTCCTGCTTGCCCGACATCACGCGGCCGAAGAAGTCGAACGACGCGTTGATGAAGTCGTCGCTCAAGTAGCTGGCGGCTGCGCCGATGTACTGTGCGGCGAGGTAGTAGCGGATGTCCTCCAGCGGGGCGGTTTTCATCAGTTCGTTGGCGTTGGCCAGGGCCGAGGGGGTCGTCACGATGATCTGCTCGAAATCGCCGATGCCCATTGTCTTATAGTACTCGGCCCAGTCGATGGCATCGTAGGCCTTCTCGAAATCGGCCTTCTTCGTGGGGTTGTACATGGCGGGGATGTTGCGCAGTTCGACGCTCGACCAGTTTTTCTCGGCCAGCTTCGTTTCGATCGACAGCACGCCGGCGACGGCCTTGTCGATGTCGGCCTCGGGAACGCCCGACAGCCGGAAGATTTTGCCCAGATACTCCTTGTAGGCGGTGCGGATCGACTCGTTCTCGGGATCGAGGTAGTAGTCGCGGTCGCCCATGATCAGGTCGGGCTGCGAGGCGTAGAGCGCGTTGATGTCGCTGTTCATCAGGTCGGACTGCACGCCCACGCCGAAGAACGGATTGGCGATCGAGGAGTGGAGCCTGGCCACTGCGGCGGTCAGCTGCGAGCGGTCGCCGATGGCGAGAATTTCGTCGACGGCGGCCTTGATCGGAGCGGCGCCCTCGGCGTTCAGGCGCACCGAGTCGAGCCCCATCTTGTAGAGGTCCGAAATCTTCTGCTCGACGCTTCCCGGCTCGGCTTTCTGCTGCGTCATGCCGGAGAACAGCTCGTTGATGCGCTTCTCGTTGTTGTCGCGCAGGATGTCGAACGAACCGTAGCGCGCATATTCGGGCTTCAGGGGGTTGTTCTTCTGCCAGCCGCCCGTGGCGTACTCGTAGAAATCGGCGTTGGGGGCTACCGACAGATCGAAGTTCGCCATGTCGAGGGCCGGGGTCTTGGGGGTATTCTGACAGGCTGTCATGCAAGCCATTGTTGTTGCGAAAAGAATGATTTTTTTCATGTCGTTCGGGGTTTGATAAAACGGGGACTTCCGTGAAAACCGGAAATCCCCGCCGTTGTAATTGTTACGGTATGCCCGGTTAGTCGCGGATGGCCGCAACGCCCGGCAGGTCGCCGAATTCGATGTATTCGAGCAGCGCGCCGCCGCCCGTCGAGATGTACGACACCTGGTCGGCCAGGCCGAACTTGTTGATGCAGGCTACCGAGTCGCCGCCGCCGATGAGCGAGTAGGCGCCGTTCTTCGTAGCCTCGGCGATGGCCTGGGCCACCTCCTTGGAGCCGGTTGCGAACTTGTCGATCTCGAACACGCCCACGGGGCCGTTCCAGAGGATGGTCTTGCAGCCCAGGATGTGCTCGCGGAAGACCTTTTTGCCCTCCGAGCCGATGTCCAGACCCTCCCATCCGTCGGGAATGTCGTTGGCCGGCGCCTCCTTGGTGTTGGCGTCTGCCGAGAATGCGTCGGCGATCAGCGCGTCGGGCGACATGACCAGCTGCACGCCCTTCTTCTTGGCCAGCTCGAGGATCTCGAGCGCTACGGGGAACATGTCGGGTTCGCAGATCGAGCCGCCGACCTTACCGCCTTGCGCAGCCGCGAAGGTGTAGGTCATGCCGCCGCCGATGATGATCGAATCGACCTTCTCGATCAGCGCCTTGATCACGCCGATCTTCGACGAAACCTTCGATCCGCCCACGATGGCGCAGAACGGATGGGCCGGGGCCTCCATCAGCGAGGAGATGGCCTTCACCTCTTTCTCCATCAGGTAGCCGAACATCTTGTCGTTGGGGAACTGTTTGGCGATCAGGTAGGTCGAAGCGTGCTTGCGGTGGGCCGTGCCGAACGCGTCGTTGATATAGCAGTCGGCCAGCGAAGCGAGTTTCTTGACGAACTCCTTCTGCGGACCCTCTTTCAGGGCCTTCTTGGCGGCGTCCTTCTCCTCCTTCGAGGCGTCTTCGGCCAGGCCGCGGGGCTTGCCCTCCTCCTCGGCGTAGAAACGCAGGTTTTCCAGCAGCATAACCTGTCCGGGCTTGAGGTTTTTGGCCATTTCGGCGGCCTTCTCACCGATGCAGTCGCCGGCGAACTCGACCTTCGTGCCGAGGTTTTTCTCGACGGCGGGAACGATCTGCTCGAGCGAGTATTTGGGATCGGGATTCTTCTTGGGACGTCCCATGTGCGACATCAGGATCACCGAGCCGCCCTCGGCGAGCACCTTCTTGATGGTGGGGATGGCGGCGCGGATGCGCGTGTCGTCCGTCACTTCGCCCTTCTCGTTGAGGGGCACGTTGAAATCCACGCGGATGATCGCGCGCTTGCCTTTGAAATCGTAGTTGTCGATCGAGATCATAGCTATTTGATTTTTAAGTATTTTGTTGAAATGATTTTCGGTAAGTCCTAATTCGGGACAAATTTATGAAAATATTTTAAGAATCTGTTATTTTGATAACAGAAAAACAGGTGCCAATTTTTAATTCTTAATTTTTCATTTTTAATTGACGCCCGGCGTCAGTACTTGTACCGTATCCACTTGAACAGCTCCTTGAGCGACGGTTTCTTGCCGTACATGAAGATGCCCACGCGGTAGATCTTCGCCGCGAACCACACCATGCCCACGAACGAGGCGTAGAGCACCACGAGCGAGAGAGCGACCTCCCACAGCGGAATGTCGTAGGGGATGCGTGCCATCATAACGATCGGCGAGGTGAACGGAATGATCGAGAACCAGAAGGCCAGTTGCGAGTTGGGGTCCTTGATGACGACGAACATCATCAACAGCGCGAGGATGATCGGCAGCGTGATGGGCATTTGCAGCTGCGAGGCGTCCTGCACGTTGTCCACGGCCGAACCCACGGCGGCGAACATCGCCGAGTAGAGCAGGTAGCCGCCGAAGACGAACAGCAGCAGACTGACGAAGATCTTGACGATATAGCCCAGGTCGGTCATGGCGGCCACGGCTTGTAGCATCTCGGGGTTCATGCCGGACATCGAAGCCGCGTCGGGCATGCCCTGCTGCATGGCCTGGGCGCTCGCCATCACGTCTTCGGGCATCAGATGGGGCATCACCAAAGCTCCGACGCCGGCGATCAGCACGCCCCAGAGCAGCACCTGTACGATAGCCACCGAGGCCACGCCGAGGATTTTGCCCATCATCAGGTCGAAGGGGCGCACCGACGAGACTATCACCTCCAGCACGCGGTTGTTCTTCTCCTCGATCACCGACTGCATGACCATCGAGCCGTAGATCAGCAGGAACATGTAGAGGATGAATCCCAGGACGTAACCCACGCCCGTGGCCACGGCCGACGACTGCGCCTGCGTGTCCTCCTCCTGCGACTTGTCGTTGCGGAAGGTCTGCATGTTGACCGAGGTCTTCACCTCGTCGAGGATCTGCGAGAGGTTTTCGATGTTGTAGGCCTTGAGTTTCTCGGCTTCGAGGATGCGCTCGATCTGCCCCGTGATGTTGCTTTCGAGGGAGAGCGACGACGACGAGTTGGCGTAGAGCCGGACGTTGTTCGGGTTTTTCAGGATGTCGCCGCCGATGTAGAGCACGCCGAATTTGTCGGTCAACTGCTTGCGGGCCTCCTCGGTCGGGAGTTCCGTGGTCTCGAAACGGATCTCCTCGTCGTTTTCGAGTTTCGGGGCCACCAGCCCGCTGTCGTCGATGACGGCGATGACCTTCTCGTCGCCCCGCGAGAACTGCATGATGAGCGCCGGGGCGGCCATCAGCCCGATCATCAGTACGGGCATCAGCAAGGTGGTGATGATGAAGGATTTTTTACGTACGCGCTCGTTGAACTCGCGCTGGATGATGATGGATATGTTGGACATGACAGGATGTGATTAAGTCGTTTGTCGTTGGTTTTCGAAACTCCTCCCCTCTTCAACGGGGGATTGTCGTCTGGCCGGAACGGCTTTTCATAACGCGCCGTTCACGGCTCTGATGAAAATGTCGTTCATCGAGGGGATGATCTCGCGGAACGAACGCAGTTCGACGGCGTCGTTGACCGCGCTGATGACCCCGCGCACGTCGGTGTCGCTCTCGACGTGGAGCTTGAGCGTCCGGTAGACCGACTCCTCCTGCGTGCCGTCGAGGATTTCGCAGCGGCCCGCGACGGCCTGCCGCAGGGTCTGCTCCTCGCCGCGGTAGGCCACTTCGAAGATGTTGGAGCCGTGGCGGCGGCGGATTTCGTCGACCTCGCCCGAGAGGATGTTGCGCGATTTGTTGATCAGCGTGATGTGGTCGCAGATCTCCTCCACCGAAGACATGTTGTGCGTCGAGAAGATGATCGTCGCGCCCTTGTCGCGCAGCGCCAGGATTTCGTCTTTCAGCAGATTGGCGTTGATCGGGTCGAAGCCCGAGAACGGCTCGTCGAAGATCAGCAGCTCGGGTTCGTGCAGGATCGTGACGATGAACTGCACCTTCTGGGCCATGCCTTTCGAAAGTTCCTCCACCTTCTTGTCCCACCACTCCTGGATGCCGAACCGGACGAACCACTGCTTCAGCCGCACGACGGCTTCGCGGCGCGAAAGGCCCTTGAGACGGGCGAAGAAGACGGCCTGTTCGCCGACCTTCATCTTCTTGTAGAGACCCCGTTCCTCGGGCAGATATCCGATGCGGTAGATGTCGTCGGGAGCGATCTCCCGGTCGCCGAACAGCACGCGGCCCGCGTCGGGCGCCGTGATGCGGTTGATGATGCGGATCAGGGTCGTCTTGCCGGCTCCGTTGGGTCCGAGCAGTCCGTAGACCGAACCTTTGGGGATGGCGAGCGATACGTCGTCGAGTGCCGTGTGCGAAGCGTAGCGTTTGGTGACGTGTTCTACTGTGAGTAAATCCATAGTCGCTGATGTTTTGTTTTTGGATCGTTACGGCGACAAATATAGGAACAAATTTTGAATATCAAAAAATATTTATCGTTTTTCGATAAAGTTTTTCGAATGTCTCTTTGCAGGACATTCGTATGGCGGGCGGGACCCCATGCAGGGGTTATGATCCGGTTCGCAGGACGACGGGGCGGACGGGGCTTTCGGATCGGCGGGAGAGGCGTCGGGCGGGTTTCGGAGATGACGAATTTCATCCCGGGGAGCTGCCGGGAGGCGGAAATTTCCGGTGTCGGAGTGCGGGCGGTTTCGGTTTCGGTTTTGGCCGGGGGGGGTGTTCTTCGGGTTTCGCCGGTTTGGTTTGTTCGGGCGGTCGGTTTTGCCCGTTAATCGGGGACCTTGCCTGTATATAGTACGAAAAAAGACCCCGGCATACGTAACGGACGTTGCGATTTTTTATCCGGGAGTGTTGCATTTGCGCGAAAATTCGTTACATTTGTACGGGCCTTCGGACGATTTCGGTTTTCGTTCGCGGAGATAGGGCCGGGTGGGTGTTCCGCATGGTTTTGCGGAGCGCTGTTTTATGTACCTTATTTAACCCAATTTAAATTTCTAAAAATGAAAAAACTGCTGATCCTTTTCGCCTGCCTTCCCCTGCTCGGGGCCTGCACGCAAACCGAACCGGTTTCCGGAAACCGCGCTGCGGCGATCGTCGCCGAAATCCACAACCCCCGCTCCAAAAACGTCGTCGTGGCTTCGCACCGGGGCGACTGGCGCAACTACCCCGAGAACTCGATCGCCGCCATCGAATCGGTGATCGGCATGGGCGTGGACATCATGGAGCTGGACCTGAAACTCACGAAGGACAGTGTGCTGGTGCTTTGCCACGACCGGACGATCGACCGCACGACTTCGGGCAAGGGCCGCGTCTGCGACATCACCTACGACTCGATCCGGCGGTGCGTGCTGAAGACGGGCCACGGCGTGAAGACGACGCACCGTATGCCGACGCTCCGCGAGGCGCTGGAGGTGTGCAAGGACCGGATCGTGGTCAATGTCGACCAGGGTTACGAGTACTACGACCTGGTGCTGGCCGTCACGGAGGAGCTGGGCGTCACGGATCAGATTCTGATCAAGGGCAAGCGCAGCACGGATGCCGTGGCCGCGAAGTTCGCCGAGCATCCGCGCAACATGATGTACATGCCGATCATCGACATCCTCAAGCCGCAGGGCAGGGCGCTTTTCGCCGAGTATCAGGAAAAGGGCATCGCGCCGCTTGCCTACGAGGTCTGCTGGAACAAATACACCCCCGAGGTGAAGGAGTGCATGGACAAGGTCGTGGCGGGCGGCTCGAAACTGTGGGTCAACTCGCTCTGGGCCTCGCTCTGCGGCGGGCTGGACGACGATGCGGCCTTCGGCGGCGACCCGGCGGAAGTCTACGGGAAGCTGGTCGACATGGGGGCCACGATGATCCAGACGGACCGTCCCGAACTGCTGATATCCTACCTCCGCTCGCGCGGGCTGCATAATTAAGGAGCTGCAATGAACCGCATTTCCCGCTTCTACCGCATCAGCGCCCCCGCTCCCGCCCGGGAGATGGATGAGGCCGCCCGCGACAAATACTACCGCCGCCTGCGCATGCAGGCCTTCATCGCCGCCACGCTCGGTTACAGCCTCTACTACGTCTGCCGGACGAGCCTCAACGTGATGAAGAAACCGATTCTCGACAGCGGCTCGCTGGACGCCTCGCAGCTGGGCGTTATCGGCTCGGCGCTGCTGTTCGCCTATGCCATCGGCAAATTCGTCAACGGATTCATCGCCGACTACTGCAACATCAAACGCTTCATGGCCACCGGCCTGATCGTCTCTGCGGCGGCCAACATGCTGATGGGCGTGCTGGGGCTGATGCACTCGGTCATCCCCACGGCCGTGATCTTCATCGCGTTCGCCGTGATGTGGGGCCTGAACGGCTGGTCGCAGTCGATGGGCGCCGCCCCGGCGATCATCTCGCTCTCGCGCTGGTATCCGCTGAAAGAGCGGGGGACCTACTACGGTTTCTTCTCGGCGAGCCACAACCTCGGGGAGTTCTTCTCGTTCCTGTTCGTGGGTTCGATCGTGACCTTCGCAGGCTGGCAGGCGGGCTTCTTCGGCTCGGCGATAGCCGGGGCCATCGGCGTGGTCGTGATCCTGCTGATGCTGCACGACACCCCGGAATCGAAGGGTCTGCCTCCGGTGGAGGCGCTGGCGCACGAGAAACCGGCGGCCTCGGCCGACAAGTCGGTGAAGGAGATTCAGAAGCAGGTGCTGCGCACCCCCGCGGTATGGATTCTTGCCGCTGCGAGCGCCTTCATGTATATCTCGCGCTACGCGATCAACGGCTGGGGCGTGCTGTTCCTGCAGGAGGCGAAGGGTTTTTCGGACGTCGAGGCGATCTCGGTGGTCTCGATCAACGCGCTGCTGGGCATTCTCGGCACGGTGCTCTCGGGGTGGTTCTCGGACAAGCTCTTCAAGGGCGACCGGAAGGTTCCGGCGCTGATTTTCGGCGTGCTGAACGCCGCGGCGCTGGCGCTGTTCTTCTACGGAGGCAACGCCATGTGGGTCAACGTGCTGTCGATGGTGCTGTTCGGCATCGCCATCGGCGTGCTGATCTGCTTCCTGGGGGGCCTGATGGCCGTCGACATCGTGCCGCGGAAGGCTACGGGCGCCGCGCTGGGCGTCGTGGGGATGACTTCCTATATCGCTGCGGGCATTCAGGACGTGGCGAGCGGCTGGCTGATCGACTCCAACATCACCGTTGCCGCCGACGGGGTGAAACACTACGATTTCGGCCCTGTGGCGATCTTCTGGCTTGCGGCGGCGGTCATCTCGTTCCTGCTGCCGCTGTTGAACCGCGGCAAGGTCAAGGAGTTTTAGAAAACCCGGAACAGATTCGAAAAAAACGTTGCAGGGCCTTTGCCTGCAACGTTTTTTCGTTTGTGCGGAGCGGACCGCTTTATCGGTCGACGCCCTGTTTTCCCTGCTCCGCAGGCCGGACGGTGATGATGCTGTCGACGACGAACTTCGTGAAGCCCCGCCAGGGCAGCGCCCCGAAATACTCCTTATAGTGCAGTTCGAGCGTCTTTCCCCCTTGCAGCATCAGCTCGCGCGCCAGCGCTTCGTTCTCGACCGAGAACTCGAACTCGTAGGACTGGATCGACCCGGCGGCTTTCGAGCGGATGCCGGTCTGGATCAGTTTGCCTTCGTAGGTCTTGAAAAGCACGCCCTTGTAGACGACGTAGTTCAGTTCTCCGCTCTTGACGCCCTCGCCGAAGACGAAGAAGAACCGGAAGTAGGCAGCCGCCGCCAGCACGGCGGCAATCGTTATCGTAATCAGTACCCAATGCTTTCTCATGGTTTTCGTGCGCCGGTTTTGTCCGTGCCCTCGTCGCAAAGATAAGCATTAAATCGTGCCGCCGTGCATTTTCCGCACGCGGGTTTCCGGGCTTTTTCGTATATTTGGGCCTGTGAAGGAGTCGAAATTCGTCAAAACGAAGATCGTGGCGGGCTATCTCCTGCTGATTGCGGTCTGTATTCTCTCGGTGGGCTACGTCTACCGGGTGGCGGTCCGTTTTTCGGCGCCCGACCGCAGTTACGCCCTGCTGCATACCAAGCGCAGCGCCGTCAACCGGACCCTCTACCACCTCTACCAGGCCGAAAGCTACGGGCAGCTGATGATCGCCGGATACGCCTCTTACGAGGCGCGTTACAGACGGGAACTGCGTACCGTGCGGGCCTCGATCGACTCGCTCCGGGCGCTGACCGTCGGCGGGGATTCGTTGCAGACGATGCGTCTGGACAGCATCACGCGGCTGATCGCCGACAAGGAGCGCCGCACGGTGAGCCTGCGCCGTTCGATCCGCGCCGGGGCCACGGCGGGCCTGCTGGACAAGAACATCCGCAGTCTGATCGGTCCCCGGGAGGCCGTCGTGGCCGATACGATCCCGTTCCGCAGCATCGTGCGGCAGGACACGACGGCCGTGCCGCGCGCCAAACGCCGCTTTTTCCAGCGGCTGGGCGATCTGTTCAGTCCCCCGGAGGCCGATTCGAGCCTCGTGATCTCGCGCCGCGAGACCATCGCCCCGGTCATCCCCGTCGACGCGGTGAAGGACACCATCGTGCTGGTGCTGCAAGCCTTGCAGGACAGCGTCACGAGCAACCGGCAGGGCATCTACGACCATGCGTGGCAGGAGGGGCTGCGGTTGAGTTACAGCAACGAACTGGTCAATACGAAGATATACCGCCTGATCATGGACTTCGAGGCCGAGGACACGGCCTACCTGATGCAGCGTATCGAGCGCAACGAGGCTTTCCGCAGACGGTCGTCGCGCATCCTGGGCGGCGTGGCCATCGGGGCCGTGGTGCTGATGCTCCTGTTCGTCGGGATGCTTTGGCGCGACATCAATCGCAGCAACCGTTACCGCCGCGAGCTGGAGCGCGCCAACCGCGACAAGGAGTCGCTGCTGGAGGCGCGCGAGAAGCTGATGCTGGCCATCACGCACGACATCAAGGCCCCGCTGGGATCGGTGATGGGCTATATCGACCTGCTTGCGCGGCTGACGGGCGACAAGCGGCAGGAACTCTACCTGCGCAACATGAAAGGGTCGTCGGAACACCTGCTGGCGCTGGTCAACAGTCTGCTGGATTTCTACCGGCTGGATATTAACAAGATCGAGGTTTGCTGCGTGGCGTTCAGTCCCGCGCAGCTGTTCGAAACCATCCGTGCGGGATTTGCCGCCGCGGCCGCCGCAAAGGGGTTGGAACTGCGTCTGGAGGCTGAACCGGCCGCCGCGGGAGAGGTGTCGGGCGATGCGCTCCACATCCGTCAGATCGCCGACAACTTGATTTCCAACGCCTTGAAATTCACCGACGAGGGGTCGGTGACGCTCCGCGTGGACGTGGTGCGGGGGCGGCTGGTCTTCTCGGTGCGCGACACGGGCCGCGGCATCGGCCGCGAGGAGAGGGAACGCATCTTCGCCGAGTTCGTGCGTTTGAGTTCGGCGCAGGGAGTCGACGGATTCGGGTTGGGGCTGTCGATCGTCGACCGTCTCGTGAAGTTGTTGGACGGTACGATTTCGCTCGAAAGCCGTCTCGGAGAGGGGAGCAAATTCATCGTGTCGGTCCCCGTCGGTGAAGCGGCGGCCGGGAGTGCGGCTGCCGGAGCCGAAGAGTCTGCGCCCCAGGCGGGACTGCGCGTGCTGCTGGTCGACGACGATCCCCTGCAACTCGAAATGACCGCCGCGATGTGCCGCCGTGCCGGGGTCGGATGCGAGAGCTGCCAATATCCCGAGTATGTCGCCAAACTCGTCGGCGAGAGCCGTTTCGATTTGGTGCTGACCGATTTGCAGATGCCGTCGGCCGACGGGTTCGGCGTGCTGGAGGCGGTGCGCGGGGTCGATCCCGGGCTGAAAGTGGTCGCCGTGTCGGCGCGCGGGGACCTGGGCGCTGCGGATTTCGCGGCCCGGGGTTTTGCGGGGTGCCTCCGCAAGCCGTTCACTTACAGCGAACTGATGGCGGCGATACGGGCGGCCTGCGGCAGCGGGGAGATCGTCCCGCAGGGCGGGGACCCGGAGATCCCATCGGCGGACGGGGTCGATTTTACGGCTCTGACGGTCTATGCCGGGGACGATCCCGAGGCGGCGCGAAGCATCCTGCGCTCGTTTGCCGAACAGACGGCGGGAAATTGCGCGGAGCTTGAAAGGGCGCTCGGCGAGGGGGATGTCGCGACGGTGAAGACGCTGGCGCACAAGATGCTGCCGATCTTCACGATGCTCGGGGCGGCGGAGGTCGCCGAGACGCTGCGCCGGGGCGAGACGTGCGAAGGGCCGTTGCCGGAGGCCCTTTGCGGCGAACTGCGTGCGGCGGCGGGAAAAATCCGCGCGATTGTCGCGGAAGCTGAAAAAACGCTATCTTTGTGAAGCCTATGGAAGAGCGGATTCTGATTGTCGACGACGATATTACTTTTGCCCTGATGCTGCGCACGTGGCTCTCGAAACGCGGTTTCGGAGTCGGGACCGCCTCGTCGGTGGCGGCGGCGCGCACGGCTCTTGAGGCGGGAGGCTTCTCGCTCGTGCTGAGCGACATGCGCCTGCCGGACGAGGACGGCATCGCCCTGCTGCAATGGATGGCGGGAGCGGGTGTCGCGGCGCCGGTGATCGTGATGACGAGTTACGCCGAAATCCAGAACGCCGTGCGGTGCATGAAGCTCGGCGCACGCGACTATGTGGCCAAACCGGTGAATCCCGACGAACTGCTGAAAAAGATCCGTGAAGCGTTGGATGTTCCGGCGGCGCCGGCCGCGAAATCCGCTTCGAAGCCCGCGCCGCGTGCGGCCGGGAGCTTTTCGGAGCAGCCGCTCAACTACATCGAGGGCCGCAGCGACGCCGCCCGGCAGTTGTACGAACACATCCGGCTGGTGGCCCCGACCAATATGTCGGTGCTGGTCAACGGTGCGAGCGGCACGGGCAAGGAGCATGTGGCGCAGTTGATCCACCGGGAAAGCAAGCGGGCCGGAAAGCCCTTCGTGGCGGTCGACTGCGGGGCCATTCCCCGCGATCTGGCGGCTTCGGAGTTTTTCGGTCATGTCAAGGGGGCCTTCACGGGGGCTTTGGCCGACAAGACGGGCGCTTTCGAGGCGGCCGACGGAGGCACGCTGTTTCTCGACGAAGTAGGGAACCTGGGTTACGAAACGCAGGTACAGCTGCTGCGCGCCCTGCAGGAGCGGCGTATCCGTCCCGTCGGCAGTAACCGCGAGATTCCCGTCGACATCCGTCTCGTGGCCGCGACCAACGAGGACCTCGAAGCGGCCATCGCGCGCGGGACGTTCCGCGCCGACCTGTACCACCGCATCAACTCCTTCACGCTGCGTATGCCCTGCCTGCGGCAGATGCGCGGGGATATTCCGCTCTTCGCCGACTTCTTTCTCGACCAGGCCAACCGGGAGCTGGACAAGCGGATCGTCGGGTTCGACGCCGCGGCCGCCGCGGCCCTTGCCGCCTATGACTGGCCGGGGAACCTGCGGCAGCTGAAAAACGCGGTGATGTCGGCGACGCTGCTCGCCGCGGGCGAGTACATCACTTGCCGCGACCTGCCGGCCGAAGTCACCGGAGGTCCGGCGGAACCTGCGGAGGCGCCTCTTTCGCTGCGCGATCCCGCTTCCGAGGAGGAGCAGATCCGCCGCGCCCTCGCAACGGCGGGCGGCAACAAGTCGCAGGCCGCCAAACTGCTCGGCATCGACCGCAAAACGCTCTACAACAAACTCCATCTTTACGGTATCGAATAGGAGGCTTCCCGCCTGTCCCGTTCCGGTTTCCGGACGGCCGTTCCACACTCCGGCTGTGGAATTTTTCCACACTTTCTGTCCTGTCTCCACATTTTTCCACACCTTCTCCGATTTTTAGCGCAATGGCGTTTGCGTTGGAAATCTGTTTGTTGCGTGTTTTGCGCCGTTGTGGCACTTCGCTTGAACTTTCAGAAGTCAGAACGCGAGTAAGACGACCCGCTAACGAAAGAATGAAGTTCAACCATTTAAATTTTAAAGCTATGAAAAAGACGATTGTGATGATGGCGGCGCTGATGCTGACGGCCGGAGGAATGGTTTATGCCCAGCAGCCCGAAAAGCAGGACACGCCCCAGAAGGAGAATCCCACCGCTCCCGAGCAGAAGCAGGAGCCTACCGCTCCGGAAGAGAAACCCGACCCCGTGAAGCCGGAACAGACTCCCGCAGAGCCGGAATCGGAGCCCGCCGAGCAAAAATCGGAGCCGGTGAAGACGGAGAAGAATGCAAGCCTGGAGAATCAGTCGGGAGAGGTCGTCCGGTAATCTTCCGCCCGAAATCATTTAGTTAAACAATTGTTTGCCTGGTCCCCTGCTTCGGCGGGGGATTTTTTTGCGCGAAAAAAACGCCGCCCGAGCCGGGTGGCGTTTTTCGGTGCCGGGGGCATTTACTGAATCCATTCCACGTTCGCGGCGTCGCGGAAAAGGATGTTCAACGGCCGGACGAGTCCGTCGGCATCGGCGGCAAAGAGGAAGCCCACCTTGTCGAGCGGTACGGAGATAAAGGTCGTCGAGGGGTAGCCGCCGATCATGTCGATTTTGTCGAGCAGCGCCCAGACGAAGATTTCGAACGGCATCTGGCCCGGCAGCAGCGTCAGCCCCTCGAACCGGTCGGGGTAACCGGCCGACGAGCTGTCGGCGGGATGGGGCTTGAAGAAGATGTCGTAATCGCTGCCGTACTGCTGTATGATCCGTTCCACATAGGCCGCCTGCTGCTGTTCGCTCGCGGCGGAACTGTGGCTCGTGCCGATGATGATGAGGTTTTTCTTCGGCGACAGGTCGAACAGCCCCGCGAAGCGGGCGTAGTCGAATTTGGCCATGCGGTAGAACTGTTGTTTCGAAGCCTCGGGAAGGGCCGTCAGCAGCTCGTAGGGCTGGACGCTCTCCATCTTCATTGCAGCCAGCCGGTCGGCGATGAACGGGCAGGAGGACTCCATCAGGCTGCTGTTTTGCAGCATCAGCCGGTAATCGGGGCGCGTCGAGAGGTAGTAGGGCCAGGTGTAGGAGGCGAACTCCTCCGGCGCGCGGGTCTCGGGATAACGGCCGCCGTGGTTCCAGTCGAGGGCTTCGACTTCGGCGGCGTAGTCGTTCCAGTTCTGCTCGGCCGTGGCGGCATCGCCGAAGTAGTTGTGGAAATTGTTGTAGGTCGCCGTGCCGTCGGAGAGCATCGTCACCTTCACGCGTGCCGAGTCGATGCCCTGCGCCACGAACCAGTCGTAGCCCAGGCGGCACCGCAGGTCGTCGACCCATAGCCCGAAGACCGCTGTGGGGTCCTCGGCGTTGATCTCTAGGATGCGGCGTTTCATCGCTTCGCTCATGGCCCGTAATTCCTCGTTGGTGGCATGGCCCGTGGGGTCGGCGACGGGGTACACGAAGGCCCGGTCGGGAAATTCGGCGGCGTCGAAGGTGCTTGCGCGTTCGTAGGAGACGTAGCTCGGTTTGTCGTGCGAAAGCAGGTGCAGGCCCGAATAGAGGGTCGGCATGGTTCCGACCGAAATGTAGAAATAGTAGTCCGGGGCGTCGAATCCCGTGCCGCCCGCGCTTTGCGAGACGGTGAAAGCCGAGGTCTTTCCGTCGCAGGTGAAAAGAAGCGACGCACTGCGGGCAGGACCCGGATTCTCGGCAAAGGTCACGTCGATCTCGGAGTACCCTGCCGGTCCTTCTTCTGCGGAGAGGGTCAGCCAGTCGGGTTTTTCGTCCTGACCGTAGTTTTCCGGCGCCAGCGTCACGCTCCAGGGCGCCGGAGCATTGACGGTGATCTTGCCGCTGCGGGCGAGGTGGTCGAGCGACAGAAAATCGGTTCCGCCGTTGATGCTGACCGACGGAGTTCCGTCGTCCGCACAGGACCAGGTTCCGGCCGCGAGGCCCAGGATCAGAAGAAGACGAAATAATCGTTTCATGCGAGGTGTTTTTTAGTTGAGTCGTTCATATCGTTAAATGCGGAAATGTGCGGTTTACTGCACGGCATGCAAAATTCAGGCCGCCCGATTGTCCGGACGGCCGTGAGGGAAACAGGGCGTTTTCAGGCGTTCCGCTTTTTCTTGATGCGTTCGAAATGTTCGCGCAGGCGTTCGCTGAACTCCTCGCGGCGGTGTTTCAGATTGGCCCGCCACCCCAGCCAGCGGGTGTAGCGCAGGCGTTTTTCGGGATAGATGTCGCGGATCGTCACCAGGATGCCCGTCTCCTCCACACCGCCGAAATCGGGGTTCGACACCGTGTCGAAAACCCGCATCGTGGGCGAAAGGTTCATGTAGGCGTTGATCAGCGGCGGGATGTTCTCGTTGAACTTGCGGATCTGCTGGATCAGGATGCGGTAGTTCTCCATGTAGGTCGCGCCGCAGAACAGTTCCTCGTAATAAGGGTCGTCCAGGTCGAGCCGTATGGGATGGATGCCCTCCACCAGCTGGTCGCGGTCGGGGAAATAGCGGCGCAGGAACCAGATCAGCGCGTTGCGGGCCACGGCCTTGTAGGTCGTGTACATGGTGACTTTGCCGAAAAGGTATTTGGCCTTGGGGTTCAATACGATCAGCGCGCCCAGTCCGTCCCAGAGGTTGTCCAGCGCATAGATGCTCTTGGCGTTGCCGCGGGCCTGGTAGGCGGGCTGCACGAACGAACGCCCCAGTTCGATGGTCCGGGGCAGGAACTTCCGGCGGAAACGCTCGCTGAAACGGAAATAGTGTTCGGTCGAGAGATGGCGGGGGTTGGGCGTGGTGCAGACGATGAAGCGGTAACCGCCGACGATCTCCTGCGCCGAGGGGTCCCAGACGATCAGCTGGTAGTAGCCGTCGCCCGCGAGGTCTTCCTCGTCGATGTCCACCTCCTGCCCCGTGCCGCCGCCGGCGCCGCGGAAGGCCGCTTCGCGCAGGCGGCCCACCTCGCGCATGAGCGAGGGGCATTCGGCGGCCGAAAAGATGTAGATTTCATTGCCTGCCCGGTGGGTGTTGCGCATCTTGCGGGCGGGCGTCAGTTCTGCGAGCAGCAGTTCCCGGGCGACCGGTTCGATGATGGGTACTGTATTCTCTTTCTGTTGCATGACAGGGCAAAAATACCAAAATTAGCGGTTTTGATTCGGGCCGGCGAGCGTTTTTTCCAAAAAATACGCTTTTTTACGTACTTCCAGCGCCTGTTCGTGCAGCGACCCGAAACGCTGGAGTTCGGCCACGGGAATCGGGTCGCCGACGACGATGCGGAAATGGCGGCACTTCTGCGAAAACATTTCGTCGGGCAGCCACAGCATCTCGATGTTAAACTTGACGCCCAGCGCCTTGCGGATTCGGTAGACGCGGTAGAAGAACTTCGACAGACGCCCTTCGACGAAGACCGGAACGATCTGCCGCTGCGAGGCGTAGGCCTTTTTCAGGAAGCTGATTTTCCACTCGGGGTCGGTCACCTCGCCGCCGTTGGGGCGCGAGCAGAGACCCGCGGGAAAGGTCAGGACCGGCAGATCGCCGAAGAACTCTTCGTCGAACTTCCGGGCGTAGGAGGCGCTCTGCGCGCCGTGCTTGTTCACCGGAATCCACAGCGGGCGCAGCGGTTCGAGGTACATCAGCAGGTCGTTGACCACCACCCGCGCGTCGCCGAAACGGTCGATCAGCTTGTCGGCGAGCATCATGCCGTCCATGCCCCCGAACGGATGGTTCGAGGCGAAGAGGTAACGGCCTCCGGGGGCGAGCTTGTCGAGTCCTTCGATCGAATAGGTGACCTGCCATTCGCGGAAACAGGCGCGGATGAACTCCTGCGGAGGCAGCGACCAGTAGTGTTCGAGGATATGGTTGATTTCCGACTCGTGGATCGTGCGGCGCAGCCAGTTCACGACCGGACGGGGAATCCAGCGAGCCAGCCGCGGGGCTTTCTGCCTGAGTACGGCGCCGATGTCGATTTTGGGCATGGAATGTTCGGAAAATTATATCCACAAATATACGGTTTTTTTGCTATAAGATGCACCTTGTTGAAAGTTAATCGTCGTTAGAACGCGTTTTGGCGAAGGGTAGGTCTTTCACCTTGTTTCGCTTTGTGTCGAATTTTTAACCCTAATTTTAACCCTTGTTGTTTTTGAAGGGCTTTTTTTAGCCCCCTTTTTTCGGGTTGATTTTTCCGGTGAATTTCTTGTTAAAATGGTTTGTTGCCGAATCTCGGCTGGATGACGATTGGAGGACGTTGTAAAATTTTTCGAGAATTTTTACTGAAAGAACTCTTTGTCAATCAGTATTTTGAGCCTAAATTAGTCCTTGCGGGAAAAATTTCCTCGATTTTTCTTGGAACCAGCCACTATTAAAAAGCAAAATCGTAAAACGAATAGTTATGAAAAAAACGATTAGACCTATTCTGCGTGATGACCTTTCAAGGAAAGGTTTGGAAAAACGTATCGACCTGCGTGTATATCTCGACGGCCGCCAAACGAAATTTGCGACTCCCTATTCGATTGCCCCGGCTTGCTGGGATAAGAAATCCGGACGTGTTGTCGGAAACTGCCCCGAAAAAAGCGTAATTAACAGCTATCTGAACGGGAAGGAAACCGAATACGAACGCTATCTGTTCCAGTGCGAGATGTTGGGTGAAACCGTGGACCTGGAGCGAATCCGTGAAATACTCACCGGAAAGGCGCGGACGGCTCCGAGTGAAAAGACGAACGCCACCCTCGATGAAATCTTCGATGCCTATGTAGATAAGCTGCGGACGGATAACCGCCGTGAGCGAACGGTTATAGGTATATTGGACCTCAAAAAAGATATGGCGAAATTTTCGAAACGGAGTAAGAAACGGACGATTGACCAGCTCGATATTCTCTTTATTCAGGAGTATAAAAAGTATTTGCGGACGGTCCGCCGGAATGCGGATAATACGATTAATACGAAATTGAACCGCCTGCGTTCGGTGGTGAAATGGGCCGGACGGCTGGGCTATCCGATCGACGATCCGTTCGGGAAGGGATTGAAATTCCTAAACCGCTCGAAACCCCGGACGGTTTTTCTGACAAAGGATGAATACGACGCGTTCCTGCAAAAGGCCCTGCCGGATAAAGGTGATCCGGCGATGAAACTGACACGTGAACTGTTTATTTTCAGTTGTGAAACGGGCTTGCGGTTCAGCGACGTATTGGACCTGAAGTGGACGCACTTGAAAAATATTAAAGGCGTGACCTATATCTCTAAGATTCAATGCAAGACGAAAGAACTGGTTGAAATTCCGGTGACGTTGAAATGGCCGAAGGTCCTGCTTGCCAAGTACCGGAACGTGTCTACGGGCGAGCATGTTTTTCCGAGTCTATCGAATAACTGCGTAAACCGGAAACTGAAAATGTTGGCTGAGAAAGCCGGAATCGGGAAACGCCTCTCGTTTCACGTTGCCCGGCATACCTTCGCCTCCCACTTGGCGAACGCGGGCGTCCCTCTCTATATTGTAGCGAAACTTTTGGGGGATAAAAGCCTCGATATGGTACATCGGGTCTATACGAATACCGAACGAACGGAGCTGACCGAGGCGATGAAAAAATTGAGTGCTTGATAAAAAACGGGAGCTTCCGCTGAGTTTTGGCGGAAGCCTTTTTTATCTTTGTGAAAAACCTTTGAACGATGAACGCCTTGACGAATAACACCGCGACCTTGTTTCGCCGTTATCTGTGGCTCTTGGACGTGATCTACTCCGCGGGCCGTATCACCCTTGATGAAATCCGCGTCCGTTGGCAGCGGAACGAGATGTCGGGCGGCGAGGAACTGCCCCGAAAGACCTTTGAGAACCACCGGAAAGCCGTTGAAGAGTTGTTCGACGTGAATATCGCCTGCGACCGCCGGACGAACGAATACTACGTCGAATGCGGCGACGACTTGGTGCGCGACGATCTGCGCCGCTGGCTGTTGGAAACCTTCGCCGTGAACGACCTCTTGGTAAATAGTAAACGCCTGCGCCGACGGATCGCGTTGGAGCCGATCCCTTCGGGCTACGCCTATCTGACTGCCGTACTCCGGGCGATGGAGGAAAACCGATGCTTGGAGATCGTCTACCGCCATACCTACGATGAAAAACGAGAAAATCGTTACGAGGTCGAGCCTTACGGATTGAAGGCGTTCCGGAGGCGCTGGTACCTGATCGCCAATAGCGTGGAAATGGGCGGAATTTACGCGTTCGCCCTTGACCGGGTACGAAGTATGGTTCCGACGGCGAAAGCGGCTGAAATCCCCTCTGATTTCGATTGTGCCGGATTCTATGCCGACGCCTTCGGAATTATCCGTGAACGGGACCGGAAGGCCGAACGGGTCGAAATCCGCGTCTTGGGGAAGCAGGCGAACTACGTCCGGGCTCTGCCCCTGCACCCTACCCAGCGTGAAACCGAGCGGACCGCGGAATATTCGGTGTTCGAATACCGGTTGGCACCGACTTACGATTTTCGGATGGAACTGCTCTCGAACGGCGCGGATGTAGAGGTGTTGCAACCTGCGTGGTTCCGGGAAGAGGTGAAAAATGTGGTTGCTAAAATGATGGATAGATATGAGTGAAAAAATTATTGTAAAATTAAGACGCGATAATATATCTGTTAGTTCGTGTAAGGAAGGAGTGTATCTAACTTTTGATGCGGAAAATGCTCGTCCTATTATCTGTAAATATTCGGAGGTAATAACGATTTTTACGCCTAACCAAATTTATAATGTTGAAGATATATGGCCGGTGTTAGGCCCCGTGTTACATTCATTTTTAGAGAAAGCTAAAATATCTACGGGACTACTCCATTGGGAGAGTGCTAATCCGTTTGTTAAGTTGCCGTTCTCGTGCTATAAAAACTATGTTCTAATATTAAACGAAATACGAAAAATTGCCATTGAAGATGACTTGAAAGCGATTGTAATTTCTCTCGATGATAGGGCTTTCCCTTATTTTCTTTTGAAAAAGGGGGAAGATGAAAAATTCTATTTAGAGGTGATGAAAATAGCGAAAGACTTGAATCTAATAATTTTTGTATTATGGTATACGTTTCCTGAGAACGAATGCGATTGGGGAGATAAATTAATATGGATTGAGCCACCCACAGGATGCTATAAAACTGAAACGGCCGAATTTTTTGATTGACGATGAATGAATTTTGAAGGGGCTTCGATTTAGGTCGAAGCCTTTTTTGTTGGAAATCCGCGAAATCTTCGTACTTTTGTCTATGACATATTGATAGACGCGAAAGCGTAAGTTTATTCTCTACGGCGAATCTGGAAAATTCTGATGAATACGGGAATAAGCGTTGTTATTCCTATGTCCTTGAAAAAGGGCGTGGGCTGATGCTTATTTTAGTATTCGGGCTATTCCAGAGCCTGCCGTATAAGATAGGTTGTCGGCGCCACGCTTTCTTTGTTTATTTCTCTTACGTTTGAAAAATAATTAGACCTTGCGCCGGGGGTTGGCGGAAGCGACTGATAATTTTGCCGTAAAGAGTTTGTAACCGAAATAACGGTATATGGAAAAGAGTGAACTTTCGACGAGGGACCGGATGTGCTCCGTGGCGGGTGGTATGGCCGGCCTGCTTGTAGACCGTGAAATTCCATCGCGGCTGATTCCCTTTCGCGGGGAATTTCCCCTGCTGAATATGATCGAGGCGATACGGTTTCGGGAGGCGATCCGCTCGACGATGTGGATTGAGGACCTGCTCCCGAAATTCCTGTATGCCGCCGCCGAAGGGAGCCGGATGGCGAGATTGGAGCGAGAATTTCGACACTATCTGTCGAGAAACGGATTAAAGAACGGCGATTTTGAAAAGTTGGAGGACGCCGAAAAATCGGAATGGTTACAGTGGTGGATGGAGGCCGATTCCGTCAGCGCCGACGATCTCGTCGTCAAAAAATACCGGGATGAAGCCACCCCGGTCTCGAAATCCCTCGGCGACCCGGCGATGCCGGTTGCTGAAAAGCGGGAAATCTATGACGACCTTGTCACCCGACGGGCTTATTGGGACGATCTGTGTTTCGAGTTCGGGCGGGTTAGCTGGGAGAAAAAGTTGCTGAACCTCGCCTTATATATCCATTACGGCGGGGATTTGGAGGTTGTTTTGGCCCGCTATAAAGAGAACCACCCCGACTATGCCGACCGAATTCCCCACTCGTTGGCGTACTATATCAGCTACCTGCGGACGGGTGAGGCGACCTCCGTGTTGCATTATTTTCTGTTGGAAAGGGTCTACCTCTCCGAAGGTCAGCTAACGGCCCTGCTTACTGCCGAACTCCGCGAACGGCTGGAAGAGGTGTTTTGCTGGGACGGCGGGACGAATAGCGCGTGGACGGTCGGGATCGACTACCGGGGCGAAGAAAAAATGAATGAAATCGTTACGACCCTCGATATTGAAAAAGGGCGCGAATATCTTATCTTTGGGAACCTAACTATTAAACCTTTTATTATGGAAACGAAGGAAACCTTGTTAAAAGAAAACCCGTGGCGGGTATTAGCCGAAATGTTGGCGGAGAAAGATTATGCCGAAGCCCCGGAAAATCTTGTCTGTCCCGACGAACGGGCCGTGATCGACGCCTATAACGAAACGGCTCCCGATCTGCGGAAAATCCGCTGTGAGGGTGTGCCCGAACCCGTGCAGGGCGATTTCTTTAACGCGAAGGTGGCTCTTTTGACGCTTAATCCCGGCTGGGTAGAGCAGACTGCGGAGGTGCCGGGTAATGCGGGAACCTTGAAGATAATGACGCCCGCCCAGCGCCGGAAATTCCTCCGTACGAAAGCCGATGCGATGCTCTTGAACGGGTGTTCCTTCCCGACCGAAGACGAAGACCTGCTTGCTATTGATACGCGCTATTGGAATAACCTGCTCGGCTACGTGTTGAATCGCTGGCCCGATGCCCCGAAATACCTGACGATTGTGCAGTACTTGGGCTACCACTCTAAAAAGTACGGGAATATATCGAAGCGGTTGGTGAAATCGGAATCGGGATTGCTCCCTACGCAGGAGTTTGCCGTGAGGTTGGTCCGGTATCTGATGAATAAGGGCGTGACGATTGTGATTTGCCGAAGTGCCCGGTTGTGGTTTAACGCCGTTGAAGGATTGGAAAGTTACCCGAAGCTGGTAGTGATAAATAATCCGCTACGCCCCTATCTTACGCCGAAAAATTGTAAAGACGACGGATTTGAGAAAATCGAAGCCGCGCTGAACGAGTAGAACGCGGATGCTTCCGACCTTGTAGACCGCCCCTGATCGGGGCGGTTTTTTGTGCTCGGTTAAAAAAATTGAACCGTAAAGATCGTATAGGATGCTTATTTTATGGCTCTTTGTAAGTACTTTATTATCTGTTGATTAAAAAATGCGCTTGAGCTTTGTTTATCCACGACGTTATATAGAGTAGAAAGACGTTGAAAAACGGTCTTTTGAAATGATATAATGTTTAATTTTTAAACTGTCAAACTATGAATAAAATTAAAGTAAAAACGGAGTGCGAGATTATCGTATCTCCGGAGATGCTCCAAACGCTGATTAAAGTGGGGATAGCCCAGAATCGGGATGGATTATTAATTATCTTACGAAGGCTCTCCTCGGAGCGGAGTTGCTGACTGCGAAAGAGGTTGAAAGCTCGATGAAGGTCAGTCGCTCGACGCTCTATCGTTGGGAGAAAAAGGGTTTGATTACGCCTATGCGCTACGGGCGTTCGAAGAGGTATTGTAAAGACGAACTTTTGAAATTGAAAAAATATGGTCGATAATATTACTTTGAAATGTTACGATAAGGAAGTCTATCATCACCTGCGTTATGGGACTTTCGTTGAAAAATCGAATTGGATAAATGGGAGATGGTATGATAAGTTGGTGTTAAATAATGGGAAATCCGGGGATGATGCGCATGATCTGATAATCGAATTTTACGAAGACTTTATGAAAATTTACGGTAGTATCCGAAAGTGGTACTACGGCGCGACTTCGCTGGATGATCTGACTAAAACGGATTTGGAGAAGGCTTGGCGGAAAGTAGCCAAGCGGCTCGGCATCTCGTTCGATACGTTGAGAACCTTTGAAATTTCCGAGATTGAAATGGGGCTGAACGTCCCGGTTGATATGACATGTACTGAAATGATACACCGAATCCGGGGATTTAGATCGAAATGCTATAAATTGAAGGAATCGAGTTCTGAATGCCGGGAATTCGTTTCGGGATGCCATACTGCTAAAATTTGTAATGGGATCGACGAAATGAATGGAAATGTTCTGATACGACGTAATATCTTGCGGGTGGCGTTTTTGTCGGGTGACGGACGGCGGAGCGTTCTCGGCCGATTGAAGGTCGGGACGCTCGGTGAATTATTCGACGGGTATTATATACGGGCTGTAAATTATTTTTGGCGGAGTTGCCGAGAGTTTCTTTTTGATACGCTCGGTCGGCGACCGTCGTTCCGGCCTAAACGGGGGAACTTGAAAGAACTGACCGATTTTATCTTGATGCTGGGATTGGCGAGCCTATCCCATACCGAATTGGAAGGCTATGCAGGGCTGTTGTCGAAAGAGGCTCAACGTGATTTTAGAAAGTGGCTGCGAATACACTACGAGCGAGAGAAAGAATATTCATGCCCCGACTATCAGTTTGAATTTTACGAGGCTGTAAAATGGCGTTTGATAGAATTAATTAGAAAGAATAACCTGCAAACGAGTGATTGAATATTCACGAAAAAATGAATCTATAAGAAAATATTATGAAAAATTTAAGCCTTGTAATGGGCCCAGAATTTACTGGGCTTTCGCGAGATTAACGGGGTCGATTTGGGGCCGTTTTAGGGGTTGTAGCAGCGTGAGAGCGAATATTGAGGCTGTTATTTGCGTATCTTTGTAAAAATGAAAAACGTCCGTTTATGGTAGATAATTTAACGATAATGTTGGAAAAGTTCTCGGGAAATTTCGAGAACTGCGAAATCGTGAAAGTGTTCGAGAATATTGGTATTTACCGACTGAAAGGCCTCTCCCGTATCGCGCCTCACCCACTCCGGCTGATCTACATAAGGAGGACCGGAAGGCTTTATATTGTAAATAGCCTCCGTAAATGGTACTGCGGAAGAACCTCGTTGTTTGATCTGACCTCCGAGACCCTCGTCCATGCCTTGAAGCGGTTGGCAGCCGATCTGAATATCTCTTACGAGGAGTTAGGCCGGGGCCGTGTTACCCAGGTAGAGGTCGGGTTGAACCTATGGACGCGAATCCCGTGCCGTCGGCTGATCCGCCTGATGGCAGGTTATAAGACCCGTTCGAGAAACGTCTTTAAGGATGAAACCGTCTATTTCGGCGACCGGAGCTATAAGAAAGTCATAGTCTATGATAAAACAGCCGAGATCGTCGCTAAAACGCCGTTGCGGAACCGAGCCCGACAGGGTGAGGTCTTCGATATTCTCGCCCGGTATGGCTACTATTTTCCGCGTTACGAATTTAAGCTGGCCGACCGGCAGGCCCTCGCGTTGAATAGGCTCGATATTCACTCCGTGGCCGACCTTGTAGCCAGCTACGGCGATCTCTATCTGTTCCTCGCCCGGGAAGCCCGGAATTTCGTGCTGTTCGAACGGATTGAAATAACGGATGAAATGACTCCGAAAGAGCGTGAGATCGCCGAAGGGCTGAACGAATACGGATATGCCGAATATCTTGCAAAGCGGCGGGCGGCTTGTAGCTCCGCCACGCGGAAAGGCTTGAAAGCGGCCCGCTGTAAAGTACGGAGGGAATTAGTAAGCGTCATCGACCGATACGACGCCGGGAACTACGGAAGCCGTCAGTTTCGGATAGACCTCGGACGGAACCTTGTAAGAATAAGTAAGCACGACCCGGCGCTGAACCTCCCCCAAACCCTCCGGGAGCTGTTCACAGGGCGGCCACGGCAGCCTCTCCGATAATAATAAGGGGAATAAGTAATCTATGTGTAATAGCTATAATGCTATGATAGGATAAAGGAGGATATAATAAGCGAAACTGCGTGAACGCTGTATCTACGCCTCTTGATGATCTCGTCCTTGCCTAATAGGAGGAACGTCGTATATTATTTCGAGCCGCGCCCCGTCAGGCTCCTCGACATTCTATAATACGCGCCCTCGGCCAGCTCTCACGGCGTTCTCCGCTATGCTGTTGTAAATGCCGATTTCTACGCTCCTGCCGCTTCGAAGGAGTATTTACCCGCCCGAAGGAAAGGCCTCCTGGAAATCGCTGTTTTCGGCCTTGTAGGCGAAGCTCCTAATTATTGGCGCTCGGAGGTCTTAGACGGGTCTTTGTATTGGAGAAATACCCTAAATACGAACGGATATTATTTCGGGCCGCGGCGCGGGGTGTTGTTGGAGATCGACCGCTATCTGCCAGCCTGCCTATACCTACGTTTGGCGCGATGTCGTGGCGTGAAAACGGGAAACTCTTGGAGAACCCGATTTTAGATCGTTGAAGCCTCCGGCGAACTACTGCCCGGTAGGCTATGGAAACGCTTGGAGATCGTCCCTCTTGTCGTTGTATGGACGGGCTGTTGCTGACGTGAAGGATTGGCGTGTGCTAAAAGGAGTGTTGCTCTATTGGAATTGACGGCTGTAATAGCGAGTTCTGCGTTGGAGCGTTTGTTACGACGGTGTACTATTGAAGCCTACCCAGCGATCCGGACGAATAGAGGGTGTAATGGTACACTATTGAAAGTGTGATTTATTATTAACTATTCGTGTATTGAGATGATTGTTAGAGAGTTTGAATTGTTGAAAATGATCGTGTTTTAACCCTAATTTTAACCCTCGTAATTTTTGCGCTCCCGTAAACGACTTAGAATGAGGCGGGAAATTATTGCCGATTATATTTACAAATATAGGCATTCTTTTTTGAAAAATCCCTAACTTTACACCCAAATAGACCTTTGCAAATAACTATTATGTCGCAATACCATACTCCCGTACTGCTGGAAGAGTCTGTGGGACTGCTCGCTGTCGAACCTGCGGGCACTTACGCCGACCTCACTTTCGGCGGAGGCGGCCATTCGCGCCGCATCCTCTCCGCCCTGGGGCCGGAAGGCCGTCTGTACGGTTTCGACCAGGACCGCGACACGCTGGAGAACCGTCCCGACGATGCGCGTTTTCACTACGTGGAGAGCAATTTCCGCTTCCTGCGGGGGGCGCTGCGGCTGCGCGGCGTGACGGAGGTCGACGGCATTCTGGCCGACCTGGGGGTTTCGTCGCACCATTTCGACGCCGTGGAGCGCGGATTCTCGTTCCGCGGAGAGGCTCCGCTCGACATGCGCATGAACCAGAGGGGGCGGCTCACGGCGGCCGACGTGGTGAACGACTACACCGCGGAGGACCTGACCCGCATTCTGGGCGACTGGGGCGAGGTAGAAACACCGTGGAAGGTTGCCAACTGTCTGGTCAAGGCCCGTGCGGCGGCGCCCGTGACGACCACGGCGCAGCTGGTCGGAGCCGTGAAGCCCTGCACGCCCAAAAAGGACGAGGCGAAATTCCTGACCAAACTTTTCCAGGCCCTGCGCATCGAGGTCAACGGCGAGATGGAGGCGTTGAAAATGGCGCTGGAGCAGAGCCTGCGGGTGCTGAAGCCCGGCGGCCGGCTGGTCGTTATCTCCTACCATTCGCTCGAAGACAGGCTGGTGAAGAATTTCATGCGCAGCGGCAACTTCTCGGGGCAGGTCGAAAAGGACTTTTTCGGTCGTTCGCAGGCCCCGTTCGACCTCGTGACGCGCAAGGCCGTGACCCCTTCGGCCGAAGAACTCGACCGCAATCCCCGTTCCCGTTCGGCGAAACTCCGGGCGGCCGTAAAACGCTGATACGATGTACCGAGACCACGAATTCGACCCGGTGACCCCCGAGGAGCAGGCCCGCCGCGAGCAGGAGGAGGAGTTCGCGCGCCGTGTGCGCCGCGAGGTGCGGCGCATGGAGCGGGGCGAAGCCGAAGAGGACATCCGCGCCGACGAGGAGCGCGAGGCCGAAGAGCGGGCCGAAGCCGAAGAACGCGAACGCCGCGAGCGACGCCGCAGGTCCAGCACCTTCTGGCAGCTGTTCTCGGGTACGATCCTCGTGCGCGAGGGCGTCTCGAAATACTATCCCTATATGCTGACCATCGCCGGGATGTTTTTTTTGAGCATCATGGTGATGTTCTGGTCGCTGCACCTCGACATGCGTTACACGCGTCTCGAGCGCGACGTGCAGAAACTCCGCGAACGCTCGATCCGCCTCCAGGAGCAGCGTTACCAGCGCACGACCCATTCGGCCATCGTCGAACAGCTCCGGGCGCGGGGCATCGAGCTTTACGACCCGCAGGCGCCGGGCGAGATCATCGAAAACTAAACGGCGATGAAGCAGGAACGTTCGAAGGTCAAAAGCGATATTCTGCTGCGGGTGAGGCTTCTGTACGTGCTCTTCATCCTCGCCGGGGCCATCGTGCTCGCACGGCTCGTCTGGGTGCAGCTGTTCAGTGCGGAGGTGGCCTACAATGCCGACCGCCTCGCCAGCCGCATCTTCACCGAGGAGGTCATCCCGGCGCAGCGAGGGAGCATCCTTTCGCGCGACGGCGAACCCCTCGCCACCTCGATCTTCCGCTATCAGGCCGCCTTCGACTTCGCGTCGCCGGGGCTGGATTCGCTCAAGACCTTCCGCGAACAGGCCGACTCGCTCGCGAAACTGCTGGCTGCCTTCTTCCGGGACAAGCCCGCCTCGGCCTATGCCAAACGTTTCCGCGAGGAGCACGCCCGCCGTTACCGGCTGGTCAATCCGCGCGACACCTCCTACCTGCGTTCCGAGGGGTGGATTTCGCGCATGATGGACCGCATGCGGGGCGAGGAATATGTCAAACGCCGCATCTACGACACGATCCGCGACCATACGCCCGTGAATATCTTTCCCCGCGAGGTGGATTTCGCCGAGTGGGAGACCCTGCGGCGTTATCCGCTGCTGAACTGGAACATGGGCATGGTCTACCGGCTGATCGAGCGCGACGAACGCATCTATCCCCAGGGCGAACTGGCGCGCCGTACGATCGGACTGACGGGCGACAAGGGCAACTACGGCATCGAGGAGGCCTACCGCGAGGAGCTGGCGGGCCGCGACGGCAAAGCCCTGCGCCAGCGTATCGCGCGCGGCTTTTACGGCCGGGTGGCGGGCGGGGACCACGAGGACCCGGTGGACGGCTTCGACATCGTCACGACGCTCGACCTCGACCTGCAGGATGTGGCCGACAAGGCGTTGAGGCGACAGCTGGAAGCCCAGAATGCTTTGTGGGGCACGACGATCGTGATGGAGGTCCATACGGGCGAAATCCTGGCGATGGTCAACCTCGGCCGCAATGCCGACGGGAGTTTCGCCGAGCGGGAGAACTATGCCCTGGGCCGCAGCATGGAGCCGGGTTCGACGTTCAAGCTGGCGACGATGCTCACGCTGCTCGACGACGCCCGGATGCCCGTCTCGACGGTTTACGACACCCACAACGGCGATCCGGTGACGGTAGGCCCGGCCAGGAACATCCGCGATTCGCACCGCGGCGACCGTGAAATCGACTTCCGGCGCGCCGTGGCTTCGTCGTCGAACGTCTACTTCGCCAAGGCGATCTGGGACCGTTACGGAAGCACGGGCAGAAAGCAGGAATACAGCGATTTTCTCCATAAGGAGCTGCATCTGGGCCAGACCGTGGGGCTGGAGCGGCTCGGCGAGCGGAAGCCCTCCGTCACCACGGACTGGAAGGTTCCCGACCCGGGCGTGATGCTGGTGAAGATGTCCTACGGTTATCGTGTGCGGCTGGCCCCGATCCAGATGATCACCTTCTACAACGCCATTGCCAACGGCGGGAAGATGATTTCGCCCGTGCTGGTGCGTGAACTGCGCCGCGGCGATCGGGTCGAGGAGCGTTTCGAAAGCCGTACCATCGCCTCGTCGATCGCCTCGCGGGCGGCGCTGCGCGAGGTGCAGCAGTGCTTGCAGGCGGTCTGCACCGAGGGTACGGCCAGCGCTTTTTTCCGCGACACGACGCGCCTGCGGGTGGCGGCCAAGACCGGTACGGCGCAGATCACCGACGCCCGCAGCCGCGAGGGCCGTTACTACCTGGGTTCGATGGTGGCCTACTTCCCGGCCGACGCGCCCCGCTACACGGTGCTCACGACCATCGAAACCCGTGCCCAGCCCGGGAAAGCCTACTACGGGGGACCGCTGGCGGGCCCCGTCGTGAAGCGCATGGTCGACTACATCTTCAACCGCGGCCGCGACTGGTACGGCCGTGTCGACGACGGCGGTCCGCGCCGCTATCCCGACCGGATGAAGGGCGGCGACATCGCGCAGGTCCGCCGCGTGGCCGACCGCCTGTCGCCCCGCGCCTCGTTCGAAAGCCGCACGGGCTGGGGGCGCGTCGCGGTGGACAGCCTCTCGAACGTCGTCATCACGAGCCTGCCCGGCGACCGGGGCGTGATGCCCGACGTGCGCGGCATGGGGTTGAAAGACGCGCTGTTCGTGCTCGAAAGCCGCGGACTGAAGGTCCGCTTCTCGGGACGGGGAGCCGTAACGCAGCAAAGTATCACCGCCGGAGCGCGCATAGCACCGGGCACGGCGGTCGTCATAACGTTGAAATAGGATGAAAAAATTAACCGATATTCTGAAAAATACCCCCGTCCGGGAGGTGTGCGGCGATACTGCCGCCGCCATTGGCGGGCTGGTCTACGATTCGCGCGCCGTGAAACCGGGCGACTGCTTCTTCGCCGTTCCGGGCACGCAGAGCGACGGACACGACTATATCCCCATAGCGGTTGAAAAAGGCGCGGCGGCAATCGTCTGCGAACGGATGCCGGCGGATGCGGCGGAGGGCGTCGCTTATGTTCTCGTCGGGGACTCGGCGGGGGCCATGGCCGATATGGCCGCCGCGTTCTACGACTACCCGAGCCGCGAGCTGAAACTCGTGGGCATCACCGGGACCAACGGCAAGACCACGACCGCGACGCTGCTCTACGATCTGGTGCGGGCCATGGGCTACAAGGCCGGGCTGATCTCGACGGTGGTCTACAAGATCGACGGCCGCGAGGTCGAAGCCACCCACACCACGCCCGATTCGATCCGCCTGAACGCTATGATGCGTGAAATGGCCGACGCCGGGTGCGCATACTGTTTCATGGAGTGTTCGTCGCACGCCATCGTGCAGGAACGCACGCGGGGCCTCGATTTCGCGGGCGGCATCTTTTCGAACATCACGCACGACCACCTCGACTACCACAAGACCTTCGCCGAGTACATCCGGGCCAAGAAGCTCTTTTTCGATGGGCTGCCCAAGGGGGCTTTCGCTCTGACGAACGCCGACGACCGGAACGGACGCGTGATGGTGCAGAACACCGCGGCGGCGGTGAGCGCCTATTCGCTGCGCGCGATGGCCGATTTCCGCTGCAAGATCGTCGAGATGCACCTCGACGGCATGCTTCTGCGCATCGACGGGCAGGAGTTGTGGGTGGGGCTGCTGGGGCGGTTCAACGCCTACAACCTGCTGGCGGTCTACGGCGCTGCGGCGCTGCTGGGACTCAACCGGGGCGAGGTGCTGCGCGTGTTGAGCATGCTGCACGCCGTGAGCGGCCGCTTCGAGAAGATCCGCGCGGCGAACGGCACGACGGCCATCGTCGACTATGCCCATACGCCCGATGCGCTGGAGAACGTGATTCAGACCATCGAGGAGATCCGCACCCCCGGCCAGCAGCTGATCGTGGTGTGCGGCTGCGGCGGCGACCGCGACCGGACCAAGCGTCCCGAGATGGCGGCCATTGCCGTGAAGTATGCCACGACGGCGGTTTTCACCTCCGACAATCCGCGCCACGAGTCGCCCGAGGCGATTCTCGACGACATGGTCGCGGGGCTGGAGCCCGGTGCGCGCTACCTGCGCATCGCCGACCGCGCCGAGGCGATCCGCACGGCCGTGATGCTCTCGCGTCCGGGCGACATCATCCTCGTGGCGGGCAAGGGGCACGAAACCTATCAGATTGTCGGCGACGTGAAACATCCTTTCGACGACCGGGAAGAGATAAAGAAGCGCTTTGCGCTTCTCAATTAAAAATGAAAAATTAAGAATTGTTTTTCATTTGTTCGCTTGTCGTAATGCCACCGTATGGTAATTTTTAATTTTTCATTCTTAATTTTTAATTGAAACCATGCTTTACCATCTATTCAGGTACCTGGACGAGGCCTACGACCTCCCCGGCTCGGGAATGTTCCAGTACATCTCCTTCCGCGCCGCGGCAGCCATCATCCTCTCGCTGCTGATCGTCATTATCTTCGGACGTTCGATCATCGACTTCCTGCGCCGCAAGCAGATCGGCGAGGAGATCCGCGACCTCGGGCTTCAGGGCCAGTTGCAGAAGAAAGGCACGCCCACGATGGGCGGCGTGATCATTCTCGTCGCCATCCTGGTCCCGATGCTGCTCTTCGGCAAGCTGGACAACGTCTACATCCAGCTGCTGCTCGTGTCGACGGTCTGGCTCGGCCTGATCGGCGGTCTGGACGACTACATCAAGGTTTTCCGCCACAGGAAGGAGGGGTTGAAGGGCCGTTTCAAGATCGTGGGGCAGGTGGGCCTCGGCGTCATCGTCGGAACGACCATGTGGCTCTCGCCCGACATCGTCGTGCGCGAGAAGGTCACGCAGCCCGTGCAGACGGTCTATCTGAACGAGGACGGCACGGTGCTCGAAACGGTTCAGCGCCACGTGGTCGTCAGCTCCGAGAGCCTCAAGACCACGCAGACGACCATCCCCTTCGTCAAAAACAACGAGTTCGACTACGGATGGCTGACGGGCGGAAACTCCGTTGCCACATGGATTCTCTACGTGCTGGTCGCGATTTTCGTGGTGACGGCCGTGTCGAACGGCGCCAACCTCACCGACGGCCTGGACGGTCTGGCGACGGGAGTTTCGGTCCCGATCGTCGCCGTGCTGGGGGTGCTGGCCTATCTTTCGGGCCACATCGTCTATGCCGACTACCTCAATATCATGTACATCCCGGGCAGCGGCGAGATGGTGGTCTTCGCCGCGGCGCTGGTGGGGGCGCTGGTGGGTTTCCTGTGGTACAACTCCTTCCCGGCCCAGATCTTCATGGGCGACACGGGTTCGCTGGCCATCGGCGGCGTGATCGCCGTTTTCGCGCTCTGCATCCGCAAGGAGCTGCTGCTGCCGCTGCTGTGCGGCGTCTTCCTCGTGGAGAGCTTCTCGGTGATGATGCAGGTCGGCTGGTTCAAGTACACCAAACGCCGCTACGGCGAAGGGCGTCGCATCCTGTTGATGTCTCCGGTCCACCACCACTACCAGAAAAAGGGCATCTTCGAGACCAAGATCGTTCTCCGTTTCTGGATCATCTCGCTGCTGTTGGCGGCCATTACGCTGGTAACGCTGAAAATAAGATAATATGAAACAGATCGTCGTTCTGGGCGGGGGAATCAGCGGCTACGGTTCCGCGATCCTCGCCAAAAAGAAGGGGTTCGGGGTCTTCCTCTCCGATGCGGGGCGCATTGCCGACCGTTACAAGGCCAAGCTGGACGAATGGGAGGTCCCCTACGAGGAGGGCGGCCACACCGAGGAGCGCATCCTCGCGGCCACGGAGGTCGTCAAGTCGCCCGGCATTCCCGATACGGCCCCGATGGTGCGCAAGATCCGCGAGGCGGGCATTCCGGTGATCTCCGAAATGGAGTTCGCGGGCCGCTATATGGGCAAGGCCAAATGTATCTGCATCACCGGATCGAACGGGAAGACCACCACCACGTCGCTTATCTACAAGATCATGCGCGACGCGGGGATGAACGTCGCCCTCGGCGGCAACATCGGCGAGAGTTTCGCCTGGTCGGTCGCTACGGGCGACTACGATTGGTATGTACTGGAATTGAGTTCTTTCCAGTTGGACGGAATGTATCGGTTCCGGGCGCATGTCGGGGTGCTGATGAACATTACGCCCGATCACCTCGACCGCTACGACCATTGTTTTCAGAACTATGCCGACTCGAAAATGAGAATCGTGCAGAATATGACCTCGCGCGACTGGTTCGTCTACTCGGGCGATGACGAGGTGATCTGGAACGAGATTCCGAAGTACGATTTGAGGATGCGCCAGCTGCCCTTCGCCGCTAAAAACGCCGTGGCGAGCGGTGCGGGCGACGCGTTTCTCTGCGACGGGAAATTCACCGCAACGGCCGGCAAGGCGTCGGTGGAGATCGACACCGCAAAGTTGCAGATCAAGGGGCTTCACAACGCCTACAACGCCATGGCCGCGGCCCTCGCGACCCTTGCGGCGGGCGTCGCCCCGGCGAAGATCCGCAAATCGCTCTACGCCTTCGCGCCCGTCGAACACCGGCTCGAACCCGTGGCGGAAAAGGACGGCGTGCTGTGGATCAACGACTCGAAGGCCACCAACGTCGATTCGGTTTACTATGCGCTGGAGAGCATGACGCGCCCCGTGGTGTGGATCGCCGGCGGGACCGACAAGGGCAACGATTACGAGCCGCTGAAGGCCTTCGCCCGGGCGAAGGTGCACACGCTGGTGTGCATGGGTCTCGATAACGCCAAACTGGTCCGGGAGTTCACGGGCGTGGTCCCGGAGGTGGTCTCGACCGATTCGCTCGAAGCGGCCATGACGGCCTCGAAGGCCGCGGCGCGTCCCGGCGATGCGGTGCTGCTGTCGCCTGCCTGCGCGAGTTTCGATCTTTTCCGGAATTACGAGAACCGCGGCGAACTGTTCAAGAACTGGGTCGAAGAAAAAGCATAGCCGATGGTGCGGGACGAGAGCAGATACGACGACCGGGCGACGGCGGAGGCGGCGCGCGACGCTGCGCCGCGCGGCGGCAGGCGGACTTCGGGGAGCGGTGACGCGGCCTCCGGCGAGGAGTGCGCCTGCGGGACGGAGACGGCCGGGAAATCGGGGTTCCGCCTCTTTACGGGCGACCGCGTGCTGTGGATCATCGTCGCCGCGCTGGCGGTGATCTCGGTGTTGGTGGTCTACTCCTCGACGGCCAAGATGGCCTACGACGCCCATACGGCCCGTACGACGGCGCATTTCCTGCGTCAGCAGTTGTTGCTGCTGGTCGGCAGCCTGCTGATCATGGTCGCCGTGCAGAAGATCAACTGCCGCATTTACAATCTTCTGGCCCGGCCGGCCTATTTTCTTTCGGTGGCGCTGACCGTCGCCGTCTATTTCATCGGAGCGACGACCAACGGCGCAGCCCGCTGGATTCCGCTCGGCCCCTTCCAGTTCCAGCCCTCCGAGGCGCTGAAGGTCGCCACGGTGCTGTTCCTCGCCCGGCAGCTCGCCGGACGGCAGTCGAAGATCGACAAGATACGCATCGTGCCGACGTGGAAGTTCTGGACGTGGCGTTCGTCGCCCGTGCAGCGAAAAATCTGGCGCGAGGGTACGCGCCCCATTCTGCTGCCGGTCGTCGTTTCGGCAATGGTGATCTTTCCGGCGCACACTTCGTCGGCCGTGCTGGTGTGCCTGGCGTCGTGGGTGATGATGCTCATCGGACGCGTCCGTTTCGGGGAGCTGATGAAACTCGTGGGATGGGGCGTTGCGGCCATCGTCGTTATTATGACGCTGAACCTCGGGCGCAGCGAGACCGCCGAAGGGCGCGTTTCGACGTGGATTCACCTCTGGACCAAGTCGCAGACCGAGAAACCCATCGAACACCTCTCCGACACGGAGCGTTCGATGATCGCCATTTACAACGGCGGCATCCTGGGCGAAGGCGCCGGGCAGAGCGCCATGCGCGTGGAGATGATCCACCCCGAGAGCGACTATGCCTATGCCTTTTTCGTCGAGGAGTACGGCTTCATCCTGGCCGTGCTGCTGCTGATGCTCTACCTGTGGGTCTTCTTCCGGGGAATCGAGATATTCCGGCGGTGCGGAACCGCCTTTCCGGGATTGCTGGTGCTGGGGCTTGCGTTGCTGATCACGTGTCAGGCGCTGCTGCATATCATGGTGACGGTGAACCTGATCCCCGAGACGGGGCAGACCCTGCCGCTGATTTCGCGCGGCGGCTCGTCGATGCTCTTCACGATGATCGCCTTCGGGATGATCCTGAGCGTCAGCCGCCAGAACGACGAACAGTCGCACGACCGGCCGAAAAGCGAAACGTTGTACGAAAAATAGGAGAAAACCGATGAAACAACCGCTCTCCCTGCTTGTTGCCGCGGTGGCCGCAACGGCTTGCGCTCCCGCCGTTCCCGCCGGCGAATTCCGGATTGTCGGAAAAATCGAGAACGTGCCCGACGGCGCGGTAGTGCGTCTGTATGAACCGCAGGGGCAAATGTTGCGGGGAATAGGCGTGGATACGCTGGCAGGCGGTCGGTTTTCCTTCCGGGATACGGTCGCTTTCCCGAAAGTTGTTCAGATCAGTGTGACGGTTGGGGATTACCGGGGCGGTACGCTCGATGTTTGGGTTGCCCCCGGCAAACGTATCGAGGTCCGTGGTGAGGATAAGCAGGCTTGGCTTTGGGAGGCCGCTTCGGACATTGCGGAGCAGGCGGACGAAGACATGTACCGTGCTCTGGTCGAACCTCAAATCTGTGAGTTGAATTGGTTTCAGGACATGCTGAATACACAGCAGGATTTTGCCCGTTATATGGAGCTGTTCGGGCAAGTGTCGGAGAAAACCGTCCGTCGTATGCAGACGGCTCCCGTGACGCGGGTCTGGTTGAACAAACTGGCCGAATGCGCCCGTCTTTTGCAGTTCGGAATAGGTACAGCTCACAAGGCCGAAATGCTTGCGCTTTACGACCGGATGACGGAAGAACAGCGGCAGTCTCCGATGGGCCGGCGGATTGACGCTTATCTCAATCCGGCTCCGGCGGTCGGAGTCGGAGACCGGCTGGTGGACGGGGATCTGTACGATGCGGATGGGAATCTGCATCGCCTGGCGGAATTCATCGGGAAATATATTTTGCTCGATTTCTGGAGTGCGGGCTGCGGTCCGTGCGTACAAGCGATTCCCGAACTGCAAGAGATCGCACGAAAGTATGCCGGCAGGGTTGCGGTTGTGAGCATCAGCCAAGACCCGAAGCCGGTGTGGAAGGAGTTTATTGCCGAAAAGCAGTTGGTCGGAAACCAATGGAACGAACTTGTAGACGGAGATACCAGGCTTGGGATGCGTTATGGGGTAAAGGAAATTCCGCATTTCGTGCTGATCGCTCCCGACGGCCGGATTCAGGATGTATGGTAGGGTTACGGCAAGGGGAGCCTGCTGGAAAAAATGGAGCAAAACATCAAGTGATATGGACGATATTCGTTTGGACAAGTATCTTTGGGCGGTGCGGGTGTTCAAGACCCGCAGTGATGCCGCAGATGCCGTGCGCACGAACAAGGTGACGGTAAACGGCGCTTATGCCAAGCCTTCGCGCGAGGTGAAAATCGGCGATGTGATCGCCGTGCGCAAAATGCAGGTGACCTATTCCTACAAGGTGCTCGATCTGGTGTCGAGCCGTCAGCCGGCGAAAAACGTGCCTCTTTACTGTCTCAACGTTACTCCGCAGGAGGAGCTGGACAAACTCAACGTTCCGCGCGAGACGATCTTCATCGTCCGCGACCGCGGTACGGGCCGTCCGACCAAGAAGGAGCGGCGCGAACTGGACGGGCTGATGGAGGAGATCTATTACGACGAGGAGGAATAAAAGGAGAATCCCGGCAGGAGCGCAATCCCGTCTTTTTCCTGAAGAATTTGAAGAGAAAAAGAAGGCATCCTGCCGGGTTCTTTTTTCAGCGGAATCCGGCAGGTCCGCGCAAAACGAAAGGGCGGCGCCGAATCCCGGCATCTGAGGCTTTTGGCGGGCCCTGCACAACCAGAAAACAGCACACACCCTTCCGGGGGTGCTGTATCTGTTGTGCATAAAATTCGCCAAAATTTCAGATGCTTCGATACAACGTACTATGTCAAGAACGCAATAAAGTCGGAACTCTCCTTACAAAGGTACTAAAAAGCCGGAACGTATCCAAAACCGAACCGTCTTGCGGTTCGGCAAAACCTCCGGACCCTTAAAAGGGTCGTACAACCTCAAAGGTAACGAAAAAAAGCGGAAATGCAAAAAAGCGGCCCGAAAGCCGCTTTTCCTATTTCTTGTTGAAATTGGTCATGGTCAATTGGGTTCCCACGGTCGCGAACGACCGGATGGCGTCGACAAAGACCTTCAGCCGTTCGGGAAGGGCCTTCCGTTCCTCGTCGGTCCATTCGCCCAGTACGTATTCCACCTGGTGCCCCTTCGGGAAATCGCCGCCCACGCCGAAGCGCATGCGGGCATACTCCTCCGTTCCGAGCAGTTCGGAGATGTTTTTCAGTCCGTTGTGCCCTCCGGCGCTCCCCTTCGGGCGCAGGCGCAGCGTGCCGAAAGGCAGCGCGATGTCGTCCGAAACGACGAGCAGATTCTCCGGCGGAATCTTCCCGGCGTCCATCCAGTAGCGGACGGCCTTGCCCGAGAGATTCATGTAAGTCGAGGGTTTCAGCAACACCAGTGTCCGGCCCTTGTACTTCGCTTCGGCCACGTCGCCGTAACGTTGGGTGGTAAAAACAGTGTTGGACGCCTCTGCAAGGGCGTCCAACACGTTGAAACCGATGTTGTGACGGGTTTCGGCGTATTCGGCGCCGATATTCCCCAGCCCAACAATGAGGTATTTCATATTCCCGGCTTATTTCGCAGCCTCGGCAGCTCCGCGCGACGCACGGGTTACGCGAACGGCGCAGACGGCGGTCGTAGCGGGGGTGATGAACTTCAGGTTCTCGAACTCGAGGTCGCCGACGAAGATGGTCTTGCCTACGCCCAGTTCCGTAACGTCCACGACGATTTCGTCGGGAAGGTTCTCGACCAGTGCGCTGACGACCAGTTTGCGGGCCGACAGGGCCAGCTTACCGCCGACCTTCACGCCCTCGGCGTTGCCGGTCAGGCGTACCGGAATGGCGATTGATACGGGTTTGCCCTCGGCGATGCGGTAGAAATCCAGGTGGAGGATCTCCTCGCGTACGGGGTGGAACTGTGCCTCACGCAGCACGGCCTGCTCTTTCTTGCCCTCGATGTCGAACTCTACGATGTAGGAGTTCGGGGTGTAGATCAGGGGTTTGATCTCGCGGGGGTCTACCGAGAAGGTCTCGGTTTCGCCGTTGCCGCACAGTACGCAGGGGACCATGCCCTCGCGGCGAATCGCCTTGGCGGCCTTCTTGCCGAAATCAGCGCGTTTTACGGCCTTGACTGAAATGGTTTTCATAATGAAAATTTGTTTTTTAATGTGTGTTGCCTTCGGCGGTTCTCAATGCGGACTCTGCGGACCGCATCCCATTTCCGCCTGCTTTGGGAGCGCAAAGATAAGGTAAATAATTAAGAATTAAAAATTAGGGATTAAAAATTGTTTCACAACCCGCAATTGTCCAAAACGTTTGGACGTCTGCGGTGAGTTGTAAAAGCGAGCCTCGACTTTATCAGAGTCGGGACTCGCCCAATTTTTAATTTTTCATTTTTCATTTTTAATTTTTAATTCCCCGAATGTGCTTCTCCCAGGCCCAGGCGGCGGCGAGCGTCTGGTCGAGCGTGCGCTCGGCAGTCCAGCCCAGTTCGGTGTTCGCCAGCGTGGGATCGGCCCAGATGGCGATGATGTCGCCCGCACGGCGCGGTGCGATCTTGTAGTTGAGCTTCAGGTGGTTGACCTCCTCGAACTTGTGCACCAGTTCCAGCACCGAGACGCCGCGGCCCGTGCCGACGTTGAAAATCTCGTAGGCCTGCTTGTTCTTGTCGCCGGCCATGCGGTTGATCGCCGCCACGTGGGCTTTGGCGAGGTCCACGACGTCGATGTAGTCGCGGATGCACGACCCGTCGGGCGTCGGGTAGTCGTCGCCGAAGACCGAGAGGCACTCGCGCAGTCCGGCGGCGGTCTGCGTGATGAAGGGCACGAGGTTCTGCGGCACGCCGCGCGGCAGTTCGCCGATCAGCGCCGAAGGATGTGCGCCGATGGGGTTGAAATAGCGCAGCGCGATGCCTTTCATGCCGGGGTAGGCGGCGAGCGAGTCGCGCAGGATGTCCTCGCACATCTGCTTGGTGTTGCCGTAGGGCGAAGTGGCCGGCTTGCGGGGCGTCTGCTCCGTCACGGGCTGCTTCTCCGGCTCGCCGTAAACGGTGCACGACGACGAGAAGACGATGTTCCGGCGGCCGAATTCACGCATCAGGCCGATGACGTTCATAAACGAGGTGAGGTTGTTGCCGTAGTATTCGAGCGGCTTCTGCACCGACTCGCCCACGGCTTTCGACGCTGCGAAGTGGATCACCGAGTCGAATTCGTACTGTTCGAAGACCTTGCGGAAAGCCGCCCGGTCGCAGCAGTTGACCTCGACGAAGGGGATGTCCACGCCGGTGATCTTGCGCACGCCTTCGACGGCGTTGAGGTCGCTGTTCGAAAGGTTGTCGACGATCACCACGTCGTAGCCGGCGTTGATGAGTTCCACGGAGGTGTGCGAGCCGATGTAGCCTGCACCGCCGCTGACCAATACACACGATTTTTTCATAGGTAGCTGGTTGTTATTTGAGCAACAAAGGTATTAAAAAATTATGCGGCGGCAAAAAAACGCCGCCGAAAAAACCGCCCGGAAGCCTTGGTGGCGTGGCGAATAACAAATTGTAACCCGGCGTGAGAAAAAAGCGTTCGGGGAGTGTCTGTTTTCGGAAATTTATCGTACATTTGTAACAGATCGACACTTTGCACTCGGAATTTCATCAAAAAATTAACGGATATGTACGGGAAAATCAAGGAGCACCTGCAACATGAACTCGCCGAAATCGAGGCGGCAGGGCTTTACAAACGGGAACGGATCATCGCTTCGCCCCAGCGGGCCGAGATCGAGGTTGCAGGTCGGAAGGTGCTCAACTTCTGTGCCAACAATTACCTCGGACTGTCGGACAATCCGCGGCTGATCGAGGCGGCGAAGAAAGCAATGGATGCCCGCGGCTACGGCATGTCGTCGGTGCGCTTCATCTGCGGCTGCCAGGACATCCACAAGGAGCTGGAGAAGGTTATCGCCGACTATTTCGGTACGGAGGACACGATTCTCTACGCCGCCTGCTTCGACGCCAACGGCGGCGTGTTCGAACCGCTCTTTTCGGAGGAGGACGCCATCATCTCCGATTCGCTGAACCATGCTTCGATCATCGACGGCGTGCGTCTGTGCAAGGCCGTGCGTTACCGCTACGCCAATGCCGACATGGGCGAACTGGAGGAGTGCCTGAAGAAGGCGCAGGCCCAGCGGTTCCGCATCATCGTCACCGACGGCGTATTCTCGATGGACGGCAACGCCGCACCGCTCGATCGGATCTGCGCTCTGGCGGAAAAGTACGACGCGCTGGTGATGGTCGACGAGTGCCATTCGGCGGGCGTGCTGGGCGAAACGGGCCGCGGCATCACCGAACTTTACGACCTGCGCGGGCAGGTGGACATCCTCACGGGTACGCTCGGCAAGGCATTCGGAGGCGCCGTAGGCGGATTCACCACCGGCCGCAGGGAGATCATCGACATGCTGCGCCAGCGTTCGCGTCCCTACCTTTTCTCGAACTCGCTGCCCCCTGCCGTGGTCGGCGCCGGGATCGAGACCTTTAAGATGCTCGCGGAGAGCCACGAACTGCACGACCGGCTGGTGGCCAACGTCGAACATTTTCGTGCCGGAATGATGGCGGCGGGTTTCGACATCAAACCCACCCAGTCGGCCATCTGCGCCGTGATGCTCTACGACGCCAAACTGTCGCAGGAATTCGCCGCGAAATTGCAGGACGAGGGCGTTTTCGTCACGGGATTCTACTACCCGGTGGTTCCCAAGGGTCAGGCGCGCATTCGCGTGCAGGTCTCCGCAGGCCACACCATCGAACAGCTCGACCGCTGTATCGCCGCCTTCACGAAGGTCGGCAAAGAACTGAATGTCATCAAATAACTTACTGCCATGGCTAAAACCGCATTGGACGCGATCGACCGCAAGATCCTCAAATACCTCATCAAGAATGCGCGCATGCCTTTTCTGGAGATCGCCCGCGAATGCGGCATCTCCGGCGCCGCCATTCACCAGCGCATCCGCAAGCTCGACGAGTCGGGCGTGATTCTCGGGAGCCGCCTGATCGTCGACCCCAAGATGATGGGCTTCGACGTCTGCGCCCACATCAGCATCACGCTCAAGGACCCGCAGCTGCTGAAACAGACCGTCGAGGAACTGCGGAAAATTCCCGAGATCGTCGAGGCGCATTTCATCACCGGCAAGGGCAACATCCTCGTCAAACTCTACTGCGTGGACAACGAACACCTCATGCGTACGATTTTCGACGGCATTCTGCGCATTCAGGGCATCGCCACCACCGAGACGAACATTTCGTTGCAGGAGGTGTTCCAGCGCGAGGTGAATATCGACTTTATCGACGAATAGGTTGCAGATTGCCGGAGGTATCTCCGTACTGATGACACACAAGGGGGCTGTATACAATACAGCCCCCTTGTGCGTTTTGGTGCAATCCGCGTCCTGCCGGAACTTGAAGTGTCAGAGCCATTTTTTGTACTTGAAGTACCAGATCGTCAGGGCCGAGCAGAAGATCATCAGCCCGATGGCGAAGATGTAGCCCAGGGGGATGTTCCAGCCGTTGCCGAGCGTCAGCGTCCAGTCCAGTTCGGGCATGAACTTGAAGTTCATGCCGTAGATCGAAGCGATGAGCGTCGCGGGCATGAAGATCACCGCCGCCACGGAGAAGATCTTGACGATCTCGTTCTGTTCGATGTTGATCAGACCCAGCGCCGCGTCCTGGATGTAGTCCAGTCGCTGGAAACTGAAATCGGCGTGGTTGATCAGCGAGTTGACGTCCTTGATCATCAGCTGCAGGCGCGGATAGATGTCGTTGGGGAAACGTTCGGAACGCAGGATGCCCGACAGCACGCGCTGGCGGTCGAAGATATTCTCGCGCAGCGACATGGTCGATTCCTGCAACGCGCTGATGCGGTGCAGCACCTCCTTGTCGATCGAATTCTCGGAGTTGATGTCCTTCGAGAGCGCCGCGACCTGCTTGGCGATCAGCTCCACGAGGTCGGCGTCGAAGTCGATGCGCACCTCCAGCAGCGAAATGAAGAGGTGGTAGCCCGTCGAATAGCTGCGGTAGTTCATCTGGAGCCGTTTTTCCGTCTCGCGGAAGGTCCGGAACTCGGCGCTGCGCACCGAGACCAGCACACCCTCGTTCGAGATGATGAACGACACCGGTTCGACGATGAACGAGTCGCCCGTGGGGACGAAGAAGTTGGAGTTGGAGATGATGGAGTTCTCGTTCTCGGAGTATTTCGACGTCGACTCGATCTCCTCGACCTGCTGTTTGGTCTGGAGGCTGATCTCCATGAAGTTCTCGACGGCCTTCTGCTCCTTGATCGTGGGCAGCAACATGTCGATCCACAGGATGTCGTCGTAGCCCAGTTCATCGAAGAGCTTGGTGTCGGCATTGCGGATGATCTTGTTGTATTGCTTGAGGTAAATTGTAATCATAAGACGCTCTCTTAAAGTTCGTGAATCCGTTTACGTGCAGAGAGGCGGATCTCCGGTCCGCTAAGCTCTTCAGCCGGGATTGGCTCTCGGAACCGCCTTGAGGCCCGAGTTCCAGAACTTTTTCAGCGCTTTGTCTTTCTGATTGTCGAAGATGTAGTCGAAATGTGCGAGTTCCGCGTAGGCGCGCCCGGGATCGGCCGCGAAAGCCGATTCGAGAATCGCCTCGTAGCCGTGTTCGAGTCCGTAGGTCAGGGCATGCTGCAAGGTCTCGACGGCGTCGGGGTCCGTGTCGGCGTGCGCCGCCCAGACGGCGAAGGCGCAGGGAAGTTTTCCGAACGGTTTCCACGCCCCGACCAGCGCGTCGTCGCTGGCGAGCAGGGCCTCCTTCGATGCGGGAACGCCTCCGACGCAGTATTCGGTGACGATGCGCGCGTCTGTCAGCGACGGCATGGCGGCGGCCGGAATCAGGGCGATGTCGGCTTTGTGCTCGGAAAAGGCTTGGATTGTTTCGGCGGGGTCGGACAACAGCAATCCGGCGCGGAGGTTATCTTCGTGCTGGATACCATAGATGAATGGCGTCGTGCTGAAGCACGACACGACGGCTATACGTGGAACTATGACCATCATCCATAAGGTGTAAAACTGTTGGTTTGCGAAACAAAGGTACGACAAAATCCCGAAGTTTTTCTATAAAATCTGGAAAAAGTGCATCGGGGTCTTGACAAGGGGGTGTCCGGTGTCGTATATTTGCCGTACGATTCACAGCCGGCCGGCAGGGACGGCAAAGTTATCAACATCGGGAAACGCTTCTGTTTCCGCATTTTGTGAATTGTTATCTCCATTTATCGACAAGTTTTAAACCCGTTGTCAACAATCCGGTCGCCTCTGTGCCTGTGATGCCGGAAGTGTCAAAAGCATCCGCATGCCGCATTGCGCCGTGTCCTGCGGCGAATGAATACAGTCATCTCTCTTAAAAATCCATTATGCTATTTACTCGAATTCCGCAACAGTACGCCCCGCTCGGCGGGGAACTCCGCTACGCCGTCAGTCAGGAGACGGCCGGAAACATCGACATCCGCATCGTCGATGCGGCGGCCGGGTCCGCAGCCGGAATCGGCGCGGCGGTCTCGCCCGGCGGTGCAGACAGAGCCGGCACGCGCGGACCGGTCGGCGACGGCAGTGCGCTGCTGGGTGCAAAACGTTTTGCGGCCGTCGCCGAGGCCGCGTTCGATGCGGCGCCCTACCTCCGGCGACGGCTGCATTTCACGCCCGCAACGGGGCGGACCGGATTTTACCCCGCCGAAGGACGGACCGTCACGGCCGTCGTCGAGGCTGCCGGGACGGATGGGGAAGCGGCCGCGGCGGTCGCTCCGGCGCGCACGTTTCTGCCCGGCGACGCCCCCGGAACGCCCGGCCTGCGGACCTCGATGCCGCTCGTGCGTCTGATCCCGGAGGACGCATGCGACGAACTGACGCTGCTGACCGACGGACCCTGCATCGTGACGGTGACGGCCGAGGCCGGGGACACCGCGACGGCCGAAAGTTACCGCGCGAGCGAGGCGGGGCTGCACCTGTTTCGTCTCGACATGCGCGATTTCCCGGGCGCGGAGCGTGTGACGGTCGATGCCGGGACGTGCGGCACGGTCGTCTATTCCGTGACTCCGGCCGTTCAGGGACAGGTGCGGCTGGCTTGGCGGAGCAGCGCCGGATCGGTCGAGCACTACACCTTTCCCATCGTGCGGACGACAACCGTGCGCACCGAAAGGCGCGAGGCGGAGGGTCCGCAGGGACGTGTGGTCGCGGCGGCGGAAACAGACCGCGAAATAGTGCTCGTATCGGCCTACGAGACCCGGAGCATGCTGGAGCCGCTGGCCGAACTGACAGCGACGGCAGCGGCATGGATCGTCACCGAAAAGCGTTATATACCCGTAGACATCGCCACCGAAGAGGCCGTCGTACAGCGGCGCGGCACGTTGAGCTGTCTGGAGATCGCCATTCGCCCCAAACGTAAAAAACACGCAGCATGGAACTGAAAATCGACGGACAGATTTGCGACCTGAAGGCGGGGAGCATTGCCGTTCCCGGCTACGATGCCGCACGGCTCGCCGATCCGGAGGCTTGCCGCGAAGGGCGGTCGCTGAAAATCCCGATTCCCGCGACGCCGCGCAACGATGCGCTTGTGGGGTTTGCCTGCGACCCGCACGCCGCCGGCGGGTTCAACGACGCGCTCCACACGGCGGAGCTGTCGGCCGAAGGTTCGGTGCTGATCGGCGGAACGGTGCGTCTGCTGGCCGCGTCGGGAGAGGGGTACACGCTCGAAATCCGCGACGGAGGGGCCGGATGGGCCGAAAATGCCGCCCGCCGCATGTTTTCCCGATTGGGGGTGGCGTGGGACAATGTCCTGACCCCGACGGCGATCGTCGAGAGCTGGACGGACGACTCCCCGGTGAAGTTCTTCCCCATCCACCGCGACGAATACCGTCGGCAGAACAGCTCCTCGGACCTGCTTCCGGCGGAACGCCTGCTCTCGGTGGAGGACTACCACCCGTTCCTGCACGTCGCCACGCTCGTCGGGCAGATTTTTCGGGAGGCGGATTACGAGGTGAAGAGCCGCTTTTTCGAATCGGCGTTTTTCCGGTCGCTCTACATGAGCGGGGCCTACTCCTCGCGCGACACCACGGCGGCGGCCGGCCGCATGGGCTTCTCGGCGCGGCGGCTGGCTCCAGCGACGGCTGCGGCGAACGAACTGGGGCGGGTTTCGGCCAACCCCAAGGCCGTCGCCAACACCGTGGGCAACATCGTCGACACGGCCACGCCCCAGAGCGTCGACGCCGACGGCGAGGCGATCGACGGACTTTTCAACAACGGCAACTGTTTCTCGACGGACAACGGCAAGATCGTCTTCACGCCGCCGACGGAGATCAGCGTCGGGTTCGAATACCGCCTGAAATACACCACCGCCCACCGCATCGTCTCGCGGACGCGGCTCAAGGGCTTCGATACGGTGTATCTCGGTCCCGGGGCCGAGTTCCGGTTCGAGCTGGCCAACCGGTACAGGGACCTCCGCGAGGCCGTTGCGCCGAATTTCACCTACCGCGCGCTGGTTTTCGATCACCTCGCCGGGGCGCAGTACCGCCTGACCTACACCCGCAACGGCGTGCCCGGCACGGTGTGGACCGACTTTGCGGCCCGTTCGGCGCAGGTCACCACCCCGGCCTCGGGGACCGTCGCCGATCCCGTGCTGCTGGTCCGCAGCGGTTCGCAGTGGGTCGCCTACCGCGGCGACTGGGCGCTCTACAACGGCTACGTCGGCGAGACGGGGCAGACGATGGTCGAGGTGCGGCTCCGCACGGCCGCCGAGAGCGTTTCGCCCGCATCGCCCAAGTATTTCAATCTGATCTACTTCGCGGGGGCGGAGCCCGGGATGGCGCTGACCCTGCACAAGGAGTGCTCGCTGCGGCCGCGCTTCCTCTCGGCTCCGGGATTCGGGTCGCGGATCGCATTCGCCGACGTGGCGCAGCACCGTATCCGGCAGTCGGAACTGCTCGATGCCCTCGCGCATCTGTTCAACCTGCGGTTCTACACCGAGGAGGCGACGCGGAGGGTCTGGATCGAGCCGGAAGGGGAGTTTTTCGGTGCGGGGCCGGAGACGGACTGGAGCGGCAGGACGGACTTTTCGCAGCCTGTCGAGCGGCGGCCGGTCGCCCCGGAGATTCACGAGGTGCGGACGTGGCGGTACCGGGACGGCGACGGCGCGGTGGCGCGCTTCGACGCCGGGGAGGAGGCTCCGCTCGGGGCGTGGAGTTTTGCGGCGGATTCCTACGCCGCGATGCAGGGCGAAAAGGTGCTGCGCAATCCGCTGTTCAGTCCCTCGCTGAATGCCGCGGGGCATTACCTCAATGCGCCGTCGGCGCTGATTCCCGAGGTCGGCGACCGCGACGACGCGGAGGAGGACGGAACCAACTTCACGCTCCGCATCGTCCGCTACGCCGGGATGCATCCGCTGCCCGGCGACGAGCGGTGGGGGTATCCTTCGGGGCGTTCGGAGTATCCGCTCGCGGCGTTCCATTTCGCGGGGGACGACGCTGCGGAGGGGTTCACGCTCTGTTTCGAGGACCGCGACGGACAACAGGGGCTGCACCGCTTCTACGACGGGCAGGTGCGCCGGGAGGCCTCCCGTGAGCGGATCATCCTCTCGCTGCGGCTCGCGCCTCACGAATTCGAAGCCCTTCTGACGCCCGGAACGGGAGCGCCGGACATCCGTTCGGTCTTCCGCATCGACACCGGAGCGGGCGTGGTGCGGGCCGCGCTGCACGCCGTTGGCGACTACGACCCGGCGAAAGCCTCGGTGCGCTGCACGTTCAACCGCCTCATGGAAGACTGATGACGCGGCACGACGAACTGTTGGCCGAAGCGGTGCTTCGGGAGGTCCGGGGGCTTACGACCCGGCAGGCGGTATTGCGGTTGTTCGAACTGGGGCTGGTCAGCCGCCGGGGGTGTGAACAGCGCGCGATCCGTGACGAAATCGGGCGGCTCGAAAAGGAGGGCATGTCCCGTTGCGAAGCCTTCGAGGTCACAGCCGGGAAATTCTGCTGCTCTTACGAGAAGGTGCGCAACGCATTTTACAACACTTACAAACATTAATCATGAAATCGGAAATTCAAATCAACAACACGGCCGGGGTCTGCCAGATCGACATCGAAGGGACCATCGGCGTACCCGAGGAGTGGCAGTTCGAAGAGCCTGACGCCCGGGTGGCGACCTACGAGCGTTTCCGCGACACCCTGCGGCGCATTGCGGAGATCGAGGCCCCGGAGGTGGTGGTCAACATCCGCTCGACGGGCGGCGACGTGAACGACGCGCTGCTGATCCACGACGCGCTCCGGCAGCTCCCGGCGCGGGTCACGACCCGCTGTTACGGCTATACGGCCTCGGCTGCGACGATCATCGCCCAGGCGGCGTCGGAGGGGTGCCGTCTCCTGTCGACCAATGCCCTCTATCTGATCCACACGGCCATCTGTTCGACCGAGGGAAATGCCGCGGAGATCGCCGGGAAGATCGACCTGCTGCACCAGACCGATGCGCGTATCGCCGCGGTCTATGCATCCCGTTCGGGGCGTCCGGCCGCGGAGTTCGAGGCCCTGATGGCCGAGAACAACGGCAACGGCCGCTGGCTCGCACCCGAGGAGGCCGTTGCGGCGGGACTGGCCGACAAAGTGGTCGAAGCTGCGGAGCAGCCGGCGTCCTCGCTGGCGCGGAATATCGCCCGGGGCTGGGAGCGTTTGCTGGCCAATATCGGTTTGCGGCCCGGCCCGGCGCTTCCCGCCGACCGCAACGTTCTCCATTTCGACGGGGAGGTGCAGGCTCTGCGCAGCCGTTCGGCTGTTGCGGCCGACGAAGCCCGCCGGCAGGCCGCGCCGACCTCCACGCAGCCGCGCGAGGACCCTTCCTGCGGCGACACGGTCCGCTCGGCCAACGAACGCGCCTATGCCGAAGACGCCAGGCGCATGCGCAATTAAAAATTAAGAATTGAAAATTGCCAAGCGGGGGGGGCTTCGGGCTGCCGATTCACCGGAGGCGAATCGAAAATCTGCCGGTCAGGAACAAAAGGAGGTTTCGGCCTAAAATGGAAGTCCGGCGACACCCGCCCTGCGGAGGCAAAACAAACAACCAAATTCATCAACCATTTAAAACCAAAAACAACCATGACTTACCTCGAAAATTCGAAACAGTACACCGGTTCCGACCTCGAAAACATCTTCTTCCGCCCGATGCTCACAGGGGAGTCGGCGCAGGACCTCGGCGTGCGCGTACTCTACAACATGCCCCAGCCTACGCACGTCCAGCTCTGGGACGGCCAGCGCAACATCCTCCAGAAATTCACCTCCGCAGGCTGGGCCGGGGGCAAAGCGGCGACCAAGTACGAGAAGACGGTCAATCTTAACCGGGTGAAGGCCGAACTGGGATTCTCGGCCGCCAACTACTTCTCGATGGTCTACGAGAAGGTCTCGTCGCTGGTCAACACCCACATGGACGACCTCTCGGGCACGGAGCTCGAACAGGCCGAAACGGCGCTTTTCAAACAGGCCCTCGCCGAGAATATCCGCGTCACGATGTGGATCGGCGACACCTCCGCGGCGTCGGGTTACAACACCTTCGACGGACTGCTGAAGCGCATCAACGGTCTGGTCGACGACGACGGCGTCTATAACTTTTCCTATCAGGCGGCCGCGCTCGAAGACCCGGCCTATGCGGTCGAGCTGTTCGACAAGCTGTGGGCCGGGGCCGATCCCCGCATCCCGGGCCTCAAGGCCGACGACCGGCTGGCCTACTTCGTCTCGTCGGACATCTACCGCCTCTACGAGAAGTACCTCGATGCAAAGGGCGCCGACGCGGCCTACGCCGATGCGATGAACGGCCGCCGGACGCTGGCCTACCACGGAATTCCGGTCGTGGACGTAAGGCTGGGCAGCTACCTCGGCGCCACCTCCTTCCGCCAGTCGTTCGTCATGCTCACCGACCGCCGCAACCTCGTGCTGGCCGTCAACACGGCCGACATGCCTGGCAACGAGGTGCGCATGTGGTACAACCCCGACGAGATGGAGAACCGCCAGCGTGCGGTCTTCATGGCCGGAACCCAGATCCTCGACGAGGCGCTGATCTCCTTTGCATACAAGCAGTAAAAACCCGGGAACGCGCATCCGCAGGGGCTTTCCCCGCGGATGCCGCGTCCCTGAAATCCGAAAAACGCCATGAGCAAAACGAAAAAAATCAAGACGGCCGTGGGGGTTGCCGACCGCACGGACCCCTATTATGCGCTGGGGCCGTCGCGGGTCGAGAGCGACAAATTCTGGCGCTGGGGCGACGACAACCTCTTCCCGGCGGCGCTGGCGCTGATGGCCCGGCGTTCGACGACCCACCGGCGCATCATCAACGACAAGGCCGACTACATCTCCGGCAAGGGATTCACGTGCGACGAGGCGCAGCAGCCGCAGCTGGCGGCCTTCGTCCGGTGCGTCAACGGCCGGGGCGAGAGCCTTCGCCAGGTGCTGGGCAAACTGGCCTTCGACAAGTCGCTGTTCGGCAACGCGTTCCTCGAAGCGGTCACCGACCCCGGGCACACCTTTCTGTCGCTCTACCACCAGGACGCCTCGCGCTGCCGCGTGGCCCGCGACTCGAAGCACGTCCTGCTGCACCACGACTGGGCGGCGTTCAAGCCCGCCGAGGCGCGCTCGCTGCCGCTCTACCCCGACTTCGAAGCGCAGGAGGACGGCACGCTGCGCTCGATCGTCCATTACAAGGATTACGAACCGATGTTCGAACACTACGGCGTGCCGCCCTACATCGCGGGGTTCAGCGTCTCGGCGATCGCCTGGAAGACCGACCGCTGGAACATCTCGCGCCTCGACAATTCGTTCCAGCTGTCGGGCGTGATGATGCTCGACTCGTCGGTGGACAACGAGGCCGAGGCCGAACGCATCGTGCGGCTCGCCGAACAGAAGTTCGCCGGGAACCCCGGGCAGGTGATGTTCGTCATCCGCGACGGCGGCGAGGACGACAATTCGCGCTTCATCCCCATTGCCGCGCAGAACGAGGGCGACTGGCAGGCGCTGCACGAACAGGCCGTCGGCGACATCGTCGTGGCCCACTCGTGGTTCCGGACGCTGAGCGGACTGGACTACGCTGCGGGATTCAGCGCCGAACGCATTCTGCACGAATACGAGGTGGCGCTCAACACGGTGATCCTCGCCGAGCAGGACGAGCTGACGGAGCCGATCCGCGCCGTCATCGCCTCGGTGCTGGGGCTGGACACGACGTCGCTGCAAATCGTCAACCGCCCGCCGACCCGCTCGAAACCCATCTACATGAAGGTCTGGGAGGCCCGCAAGGCCGACGGACTCGACTACGACCCGGAGGATGAACGCCAGCAGGCGTTTTTATCCGAGATTACGAAGTATAATATTAGAAGTATCGAATAAAATGCATAGCTTCCGCGGGGCATTCTGCCGCTTTTGCCGCGAAAAGCGACATGCGGATGGTTTTGGCGCTTTTAACTTCGCTACGCTCGTTTTCCTCCTTCTGGCACGGCATAGCCCGCAAGCGGTCTCTGCTCGTGCTGCGTGCGTCGGTTGACATCAAAAGTACAGAGAAATCCGCGACGATGTCGCGGGTGTTTTGTACCTTTTTTCCGCAAAAAGGTACCCAAAAACTCCCCGGCGGATGCCTTTGCCTACTTTGTCCCGTCTAACGTTCGAAACGGGCGCCTATTCGCGGGTTTGCAAGCAAACCGGCCCCGTTTCTTGCCACTTTTAGCCGGGCCTTCGTTTCACGGCTCCGGCATCGGGCCGGGATCTTTCGCCGCCAAAGGCGGCGCAGGCGTGAGACGCCTGTTTTATGGGTGCTTGCACAGAACGGGATCGCAGTATCCTGCCGTCGCCCCTGAAAGCGGTTTCAAACCGCTTTACGCTTTTTGCCGAGCGGGATTCTCATCACGTGACATCGGCAAACTTTCAACTTTTCACTTTTAACCTTCCACCTTATGAATACGTTAGTCACACCCCTCCAGGTGCTGAAACTCGCCTTCGGCGAAGGGGAATACCTGCCGCCGGAGATCATTGCCGAAGCCGACATTGCCGGAGCCGAACAGCGTCACATCGTCCCCGTCGTGGGACGGGCGCTCTACGAAAAGCTCCTCGCAGGCTCCTATCCCGATTTCCGGACCGAATACCTCGCCTCCCCGGCAGCCCTCTTCACGCGCGCCGTCCTCCAGCCGCGGCTCGACGTCCGCACCGGGCAGTGCGGCACGACGGCTCCGAAATCCGCCTATGCCCAGCCGGCCGGGGACACGGCCCGCCGACACCTGCGGCGCGCCCTGCTGGCCCAGGCCCGCACGCTGCTGCACCGCGCCGCGGAGCACCTTCGCGCACACCGGGATGAATTCCCGGAATACGATCCCGAAAACGACATCTTCAACCGCTGTACGACCGATGGAGGCTTTGTTCAGATTCGTTAGCGGCGTGGCGGCGGGGATCGCCGCGCTGTTCGCACCGATCGGGCCGCTGGCGGCCACGACCGTCGTCTTCATCGGCGTCGATTTCCTCTCGGGAGTGGCGGCCGACCGCGCTGCGGCCCTCCGCGAAGGGCGCGCATGGTATTTCGAGAGCTGCAAGGCGTGGCGCACGGTGCTCAAGCTCGCCCTCGCGCTCACGGCGATCTCGATGGCGTGGCTGATCGACAGCTGCGTGCTGGATTTCATGCGGCTGAACCTCGCGCGGCTTCTTACGGGGTTCACCTGCGGCGTGGAACTGTGGTCGTTTCTCGAAAACGCCGCGCAGCTCTCCGACGCTCCGCTGTTCCGCTGGCTGCGCCGCTACGTGCACCGCCGCATCCGGAAGGAGGCAGGCGATGAGTAGGGGTTTGTCGAATTGCAATCCGGGGAACATCCGGCAGTCGAAGGTGCGTTACAAGGGCGAAGTGCAGCCCTCCCGGGACCCGGCCTTCAAGCAGTTCGAGTCGCTGGCCTGGGGCTACCGGGCCGTCTTCGTGCTGTTGCATACTTACCGGGTCCGCCACGGCCTGCGGACCGTCCGCGGGATGATCTCCCGCTGGGCGCCGCCCGTGGAGAATCACACCGAAGCCTACATCCGCGCCGTGGCCGCCGACACGGGCATCGACCCCGACGAGCCGCTCGACACGCTCGACCCGGCGACGATGATCCCCCTGGCCGCCGCCATCTCGCGCGTGGAAAACGGCACGGCGGCGGACCGCGGCGAAATCGAGCGCGGCTGGGCGCTGTTTTCCGACTGATTTTGCTATCTTTACGGCTCAATAGACTGTCCGGATGAAGATTTCCCGCCTGCCCGACCGGCTCGACCGTATGCCGATGCTCAAGATTCTCGTGTTTTTCGCCGCGGGAATCGCGCTGGCGGACCGCTACGAACTGCCCCTGTGGTTTCTCGCAGGGGCTTTCGTCGTGACGGGCGTGCTGGCCCTGTCGCTGCGCTCGTCGGCCGCCACGGCCGCAATGATCCTCACGGCGGGGTTCGCCGCGGCGCAGTTCCGTGCGCCCCGGGCCACCGTGCCGCGGGGCGTGCACACGGTCTATGAGGTTACGGTCGAGGGGTTTCCGGCCGACCGGGGCCGTTATGCCGTCGCCGATGCGTCGGTGGCGGCATGGCGCGATCCGGCCGACGGACGCTGGCACGCTTCGGACGCCCGTATCCGGCTATACGCCGATTCGCTTGCGGGGTTGCATGCCGGGGAGCGCATCCGCTGCCGGGGCGCGGTGCGGCCGTTTCGCGGCGGTGCGGAAAGCTATCGCCGCCTGATGGCGCGGCGGGGCTACGCCGGAACCCTGTGGATTGCGGAGCGGACGCTTCTCGAACGGCTTCCGGGCCGGCATGCGGGCCTGCACCGCAGGGCGGTCGAAAGGCTCTCCCGGCTGCCGATGAGCGCCGGGGCTGCGGCCGTCGTCGAGGCCATGGCGGCGGGCGAGCGGCGCGGCGTCACGCCCGAACTCCGCACGGCGTACTCCCGGAGCGGGCTGTCGCACCTGCTGGCCGTATCGGGACTTCACACGGGGATCGTTTTCGCGCTGGTCAATCTCGCGCTGTGGTGGCTGCCGCTTTTCAGACGGGGACACCTGCTGAAAAATCTGCTGGCGGCCGTTGCCGTGTGGCTTTTCGTCGCGGCGGCGGGGTTTCCGCCCAGCGCCGTCCGGGCCGCGGCGATGTGCACGGTCCTGCAGGCGGCGCTGGCCTCGGCGTCGGAATACGTTGGGCTGAACGCCCTGGCCGCGGCGGGATTCGGGATGCTGGTCTGGAATCCCAACTGGCTGGGCGACATCAGTTTTCAGCTGTCGTTCGTCGCCGTGGCGGCCATCCTCGCCTGGGGCGTGCCGCTCTGCCGCCGCTGCCGGACCCGGTGGAAGGGCGTGAACGTCGTCGTCGACGCCTATCTGATCGGGTTCGTGGCGACTGCCGCCACTGCGCCGCTCGTTTCGCACACGTTCGGCGTCGTGCCGCTGGCCGGACTGGCGGTCAATCCGCTGGCCATCGCGCTGGCCGGGGTCGTGGTGTTCGGCGGCGCATTGTGGATGCTCGCACCCGTCGGATTCCTTGCCCCGGCGTTCGGGTTCGTCACGGGGAGCGCCGCCGAAGGGATCAGCGCGCTGGCCCGGCTGACCGCCTCGCTGCCCGGAGGTACGGCCGATTACACCCTCGGCGGATGGCCGACGGCGGCGGTCTACGCCGTTTTTGCGCTTGCGACCCTTGCGGCGTGGAGCGGCGAACCGAAAAAAAACGTACCTTTGCGGACGTGATTACCCCCGAAGAATACTCCCTTCTGCTCACGGACGAAGTGCGGCGCGCCGTCGCCGCCGCACGGGGCCGCGACCCGCTGGAGGTGGCTCTGGACCGCACCGTCCCCCACGCCCGGCTCGTGGCCACGCAGGTCAAGTACCTCGCGCGGGCTGCGCAGAAACTCCCTTCGTACGCCGCGGCGCAGTGCATCCTGCCGCCGCTGGCCTTCGAGCAGGCGTCGAGCGAGGCGTGCGCCGCCCACAAACTCCTCGAAGGCGACACGGTGCTGGACCTCACCTGCGGGCTGGGTGCCGACGCCCTTTTTTTGAGCCGCCGCTTCCGCCGTGTGGTGACGCTCGAACGCAATGAAATGCTGGCCCGCGTGGCCGCGGAGAATTTTTCCAGAATGGGCGTCGCGAATGTCGACGTAGTGAATGCCTCCGCCGAGGAGTATCTCCGACGCGACGGCCTGCGTTTCGACTGGATTTACGCCGATCCCGACCGCCGTTCGGACAAGGGCCGCAAACTGGTGCGGCTGGAGGATTGTTCGCCCGACATCGTCGCCCTGAAGCCGCGTCTGAAGCAGGTTTCGGGGCGTCTGTGCGTCAAGAACTCCCCGCTGTTCGACGTCGGCGAGGCCCTCCGGCTCTTTCCCGACAGCCGCGTGGAGGTGCTCTCGCTCGGCGACGAATGCAAGGAGGTCGTGGTCTATGACGACGGCACGGGACCGCTCGTCACCGCCACGGCTCTCGGGCGCGGGAGTTTTTCGGCCGCTCCGGGCGAGACCGCACCCCCTCCGGGCCGTTTCGACCCGGAGCGTTACGGCTATCTGGTGATCCCCGACGTGTCGTTGCAGAAGGCCCGTCTCGCGCGGATTCACCTTGCGGGAAAAGCCGACATCTGGAGCGACAACGGCTACGGCTTCGCCGTGGAGGAGCCGGAAGGCGTGCTGGGACGGACCTTCGCCGTCGAAAGCATCGAACCCTACGATCCCAAACGGCTCAAGCGCGAACTGAAAGGCCGCGGCGCGGAGGTGCTCAAGCGTGATTTCCCGCTCGCCGCCGAGGAGTTGATGCGCCGCCTGGGGCTGCATGCCGGGGCCGGCCTGCGGCTGGCCTTCACGAAAATCGGGAACGATTTTTGGGTTATCCGTTTAAAATAGCTACATTTGCCTGATTGCCAGGCTGCGACTTATGAAATTCAGCGATTTTCTGACATACTTCACCGACACGATTTTCCGGCGCGACGTCACCGAATGGCGCAACCCCGTCGTGCGGTGGCTCGTGCAGCAATACCGCCTGCTGTTCTACACGGCCCGCGGCCTGCTCGAACACGGAACCATCGTCCGTTCGGCGGCGCTCACGTTCTACACGCTGATGTCGCTGGTGCCGATTCTCGCGGTGGTATTCGCCGTGGTGAAAGGATTCGGGCTGGCCGACGGACTGATCGAAAACCTCTACGGTCTCTTCCCCCGAAACCCCGACATTGTCGACTACATCGTCAACTTCGCCGAAAACGCCCTGGCACGTACGCAGGGCGGCGTGGTGGCCGCCGTGGCGTTGGTCATGCTTTTCTGGGCCGTGATCCGGGTCTTCGGGTCGATCGAAAGCGCCTTCAACAACATCTGGGAGGTCAAGGTCGAGCGCAGCATCACCCGCCAGTGGACCGACTACATCGCCGTGGTGATGATCGTGCCGATCCTCTGGATCGTGGCCAACGCCGTGGGCAACTATGCCGAGCAGCTGCTCGGATTCGACGACAGCTGGTATTTCAACCTGCTGTCGCACCTTGCCTCGATGATCGTCATCTGGGTGATGTTCACCTTCCTCTACATCGTCATACCCAACGCCAGAGTGCGTTTCGGCAGCGCCCTGATGGCCGGCATCGTCGCCGGGACGATTTTCTTGCTCTTCCAGTGGGGCTACGTCTACGTGCAGCGGTGGATGACCTCGTACAACGCCATCTACGGCAGTTTCGCGGCCCTGCCGCTGCTGCTGATCTGGATGCAGACCTCGTGGGAGATACTCCTTTTCGGCGGCGAGCTGTCGTTCGCCTATCAGAATATCGCGCGTTTCGGCGAGGAGCGCGAATCGCTCCTGATCAGCTACGACCAGCGGCGCAAGGTGCTGCTCGCGGTGATGCTCACCGTCGTGCGGAATTTCCGCGACCGGGGCGGGGCGCTGCCTGCGGACGAGATCCGCGAACGCCTCGACCTGCCCACGCGCATCGTCAACGACGTGCTGTTCCAGCTCGTGCAGGCCGGGCAGCTGATCGCCGTGCGCAGCGGCGACGGCGAGCGGGAAACGGCCTTCACTCCGGCGCACGACATCGCGTCGATGACCGTCTACGGCGTGCTGGAGGCGGTCGAACGGTCGGGGCAGACCACTTTCGACCTCGGGCAGACGCCCGAACTGGCGCGCATCGACCGCGAACTGGAGACGCTCAAAGAGTCGGCCCGCCGGTCGCAGGACAACGTGCGGCTGACCGACCTGCTGTAATTATGAATTCTGAATTGAAAAAAACCGTCATCATCGGCAGCGGGAACCTCGCGGAAGCGCTGGCCCGCGCCGTCGCCAAGAGCGAACTGGAACTCGTGCAGATTTTCGCCCGCAACGCCGAGCGGGCGCGCGTCGTTGCGGAGCTGGCCGCGACCGGCTGGGAGACGCGCCCCGAAATGCTCCGCAAGGATGCCGACATCTACCTGATCGCCGTCAGCGATCGCGCCGTGGCGGAGGTGGCCGCAACGCTCCCGATTCCCGAAGAGGCTGCGGTGGCCCACACGGCCGGAAGCGTGCCGGTCACGGCCATCCCCGAACGATTCGCCCGGCGTGCCGTTTTCTATCCGATGCAGACCTTCACCAGAGGGCGCGAAGCGGACTTTTCCGTGATCCCCGTGTTTCTCGAAGCGTCGTCGCCCGAACTGCGTCCGGAGCTGGAGGCGTTCGCCCGGAAACTCTCCGGGACGGTCATCTGGGCCGACTCGGCACAGCGCTGCAAGGTGCATCTCGCGGCGGTTTTCGCCTGCAACTTCGCCAATCACATGTATGCCGTGGGCGAACGTATCGTCCGCGGTGCGGGGCTGGATTTCGACGTGCTGAAACCGCTGATCGCCGAAACCGCGGCCAAGGCCTGCGACGCCCGTTCGCCGCTCGACGTGCAGACGGGACCCGCCGTGCGCAACGATTTCGCCACGAAGGCCCGCCACGGCGACCTGCTGGCCTTCGACCTCCGGCTGAAAAACATCTACTCAACGATAAGTCAAAGCATATGGGAAACTTCAAAGAAGATATAGCGCGCTGTGAAGCCTTCGTCTTCGACGTCGACGGCGTGATGACCGACGGTGGCATCATCCCCACGCCCGACGGCGACTTCATCCGCCGCTACAACGCCAAGGACGGCTATGCGCTGGCCTACGCGATCAAGATCGGCTACAAGGTCTGCATCATCACCGGCGGCCGGGGCCGGACGCTCGAAAACCGCCTCCGGATGCTTGGTATCGACCATTTCTACGTCGACTGCATGGACAAGATCACGGCCATCCGCGAATACATGGCGGGCCAGGGGCTCGATCCGGCCAACGTGATCTACATGGGCGACGACATCCCCGATCTGGATTGCATGCGCGAAGTGGGCCTTCCGGTCTGCCCGGCGGACGCGGCGGCGGAGGTGATCGAGGCGTCGCGTTACGTCTCGGAGTTCCGGGGCGGCGAAGGGGCCGTGCGCGACATCGTCGAGCAGGTGCTCCGCGCCCGCGGCGACTGGGCGCGCGACTCGCAGGGCGTCACGCCCTCGTCGCTCGCGGCGTCGCGGTAAGGCGTTCCGGAAGAGATGCGGTTCCCTTCCCGGCCGACGAAAAGGCGCGGCCGCCTTTCCCTTCTTTCTCTGAAAGAAGGGGAAACAATGCGGGGTTTCCGGCTAAAATTTGTATCTTTGCCGGGCTATAAGCCTCCGTCATGCTCGAAAAACTGGCCAAACAAACTGCCGTCTACGGCATCAGCACCATCGTCGTAAGGTTCCTGAGCTACCTGCTCACGCCTTACTACACCCGTGTGTTCGGGCAGGAGACCTACGGCGTCGTCACCGACATCTACGCCCTTATCCCGCTGGCGCTCACGCTGCTGACGATGGGCATGGAGTCGAGCTATTTCCGTTTTTCGGCCAAGGCCGAGGAGGCGGGCGGCGATGTGAAGGCGGCCAAGCGGCGGCTTTTCGCCACGACGTGGGGCGTCACGTCGCTCGCCGCGGCGGTGTTCTTCCTGGCGACGGCCTTTTTCCGCGACGGCATCGCCCGCATGATGGGCGAGGCGTATGTCGCGCATCCCGAATACGTCGTCTGGGTCGGCCTGATCATCCTTTTCGACGTCTGGGCCTGCATCCCCTTCTCGCGGCTGCGCGAACAGGGCCGGGCCATGACGTTCGTGGGGCTGAAAGCCATGAACGTCGTTCTGAACGTGGCGCTGGCCTTCGGGTTCGGCGCCGCCGGGCTGTTCGCCACCGACTTCGGCGTGGGATGGGTCTTCGTCGCCAACCTGATCGCCAGCGTCGTGACGTGGCTGGCGATCCTCGGGACCGCCGACCGCACCGTTCCGAAGATCAACTGGGCGCTGCTCGCCGCGATCTTCGCCTACTCGCTGCCGCTGCTGGTGGGCGGGCTTGCCGGTACGGCCAACGAGTTCATCGACCGGCAGCTGATCAAGTACCTCGTTCCCGAGGGCGCCATGGCCCAGCTGGGCATCTACGGGGCCATCACGAAGATCGCCGTGGTGATGATGCTCTTCTACCAGATGTACCGCCTGGCCGCCGAGCCGTTCTTCCTCTCGAACTTCAGGAAATCGGACTTCGTGGCGATGAACGCCGCGGCGCTGAAATACTACGTCATGGCCTCGATGCTGATTTTCCTCGGCATCGCGCTGTTCCGCGACGTGTTTGCGCTGATCGTGGGGCGCAGTTTCCGCGAGGGTATCTTCATCCTTCCGGTGGTGCTCGGGGCCAACGTGCTGACGGGCGTGTGGCTCAACCTCTCGTTCTGGTACAAGCGCGAGGAGCGCACGTCGCTGGCCATCGTCGTCACGGGTGCGGGACTGGTCGCCATCGTCGCTTTCGGGTTCTGGCTCATCCCGCTGTGGGGCTACTACGGGGCCGCGTGGGCGCGCCTGGCGAGCGAAACGGTGATGGTCGCCGTCAGCTGGTGGCTCAACCGCCGCTATTACCCGACGCCCTACGACTGGCGGCGCATCGGCGAATACGTCGCCGCGGCGCTCGCGGTTTTCGCCGTTTGCGAGGCTTTGACCGCCTCTGCGGACAATATGTTTGTAAGCTATGCGTTTAATATAGTGCTCTTTGCGTTGTATGCCGCCTACCTCGTCCGCCGCGAGCGGATCGACCTGGGGGCGATGCTGCGCGCATTCCTGCACAGGTAAAAAGTGAATCGGAGTATGCAGAAACGACTTTTCCCCAGAATCGCAGCCGCGGCTTCGGCCCTCCTGCTCCTCGCCGCCTGCGGCCAGTCCCGTCCGGAAGGCCCGGCCGAGGTGTTGCTGCATACCACGGCGGGCGACATTCGCATCGAACTCGACGGGCGGACGCCCCTTCACCGGGACAATTTCCTGAAACTGACCCGCGAAGGGTTTTTCGATTCGGTGCTGTTCCACCGTGTGATCGCCGATTTTATGATCCAGGCGGGCGATCCCGCCTCGCGCCGCGCCCCGGCGGGCACGATGCTGGGCGAGTCCGATGCGGGCTACCTGATTCCCGCCGAGATCGTCTATCCGGCGCTGGCGCATACGCGCGGCGCGCTGGCCGCGGCCCGGACTTCCGACGAGGTGAACCCCGAACGGAAATCCTCCGGCAGCCAGTTCTACATCGTCTGGGGCAAGCCCTTCGACGGAGCGACGCTCGACCGGATTCAGCAGAGCGTGACCGCTGCGACGAACGGGGAGATCGTGATCCCCGATTCCCTGCGGACGATCTATGAAACCACCGGCGGCACGCCGTTCCTCGACGGACAGTACACCGTTTTCGGCCGTGTGACCGAGGGGCTTGAGATCGTGGAGGCCATTCAGGGCGTGGCGACCGATTCGGTCGGCCGGCCGCTGGAGGACGTGCGGATCATCCGGGCCGAAGCGGTTCGAAAATAGACTGAACATGAAGAAGACGACCGGAAAAATCGCCGTGATGGGCGCCAGTTTCGCGCTTTTCCTCTGCGGGGCCGGGGCGCTCCAGCTGGAGCGCGGCACGGCGCGGACCGTGATCCTCGCGGTGGTTTTCGCGGGTTTGCTGACGATTGCCGGGGTGCAGACCTTCCGGCGGATGAAAAATAAGGAGTAAAATGCGTTTTGCGGACATTACAGGACAGGAGGATTTGAAACGGCATCTGACGCAGTCGGTCGATGCCGGTCGCGTGAGCCATGCCCAGCTCTTCACGGGTACGGCGGGTTCCGGGGCGCTGGCCGTGGCCGTGGCCTATGTCCAGTATCTCTGCTGCCGCCACCGCTCGGGCGGCGACTCGTGCGGCGAATGCCCCGACTGCCGACAGATCGCGGCGCTGGCGCACCCCGACCTGCATTTGGTTTTCCCGGTCAACAAACAGGGCAAGAAGTCGGGAGAGGTGATGCGCAGCGACGAGTTCCTGCCGCAGTTCCGCGCGCTGTTCGCCGAGCGCGGGGGCTACTTCTCGCCGCAGGACTGGTACGACCGTCTCGACCTGGGCAAGACGCTCAAAGGCATGATCGCGGCCCGCGAGGCCGACGAGATCATCCGCAAACTGTCGTTCAAGAGTTTCGAGGCCGACTATAAGACCATGCTGATCTGGCTTCCGGAGGCGATGAACGAGGAGGCCGCGAACAAGATCCTCAAGATTCTGGAGGAGCCGTGGGACCGCACGCTTTTCATCCTGGTCTGCGAACATCCCGACCGCCTGCTGCCGACGATCGTTTCGCGTACGCAGGAGGTCTGCGTGCCGCGCATCGCGCCCGATGTGCTGGAGCGGGTGGCGCAGCAGCGGGGCGTGGCCGATCCGCTGCAAGCCCGCAACATGGCGCGCCTGGCAGGCGGCGATTTGCTGGAACTGGGCCATCTGGTGGCGGGCGAGAGCGATGCGATGCGCAAGGAGCATTTCGACCTTTTTTGCAGCCTCATGCGTTTGAGCTACAATGACCGGCACCTCGAACTGGTCGCCTGGGCCGAAGATGCCGCGCAGCTCACCCGCGAGCAGCAGCGGGCGTTTCTGCGCGATGCGGCGCGGCTTTTGCGCGAGAGCTTCATGCTCCATGCCGGTATCCGCGAGGTCAGCTATCTCTGGGGCGAGGAGCTGGCTTTCTGTTCGAAATTCGCCCCTTTCGTCGGCCCGCGGAATATCGAGCCGCTGATCGCCGAGATCGAGAGCGCCGCCGCGCAGATTGCGCAGAACGGCAATCCGACGATCGTATTCACCCATTTTGCCCTCTCGGTGAGCAAGATGATAAAACATTTGTGATTTATGGCACGTGTGGCACTTCTTTTAGGCGGTAATCAGGGCGATGTGAAACGGACCCTGCAAACGGCGCAGCAGCTTGTCAACTCCCGTGTGGGGGCCGTGCTGCGCTGCTCTCACCGTTATGAAAGCGAGCCGTGGGGATTCCCGGCCGCGGAGCGTTTTTCGAACCAGGCGCTGGAGGTCTCCACCGACCTCACGCCGCACGAGGTGCTCGACGCCTGCCAGCGGATCGAGCGGGAACTGGGCCGCAACCGCGCCGCCGAGGCGGTCGAGAAGGCCTCTTCCGGAGCCGTCTACTGCTCGCGGCCGATCGACATCGACATCATTTTCTACGACGACGAAGTGATCGGCGACGAACGCCTCACGGTTCCCCATCCGCTGCTCGCCGAGCGGGAATTCGCGCTGGTGCCGCTTTGCGAGATCATGCGCCAGCGGCGGCATCCCGTGACGGGAGCTACCGTCGGCGAGATGCTCGACGCGCTCCGAAACAAATAGAACGGGTATGAAGGCAAAACGAATATTACCGCTTCTGGCCGCCGCCGCGCTGCTCGCGGGGTGTTTCAAGGACGTGTCGTACAAGACGAACTACGTCCTCAAACCCCTTGCGCAGGCGCAGACGGTCGATCCTGTCGAGCCGTTCGAGGGGCTGAAGGCTTATGCTTTCGACGCCGATACGGCCTTTTACACCGTGGCTTCCTACGAGGATGCGCTCAACGGCGTCATTGCGCGGAAGGACGACCTTTCGGACCGGATCGCCTCCCCGGTCGCCGCGGCTGAACCCTGCGTGCGGGAGGGGACCGTGGGCTGGGTGCAGATGCCGCTTTCGGCCGAGACGCAGATGGTCGTGGCTGTCGACCCGGTAAACAGGGTCTATGCCTATACGCAGCAGGAATTGGACGTGAACCTTCCCAACCTCTACGTGTCGCTGATTTTCAAACCCTGGAAGGGTTTTTCCTACAAGGAGGGCAACTGGAGTTTCTACAACGAGTTCTATGCGCCTCCCGTCTACCTCGACTGCCTGATCGACCCCTCGGTCCAGCTTGCCGAGGGCGGCGAGACCTCGGAGATCGCCAACGTGAAGGCGTATGCCTATGCCGCCGACACCACGGCGTTCTACATCGCCTCGTACGACGATGCCGTGTCGGGCAAGCTCACGGCGAAAACCGCCGGCGTCACCCCGCCCGCCACGCCGTTCTCGGCCTACGAGGACAAGGAGACCGGGCTTTACAAGATGGAGGTCAGCTCCTCGACCCTGATGGTGGTCGTGGTCGACCGCACCAACCGCCTCTACGCCTATTCGAAACAGGTGGTCGACCTCGAAGGCGAGACCGTGACCCTGCCGGTGGTCTTCCGTCCGTGGCGTGCGACGTGGATTTACGTCGAGGACGGCTGGCGCTTCGTCGATGCGTCGCGCGCGCCTGAAACGAAACCCCAAACACAATCCCGACGCCGATGAACACTCCGCGACATATGCTTAACGTGCTGCGCCTTGCGGTGGCGCTGCTCTTCGCTTCGGCCCTTATGAGCCGCTGTGCGAGCATGATGACCCCCACGGGAGGTCCCCGCGACTCGCTGCCCCCCGTCATCGTGAACATGACGCCCGACAACTTCGCGACCGGCCGGCCGACGGTCGGCCACGGGAAGATCTACATCGAGTTCGATGAGTTCGTGCAGCTCAAGGACCAGCAGAAGGAGTTCTTCACCTCGCCGGCGATGAAGAAAAAGCCGCTCATCACCCTGCGCGGCCGGGGCATCGTCGTGCAGCTGCGCGACACGCTGGCCCCGAATACGACCTATGCGCTCAATTTCGGCAGCGCCATCCGCGACAACAACGAGGGCAACCCGCTCTATTCGATGCGCTACGTCTTCTCGACGGGTCCCGAGATCGACTCGATGGTCCTTTCGGGCTATACGGCCGACAGTTACAAGGCCGACTCCGTGTCGAAGAGCTTCATCTGGTTCTTCCCGGCCGACTCGGTCGAGCAGGTCGCCGGATACGACTCCACGATCTTCAAGTACAAACCCGCGGCCATCGCCCGTGCCGAGAACAACGGCATCTTCATCGCCCAGAACCTCAAGCCGATCCCCTACCGCGTCTATGCCGTTCAGGATAAGAACGACAATCAGATGTACGAGCCGGGCAGCGACCAGGTGGGTTTCCTCGAAGGGACCTACAACCCTGCCGAGATGCCCGATTTCGGCATGTGGTACGACTCGATCCGCCGGTACGTGACCGCCGAGCCGCAGCTCTATTTCCGCATGTTCACCGACAAGGCGTTCCGCCGCCAGGTGCTTTCGCAGACCGAGCGGCCGTTGCAGCACAAGGCGATGCTCTACTTCGCCGCGGCGCGTCCGAAGATCACCCGGCTCCGTTTCGACAGCATTCCGGCCGACCGGGTGATCGTCGATCCGCAGACCGTGGGCCGAGATACGATCGCCCTGTGGTTCAACGTCCCCTCGTCGTCGCTTCCCGATACGATCAAGGGCGAGATCACCTATTTCAAACACGACACCGTCAACCAGTTGCAGGAGGTCACCGAGCCGCTGAAGCTCGCCTGGCGTCTGATCGAGACCAAGGAGCAGGAGCGCGAACGCGAGAAACTCGAACGCGAACGCCGCAAGGCCGAGGCCGCGGGCGAGGAGTGGGAGGAACCCAAGAAGGAGAACCCCTTCGCCTTCAAGATGCCCACTTCGGGCGAGATCAACCCCGAGAATCACCTGACGGTCGATTTCGACTATCCGCTCGTGAAGCTCGATTCGGCTGAACTGCTGCTGACGCGCCTGCTCGAGGATAACTCGATCGAGGATATTCCGGTGCGCATGGTGCGCGATACGGGGATGCTGCGCCGCTGGCAGGTCCGCGCCCCGTGGAAGCTGGGCGGACAGTATACGCTGACCATCCCCGAGGGCGCCATTACCGACGTTGCGGGCCTCTCCAACGACTCGATCATCCGGAAGTACACGGTTCTCGACCCCGAGAAATTCGCCACGGTGCTCATCCACGTCAGGGGCCGCGACGACGGCACGAAGTATATCGTCCAGCTGCTCGACGGCAGCAACGCGCTCAAGCAGGAGAAGCGGGACGTGACGACCGGCGACATCCGGTTCAATTACGTTCCCGCCGGCGAGATCAAGTTCCGCGTCATCGAGGACCGCAACGGCAACGGCAAGTGGGATTCGGGCAATGTGGTCGAACGTCTCCAGCCCGAGCGGGCCGAGATCTACGCCAACGACCAGGGCGAGGACACCTTCGCCACGAAGACCAACTGGGAGATCGAATTCTCGATGGACATGAACCGGATCTTCGCGCCGGTCACGATGCAGTCGCTCTCGCGCCTGCTGGACGAACGCGAGTCGCAGCGCCTGCGCCGCGAGGCGGAGAAACGGGCCAAGGAGGGTCCGAAGCGCGATCAGGACCGCAACCGGCAGCAGAACGACAATAACAGCAACTTCAACGCTGCGGGCGGGATGTTCAATAATTTCAGATAAGATGACGATGCAACGACATATCCGGACGGCGCTCTTCGCCCTTGCGGCCCTCGCCGCATGGCAGGGGGCTTCGGCGCAGCATACGCTCGGCTTCACGGTGGGCTACGGCATGGGCAACGGCCGCTTCCAGCCCCAGCAGGAGATGCGGGCGATCTGGGGACTTTACAGCGGGGGCCTTTCGTGGCGCTACTACGGCAAGCAACGCTTCGTGGGGGGCTTCGGCATTGATCTGGAGTTCCAGCAGCAGGGCTTTTCGTTTGCGACCAACGCTTCGCAGGTCGAGGAGAAGAAGGATTATCTCTACTATACGCGGCATGTCAATTCCGTCGTGCTGCCGATCGTCTGGCAGCCGCACTTCTACATGCTGCGCAACCACGTCCGCATCTACCTCGAAGCTGCCGCGACCTTCTCCTACAACATCTCGTCCACCTACGAGAACGAGCAGGCCCGGGCCAACGGCTCCGCCGGCTGGAAAGGCGACTATCCCTTCAAGCTCGCGCGCGACAACCGCTGGGGCTACGGACTGGCGGGCGGCGGCGGCATCGCTTTCCTGATCCGCCGTTTCGAGCTGAATTTCCGGGTGCGCTACTCGTTCGGTTATTCGGACATCGTCCGCAACCGCAACAAATACTACGACAACAACAGCGACGGCGCGGAAAATCCCTTCTGGGCCACTCCGCTGCGTTCGCCGCTCGACAACCTTATGATCTCCGTGGGGTTGAACTACCGCTTCAACAAACAGGGCTTCGAGGCCTGGAAACCAAGACCCAAGAAGGAGAAGAACCGCGAGGTCTTCAAATTCGGGCTGTAAAAAACACAAATTATGGAAACTACCCGTCAGCAGAAAATCGCCAAGCAGATCCAGAAGGACGTTGCCGAAATCTTCCAGAAGGAGGGCGCCCCGATCGTGCGCGGCTCGCTCGTAACGGTCACCGCCGTACGCATATCCCCCGATTTCAGCTACGCCAAAATCTACGTCAGCATCTTCCCCTTTGAGCAGAGCGGCGAGGTGATGAAGCGGCTCGAACACCAGAACTGGTTCATCCGCCGCGCCCTGGGCCAGCGGCTCCGCAACCAGCTGAAGAACGTCCCCGAAATTCAGTTCCTGCTCGACGATTCGCTCGAATACATCGAACATATAGAGCAGGCGTTGAAAGAAGATTGACAGTTATGCGCTTCTGCCGGTTGTTCCCGCTGCCTGCGGCGGCATTTGCAAGTCCGATCCGCCCCCGAACCTCTGCCGAGGCGGGGGCTTCGGGATTTACGCTCTAATCCGTCGCCCGCCATGCTGCCGCAGCTCTTCGCCCGTCGCTACCTCTTTTCGTCCCAGTCCCGGTCGGTGGTCAACCTGATCTCGGGATTGAGCGTCGCGGCCGTGGCGATGCCCGTTGCGGCCATGATCATCCTGCTGTCGGTCTTCAACGGCTTCGAATCGCTCGTCAAGTCGATGTATTCGGCTTTCGACGCCGATCTTACCGTCTCCCCGCGGCAGGGGCAGACCTTTGTGCAGCGGGATCTCGACACCGCGGCCCTCGCACGCATCCCGGGGGTCGGCGCGCTGTCGTTCACCCTGGAGCAGAGCGCCCTGCTCGAACACGGAGGGCGTCAGGCCACCGCCACGATCCGGGGCGTCGACGACGCCTACGGGGCTGTCTTTCAGCTTGGCGATGCCGTTTCCGCCGGGGAGTGGCGCGTGCGGCTGGGCGATCTGGAACGGCTGGTCGTCGGACAGTCGATGGCGTGGATGCTGGGCATCCGCTCGCTGGCCGATGCCGACGTCACGCTCTACGCCGTGCGGCGGGGATCGTTCTCCTCGCTGCTGCCGCTCGAAAACTACACGCGCCGCACGGAACCCGTGGGCGGCGTCTATACCCTCGACCTCGAAACCGAACGCACCTACGTGCTCGCCTCGCTGCGGCTGGCGCAGGAGCTGTTCGGCTATCCGGGCCGCGCCTCGGCGCTCGTCGTGCGCCTCGCTCCCGGGGCCGATGCCGCGGCGGTCCGCAAGGCCGTTGCGGAGGCTGCGGGCGACGGATTCCGCGTCCGCACGCGCGACGAACTGCGCGCTTCGTTCTACCGCATTATGACCTACGAGAAGTGGGGCATCTTCTTCATCGCCCTGCTGGTGCTCATCATCGCTTCGTTCTCGGTGGTGGGGGCATTGGCCATGCTGATCGTCGAAAAACGGGACGACATCTCCACGCTCCGCGCCCTGGGGGCCGACACGGGCCTCGTCCGCGCCGTGTTCCGCACCGAAGGGTTTCTGATATGCGGTCTGGGCGCTGTCGCCGGCATGACGCTGGGCGTTGCCGCGACTCTCGCGCAGCAATATTTCGGGCTGATCGAGATCCCGGCCGAGACCTTCCTCACGAAGAGCTATCCCGTCGAATTCCGACCGACCGATCTGGCGGTCGTCGCCGCGTCGTTCGCCGCCGTGGCCGCCCTCCTTTCGAACATCACCGTCCGCAGTATGATTAAAACCGACCGATTATGAAACGATTCCTCCGCATGGCGGCTTCCGCGGCCTTCGTGCTGCTGCTGTCCGCCTGCGCCCGCCACAAGATCATCCCCGACGACACGCTGGCGCAGATTTTCCACGATGCGTTCCTCACCAACGCCTACATCGGCAGCGAGGGCGTGAAGACCGACTCGCTGCGCATCTACGAGCCGATCTTCGCCCGCTACGGCTACACGACCGACGACGTGCACTACACCATCGGCAACTTCTCGAAGCGCAAGAGCGCCCGTCTGGGCGACGTGGTCGAGCGGGCCATCGAGATGCTCGAACGGGAGGGTAAGATCTATAACCAGGAGGTCGCCGTGCTCGACACGATCGACAACGTCGCCCGCCGCACCTTCACGCGCACGGTGCTCGCCGATTCGCTCATCCGCGTCGGGTCGCTGCGCGACACGGCCCGTTTGAGCTTTACGCTCGACGTCGAGCCGGGCGAATACAGCCTTTCGCTCAAATACCTCGTCGATTCGCTGGACCGCAACCAGCGGGGGCTGAAAGGCTCCGTGTGGCTCGAACGGCGCGACAGCTCGCGCACCAACGTCTACACCACGACCCTGCGGCGCAACCGCGAGGAGAGCTTCTCGCGCCGGTTTACGACCGACACGACGCACCGCCGCCTGCGCATCGACTTCCTGACCTTCAACGCCAGGCCCGAACGGCCTTCGGTGACGGTCACCGACCTCAAGGTGGAGTACATTCCCCCGACCCGCACGGCCGTCGAAAAACTCTACGAACAGCAACTCGACATCCGGATTTTCGCCGATGACTTCCTCCGCGCCGCGGCCATCCCGAAGGATAGCCTCTAACCTGCTGTGGACGCCGCAGGGCCTCGTCCGGCATCCGCTCCTGACACTCGGGGCGGACGGCCGCGTGCTCTCTGCGGAGTGTTGTCCCGATCCGGACCGCCTCGCCGCCACGGAGTTCTATGCGGGGCTGCTGGTCCCGGATTTCCCGGCCGACTACCGCGCCGCGTTCGACGGCATGCGCGTCGCCGCATTGCCGCTTTCCGAACTGCTGCCGCGAATCGTGACGCCCGGCGGGGCGCTGGTCGTCATCTCGGGACTCGACTACGACTCGCTGCGGCTCACGCCGCAGTCGCAGATCCGGAAGTTGTGAGGCTGCCGTATCCGGGCCGAACGTACGCCGTCCTCCTCCCTGAAGGAGAAACGGGGCGGGTTCGGATGGGCGAACAGGGCCGGAGGCCGTGGGAGCGGCGGCCGGCGGTCCGATTTTTCGATTTCCGGGGTTATATCGGTAAATGCTCCTCGACCGTGCGCCGCAGGTGTTCGCGGTCGAGGTGGGTGTAGATTTCGGTCGTGAGGATGCTTTCGTGCCCCAGCATCTCCTGCACCTGACGGATCGAGGCGCCGCCTTCCAGCAGGTGCGTCGCGAACGAGTGGCGGAAGGTGTGGGGGCTGATGCGCTTTTCGATCCCGGCCCGACGGGCGGCCTGCTTGAGGACCGTGAAGACCATCACCCGCGTAAGCTGTCCCCCGCGGTTGTTCAGGAAGACGATCTCCTCACCCGTCCGGACGCTCCGCCGCTCTTCGAGGTAGCGCTGGATGCGGTCGCGGGCCGTTGAACTGACCGGCACGATCCGCTGTTTGTCGCCTTTGCCGATCACGCGGATGTACCCTTCGCCGAAAAAGAGGTCCTGCATACGCAGCGACGTGAGTTCCGAGACCCGCAGTCCGCACGAATAGAGCACTTCGAGCATGGCGCAGTCGCGCAGCCCCTTCACGGTCGAGGTGTCCACGGCGGCGATGATGCGGTCGATCTCGGCGGTGGTCAGCACGTCGGGCAGCTGGCGGCCGAATTTGGGCGTCAGGACGAACTCCGCGGGCGACGATTCGATCTTGTCCGAGATCATCAGGAAGTTGAAGAAACTCTTGATGCCGCTCAACGCCCGGGCCTGCGAGGTCTTCTCGCGTCCCCGCTCGTAGAGCCACGCCATGTAGCGTTCGACCATCTGCGGTTCGACCTTGTGGGGCGCGACGTCCCACTGGCGCAGGATGAAGTGCGCGAACTGCATGTAGTCGCGCATGTACGATTCGACGGTGTTTTCCGAGAGCCGCTTCTCCAGTTTTATATAGCTACGGTAACGGCGGCCGGTTTCGTCCCACTTTTTTGTATTTTCTGCCATCTTTTGGTCCGCTGAATCCGGGATTATTGTAACTTTGTCCGAACGAAGGTACGAAAATTTTACATAATATGGATTATACGGTTCTCCATATCGCGGTCTCCGACGACGAACAGGCTGAAATCCTGACCGCCGAACTGGCCGATTTTCCGTTCGAGAGTTTCGAAACCGAAGGCGGTCTGCTGAAAGCCTATATTCCGGCCGTGCGGCTCTCCGGCTGCAAGACCGATGTCGACGCCCTGCTGGCGCGCCGCGGGGTCGAAGGGCGTTATGCCGTCATCCCGACCCAAAACTGGAACGCCTCCTGGGAGAGCGATTTCCCGCCGGTCGACGTCGAAGGCCGCCTGCGCATCCGCGCCCCGTTCCACGATCCGGCTCCTGCGGGGGAGATGGAAGCGGTCGTGCTGCCCCGGATGTCGTTCGGCACGGGTCATCACGCCACCACGTGGCTCATGTCGCGCGCGGTGCTCGGCCTCGGAGTTGCGGGCCGCACGGGACTCGACATGGGCAGCGGCACGGGCGTGCTGGCGATCGTCGCCGCCAAATGCGGCGCGGCGCACGTCGACGCTGTGGACATCGACGACTGGGCGGACGAAAACTGCCGTGAAAATGTCGCCGCGAACGGTGTCGCGGACCGGGTCGAACCGATGCTGGGCGACGTAGGGCGGATTGCCGGGCGGCGCTACGACTTCATTCTGGCCAATATCAACCGCAACGTTCTCGTGGCCGACATGCCGGCCTATGCCGCGGCGCTGGTCCCGGGCGGCGACCTGGTGATGAGCGGATTCCTCGAAGCGGACACTGCGGCCGTCACCCAAGCCGCTGCGGAACAGGGCCTGGAGACCGTCGCGGCCGAAATCCGCGAGGGCTGGATGATGATACGTGTTAAAAAGAAGAAGTAATCCCGGTCGCATGCGATAAGTTCCCGCCGAGGCGGGGATTTAGGGGTGGGTCAGACTTGTAAACGCGGCGGAACGCCGCGGGAACAGCGGTCCGATCCGGAAAGCGTTCAGGAAAAGAGATTAATTCTGTGATTTGAAAACCTACAAGGGCCGCGGCATCGTGCTGCATACGCTCAAATACGGCGACACGTCGATGGTCGCCTACCTGCTGACCGATGTCGGAGGCCGCCGCAGCTACATGGTGCAGGGGGTCCGCAGCCGCAGCGGCCGGGGTTCGAAGCTGGCGCTGTTCCAGCCGATGTTCCCCGTCGAGTTCGAGGGGCTGGAATCCCCGCGGCAGCAGATGGACCGCTTCAAGGAGGTGCGCGCGGGGTTCGTGCTGCAAAGCCTTCCGTTCGATGTCCGGAAATCGACCATGGCGTTGTTTATGGCCGAGGTTTTGTACCGCCTCGTCCGGGAGAGCGAGCCGAACCGGCCGCTTTTCGATTTCGTGTGGGGTTCGGCCGAGGCGCTGGACGCCATGGACGAAGGGGTGCCGAATTTCCACCTCTGGTTCCTGGCCAACCTGAGCCGTCTGCTGGGTTTCCGTCCCGGCAACGACTATACGCCGGGGGCGTGGTTCGACATCCGCGAGGGACTGTACAGCGTCGTGCGGCCTGCGCACCCGGGAGTGATGACGCAGGAGTGCGCCTCGTTGCTCGACCGGATGCTCTCCTGCGACGTGCGGCGTCTGGGCGACGTGGGGCTGAACCGCGACCGGCGGTCGGAGTTCCTCAACGCCATGCTGGCCTATTTCGGCTACCACCTCGACGCCATCAGCGCCGTGCAGTCGGTGCGCATACTAAAAGAGGTGTTTTAACGTTAAATTCTAAAGATACAAGGGAAGAAGATTATGAGAAAGATGTTGCTTGCGGCCGCAGCGCTCGCCGTAGCGCTCGCCGCCTCGGCCCAGGAGCCGAAATTCGATTTCAGGCGCGACTCGACCCGTACTTCGGGCTTCACGCTTCCCGATTCGCTGGCGCACATGTCGCCGTGGAAACCCGACTACAAGACGATGGCCCCGGTCAGGACCAAACCCACGGTGTCGATGACTTCGGTGGTGGTGATCCAGAAGGAGAACCTCCCCTCGCGCATCACCGTCATCGACAACAATACGCTGCGTCTGGGTCAGCATTTCAACCTCTCGAACGGTCAGGCCTGGAACTGGAGTCCTTTCCCCGACGCATTCCTCGACGCACGTACGCTTTCGTTCCCCATGCCGCGGTAACGCCGTCGCAGGGCGTGTTGACGGAAAAAGGCCGGATTCGTCCGGCTTTTTAGGTATTTACGCGTATTGATCCGCAGCGATGAAATTCCGAATTTTGCATCCGGAAAGAATCACTGCCAATGAAACCGATTATTATACTGTTGTTGTCGCTGCTCCCGTTCGGGGCATTCGCCGGGGAACCGGCTCCCGCGTCCGCGGCGGGCGAACCCACCGTCGCCGAGCTTTCGGCCCAACTCGAAGCGCTCAAAGCCAGGACTTCGACCTGGGATAAGATTGCAGCCCGCCTGCCCCGGATCTCGGGCTACGTGCAGACCGGCTACGAGTGGTCGGAAACCTCCTCGACCTTCTTCATCAAGCGCGTGCGCCTGAACCTTGCGGGCGACATCGCCGAAAAACTCGACTACCGGGTGCAGATCGAGTTCTGCGGCCCGAAAATCGTCGACGCCTACATCCGCTACCGGCCTTTCGAACAGCTGAATTTCCAGCTGGGAGAGTACAAACTGCCCTTTTCGATCGAGAATACCGACTACGTGCCCCTCAAGTACGAGTTCATCGAATACCCGCTGTCGCTGCGCCGGCTGATGGGCTTCAACGACGTGTGCGGACTCTCGGCCACGGGCCGCGACATGGGCGCCATGCTCTACGGCGGGTTCTTCAATCGCAAAGGGTACAGTGTTCTGGGCTACAACTTCGGCGTGTTCAACGGCGAAGGGCTGAACGTCAAGGACAAGAACAAATCGAAGGACCTTGTGGCGCGGCTGACGCTGCGTCCCGTCCGGGGATTGCAGATCGCCGGTTCCTACTATTGGGGCGAGTATGGCTCCGACTACCTCAAGCGCGTCCGCTACGGTGCGGGCGCCTGCTACGACGAGGGACCGTTGGTCGTGCGCGCCGAGTGGATTTGCGGCACGACGGGGCTTCCTGCGGGCGGCGAACTCGACAGCGACGGCTGGTACGCCGTCGGCGGGTGGCGCGTGACGCCGTCGCTGATGTCCGTGGTGCGCTACGATACGTTCCTCGAAAACTCCTCGGAGAGCGCCTCGCGCCAGACCAACTACACGGCGGGCGTCGTGTGGCAGCCCGTGAAATACCTGCGCTGCCAGCTCAACTACACCTACGAAGATTATGCGTCCCGCGCCGCCGCCAACCGCAATGTGGTGTCGCTGATGCTCTCCGGAATTTTTTAATTGAATTGCCATGAAAAACTTTTTCGAAAAACTCCGCGTCGAGGACTGGGTGGTGGTCTGGGTCTCGATCCCGCTGCTGCTGCTTGCGTCGCTCATCCCCGCCGACCTGCCGAGCGTGCCCGCGACCCTCGTGGGCGAAGTGGCGTGGTATAACATCGGCCTGCTGTTCGCCATCGTGCTGGTGGTGCTCTACGTCGGCTGCCTGCTGCTGCGGCGTCCCCTCAAGGGGTTGCTGCCGTCGCTGGTCGTGGTCTTCGCCGTTTCGCTGCTGGCGCAGGTCGTGGCCAAAATCCCGGCCATCTCCTACTACGGCTTCGAGTCGGTCTTTTTCTCGGTGCTGTTCGGCCTGGTGATCCGCAACGTGTGGCGCGTCCCCGCGTGGATGAAGCCCGCCATTCAGGGTGAGTTCTTCATCAAGATCGGCGTGGTGTGCCTCGGCGCCACGATCCTTTTCAGCGACGTGATGAAATCGGGGGTCTTCGGACTCGTGCAGGCCTGCCTCGTGGTGGCCGTCGTGTGGTTCTTCGCCTTCCGGTTCTCGCGCCGCATGAAGGTCGACGAGCGTTCGGCGATGATTCTTGCGAGCGGGCTCTCGATCTGCGGCGTCTCGGCTTCGATCACCGCGGCGCGCGTGGTCGGCGGCGACGACCGGAAACTTTCGTATATCGTTTCGCTGGTGCTGATCGTCGTCGTGCCGATGATCTACCTCATGCCGTGGCTGGCGAACCTGATCCTGCCGCACCTGTTCGCTCCCGAAGTGGCCGAGGAGGTCGCCGGGGCGTGGATCGGCGGCACGATCGACACCACGTCGGGCGTCGCCGCGTCGAGCATGATCGTCGGCGAGGTCGCCAACCAGCACGCCGTGATCATCAAGGCGGCGCAGAACGTGCTGATCGGCGTGGTGGCGTTCTTCATTGCGCTTTACCTCTCGACCCGCGGCGAGAAGGGCGGGCAGGCTCCCTCGCTGGGCATCGTGTGGGAGAAGTTCCCCAAGTTCATCCTCGGGTTCGTCGCCGCGTCGCTCGTCTTCAGCCTCTGCCAGTCGAACGGTCTCTTTACGTTGGGCGCCAAGGGCAAACTGCTCGAACCGGGCGTGGCGAAGATGTTCTCGACGGTCTTCTTCTCGCTGGCCTTCGTCTGCATCGGTCTCGACACGCGTCTCAAAGACATCATCTCGAAAGAGAACCGCAACGTCCTGCGGTCGTTCCTCGTGGCGCAGACATTCAATATCGTCGTGACGTTCGTGATCGCTTGCCTGCTCTTCGGCCTGCTAAAGCCGGCGCTTTAAGGACGCGCTTTCAGGGGCGGTGGCAGGACGGCCCTTTCCCGGTCCGGCTCTGCACGGCTCCCGGTCCGGTCACGAAAAAAGGCTGACGAAACCGTCAGCCTTTTTTCGTGAATTTCCGTCCCGGCCGGAATCCCGGGCCGCTCTTTCCGCGGGTCTCTTTCCCGCGTGCGGGATGGCCTGCGCCCGGTTGCCCCATGGCCGGCTTTTCGCCGAAGAAATACGCCTTTTGCCGCCGCTTCTCGTCCTGCGAGCGGGCGACATAGACTTTCTCGTGCGTGTAGGGGTTTTCTCCCGTGTAGAACATCACCGACGAGAGGGTCATCGGCGTGGGCGTGAGGTCCTGCACCTGCTCCAGATTGAAATGCAGCTTTCCCAACACCTTTCCGGCCAGCGACTGCATGTCCCGCTCGGTGCATCCCGGGTGCGAGGAGATGAAGTAAGGGATCAGCTGATAGGGCAGATGTTCCTGACTGCAAATGCGATGGAAGTCGGCGGTCAGCCGCTCGAAGAGCGCGAACGGCGGTTTGCGCATCAGGCGCAGCACGTTATCCTCGGTGTGTTCGGGCGCCACTTTAAGCCGTCCCGAGGTATGGTGCTTCAGCACAGTCTCCAGATAGGGCGAGCGGTCGAACAGGTCGTAGCGGATGCCGCTGCCGATAAAGGCCTTCTTGACGCCCTTGACGGCCCGGATTTTTTCATACAGGGCCAGCAGCGGCCGGTGGTCGTTGTCGAGATTGGGGCACATCTTCGGGTGGAGGCACGACGCTCGGCGGCACTTGCGGCACAGCTCCCTGTCGCGGCCGCCCATGCGGTACATGTTGGCCGAGGGTGCGCCGACATCCGAGAGATAGCCCTTGAAACCGGGCGATTTCACCACATGCTCCACTTCGGCGAGGATCGACCGCTCGCTGCGCGAATTGATGAACTTGCCCTGATGCGCCGAAATGGTGCAGAACGAGCAGCCGCCGAAGCAGCCGCGGTGGATGTTGACCGAATGGCGGATCATCTCCCAGGCCGGAATGTCGCCCTTGCCCGCATAGCGCGGATGCGGGGCGCGCTCGTAGGGGAGGTCGAACGAGTGGTCGAGTTCTTCGGTCGTGAGCGTCGTGTTGGCGGGCGTCACGACCACGCACCGGTCGCCGACGGCCTCCACGAGTGTCGCCGTGGGTTCCATCAGGTTGCTCTGGGTCTCGATAACGGTGAAGTTCTCGCCGAAGGCGGTCTTGTCGGTCAGACACTCCTCGTAGCTGCGGAGGCGGATCGTCGCGGCGGGGTCGAGCCGCGCGACGTAGCTTTCGTCGGAGAGGAACGCCACCTGCCGGATTTTGCGCAGCAGTTTGGCGTTATAGCCGTTGCGCATCGCCCGGGCCACCTGCTGCACGACCCGTTCGCCCATGCCGTAGATCAGCAGGTCGGCGCCCGATTCGGCCAGGATGGAGGGTTTCAGCGCGTCGCTCCAGTAGTCGTAGTGGGTCAGGCGGCGCAGCGAGGCTTCGATGCCCCCGATGACCACCGGAACGTGGGGGTAGAGGCGCTTGAGGATCTGCGAATAGACCGTCACGGCACGATCGGGGCGGAATCCCGCCTTGCCGCCGGGCGTGTAGGCGTCGTCGTGGCGCAGGCGGAGGTTGGCGGTGTAATGGTTGACCATCGAGTCCATCGAGCCGCCCGAAATGCCGAAAAACAGGCGCGGAGCGCCCAGTTTGCGGAAGTCGCGCAGGTCGTCGCGCCAGTTGGGCTGGGGAACGATCGCCACGCGGTAGCCCTCGGCTTCGAGCAGGCGTCCCACGACGGCCGCCCCGAAAGCCGGGTGGTCGATGTAGGCGTCGCCCGAGAAGAGGATCACGTCCAACTGATCCCATCCGCGTTCGCGGACCTCCTTGATGGTCGTAGGTAAAAACAAGATCGTGCGTTATTTGTTTTGTTTCGGTTGCATTTCTTGCAACCGGTGTTGTTCGCGGCTCTGCCGCGTTTGCAAGTCTGACCCCACCCCAAACCCCTCCCTCGGGAGGGGCTTGTCGCATCGCGACCGGAATGCGGCGATTAATTTTCTTTGGTTTCTTTTGCCGCTGAAGTGTAAATATTCCATTTTGTCAGCAGGGACTGGAAATCGGCCGGAAGCGGGCTTTCGAACAGCACGTTTTCGTGCGTTGCGGGGTGTTCGAAGCCCAGCAGGCGGGCATGCAGCGCGTGGCGCGGCATCACCGCGAAGCAGTTTTCGATGAACTGCCGGTATTTGGCGAAGGTCGTGCCCTTGAGGATGCGGTCGCCGCCGTAGCGTTCGTCGTTGAACAGCGGATGGCCGATCCACGCCATGTGGACGCGGATCTGGTGGGTGCGCCCCGTTTCGAGACGGCACTCCACGAGGGTTACGTAACCATAGCGTTTCAGCACCTTCCAGTGCGTCACGGCGTGCTTGCCGTCGGAACCGTCGGCGAAGACGAACATCTTCTGCCGATCCTTGGGACTGCGGCCGATGTTGCCCGTGATGGTCCCCTCGTCCTCGTCGAAATTGCCCCACACCAGAGCCACGTAGCGGCGCTGGATCGTGTGGTCGAAGAACTGTTTGGCCAGCCGCGCGTGGGTCTGCTCGTCCTTGGCGATCACCAGCAGCCCCGAGGTGTTCTTGTCGATGCGGTGCACCAGTCCCGCGCGGTTCTGTTCTTCGGCCGGGATTCCCTGCTTGTTGAGGTGGTGCATCAGCGCATTGACCAGCGTGCCGCTGTAATTGCCCACCCCCGGGTGCACGACCAGTCCGGCCGGTTTGTCCACGAGCAGCAGCCATTGGTCCTCGTAGGGGATGTCGAGCGGAATGTCCTCGGCGACGAGCTCCACCTCGCGCCGCGGGTAGGGCATCACGATCTGGATGCGGTCGAGCGGCTTGACCTTGTAGCTCGACTTGGCCGCCTTGCCGTTGACGAGGATGTTTCCGCTGTCGGCTGCCGCCTGAATGCGGTTGCGTGAGCAGTGCTCCATCCTCACGGTCAGGAACTTGTCCAGCCGCATGGGGGTCTGGCCCTTGTCGGCCGTCACCGCAAAGTGTTCGTAGAGGCCCGCTTCTTCTTCGTCCTCCGCATCTGCCGGAACGGCGTCCAGCTCCGGATCGTCGATGGGGTGTCTGTCGGTCATCAGTCGAAAAATCCCTCGTTATTGTTTGCGGGCCGCTCCTCGGCGGGTTCCGCCGAAGCCTCCTCCAGGACCGTCCGGGCGAGCGAATCGGCCCGCTGCTGCTCCTCGGCCCGGCGTTCCTCGGCGGCGACGGCCGCCTGCTTCTCGGCCTCGGCCCGGTACCGGGCGAGTTTCTTCTCGTCGAGCGTCAGCCGCAGGTCGACCTTCGACCCCAGCGCTGCGCTGCGCTCGGCGCCCGGCGTCTGGATGTAGACGCGCGTGTCCTTCAGGTTGAGCAGGTTGACCCCTTCGTCGAAGTCCACGCGCCCGACGTTGAGGCCCAGTTCCCAGAGGCGGCCCTTGGCCTGCGCCAGCGGCAGCCCCACCAGCCGCGGCACGATCGTCGTGCCGTAGCCCTCTTCGACGCCCACGTAGAGCGTCACGCCGGAACCCATTTCGGCCTCCATGCGGGTCGTGGGGGTCACGGGTTTGCCTTCGCAGTACTCCTCCAGCACGTAGTTCGTGGCCATGTCGGTGCGGTAGACCAGCTCGGCGATCTCCAGTCCGGCGATTTCGAGCATGTTCTTGGCCTGCCGCAGCGAACGCCCGGCCACGTAGGGCACGGGGACCATCTTCTGACGGAAGGAGTTGATCGTGATGTAGACCGTGCGTCCGGGTTTCACCTCGACGCCCCCTTCGGGCAGCTGGTCGAGGACGATGCCCCCTTCGTAGGCGGGGACGAACAGCGAGTCGTTGATGTGCAGTTGCAGGTCGTGCTTGCGGGCGATGCGTTGAGCTTGGTCGAGCTGAACGCCCGAGAGGTCGGGCACGGTGCGCCGCGCGCCGTGGCGTGTGCCCAGTTGCATGAGGATGTGCGCGGCGACGGCCATCGCGAGGATGATCGCCGCGATCAGCGCGAGGTTCCACAGCAGCGGATGCCGCCGGAGCCGGGACAGGTAATTCTGGGGTTTCTCCATAGATCGCAGGTTATTTCGGGGCCTTCCGGTAAAGGTAGACGGCGATGCCGAGGTAAATGATATTGGGCAGCCACACGGCCAGCCCGGGCGGGAGGGTTCCGCTTTTGGCGAACTCCTCGAAGAAGCGGTTGAAAAGGATGTACGAGAAGCAGAGTCCCGTGCCGATGCCGATGTGCAGGCCGGTGCCGCCGCGGACCTTGCGCGAGGACAACGACACGCCGATCAGCGTCAGGATGAACGTCGAAAGCGGATAGGCGTAGCGCGCGTGCTTCTCGACCTCGATGAGGTTGATCGAGTCGGAGCCTTTGGCCCGCTGCTGGTCCAGGAAGGCGTTCAGCTCCGAGATGTTCATGGTCTGGATCAGGTCGTTGATCTCGCCCAGCTCGGTGGCTTCGAGGTTGATCAGCGTGTCGAGGTTGCGGAACTGCTCGAAGGTCTCCGTGCCCGCGGAGTCGAACTCCCGTTTGGTGTAGCGCGGGGCGGTCCAGCGTTTGGTCTCGGGGTTGAACTTGGCGTCCGAGGCTTCGAGCGAGTGGGTCATCGTGCCGCTTTCGTAGCGTTCCAGCACGAAGAACGAGGCCTGGCGGGCGCCGTCGTTGTAGCCGCGGATGTAGGCGAAGATGCCCGGCTCGATCTGGCGGTAGATGTGTCGGTCGTATTTGGTGTTCTGCTTGCGTTTGATGTATTGCTGCTCGAAGGCGACGATGTGCCGCTGCGAAATGGGGATCAGCCAGAGGTTGAGCGTCAGCGACAGCGAGGCGATGATCAGCGCCCCGAGGAAGTAGGGCCACATCAGCCGGCGGAACGACATGCCGCCCGAGAGCATGGCCACGATCTCGGTCTGGTAGGCCATCTTCGAGGTGAAGAAGATGCAGGCGATGAAGGTGAACAGGCCGCTGAACTGGTTGATGAAGTAGGGGATGAAGTTGAGGTAGTAGTCGAGGATGACCGATTTCAGGGGTGCGTGCAGCTCCGTGAAGTCGTCGATCTTCTCCACGTAGTCGAAGACCACCACGATCACAATGATCATGGCGATGGCGAAGAAATAGGTCGACAGGAACTTGCCCAGTATGTAACGGTCCAGAATCTTGAACCCCGGAAAACGCATTTTCATCTCTTCGGTTGTCAATATTTTTCGAATGCGATCCATTCGGTTTGGTCCGGATCGTCGATCGCAGGTCGTGCGAATCGGTACAACTCTCCGCAGCCGTGGATGACAGCTGTATCGCCTTCGAAGCGAATGAATGACCAGTAGATGCCGTCCTCATCGAAGACGCACTGGTCGGGGCTGAATTTCGAGTCGTCGATTTTCAGCGGTTCGGCGCTCTCGGCGCGGTTGTCGGGGGCCATGTAGGCGGTGTGTTCCCGCGCGTTGGCCATCATGCGGATGTTCTGCGCGAAGAGTCCGCCGCGTTCGTTGAACCGTAGGCGGGCGGCCCGGCAATAGACGAATCCCGGCTCGATGTTGAACGTATAACTGTGCCGGTTGGTACCCGCTTCGAAACTGATGCTCCCGTTTTCGCAGCGGCATCTCGTGCCCAGACTCCACTGTTGGATGCAGGAGCCGATCTCCAGCGGCGAGGCTTTCAGCATCTCGTAGGGAGCGGAGACCGCGAAGCTTTCTATCTTTTCGAGCATCCGTTCCCGGCCCTCTACCACGAAGCGCAGCCGTCCGTCGGGCTGTACGGCCCCCGGGTCGGCGTACTGCCGCGCTTCTCCGGGCCTGTGGACATACTGCATGAGCACCGAGTCGGGCGTGAATACGGTTTTGCCCAACAATACGGTGTCCGTGGCATCCATGCGTTGCAGGAGGGAGGTCGTCGTGTCGCCGTTGCTCTCGAACAGCAGCGCGAAGCGTTCCGTGCGGAGCAGTTCGCAGTCCCTGTCGGCCCAAACGCCGACCGCCGAAGGTGCCGCCGCCGGTCTGTTCCCCGAACAGGAGACGCTGGCCGCCAGGGCCCACAGCCCGAACAGGATGACTTGGATCGTTCGTTTCATAATTTTCTTTACATTAGGTTGTCCGGAAAAGTCCCTTTACAGTCTTCGTGTCAGTTTTTCGACCATTCCCTCCTTCCACGCCCTGAAGTCCCCGGCGAGGATGTGCTCGCGCGCCGCCCCCACGAGCCGCAGGTAGAAGGCGATGTTGTGCAGCGAGGCGATCTCGGCAGCGAGCATCTCGCCGCAGACGCAGAGGTGGTGCAGGTAGGCCTTCGAGTAGAGCCGGTCGACGAAGGCCGTGCCCGCGGGGTCGACGGGCGAGAAGTCGTCCTCCCACTTCTTGTTGCGGATGTTGATGACGCCCTCGGCCGTGAAGAGCTGCCCGTTGCGGCCGTTGCGCGTCGGCATCACGCAGTCGAACATGTCCACCCCGCGCTCGATGCCTTCGAGGATGTTCACCGGCGTGCCTACGCCCATCAGATAACGCGGACGGTCCTCCGGCAGTATGGCGTTGACCACTTCGATCATCTCGTACATGACCTCCGTCGGTTCGCCCACGGCCAGTCCGCCGATGGCGTAACCGTCGGCGTCGTACTGCTTCACGTTCTCCGCGGCCCGGGCGCGCAGGTCCGGGTAGGTGCATCCCTGCACGATGGGGAACAGCGCCTGGTAATGGCCGTATTTGGGACTGGTCCGGTGATACTGGTTGAAACACCGGTCGAGCCACCGCTCCGTGAGGCCGAGCGACTTGGCGGCGTATTCGCGCGGGGCGTCGCCCGGGGGGCATTCGTCGAAGGCCATCATAATGTCGGCTCCGATCGTGCGCTCGGTGTCGATGACGCTTTCGGGCGTGAAGAGGTGCTTCGAGCCGTCGATGTGCGACCGGAAATGGCATCCCTCCTCTTTCAGCTTGCGGCACGCGGCCAGCGAAAAGACCTGAAAGCCGCCGCTGTCGGTGAGCATCGGGCCTTCCCAGGTCGAGAAGCGGTGCACGCCGCCGGCGCGTTCGAGGATCTCCGTGCCGGGACGCAGGTAGAGGTGATAGGTGTTTGCCAGGATGATCTGCGCGCGGGCTTCGTCGCGCACGTCGCGGTGGAAAATGCCCTTCACCGTCGCGGCCGTGCCCACGGGCATGAAGATCGGGGTGCGGATGACGCCGTGATCCGTATGCAGTTCGCCCGCGCGGGCGTGCGACGAAGGGTCTTTATGTTGCAGGGTGAATTTCATACTCATATATTCGGCAAAAATACACAAAATATTTCTATCTTTGCGCATATTTCTTCAATATGCAACTCTTCGAACAAATTCTGTCATGCTATGGCTGGGAGGGTGCGGCCCTCGCGGGGGCGACGCTCCTGATGCTCGGCGTGCAGTTGTACTACTATATTTTCGTCTACGGCCGCATTCCCGGCTACAAGAACAACCGCCGTCCGCAGACGATGGACCGCGAGCCGCCCGTGTCGGTGGTGGTACCCCTCTTTTCGGAGGACTATTCGTTCGTCGAGGAGCGTCTGCCGCTGATCCTGGCCCAGAACTACCCCGATTTCGAGGTGGTGATCGTCTACGTGGGCCACGACACCGATTTTTACGAGGACCTCGTGCGGCTGAAACAGTCGTTTCCGCAGATCACGACCACCAAGATCCACCTCGACCCCCGTTTCCCGATTTCGCGCAAGATGGCGCTCAACGTGGGCATCAAGTCGGCCCACTACGAGTGCATGGTCTTCACCTCGACCGATGCCGTGCCGCAGACCGACCGCTGGCTGTCGCTGATGGCCAAGGGGTTCATGCGCGGCGAAATCGTTGTGGGCTACTGCGGCGTGGAGCGCGGAAAGGGCTTTTCGAACTACATGATGCGCGCCTGGCGGATGATGCACTCGGCCGACTGGATCGCCCGGGCCGTGCAGCGCCGCGCCTACCGCGGGACGCTCCACAACTACGGCTTCACCAAGAGCCTCTATTTCGGGGCCAACGGCTTCAGCCACCTCAATATGAACATCGGCGAGGACGACCTGTTCATGCAGCGGGTCATGACGCGCGACAACGTGAGCGTGATCCTCTCGCCCCGCGCCTCGCTGCGCGAAAAAATGTGGGGCGGCATGGGCTGGTGGATGAGCCAGCTGCGTTATTTCGGCTCGGCCTTCCGCTTCTATCCCCGCGCGGTGAAGACCTTCGTCCGCTGGGAGATCGGTTCGCGCGTGCTCTTTTTCGCCACGGTGGTCTGCGCCCTTGCGGTCATGCCTCCCGAGTACAAGCTCGCCGCGCTGCTGCTCGCCGTCATCCGTTATGTCGTCGTGGCGTTCGAAGTGCGCCGCATCGCGCGGCGGCTGGGCGAGGGCGGCATTGCAGGGCGTTACTTCATCTACGACCTGCTCGGCCCGCTGTGGGCCGCGGCGCTGGGGGCGATGCTGCTCCGCCGTGACAACCGCGTATGGAGATAGCCGACTATATCGTAGCCGAAGACCGTGAGCTGGTCGACCGGGTGCTCAAGGGGGACAACGACGCCTTCGAGTACCTTTTCAACCGCTACCGCGACGCCATCCACCGGTTGTTCGTGCAGCGGCTCGGCGGTGTGAACGATGCCGACGACCTGTTGCAGGAGACCTTTATCAAAGTCTACATCAACCTCCACCGGTACAGTGCGGACTACACCTTCGGGCAGTGGGTCTACACCATTGCGCGCAACACGTTCATCGACTTCGTGCGCCGCCGCCAGGACGACCTGCCGATCGACGAGCGTTTCGCCGCCCCGGCGTCGAACGCCCCGACTCCCGAGGAGAGCGTCATCAACCTCCAGCAGCGGTCGCAGATCGAGCACTATCTCGAACACCTCGCGCCCCGTTACCGGCAGCTGATCCTGATGCGCTTTTTCGAGGAGTACTCCTACGAGGAGATCGCGGCGAAGCTCTCGCTGCCGCTCGGGACCGTGAAAACCCAGATACACCGCGCCCGCGAACAGATGTGCCGGCTCATCGCCCAGGGCGACGAGCGATGAACGATTCACGATTCACAATTCATAATTCACAATTGGAGCTGATAATTAAATATTTCCCGGACTTGACCGGGCGTCAGAAGGAGCAGTTCGCGGCGTTGTACGACCTCTATGCCGACTGGAACGCGAAGATCAACGTCGTTTCGCGCAAGGATTTCGACCAGCTCTACCTGCGTCACGTGCTGCATTCGCTGGCCATCGCCAAGGTCTGCACGTTCGGCGACGGAGCGCGGATTCTCGACGTGGGGTGCGGCGGCGGATTCCCTTCGGTGCCGCTGGCGATCCTCTTTCCGGAGGCCCGTTTCACGGCTGCGGACTCCATCCGCAAGAAGATAACCGTGGTCGAAGGGGTTGCGGCGGGCCTCGGGCTTACGAACCTCACGCCCCGCTGCGTGCGGGTCGAGACCCTGACGGAGCGATTCGACTACGTCGTTTCGCGCGCCGTGACGGCCATGCCCGAATTTGTCGGCTGGATTTGGAACCGGCTCGAAAAGGGACAGAAAGGGTCGCTGCCCAACGGCATTCTCTACCTCAAGGGCGGCGACCTGGCCGAAGAACTGGCCCTGACCGGCAAACGGTGGCATGTCTACGACATTCCGCGCTTCTTCGGCGAGGAGTTCTTCGAAACCAAGAAGGTGGTCTATACCCCGAGGTAGGGCTTGATTCGCAGCCGGTGTTCCGGATCTCTTTCGTGCGGGGCGGAAGTTGCTGCCGGCGGCCGTGATTGTGCGGACAAGCGTCGGGAGGGCCTTCGTTCCGAAGCCTTTAAGGCTGCTGCTTGTGCGGCTTCTGCCGGGCGATGATCGTGCGGAGGTTGTCCATGAAGGTCTCGGCGTCGGCCGCGCCCTGGATGCGTCCCAGCAGTTCGCCCCGGGTGTCGAACACGAGGTAGAGCGGAATGGCGTCGCGGCCGTATCTCTTCATCAGTTCGCGGCCCGTGGTCTTGTCCGTGTCGTATTTGGCCGCCACGAACCGCTGGTCCATGAACTCCCCGACGTCCTTGCGCGAAAAGACCTGCCTCTCCATCATCCGGCACGGGGGACACCAGCTGGCATAGAGGTCGATGAAGACCAGCTTGCCCTGCTTGATCGCCATTTCGCGCACGGCGTCCGTCGATTTGGTCTCGAACTTCACCTGCGCCTGCGCCGCGCCCGTTCCGAGTGCGAACATCAGCAAAAAAAGTAGCTTTTTCATACGAATCGAGTTTTCCGGTGATGGGTGCAAAAACCGAACCGGCCGTTTGAAAAACGGCTTTTAAGGGTAGCGGCGCAGAATTGGCCCGACAGCGCGATAAGCCCCCCCCCTAAATCCCGCCTTTTAGGCGGGTGCTCAATAACCCGCATGCGGCCTGGATGTCCTCGCCCCGCGAGGCGCGGATCGTGGTCTGAATGCCGCGGGCGGTCAGCGCGTCGCGGAAGCGGACCATCGCCTCGTCGCCGGGCGAGAAGTAGGGCGAGTCGGGAATCCGGTGGAAGCGGATCAGGTTGATGCGGCATTTGATGCCGTTCAGCAGGCGCGTCAGTTCGCGGATGTGGCGCGGGGAGTCGTTCAGCCCGCTCATCACGATGTATTCGAACGACACCCGCCGCTGGTGGGTGAAGTCGTATTCGCGCAGGATCGCGGCGACTTCGGCGATCGGCCACGCCCGTTCGACGGGCATGATCTCCATACGCTCTTCGTGGAAGGGGTTGTGGAGGCTGACGGCCAGGTGAACCTTCGTCGCGTCGAGAAAACGCCGCAATTCGGGCACGACGCCCGCCGTGGAGAGCGTGATGCGTGTCGGCGACCAGCCGAAACCCCACTCGGCGGTGATTATCTCGAGCGCCCGCAGCACCTCGTCCGTGTTGTCGAGCGGTTCGCCCATGCCCATGAACACGAGGTTCGTGAGTTTGTCGCGCTCGGGCAGCGAAATCGCCTGGTTGAGGATTTCGGCCGCCGTGAGCGACTGCTGAAGCCCCTGCCGCCCCGTGGCGCAGAAGCGGCAGCCCATGCGGCATCCGGCCTGCGACGAGACGCAGAGCGTGGCCCGCTCCCCGTCGGGGATGTAGGCCGACTCGACGTAATGCCCTTCGAGCGTGCGGAACAGGTATTTCTTCGTGCCGTCGGCCGACTCGGTGACGCGCTCCGGGGCGCTCAGCGCCGGCGAGAACCGTTCGGCGAGCCGCTGGCGGTGCGCGGCGGCGATGTCGGTCATCCGCAGCGGGTCTTCCGTGTGGCGGACGTAGAGCCAGCGGGCGATCTGCCGCGCGGCGAAGCGCGGCATTCCCAGCTCGCCGCAAAGGGCTGCGAGCTGGTCGGGCGTTTTGCCGTATAACGATTCCTGATGTGTCATTCCTGCGATTCCGGGGGCTGTTTCCTGCGACAAAAGTAGGTAAAAAATGAAGATTTTTGCGTCCGTATGTTCATTTTTGAATTTTTATCCATATATTTGTGGTGCATAGCGCCCCTATGCCCGTTTTTTGCCCGAACATTAAAATTATTTGAGATAAATGGAAATTAAGAAATCACCCAAAGCGGACCTCCGGAACAAGCGGGGTCTTTTGCTCGAAATCGGTCTGGTCATTTCGCTTTGCCTCGTGATCGGGGCTTTCGCCTACACCCCGAAGGAGCGCAAGATTGAAAAGATGGATTTGCAGACTGCTGTTGTCGAGGAGGAGATCGTCGAGATCACCCGCCAGGACCAGAAGCCTCCCGAGCCTCCCAAGCGTGTAGAGGTGAAGGTTATCGCCGACCTGTTGCAGGTCGTTACCAACGACACGAAGATCACCACCGAAGTGGACTTCGCCGAGTTCGACGAGAATACCGAGGTGATCCAGCAGGTCGAGGTGGCCGAAGAGACCATCGAGGACGACCAGCCGTTCCTGATCGCCGAGACCATGCCTTCGTTCCAGGGCGGAGACCTCAATACCTTCCGCAACTGGGTGCAGCAGAACGTGAAGTTCCCGCAGATCGCCCTCGAAAACGGTATCCAGGGTCGTGTGGTTCTCTCGTTCGTGATCGAGAAGGACGGCCGTCTGACCAATATTCAGGTGCTTCAGACGCCCGACCGTTCGCTCTCCGAGGAGGCCATCCGCGTACTGAACAAGTCTCCGAAGTGGAGCCCCGGCAAACAGCGTAACCAGGTGGTTCGCGTGAAGTATACCCTGCCGGTAGACTTCCGCGTACATAACTAAAGTCCGGGACGGGAATATCCGCCCGGCCGTTCGCCGGCGGATGAAAGGGCCGTGTGTCGAACGAATCGCCGAATGGAGCCCCGGGAAACGGCGGAATCAGACGGTGCATGTCAGATACGCCCTGCCGGTCGAGTTCCGCATGCAAATTAAGGCGTTACGGCTGAACTTTTTGAGGGTATCCTGCTTTCGGGCGGATACCCTTATTTGTAGCATCGTGTTTGCAGCACGTTGTCCGACCCGGCGGAAGCCGGAGTTGAAACCGGAAATAAAATAGAATTGTTTTGGAAGAAAATAAATTGAATCCCCAGCCTGTCGCCGCGGCCGATTGCCGCGAACGCGCCGTGCTGGTCGCCGTCATCCGCGACAACCAGGACCCGCGCCAGACCGAGGAGTTTCTCGATGAACTGGAGTTTCTGGCCGAGACGGCCGACATCTGTTCGGTGAAACGTTTCACCCAGCGGCTGCCGCAGCCTTCGTCGCGCATCTACGTCGGTCCCGGCAAACTGGAGGAGATCGCCGCGTATTGCCGGGAGCATGAAATCGACGTGGTGATCTTCGACGACGAACTGACTCCCTCGCAGACGCGCAACATCGAAAAGGAGATGCCCTGCCGTCTGCTGGACCGCACGCGTCTGATCCTCGACATCTTCATGTCGCGTGCCCGGACGGCTTACGCCAAGACGCAGGTGCAGCTGGCCAATTACGAATACATGCTGCCCCGGCTGTCGGGCCTATGGACCCACCTCGAACGCCAGAGGGGCGGCACGGGAACCCGCGGCGGCGCCGGAGAGCGCGAAATCGAGACCGACCGCCGCATCATCCGCAACCGCATCGCCAAACTGAAGGAGGACCTCAAGAAGATCGACCGCCAGATGGCCGTGCAGCGTTCGAACCGCGGCGCAATGGTCCGCGTGGCGTTGGTCGGCTATACCAACGTGGGCAAATCGACGCTGATGAACCTGATTTCGAAAAGCGAGGTTTTCGCCGAGAACAAGCTCTTCGCCACGCTCGACACCACGGTCCGCAAGGTGGTTTTCGACAATCTGCCCTTCCTGCTTTCGGACACGGTGGGCTTTATCCGCAAACTGCCCACGGAACTGATCGAGTCGTTCAAATCGACGCTGGACGAGGTTCGCGAAGCCGATCTGCTGGTTCATGTGGTGGACATTTCGCACCCGCAGTTCGAGGAGCAGATCGCCGTGGTGAAGCAGACCCTGCAGGAGATCGGCGCGGGCGACAAACCCGTCTATCTGGTTTTCAACAAGGTCGACGCCTATACTTATATCGAGAAGGAGGAGGACGACCTGACGCCCGCCACGCGCGAGAACCTCTCGCTGGAGGAGCTTAAAAAGAGTTGGATCGCACGGGCCAACACGCCCTGCATCTTCCTCTCGGCGCTGGCGAAGACCAATCTGGAAAAATTCCGCTCGGATCTGTACGGCATGGTGCGCGAGATTCACGCCGGGCGTTATCCGTTCAACAATTTCCTCTACTGACAACCAACCAAACCCACTCAACCATGACGTTGCATATCCTCTCCCAGCAGAACACCGTTCTCAACAAATTCATCGCAGAAATCCGCGACAAGCGGATTCAGCGGGATTCGATGCGTTTCCGCCGCAACATGGAGCGCATCGGCGAGATCACGGCTTACGAAATATCGAAAGCGTTCAGCTACAAACCGTGCGTTGTCGAGACGCCGCTGGGTGAAGCCACCGTCGAGATGATCGACGAGCAGATCGTGGTGGCGACGATTCTCCGTGCGGGACTTCCCTATCATCAGGGGTTTCTCAACTACTTCGACGACGCCCAGAACGCCTTCGTCTCGGCCTATCGCAAGAGCACCAAGGACGGCAAGTTCACCGTGAAGGTCGAGTACATCTCGTGCGGAAGCCTCGAAGGCAAGACATTGCTGCTGGTCGATCCGATGCTGGCCACCGGATCGTCGCTCGTGCTGACCTACAACGCCTTGTGCGAGAAGGGCGGTACGCCGGCCCATACCCATGTCGCCGCGGTCGTCGCCAGTGAGCAGGGGCTTGACTATGCCATGAAGAACATGCCGCGGCAGACCACCACGATCTGGACGGCCGTCGTCGACGAGGAGCTGACTTCGCGCTCCTACATCGTTCCCGGCATCGGAGATGCGGGAGATCTGGCCTACGGCGAAAAAATATAGTTTTTCGGTTTTATGCGGCTATTTCCGCACATCCCTTGCGCGTGACGATTGGGGCGTACTTCGGCACTGCCCATCCGTCCCGTGCGGCGCGATGCCCGAAACCACCCTGTCTGAAATCAAAAAATAGGAGTAAGTAATGCGCCGAAAACTCGCTTTCCTCGTTGCCGTGTTCTGTGCGACCGTCCTCGCGATGGCCGTGCAGAAACCCGTCTTTATGGCGTGGTATGCCGCAGAGGCGGCCGGGGCGGGTTTCGGGGGCTGGATGGAGGTGCTGTGGCACGGGCTGACGCTCGACATGACCGTCGCGGGTTATGTCACCGCGCTGCCTCTCCTGGCCGTGCTTCTCTCGCTGTGGGTGCGTATCCCGGAACGGGTGTGGCGGGGCGTGCTGACAGCCTATTTTGCGCTGATCGCCGTGGTGACGGCCGTGATCTTCGCCGTCGACGTCGCGCTGTACGAGCATTGGGGGTTCCGCATTGATGCGACGGTGCTGATCTATCTCTCCGATCCCGAGGAGGCGATGGCGAGCGTCGATTTCTGGCTCGGCGTGCGGCAGACGCTGCTGGCCGCCGCGTATGCCGCGCTGATGCTCTGGGCCTACTGTCGCATCTTGCGCATTTTCGACGGACGTCCCGTCGGCTGGCGGCTGGCCCTGCCCGGAAGTCTCGTCGTCGTCGTGTTCGCGGGATTCGACTTCCTGGCGATCCGCGGCGGGCTGGGGGCCTCGGTGGCCAATGTTTCGAAGGTCTATTTCAGCCCCGTGCCGTTTCTGAACCATGCGGCCACGAACCCCGTTTTCTCGTTCCTGTCCAGTCTCGGCGACCGTGCCGACTATGCCGGCGAATACCCCTTCTTCGACGAAGAGACGCGGGCCGCGAAGTTCGACGCCCTGCGGGGCAACGGTCCGGCAGCGGGTCCCGCCGAGCGGGTGCTCGACACGCTGCGGCCCAATGTGGTGATCGTCATTCTGGAGAGCTTCGCCCGGACGGTGATGGACGCCGAGGTCGACGGAGAACCCGTCATGCCCAACATGCAGCGGCTGAAACGCGAGGGCGTCTGGTTCGAGAATTTCTTCGCCAATTCGTTCCGCACCGACCGCGGCGAGGTGGCGATTTTGAGCGGATTCCCGGCGCAGACGCGCATGTCGATTATGAAACTCCCGGCCAAGAGCCGCAACCTGCCCTCGGTGGCGCGTTCGCTCGCGGGAGAGGGGTATAAGACGAGTTTCGCCTACGGCGGCGACCTCAATTTCACCAACCAGGCCTCCTACATGTACGCCACGGGATGGCAGGAGCTGATCTGGCAGAAGGACCTGCGCTTCGACGCCCCGGCTTCGGACTGGGGCTACGACGATCGGCTGATGTGCGACTGGTTCGCCGACCGCGTGATCGCGTTGAGCGAATCCCGCGAGCCGTTTCTCGCGGGACTGCTGACGTTGAGCAGCCATACGCCCTTCGACGTCCCCTATGCGAAGTTCGATGACCGGGTGCTGAACGCAATGGCCTTTTCGGACGACTGCGTGGGGAAGATGATCGACCGTCTGAAGGCTTCGCCCGCGTGGGAAAACCTGCTCGTCGTGCTGGTCGCCGACCACGGCTATCCCTACCCGCGGACGCTGGCCTACAACGAACCGCTGCGCCACCGCATTCCGATGATCTGGACGGGCGGGGCCGTCGCCCGGCCGCGTGTGGTGGAGGACTACGCCTCGCAGATCGACATTGCCGCGACGCTGCTCGCCCAACTGGGCGTTCCGCACGGCGATTTCGATTACAGCAAGGACATTTTCGCACCGACCCCCCCCCGTAAGTTCGCCTACTACGCCTTCAACGACGGTTTCGGCGTGGTCGACGCCTCGGGCGAGGCGGTGTGGGACGCGACGGGCGGCCGTGCCGTGACGGAGATGAATCCCGAACTGCTCGACGTGGGGCGCACGATGTTGCAGACGACTTACGTGGATATCGGACGCCGCTGAAAATACCCCTTTTTAGGTATTGCGGCACGGCGCTTGTCCGCATATCTTTGTGGCGTCGAAATGAATACCTGATGGCAGGTATAAGTCCCCCTTGGCAAAGGGGAATTGGGGAGGATTGTCAATATGGAACCGGCGCGGTAGGCGCCGTAACGGGAATCCGGTGCATTCCATGTTTGAAATCCGGGCGAAAAAAAATCAATCCGATGCACCGGATTCACGTTGTCTATGTATAAAAATGGTGGATATGCGGGCGACGACCGGATGTGCGATCTGGTCTGCGACCGCTATGCCGTGTTGCAGGTGATGAGCCGTTTCGGCATTGCGCTGGGATTCGGCGACAAGACCATCGCCGAGGTGTGCGCCGAGAGCAGGGTGGACGCCGCGACGTTCCTCGCCGTGGTGAACATGCTGATGAACTTCGGCAACGGCGCGGAGCTGGCCGGCGAGGTCTCGGTCCGTTCGCTGACCGACTATCTGCACAACTCCCACGGCTATTTCCTGGACTTCCGGCTTCCGGCCATCCGGCGGAAACTGATCGAGGCGGTCGACTGCGCCCTAAGCGACGTTTCGTTCGCCATCATGCGCTTTTTCGACGAGTATGCCGCCGAAGTGCAGCGCCACATGTCCTACGAGGAGCAGACCGTTTTTCCGTATGTCGAGTCGCTGCTCTCGGGCGAGAAGAACACGGCCTATTCGATCGACATCTTCCGCCGCCAGCACGACCAGATTGATATCAAGCTGCGCGAGCTGAAGAATATCATCATCAAATACTACCCTTCGGGCAGCTCGAACGAACTCAACGGCGTGCTGTTCGACATCTTCAACTGCGAGCACGAACTCGCCTCGCACAACGCCGTGGAGGACGAACTCTTCATCCCGGCCGTCGAGCGGCTGGCGGCGGCGGGTCCCCGCACGGTGAAACCCGAGCCGTTGAGCGCCCGTGAAAAGGAGATCATCGTCTGCGTGGTGAAGGGCATGACCAACAAGCAGATCGCCGATGCGCTCTGCATCTCGGCCCATACCGTGATCACCCACCGCCGCAACATCGCCGCGAAACTGCAAATTCACTCCGCGGCGGGACTTACGATCTACGCCATCGTCAACAAACTGGTCGAACTCTCCGAAATCAAGGACACCATAACCGATCCGCAGCCATGACACACGAACACCATCACCACGAGCGCACGGTCACGTCGCTCAACAAGGCCTTCATTCTGGGCATTGCGCTCAACGTGGCTTTCGTCGTCGTCGAATTCGCCGTCGGCCTCTCCTACGGCTCGATGGGCCTGCTGTCCGATGCCGGGCACAACCTTTCCGACGTCGCCAGCCTGCTGCTGGCCATGCTGGCCTTCCGGCTGGCGCAGGCGCAGGCTACGCCCCGCTACACCTATGGTTACAAGAAAAGCACGGTGCTGATCTCGCTGTTGAACTCGGTGATCCTGCTGATCGCCGTGGGGGTCATCGTCGCCGAGAGCATCGGCCGCATGCTGCATCCCGCACCGGTCGAAGGCGGCGCCATCGCCTGGACGGCGGGCGTCGGGGTGGCGATCAACGGCTTCACGGCGTGGCTGTTTCTGAAGGACAAGGACCGTGATCTGAATGTCAAGGGCGCATATCTGCACATGGCCGCCGATGCGCTGGTGTCGGTCGGGGTGCTCGTTTCGGGACTCGTGATCTCGTGGACGGGCTGGACGATCGTCGACCCTGTCGTGGGACTGGTCGTCGCCGCGGTGATCGTGGCGTCGGTCTGGTCGCTGACGCGCGACAGCCTGCGTCTGTCGCTCGACGGCGTTCCCGGGGAGATCGACGTGGCCGCGATCGGGCGGAAGATGACGGACGTTCCGGGCGTGAAGGCCGTTCACCACATCCATGTCTGGGCTATCAGTACGACGGAAAACGCCCTGACGGCCCATGTCGTGCTCGAAAGCCTGTCCCGTATGGAGGAGGTGAAACACGATCTGAAAGACCTCCTGAACCATGCCGGAATCTCCCATGCGACGCTCGAATTCGAGTCCGCGGCCGAGCGGTGCGACGACCTGCACGATTGATCTGTCCGTCCGGGCCGAATCGTTCTGTTTAAAGGCGGAATCCCGACCCTGATCGTCAGGGTCGGGATTGTTTTTCTCCGAAAAGGATATGATCTTTATTGCCGGAAGGAAAATGGGTTCAAAAGCAAATGGTGACGCGACTCTTCGGAAGGAGGGGGCCGGTCGGCCGGCCGTTTTTGCGCTACGGCACGGGGTCGTAGCCGCTGCCGCCCCACGGATGGCACTTCGACAGCCGCCGCAGGGCGAGCCACAGTCCTTTCAGGGGGCCGTATTTGCGCAACGCCTCGAGCGCATACTGCGAGCAGGTGGGGGTGAACCGGCACGACGGGGGCGTGAAGGGCGAGATGCAGAGCTGGTAGAACTTCACCAGTCCGATCAGCGGCAGGGCGCAGGCCTGTTTAAAGATGCTCCACGACCGATTCCAGAATCCTGCGGACTGCATTTGCGACGGTTTTATAAGGCAGCGTCTCCTTCGACGAGTAGATCAGCGCCAGGTCCAGGTTGACCGGCCGGCCGTCGTGCAGAATCTGCTTTTGCAGGCGGTAGGCCTCCTTCGTGCGCCGCCGCACGAGGTTGCGTTTGTTGGCCCGTTTGTGGAACTTTTTGGGGACGGAAAAGAGCACCTCGACCGATTGCTCGGTGTCAGGCTCCGCGAACCACACGTAGCGGAACGGGAAGATGAAGCCGCTTTCGCCGCTCTCGAACAGACGGCGCACGGCCCCGAGCGAACGGAGCCTTTCGGTGCGGGGTAGCGAGTGTGCGGACATGGCGGCAGGGGGCTTGCGGCCCTTATTTGCGGGATTCCGTGGTCGGACGGCGCGTGCGGCCCTTCTTGGCCAGCTTGTGCTGCTGGCTGCGGATGAACTCTTCCTTGCGGGCGTCGGTAACCAGTTCCACCGGCTCGATCTCCTCGCCTTTCTGCACCTTTTGCAGATAGATGTCGATGGCCTTGACCATCGAGGGGGCTTCGGGCGTCGGGGCGTTGGCCAGCACGGTGATTCCGGCCCCGAGGGCGGCGCGCAGCGTGCCTTCGCCGAATACCGCCACGGCGGGCAGGCCGTCGGTTCCGAACTTCTCGATGAGGGTTTTCACGTCCGAGGGCGAATAGAGCGCCAGCAGGTCGTAGTCGGCCATTTTAACGTCGTCCAGATCCCCGGCGACCGTGCGGGCCAGGATGACGGGATCGAACGAGAGTTTGAGCTTGGCGAGCGTTTCCGGCAGTTCGGGTTTGTGGGGTTCGCTCAACGCCAGCAGGAATTTCTCCTCCTTGTGTTTGATGATCAGTTCGATGAGCGACGTGAACGAGCCGTCGGCAAACGAGATCTTGCGTTTGCGGTAGACGATGTATTTCTGCAGGTAGAGCGCTACGGCCTCCGTCTGGCAGATGTATTTCATGGTTTCGGGCACGGTGATGCGCGCCTCTTCGCAGATATGGAAAAAACTGTCGACTGTCGTACGCGATGTGAATATGACGGCCGTGTGCGTGAGTATTTCGACCCTTTGGGCGCGGAACTCCTTCAGGGAGACGCCTTCTACGCGGATGAAGGGCCGGTAGGCGATTTCCACGTGGTGTTTCTGGGACAATTCGTAGAACGGGGACTTTTCGATGACAGCGGGCCTCGGCTGCGAAACTAATACACTCTTTACTTTCAATGTTGCGAATTGATTTAGGTTTGTCTTTGCCGTTTCATCTTACTGCAAGCAGCCATAATAGGCTGACAGGGAAGACTTCCACGGTGCAAAGGTACAAAAACCAATGCAAAATCGAAACTTTTTTGGAAAGAAACAGGTTTAATGTCTCCTTGAGGTATAAGGCGGCCGCTGCGGCCAATTCGACGGCGATGATGCAGAACCAGACGCCGCCCGTGCCCTGCGGGCAGAGTGCGAAGAGCAGCAGCGGGGGTGAAATGAGGATCATCCCGAGGGCGAAACAGGTGCGTTTGAGCAGCATGAGCTGTGCGATGAAGGGCTGCGAGAGGGTCAGCGCTCCGGCCAGCCGCACGGCGATTGTCTGATAGGCGGCTATGCCCAGCGAGGCGAGCGAAACCAGCAGGCTGAAAATCAAGGCTGCGCCCTGCGGAATGGACGCTGCCAGCCGGCCGGGCATCAGCGTGTCGCCGTATTTGACCGCCGCGACGCCCAGAAAGAGCAGGCCGATGGCGGTGGCGATGTTCAGGAAACGCGAGTAGCCGCTTCCGCCCGGGTCCTCGGAGAAGCGTTTGCCCGTGGCCGCGTCGCGCGAGATGCGGCCCAGCAGCGTGCGCACGTCGCCCAGGTTGCGGTAGAGCAGCATGGCGTAGGTGGCGGCGAGCAGCAGCACGAAACTCTGGAAAAGGGCGTTTTCCGCGAGCGGCGGAGGCGGTGCGAGCGGAATGCGCGCGGGTTCCGCGAGGGTCGACTGCGCTCCGAAAATTGCGGCGGAGGTCGTGTCGCGCCATTCGGAAGGGGCTGCACCGGTCGCTGCAACGGAGAACGGCGCGGAACCGCCGTCCGCAAAGGCCGTTTCCGCAAAGGCCGGGTTTGCAAAGTTCGTTCCCGCAAAGTCCGTTTCCGCCCGGAGCGTATCCGGCCCGGGGACATATCCCGTCCAGGCCGGTGCGTCCGGAGTCCCGGACACCGAATCCGCCGCAGGCACTGCGGGTTGCGTATGTGCCGGCGAGGAGTTCATCAGGCGAAGTGGCGTTTGAGTGTGATGCGAATGGTGGTTCCCTTGCCGATTTCGGAGTCGATGACGGCGATCTTACCCTGGTGGTACTCCTCGACGATGCGGCGCGAGAGCGACAGCCCGAGGCCCCAGCCGCGGGTCTTGGTCGTGAATCCCGGTTCGAAGATGCGTTTCCAGTTGCTCTTGGGAATGCCCTTGCCTGTGTCCTTCACGTCGATCATAACGCTCCTGTCGTCCGACGAAATCCGCACGTCGATGGCTCCGTGGCCTTGCAGGGCGTCGAGCGAGTTTTTCATCAGGTTCTCCACGACCCATTCGAACAGTGCGGCGTTGATGTTGGCCTGCACGGGGGCGATGGCCAGTCCGTTGTAGTCGAGCGTCACGTTGCGGGGAATGCGCTTGCGGAAATACATGACCGATTCGCCCACCACTTCGTTGATGTTCGCCGGGGTGAGGGGCGTCTCGGAGCCGATTTTCGAAAAACGGTCCACGATCTTCATCAGGTGCGTGAGGTCCTTGTTCATCTCCTCGACGGCCGTCTGGTCCACATCCTGCGAACGCAGGTATTCGATCCATCCCAGCAGCGACGAGGTCGGGGTTCCCAGCTGGTGGGCGGTCTCCTTGGCCAGTCCGATCCAGACGCGGTTCTGCTCGTCGTGCTTCGACGAGCGGAAGGCGATGAATCCCAGCGCGATGAAGGCTGTGATGACGAGGAGCTGCACGTAGGGGAAGTAGTAGAGCGACTTGAGCAGCGCCGACTTGCCGTAGAAGATGATGTGGTAATGCTGCGACGACCAGACGAACTTCACCGGGATCGGCGGGTTGTCGACCGAAAATTTGTCGATCTGTTTCCGGAGCCGTCCGGGATGGTTGATGATCTTCTCGGGGATGAGGTGCGAGTTGATGACTTCGAGGTTCTCGTTGGTGATGATGAACGGGATGTTGTTGCCGTTGGACATGATGTCGGCCACGAACGGGTCCTGGATCGAGCCGCCCAGCACGTCGCGCGTCACGCGCTCCATGGCGTGGGCCCACAGCGCTACGTCGTGCTGCTCCTTCTCCTTGAGCCGCCGGGCCATGTCGTTGGTGTAGAGCAGCGACAGGGCGCCGAGCGTCACCCCGACGACGATCACCACCACCCGGTTGCGGAACGAGAAGAATTCAGTCCTGATTTTCATGTCTTTACTTGCGCTTGGTGTCCTGCTCGCGGGTGATTCGGGCGTACTCTGCGGGATCGCCGAGCACCTCGACGGCCTTTTTCACCTCCTTGTCGCCCGACAGCGAGTGCTCGATCACGCCGGCCTGGTAGCCGTGGCGCATGACGATGTCGTTGTTGATCGTCTCGACGACCTGCGTGCGGTAGGTTTCGAGGTTGGTCTGCGTGTCGTCCTTCAACTCGGCCTCCACCTGCTCGAACTTGTTCTTCAAGTCGGCGAAACGGTCGTCCTCGGCGGCTTTTTTCAGCGCCTTGAGCGCCCGGCGGGTGTCCGATTCGTAGGGGACCTTCTTGTCTTGCATGAACTCCGCGAAGTCGGCGTAGTCCTTGTCCGTGATCGAGAAGGTGCGGATGTCGATCTGCCGGCCGGGGTTGCGGCGCGTGTATTCGTCGCCGAAATCCTCGATGAATCCCAGCGCGTAGAGCGTCAGGGCGAAGCGTGAAATGTACTCCGGGTCGGTCGCGATGTCGGGCATCACGCCGCCGCCGTCGTAGACCTTGCGGCCCGCGCGGGTCGTGAACTCCGAGATCAGCGAGTCGGGCACCGCGCGCACCGAACCTTCCTGCGAATGGGAGTAGTCGATGGCCTGGATGCAGCGGCCCGAGGGGATGTAGTATTTGGCCGTGGTGAGTTTGAGCATGGCATTGTAGCCCAGCGGTCGAGGCGACTGCACGAGTCCCTTGCCGAAACTGCGCTGGCCGATCAGCACCGCGCGGTCGAGGTCCTGCAACGCCCCGGCGACGATCTCCGCCGCCGACGCCGAATTGCCGTTGATCAGCACCGTCAGCGGCAGGTCTGCAAGGATCGGCTCCGTGTCGGTGCGGAACACCTGCTTCGAATCTTCCGAACGCCCCTTGGTGCTGACCACCTCGGTCCCTTTGGGGACGAACATTCCCAGGATTTTGACCGCCTCCTGCATGATGCCGCCGCCGTTGGAGCGGTAGTCGAGCACAAGCCCTTTCAGCGGCCTTTCGGTGCGCAGCCGTTCGATGGCTGCGCGCATCTCCTCGTAGCATCCTTCGGTGAAGTCGCTGTGGCGGATGTAGCCGATGCCGTCGGCGACCCATCCGGCGTAGGGCACGCCCGGGATCGCGATCCGTTCGCGGCGGATCGCCGCCGTCTGCTGCGTGCCGTCGAGGTGCTCGACGGTCACTTTGACCTTGCTGCCCGGCTCGCCCTTGAGACGCGAGGAGACCTGCTCGGTCGTGAAGCCTTTGGCGTCCTTGCCGTCGATCGAGAGGATTTTGTCGCCGATCTTCAGCCCGGCCTTGTCGGCGGGCGATCCCTGGTAGGGCTGCGCGATGCGAACGTAGTCGTCCTTCTGGCGGATGAGCGCCCCGATGCCGCCGTACTTGCCCGTGGTGAGCAGTTCGAAATCCTGCATCCCCTCCTCGGGGATATACTCCGTGTAGGGGTCCAGGTCGCTGACCATGCCGGCGGCGGCCCCCTCCATCAGGCGGTCGGGGTCCACGGGGTCGACGTAGTTGAGCGACAGTTCGCGCATCATGTTGACGGCGATCTCCATGTTGCGGCCCAGCCCGAAGTCGTTGCGGGCGGCGAATGTCAGAAGTCCCGCGGCGCCGACAGCGGCCGCCGCAGTGAGCAGGTAACGGTATTTTCTAATCATTGCGTGTCATGTGTATATACGAATCGAGCCGGTACTGCACCCGGGCGACGCCGCGGCGGATGCCGTCGAGCACGATCCATTGTCCGTACTGTGAAACCTTTATCTCGTCTTCGCCCAGCAGCATCAGCTTCTGGCCGAAATTGTCGGCGCGGAAGGTCATCACCCCGTCCTCGTCCGAGCGCAGCGAAAAGCCTGCCGAGCGGAACGCGTTCAGGATCTGTTCTCGGTTCTCCTCGATGTCGCCCTCCACCCGGCGCACCACGAACCCGAATCTGGGGTAGACTGCCGCCAGCGCCACGATCGCCGCAAAGAGCATCAGGTAGCGGTCGGTGTGCAGCATGACGTAGAGCGTGTCGTCGAGCGACAGCGCCGAGGTCCCGGTCATCAGCATCAGCCCCATCAGGGCTATACAGAGAACGCACAGGGCGAAGAAATATTTTAACGAACGGACGATATACTTTTTCATGGCGGGCGATAATTATGAATTTTGGATTCTGAATTCTGAATTGAGGTTGCCGATTGCGTCGGCAACATCCTGCATCAGCCATTTGGGCGTCGACGTGGCGCCGCAGATGCCCACCGTCGCGGCCCCTTCGAACCATGCGGGGTCGATTTCCGAAGCCTCCTCGACGACGTGCGTGCGCGGGTTGGTCCGGCGGCACACCTCGGAGAGCACCTTGCCGTTCGACGACTTGCGCCCGCAGACGAACACCACGGCGTCGAACCGTCCGGAAAACTCCGTGAGGTGCTGTTCGCGGTTCGATACCTGCCGGCAGATCGTGTCGTCGATGTACACCTGCCCCGCATCGGCGGCCCGGCGGCGCATTTCGGCGCCCAGCCGTTCGAACAGCCCGATGCTCTGCGTGGTCTGCGAAAGGAAATAGACCGGACGCGAGAAGTCGATCAGCTCCAGGTCCTCCACCCGTTCGATCACGATCGTCGGGTCCGCGACCTGCCCCGTGAGGCCCACCACTTCGGCGTGGCCCCGTTTGCCGAGGATCACCACCTGCCCGCCCGTGGGGCGCATCCGTTCGTGGGCCTCCTTCACGCGGCGTTGCAGCCGTGCGACCACCGGGCAGGTGGCGTCGATGATTCCGATGTTCATTTCCCGGGCGGCGGCGTAGGTCGTAGGAGGTTCTCCGTGGGCGCGGATGAAGAGGCGGCAGCCCGCCAGGTGCGGCATGTCGGCGTGGGTCACGGTCCGCAGCCCCAGCTGTTCGAGGCGCTGGACCTCGATGCGGTTGTGGACGATGTCGCCCAGCGAGTAGACCGTGCCGCCCTCCCCGAGGGCGCGTTCGGCCTCCGTGATTGCGCGGACAACGCCGAAGCAGAAGCCCGATTTATCGTCGATCTCAACACGCATAACTGCGTAGTTAAAAATTGAGAATGAAAAATTAAAAATTGGTTGTGAACCGATTCCGGCTTGCAGGCCGAGACCTGTGCCGTCGGATTTTTAATTCTTAATTTTTCATTTTTAATTGGAACTCGTTCATAAACCACGCCATCTGTTCGTCGACACTCATGTGGCTGTTGTCGAGCACGATGGCGTCGTCGGCCTGGCGCAACGGCGATACGGCGCGGCTCATGTCGGCCTTGTCGCGCTCGCGGATGTTGCGTTCGACCTCCTCCATCGTCACCGACATGCCCTTGCCCGTCAGCTCCTTGTAGCGGCGGCAGGCGCGCACGGCGGTGTCGGCCGTCATAAACAGTTTCAGCTCGGCGTCGGGGAACACCACCGTGCCGATGTCCCGGCCGTCCATCACCACGCCCCGGCGGCGGCCCATCTCCTGCTGCATGGCCACCAGTTTGCGGCGCACCTCGGGGATGGCGCTCACGCGGCTCACGCAGTTCGAGACCTCGATGGTGCGGATCTTGCCCTCGACCAGATCGCCGTTGACGTAGATGTCGCTGGCCCCGCGCTCGGGGTTGAAGCGGAAGGTGATCGAAATGCGGTCCAGCAGCTTCACGACGGCCTCTTCGTCGACGATGCCCGAACGGATGGCCCCGTGCTCGAGGGCGTAGAGCGTCACGGCGCGGTACATGGCGCCCGTGTCGATGAAGATATAGCCCAGGCGGGCCGCGATGGCTTTGGCGAAGGTGCTTTTTCCGCACGACGAAAAGCCGTCGACGGCAATGATGATCCTGTGTTTAGTGTCCGACATTGGGGAATATATCAAAGAAGGTCGATAATATGGTGTAAATGCCTAATATGCCGATGATGAGTCCCGCGACGTGGTTGATCGTGAGCATGTGCCGCGGACGGAAGCGGCGGCGGAAGAGGTTGATGACGAAGGCCAGCAGGGTCCACCACGCCACCGCGCCGCCGAAGAACCCGGCGATGACGAACAGTGAGCGCATGAAGCCCCCGAAGGTGTGGTCGGCCATGTCGCCGCCCGAAATCTTGAACACCGCGAAGAAGGCCAGGATGTAGGGGATGACCATGATGAAATTGGCGATCGTAAGCCCGAAGATCGAGGCGAAATCCTGCCACAACGAGGTTTTACCCGCGCGGTTGCGGCGGATTTGCGGCACGGGATTCTGTGCGAAGATGAAAACGCCGACGATCACCACGAAGATGCCGCCGATCACCCGCAGCAGCGTGTTGTACTGTTCGATCTGGGTCTGGAGCATCGAGTAGAAGAACAGTGCGGCCATGGCCATGAACGTATCGGCGCAGGCGACGCCGATGCCTGAAACGATGCCCGAGCGGCGGCTTTTCGACAGCGTGCGCTGGATGCAGAGCACTGCCACGGGACCTACCGTGATCGAAGCGGCGACGCCTACGCAGATGCCGCGGAACAGGGTTTCGACGATTTCAAATGCCATTTTTTCGGTTTGCTGCGCGTCAGCGACGCACCTGTTACTTACTATCGCCCCTGCGCGGAAGACGGCCCGGAAAAAGGCGTTGTCTTCGGCTCTGCGGCGGCTTTCCGTATTTGCGAAGCAAAGATACAAAAAAGCTCCGACATCCGCCTATGAAAAGGCAAAAAAAGGGTGCGGCGGGTTGTCCCGCGGGTCGGATATGTTGATAAAATATCGAAAACTTTGGCCCCGGGCTTGCATATCGTTCGTTGAAAATGAATAAATTTGCAGAAACAGTACTCCACAATGGCAGAGATGAAACAATTCGGCATCGACCTCGAACTGGACGACGCCGTGGCCCAGGGCCACTATTCGAACCTGGCGATCATATCGCACTCCACTTCGGAGTTCATCATCGACTTCGCGACGGTCCTGCCCGGTGTGCAGAAGGCGCGCGTCAAGAGCCGCATCATTCTTACGCCCGAGCATGCCAAACGGTTGCTGCGCTCGTTGCAGGAGAACATCGTGCGCTACGAAAGCAACGTGGGCAAGATCGAGATTCCCTCGCCCCAGCCCACGCCCGACGCGGGTCCCAAGATGGGTCAGGCCTGAAAACCGGCGGCGCTGCACGGCAGCGCCTTTTTTTGCGCCCGGCGCGTCGTGTCACGTTTTTGTCACGGCCGAAAATTTTGCGGCGTGGAAAAAAAACGTTACTTTTGTGGCAAAAGTCCAGATTCCGCCATGCCCACACCCTCGCCGTCAGACCAGCGGTTGTTCGAAGGCATCCGATTCGGCAACGAGGCCGATTTCGAATGCTTCTTCCGGCGTTACTATCCCCGATTGGTGAACTATGCCGCCCGGTTCGTCGCCGGGCATGAAACGGCGCGCGATCTGGTGCAGGACAGTTTTGCACGCCTGTGGGAGCGGCGGTGTGAACTGCGCGAGCTGGATCTGGCCTCGCTGCTGTTCACGATGGTGCGCAATGCCTGTCTCAATTATCTGAAACACAACGGTGTCGTGGCGCGTCACGAACTGGAGTACACGGCCCGCATGCGGGGTGAGGAGCGGATTTACAGCTACGATTTTTTGAGCGACGCCGAGCAGCCCTGCCTTTACGAGGAGTTGCAGCGCGAGGTGCAGAAGGCTGTCGACGCGCTGCCCGACCGCTGCCGCGAGGTTTTCCGGATGAGCCGCTTCGAAGGGCTGAAAAACCGCGAAATCGCCGCGCGGCTGGGCATCTCCGAGACGGCCGTCGAGAAACACCTGGCCCGTGCCGTCGGCCGGCTGGGCGAGCATTTGCGGCGAAGCTGTTCGTTCGAACTTTCGGTGGCCGTGCTTTCGTGCCTGCTGGCGAATTACCTGTAAAATCGGATAGACGATCATTGACCCGGCAGCGGAGATTTCTCTCTCCGCTGTTGTCGTTTTTTTCTTTTTGCGACTTTTTTTGATTTTTTTGTGATCGGGAGGGTTGGGGAAAGGCAAATTCGGTTGTTTTAAAATATGTAACGGAAATGGAAGAGATGAAATTCGATCAGGAAGAGATGCGGCGTCTGGCCGGACGCTATTTTGCGGGAGAGATCGCTGCCGAGGAGGAGCGCGAGTTGTTCCGCTTCGTCACCTCCGACGCTGCGTGCCGCAGGCAGTTCGCTGCGTGGCGGCTCGAATGGGAGGCGATGCCGGCATCGGACGCCGCGACCGACCGCGACTGGCGCTGCCTGCGGTCGCGTATCCGCCTGCAAGGGTCCGCGAGGAGCGCCCGTCCGGGGCGGTTCGCTGCGGTATGGCGTGCCGCGGCTGCCGTGGCGGTGGTGTGCGCGACCTTCTTCGGCGCGCGGCTCTACGACCGCCTGCTGCTGGAGCGCGCCACGGAGCGCTACACCGTGACCACGAAGAGCGGCGACCGCAGCACGGTCTGCCTGCCCGACGGGACGCAGGTGCGGCTCAACGGGTCGTCGACGCTGACCTATCCGGCCAATTTCAACGCCACGAACCGCTCCGTCGAGCTTTCGGGGGCCGCCTACTTCGACGTTTCGCCCGATGAAAAGCACCGTTTCGAGGTGAAGGTCGGAAACTGTTCGGTGGTGGTCAAGGGTACGAAATTCGACGTGACGGCCTATCCCGACGACTCGCTCATCACCACCACGCTGCTCGAAGGGGCCGTCGGTTTCACCGCGCCGCGCGGGGAGACCTTGCTCCGCCCGGGCGAGTCGCTCACCTACGACCGTTTCGCCGAGACCACGGCCATCACGCACGTCAACACGGCGCAGTACCTGGCCTGGATCGAAGGGCGCATCGAGTTCATCGACGTGACGATCGTGCAGTTGTGCGAGAGCCTGAGCAGCCTTTACGGCGTTGAAATCACGCTCGACGACCGCCTGCGCGCCGACGGGACTTTCATCACCATCCGCTTGAGCAACCAGGAGTCGCTCGACAGCGTTCTGAAGGCCCTCGACCTGATCGTTCCGGTCTCGGTCCACCGGCAAGGCCCTTCGGTGCGTCTCTCGGCCAAGTGACGCCGCATCCTGAAACAACTTTAAAACAACCAATACCTTAAACAAATGAAGCAATTCTCCAATCTGAAACGGGCGTTTCTGCCGTGCCTGTTCGTGTTGCTGACGCTCCCGGCGTGGGGGCAGATGCAGCCCGTCACGAAGAACTTCCGGAAAACGCCTCTCAAAAACGTGCTCAAGGAGGTGGAGGCCCAGACCGGGCTGTCGATCATGTACGACACCCGGGAGCTGAACCTCGAACGTCCGGTCACGGCTTCGTTCGACCGCACGCCCGTGTCGCAGGTGCTGCGCGAGGTGCTCGACCGCACCGTCCAGTATTCGATCAAGGACAAGATGATCGTGATCTACAAGGCGTCGGCGACTCCCCCCCCCGCAGCCGGGACGGGTAAGACCCTGACAGGCACGGTGCTGGACGAAACGGGAGCGCCGATGGTGGGCGCCGCCGTCGCCACGCCCGACGGACGCCGCGGCACGGTCACCGACAGCAACGGCCGCTATTCGCTGACGCTCGGCGCCGGCGACGCTCTGATTTCGGTCTCCTACCTGGGCTACGTCACCCGGCAGATCGTCATCGGCGACCGTACGGAGGTCGACGTCAACCTGGTCCCCGATGCCAAAAACACCATCAACGAGGTGGTGGTCATCGGTTACGGCGCGGTGAAGAAATCCGACCTGACGGGTTCGGTCTCCAACGTGAAGATGTCCGACATCCGCGACGTGCCCAACACGTCGGTCGACCAGGCTCTGCAAGGCCGCATCGCCGGTGTGGACATCATGTCGACTTCGGGTGCGCCGGGAGCCACGACTTCGATCCGCGTGCGCGGCACGCGTTCGATCTCGGCGTCGAACGAACCGCTGATCGTCGTCGACGGCGTGATCGACGCCGTGAGCGACCTGAACGACATCAACTCGGCCGACATCGAGCAGATCTCGGTCCTCAAGGACGCCTCGTCGACGGCCATCTACGGCTCGCGCGGCGCCAACGGCGTGATTATCGTCACCACGCGGCAGGGCGTCACCTCGAAGCCGTCGGTCACGGCCAAGGCTGAATTCGGCGTCTCGAAACTCGCCCGCGACCTCGATCTGATGGACGCGCAGGAGTTCGTCCGCTACCTCAACGACCGGAACTATTTCTCCTCGCGCGATCCGCAGCGTCCGCCGCGCTTCGACCCTTCGGAGTACGGGCGCGGGACCGACTGGATCGACGAGATCACCCGCACGGCCCTCTATCAGAACTATAACCTTTCGGTCAGCGGCCGCAGTCAGAAGTCGAGCTACTTCGCGGCGCTCGGCGGCAACGATACGCAGGGCATCGTCGACGGCAGCGGATTCCGCCGCATCACGGCCCGTCTGAATCTTTCGTACGACTTCGCCAAGTGGCTGACCGTCGGTTTCAAGGGCAGCTATACCTTCCGCGACGAGAATCCCAACCGGGCGACCATCGGCGGTGCGAACATCTGGGACGGCGCCGTCTACCTGGCCCCGACGATGGGTCCCAAAGACTACATCAACCCCCTCTACGAGAACGGCGTGCGCATTGATACGCCCCGCGCCAAGATCGACTGCAACGAGAACGAGAGCGAGCGCATGACCAATACCGACGTGCTGGAGTTCACGATCAAGCCCGTGCGCGGGCTGATCATCAAGAGTCAGAACTCCTATATGGTCTACCAGCGTCACGACTACCAGTTCTGGCCCAGCTATCTGCCGAAGCGCACCGAGGGCGAAGGGGCCGATGCCTACCGTTACGAGGGCGACGCACGCCGCCTGACTTCGGAAAATACGGTCTCCTATTCGAAGAAATTCGCCTCGGGGCACTATTTCGATGCGATGGCGGGCTTCTCGGCCACGCACGAAACGGCCAACTTTTTCTCGCTGAAGGCCGAAGGGTTGCTCACCGACGACCTGAAGTGGAACAACATGAACAGCATCGGCAGCAAGGAGAACTACAACGCTTCGACCAGCTCGAACAAAGTCGTGCGCGAGTCGGTGCTCATGCGCCTGAACTACAACTACAAGAGCCGCTACTACTTCACCTTCACGGGGCGTTACGACGGGTCGTCGAACTTCGCCGAGAACAACAAATGGGGTTTCTTCCCTTCGGCGGCCGTCAAGTGGAACGCCAAGAACGAGAATTTCCTCAAGCAGGTGCGCTGGCTCGATGAACTGTCGCTGCGCCTGAGCGCCGGACGCACGGGTAACGACGCCATCGCGACCTACCGTTCGCTCGAAGCCTACGGCACGACCACCAACGGTTATCTGTTCGGCGGCACGCAGTCGGCGTCGTTCTTCCCTTCGCGTGTGGCCAATCCCAACCTGACGTGGGAGAAAACCACGCTCTACAATGCGGGTCTCGATTTTTCGGTCTTCGACGGCCGCCTGAACATCACCGTCGACGGCTACTATTCGACCACCCGCGACCTGCTGCTTTCCTTGCAGACGATCCATACGACGGGTTACACGAGCCGTTTCACGAACCTGGGCAAGACGTCGAACCGCGGCGTCGAGGTCTCGGTCGAGAGCCGTAACATCGTGAAGCCGAAATTCGGCTGGACGACGAGTTTCACCCTTTCGCACAACAAGCAGATGGTCGACGACATCGGCCACGAAGAGTACGTTTCGTGTCTCGAAAGCGGCGGCAATACCAACTACATGATGTATGGCTACAAGACGGGCTATCCGCTCAATGCACTCTGGGGATTCCAGTACGCCGGGGTCTGGAAGACGACCGACCAGTTCGAGCGCAATCGCTTTACCAAGAGTTATATATCCTCGTCGACGGGCAGCGACGCCCAGCTGATGCTGGGGTATCCCAAGTACGTCGATCAGAACCGCGACGGCATTCTGTCGGAGGAGGACCTGATCTATCTGGGCAACTCCGACCCCGTGCTTTACGGCGGTTTGCAGAACACCTTCAACATCGGCGGTCTGCGCATCGGATTCTACTTCTCCTATTCGCTGGGCGGCAAGATCTACAACTACTCCGAGCTTGCGATGGCCGGCGGTTACGCCACCAACCAGTACCGCTACATGCTCGACGCGTGGCATCCCGTGCGCAACCCGGATTCCGACCTGCCCCGTGCGGGAACCGACGACCGACTGGTTCCCAGTTCGCTGCAGGTGCACGATGCCTCGTACCTGCGTCTGAAGAACGCCACGGTCTCCTATACGTTCGACCTGCGGAAGAAAACCCGCCTGCTGCGCGACATCACGCTGGCCGTCACGGGCGAGAACCTCTGGCTCTGGACCAAGTACAACGGTTTCGACCCCGACGTTTCGAGCGAGGGGACCAGTTCGACCCTGCGCCGCGTCGACATGGGCGCCTATCCCCGTTCGCGGATGTTCGTGTTCAGCATCCAGCTGCGTTATTAAATCCACCCGACAATTTCCGAAGAAGATGAAAAACTTCAATCAATTCATACTGACGCTCCTCGCGGCGGGACTGTTCGCCTCCTGTTCGCTGACGGAGGAGCCGACCTCGTTCGTCAACCGCAAATCGTTCTACAAGAACGAGTCGCAGTGCATTGCGGCGCTCAATTCGTGTTACATGCCTGCGAATGCGATCTATACGGCCAACTTCATGCTGGTCACTGAGGCCTGCACCGACATCTGGTACTCCTCCTCGACGACCGTTGACGCCTGCCTCGACGTGACTCCCGCCAAGCCGCAATACGGCAAGAACGTCTGGACGCAGGGTTACAAAGGCGTCATGTACTGCAACGAGTGCGTCGAGTGCATCTCGTCCGCCGACCTGGCCGACGGGGTGAAGATGCCTCTGGCGGCCGAAGCCCGCGTGATGCGCGCGTTTTACTACTATGTGCTGACCTGCATGTTCGGCGACGTGCCGTTCTACACCACGATGGTCGACACCGACCAGCGGCTGGCCGAAATCCGCCGCCTGCCCCGAACCCCGGCCCATGAAATCCGCCAGGAGCTGTACGATGACCTGGAGCGGAACGCACTGCCGTGGTTCACCGCCGAGAACGGGCGCAAGTGCCGCGCCTCGGAGGCCGTCGACAACCGTTCGGGCTATGCGCTGGCGCTGATGCTGATGGCAAAGTTCGCCATGTGGAACGAGGACTGGAACGGGGCGCTGGTCCCCCTGCAAGCCCTTGAGGAGCTTTACGGCGACTTCAACGAAGGCAACTATCCGCTGGCCGAGACCCAGTGGCGCTACAAGAACCCTGCGGAGTCCATCTTCGAGATCCAGCACGCCTGGTCGCTCACCGGCACGCAGTACAACGGCAACGTGGCGGCGATCATGATGCCCACGCACAACGGAGACGGGGTCTTCGACGGCGTACCCCTGAAGGGTTACGGCACGTCGATGCCCGGCTGGTCGTCGCTGCGGGCCAACAACCGCTATGCGATCTTCCGCCCCGCGACGGGCAATACGCAGACCGAGAATGCGGCCTACGTCGACGCGCTGTTCAACCCCCTGCCCCTGACCTACGACACCTACGACGCGACGCTGAACCGCTATACGGTGAAGATCGACCGCGAGGCGCTGGCCGCCGGGGAGATCCGCGGGCAGAAGATCGACCGCCGCGTGCAGTACTTCCTCGGCCTGGGCGACCTGGAGGCGGGCGAGACCTTCAAGATCACGCACAACTACGGAGTGCCCTGGCCCGGTCCGAAATTCTGGTGTCCGGACATCGAGCAGAACTACGATTCGAACAACTACCGCATTTTCCGCTATGCCGACGCCATTCTGATGATGGCCGAATGTTACTGCAACCTGGAGAACGCCGAGGAGACGATGCGTTACCTGAACATGGTCCGCCAGCGTGCGGGCGTCGATCCCGTCACCAACTTCACGGGCTTCGAGGACCTCACGCTGGCTGTCCGCTGCGAGCGCGCCCGGGAGCTGGGCGGCGAGTTCCAGCGCAAGTTCGACCTCGTGCGCTGGGGCATCTGGTACGACCAGACCTACGCCTATACCAACAACGCGACGCTCAAGGGCAAGATGCGCCCCTGCCACCGCTACTATCCCATTCCCGACGCGCAGTGCGCCCTTTCGGGCTACGTGCTGACCAACGACGAATACCTTGCCGACGGATTATAAAAACCAGAACCGATGAAACGAATCAACAACCTGATACTGGCGCTCGCGGGACTCTTCGCGGTCGCGTGCGCCGACACCTTCGAGGAGCGTTACGACCTGGCCGTCAATACGGACCGGTATTCGGTCACGGCCGAGGCCGGCAAACTCCCCGTCACGGTCTACTGCTCGGGGGCGTGGACCGCTCAACTCACCGCCGAGTCGGCGTGGGCGACGCTCGACCGCACGGCCGGCAGCGGCATCACGACCATCCGCCTCAATTACGCCGACAACCCCGGACTGACCCGTTCGGTCGGGGTCGTGCTGCGCGGCTCGGGGCTTGAAAAGACCGTCACCGTGGTTCAGAAGGCGGGAATCACCGCCCCCGAACTGATCTTCCTTTCGAAGGACCTCGCCTTCGCCAACGGCGCCTACAAGGGCACGGCGGCTTTCGAAACCAACCTGCCCGACGAGCTTCTCCGCGATGTCGTGCCCGCGGTGACCTATGCCGCGGAGGGCGACGCGTGGATTTCCGATGTCGTCTACCATGCCGACGACGCGGAGGCGGGCGAGACCGAAATTCCGCTGGCCCGCCGGGGGCTGATCACCTTCGCCACGGCTGCCAACGCCACGGGAGAACCCCGCACGGCGACGGTCGGCTTCTCGGTGACGGATGCCGACGGCAATGTTTTCGGCGACTCGTTCACCGTGACGCAGAGCGCCGACGAGGCCCGCATCACGCTCGCCGACGACGTGGCTCCCATCGAGGGCGGCCGGCGCGCCGTGGCCTTCTCGACCAATCTCGGGGCGCTGCTTGCGGAGATGAAGGTCGAAGTCACGTACGCCGATCCGGCTGTCGCGGACTTTATCTCCGATGTCGAACTCGGCGCCGGGGAGCTGACCTACGCGATTACGGCGAACGAGGGCGTGGAGAAGCGTTATGCGACGATCACGGTCTCCTGCGCCGACCTTGCGGGCGGTGTGGTTTCAGCCTCTTCGAACATCACGCAGCGGGTGACGGCCCAGCCGCGCGAAGTGTCGTCCGCCGATCTGCGGGCGCTCTTCACGGCCGAGGACAAATCCTACGCCAGCGACGAGGACCATATCGACTACCTGCTGTGCCGCGTCATCGGCGACGCCGGGAACCCGAACATGGATCAGAACCTCAATACGGGTCCCAACAGCATCACCACCGACGAGAACGACTGTACGAACTACGTGCAGAGCCTGGACGGCCGCTACGGCTTCCGCCTGAAGTTCGCCGCCCCGGCCGACAACGTTTGCCTGCGCGGGGAGCAGGTGAAGATTCTGCTCGACGGCGTGACCCTTTCGCGCGAAAGCGACCCGATGCGCTACACGCTGCGCGGCCTGAAGGCCGGGAACATCGAAAAGGCGGCCGAAGCCTCCGCCCTGGAGCCCAAGGCGCGGACCATCGCGACGCTCACCGACGACGACATCTACACCTACTGCGCGCTTTCGGGGCTGGAGTTCTCCGTCAAGGAGGGCGCCTATACCAATGTCCGCGAGTACGACGCCATCGGCAACCCCTGCAATGCGAACCTCTCGTTCGCCGGCGGCACGCAGGCCCAGAAGGCCAAGGACGGCGCGGCCAATCTGCTCTACGACGGGGACAACGACGCGATCTACATGCTCGTGAACATGAACTGCGGCTGGCGCCGCACGGGACGGAGCGTGCCGCAGGGCGTCGGCACGGTCAGCGGCATCGTGGTCCACACGCCGATGGAACGCTGGGGCGGCAACGTGGGCCGTTATTCGATCCGGCCCTTCGACGAGGCGGACATCGACATCCCGCGCGCCGCGGCGTCGGCCTATGCGACGCTCGTCGAGTGGCGGCTGGACAAGGCCGTGATTTCGGTCGGCGCCTACAAGTGGAACGACAACGGAACCTACACGGTCGGCTCGGCGGCCAATTCGGCCACGCAGCTCGTCCAGAACCGGATGCACGCCACGACCGACAACACGGGCGGCGGGGCGCGGCTTTACAGCGAGAACCGCATGCTCAATCAGACGGTTACCGCCGACCGTTCGTACCCCATCGCCATCGTTCACGGCTACCGCGGACTGAACGTCTCGAACTACGTGCCGGGCGACGGCACGACGATGGGCATGTCGAAATACACGATGCTGGGTTTCCTCGGCAACGTTGCCGGCTGGTACGAGTGGAACGGCGATACATGGACCGGTAAGACCAACGGCATCGTGATGGAGTTCTCGACGGCGGGCGTCGGCGGCTCGGCCGCTGCGGTCAGCTTCTCGACCGCCGCGGGCAAGCACAGCACCAACGAAGCCGCCTGCTCGTGGACCAACGCCAGCTCATACCCCGTTTACTGGAAGGTGGAGTACGCCACCTCGGCCGACGGGGCGACGTGGAGCGACTACACCGAAGCCGTCAACGCCGCCACCGGGGAGCGCGGTTTCGAGATGCGTTCGCTGCCGTGGTGCATCAACAACAGCTCGACGCGCACGTCGGTCTTTGACACGGCCAACCGGTCGGGCGTCTACACCCAGTCCGACTTCGGTTTCGGTCTGGTGCCCTACCGCTTCGTGCTGCCCGCCGAGGTGCTCGGCAAGGCGAAGGTGCGGGTGCGCATCAGCCCTTCGTCCGACGTCATCGCGACGTGGAATCCCGGCATCGACGGCTATGCTCTGGGCCAGACGCACCGCAACCTGCGCATAGCGCGGACCTATCCGTTCGACATCGCCAACGGCGTCTATGTCGAGGACCTTTCGATCCAATACAAATAGTGCCGAACCATGAAACACCTGCTGAAATACCTGCTCGCCGCCGCGGCCCTTCTCCTTTGGGGACAGGCTGCGGCCGCCGGGCCGTTCGGACAGCTCCGCGGGCTGTGCGAACCCGGAAAGTCGGTCTTGCTGACCGCCCCGACGGTGGTCGAAGGCATCGTCGTCAGCGACTACCGCAGCCCCAACATGGAGCTGAATCCCAACCTGAACTACTATTCGGTCGATCTGGAGGAGAACGACCGCACGGTCTATGTCGAGGCCGCCGACGGCAGCTGCGGCATCCGCCTGCGTTTCGACGAGGCGAGTGAAAACCGGCTCGCCCGTTACGACCGCGTGCGCCTCGATCTCAACGGCTGCCGCCTCACGCGCACGGCCGCGCCCGACTGCATGACGCTGACGGGCGTGCAGGCGCTCAACGTCCTTTCGGTCGCGCCCGGCACGGCCGCGGATCTTCCCGTGAAGGAGCGGAGCGTCGCGACGCTCACCGACGACGACCTCTATACCTTCGTGACGCTGCGCGATGCGGAGTTCGTCTTCAAGGAGGGTTCCTACACCAACATCTGGGAGCCTTACGCCCAATCCTGCGGTGAACTCCACCACTACAAATACGACATCAACAACCGTATGGACGGCTGGGCGTCGCTCGTCCGCGACTCGGAAGGCGGTGCGATCTACATGCTGGTCAACACCCTTTGTGCATGGCGCCGCGCCGGCAAACCCCTGCCGCAGGGCATGGGGCCGCTCTCGGGCGTGGTGGTCCATACGCCGATGCGCCGTTACGGCGGCGACATGGGGCGCTACTCGATCCGCCCGCTCGACGAGGGCGGCATCGGCGTCAGCCGCAAGCGCAACTCCCCGTGGAAACGTCTCACGGGGTGGCTGCTCGACGGTTCGGCTGGCGCGTCGCTCGAATTCGAACTGCTCGGCTACCAAAACCTCGGAACCGAAGGCCGGAAGGGTGACCGGGTGCTCAACGACGCCGGAAGTTCGCGCGGTTATCTTTGGACCGACTGCGGCGCTTTCGTGCACGTCGACGGCGACTACAACGCCCTCGGGACGCAGAACAAGGGATGGGTCGGCAACGGTGCGGTGGTCTTCAAGGCTCCCGTGCCCGACTGGTACAAGTGGGACAACATGGGGCGCATGGTCGGTTCGAACGCCTTCTATATCGCCTTCTCGACCAAAAAAGCCCGCGGCACGGCCCTGCAACTCGCCTTCGAGTGGGGCGCAGGCAACCAGGACGGCAACTTCTCGTGGAATTTCCCGCTGGAGTGGAAGGCCGAATATGCGGTCGACGGCGGCGAGTTCCAGCCCCTTCGTGACGCCGCCACGGGCCGTGAGACCTTCGTGCTGCGTTCGCTGCCCTGGTGGGACAAGGTGATCGACGGCTCGGGCCATGCCGACCGCCTGCGCACGCCCTACGACTGCGGCATGGGTCTCCAGCAGCGCATTTTCCGTCTGCCCGCCGAGGCCTTCGGCCGTGACGAGGTCGTCGTGCGCCTCTCGCCCGCCTCGGGCCTGTTGTCGCAGATTCGCGGCAATCCCTCCGCCGACGTGCTGATCCCGACCTCGGTGGTCCGTAAAAACAGCAAACAAACCACCGTCATCCGCTTCGGCACGATCACGGTCGATTACAAATAACCCCAAAACAGAACCTGAACATGAAATCCTGCAAGATATTACGCTACGGCGCGGTGTGCGGCCTGGCGGCCCTGGCGGCCGTCGGCTGCTCGGTCGATGACGCCGAAACCATCCGCGTGCGCGAACTCACGGCCGCCGAACACGAACTTTTCGTTCCGGCGTCGGGCGGAACCGCCCAGATACAGCTTTATTCCAACGGCCGGGTCCGGGTCGAGGCGCTCAACGACATCGGAGGCTGGGCTTCGGTCGACCGGTCGGAATTCGACGGCGACCGGATGGTTTCGGTCACCTTTACGGAGAACGATTCGTTCCGCCGCATGGCCAAGCTGCGCTTCGTGCTCGACGGGGGCACACGGGCCGACACGGTCTGCATCAAGCAGTACGGCGTGGTTCCGTCGCTCGAATGTCCGGCTCCCTACAAGGCGATCCGCGGCAGCGTCGAGACCTTCACCCAGTTCGAGATCGACACCAACATCCCGCTCGGGGACTTCGCCGTCGCGACTGCCTACGTCGGTCCGACCAGAGACTGGATTCGCAGCGTGCAGCCCGAGCAGGGCATGCTGGTCGTCGACACGAAACCCAACCCGGGCGACGACGTCTGCAAGGCGGTCGTCAACCTGAGCTATGTCGACGGCTGGGAGGAGACCTTCTCGGCCAACCTCTACATCACGCAGGCCGACAAGGACGACGAGTTCGGCCGCGAGGTGTCGTTCGCCGACGTGCGGGCGCTGGCGACGGCCGAAGGCACGGCCGTCGACGAGGATATTCTGATCGAAGGCATCGTCGTCAGCGACTTTCACAGCAAGAACATGGAGGCCAACCCCAGCGTTTCGTACGACAAGGTCGACGTGACGGTCAACGACTGCACGGCCTACCTCGAAAGCCCCGACGGCCGCTACGGCTTCCGCCTGCGCTTCGACACGCCGGAGGACAACGTGCTGGCGCGCGGCACGCGCCTCTCGCTCTCGCTCAGCGGCACGGTCCTCACGCGCGAGGAGAATCCCGAACGCTACACGATCAGCAGCCTGGTCGGCGAAAACATGGTCGAAAGCGTTGCCGGAGAGGCGATTCCCGTCAAGCAGCGCCGGATTTCGGAACTGACCGACGACGACGTCTACACCTTCGTCTCGCTCGAAAACACCGAATTCCTGTTCAAGGAGGGCAGCTATGCCAACGTTTACGAAAATTACAGCCTTTCGTCCGATGTCAACGCCTCGCAGACGGGCAACAACAACCGCATGGACGGCTGGGCGTCGCTGCTGATGGACGACGCGGGAAATTCGATCTACGCACCGGTCAACATGCTCTGCCTCTGGCGGCGTTCGGGTCAGGGCGTCCCGCAGGGGACGGGCACGACCCACGGCATCGTGGTGCACAACGAATTGCCGCGCTACGGCAACGTGGGGCGCTACCAGATCCGCGTGCTTGACGAGTCGGGCTTCGGCATGGAATGGGCCGGGGAGTCGGCCTATACGGAGTTTGCCGAATGGGACGGCAACCCTCACAAATACTCGTTCGGGACCTATGCCAAGTTCAACAGCCGGTATGCCTATAACCGGCTGGAGTCGATCACGCCGTCGGACGACATCTCGTCGGGCAAGACCGTGCCGAATGCCGAACTGTTCTGCGAAAACCACGTCGAAACCACTGCTGCCGAAGCCTGGCCCATTGCAGGAACGGGCAATTACAACAATCCGGAGGTCGGTTCGCTCGGAACGTCGCTCACCTGCAAAGCCTATTTCGTCAAGGCCGGCGTGAAGGGCTGGTATCGCTGGGAAGGGAACGAAGTGGTGGGTTACAACGGCCTGCGCATGGAGTTTTCGACCGCCTCGCTCAACGGCTCGCACATGCTCCTCGGCTTCTCGTTCGCCGCGGGGACCATTTCGGCCACCACCTCGAAAACCTATCCGGCGCACTGGTGCGTGGAGTATTCCGTCGACGGGGGACAGAGCTATACGCTCTGCCCGAGCGCCGCCACGGGCGCCGACTACGTGCACCTGCGTTCGCTGCCGTGGTGGGACGCTTCGCTGGCCGGAAACCGCTACAACACCTGTTCCTCGGCGGGTATCGGACTGACCGACCATCTCTTCCGCCTCCCCGCGGAGGTCTTCGGCCGGGAGCGGGTGATGGTCCGCATACGCCCCTACGACAAGGTGATGACCGTGCTGCCGCTCGTCTGGAACGGCGACACGGAAACCGCCGAGATCAGCGCCGCCACGACCTACGACAACCAATTGCGGTGGGGCGTCATCACCCTGCGTTACCGGTAGCGCCATGCTTGCGATCCGTCATACGGTATGTGTCCTGCTCGTCCTTCCGCTGCTCCTCGGGGGCTGCGGCGGGGACGGTGCGGACGACGGGGACAAACCCCGTCCGCCTGCGGGCGGCGGGGTGATCCTGCGGCTGAAGGTGGCTGCCGGGGAGTCCGGAATGCGTTGGGACTGGTCCGGGGAGCCGCGTGCATTGGTCAACGGCGTGGCCCGCACGGTGGGCTTCGACGCCGACGGAGTGCCGGTCGTGGGCGCCGATGTCTCTGCGGACGGTCTTTATACGGTTCATTTCCCGGCCGATGCTTACAGCCGCGCGAAGCGGGCCTTCGTGCTGCCTCCCGCGCAGTTTCCGGTTTCGGGCGGCAGCCTGCAGGCCGCCGCATGCCCGATGTACGGCACGGTCCGGACCACGGGCGATGCGGCCGACGTGACGCTCTCGCCGCTGTGCGGCGTCGTGCGGATTCCGCTCGCGGGCGATGCGCACATCGCTTCGGTTCGCGTCGAGGATCGCTCCGGAGGGGCCGTTTCAGGCCTGTTTCCGTTCGATCCGGCGACGCCGGAGATTGTCCGGAACGGCAATTTCGGGAACCTGCCGTGGGTGGTGCTCGACTGTGCCGGGACGGGCGGCGGGGTTCGGCCCGCGGCCTCCGGAACGGAGTTCTGCGTGGCGGTTCCCGCAGGCAATTACGCGTCGGGCCTCTCCGTCCGCGTCACCGACTGCGCCCACCGCTCGGCGACCTGGGACATTCCCGGTCCGTGCGCCGTCGCGGCGGGCGGGGTGAAGACCCTTGCGCCGCTGAATTACGCTCCCGGCGAAGACCTGCTCTTCGCCGAGCATTTCGACAACTGCGTCTGGGGGTGCGACTATGCTGCGGAAACGGGCGGTTACGGTGTCGGGGCTGGCAGTTCCGTGCCGTCGCCGGCCACATCGGCGGGGACCGAGGCGGCCTATGTCGCCAAAGGGGCCGGAACGCCCGGCAGCGCGCTTTTCGAGACCTCGGACTATAACTCCGCGCCTGCCGCAAGCGCGACGCTCGCCGTGCGCCGCGACTACCTGCGCAACCGCGGACTTTACGACTGGCAGCGGCTCTTCTACGCCGCGGAATATCGCGGCTGCCTGTGCGGCGGCGACGTCGGCGGTTACGGCAACCGGGGCATTCTGGTGACGCCCCGCATGGCCGCCGCCGGCGAACCGTGCTGCGCAGAACTGTCGTTCCGCATCTGCCTCGAACGCGGCATGGAGAGCGATGTGGCCTGCATGGCCGAGTCGGGCGTGTTGCTGGGGTGCGAGGTCGACGGCATGCCGGTCGATGTCGATGTCGCGACGGGGACCGACATTTCGCAGTCGGTGCAGGGCGTCACCCGTACGGCCGTCCTGCTGCGCGCCGCGAAGCTGACGTCCGGCGTGTGGCACCAGGTGCGGATGTCGTTCGGGGCCGTGGCTGCCGGAAGTGCGTTCCGCTTCATGCCCACGGTGATCCGCGACGTCAAAAACTGCTTCTGGATCGACGACGTGGAGGTTCGCCGCACGGGCCGCTACGCCCATGCGGGCGATTGCGTCACGGTCGAACCCACGACCGAACGCGCCGCCGCGGGTGAAGATGTCTCGCGCCTGCGTCTGCGTCCGAGCGCCGTGCTCTCGATGGCCAACGAGACGACCTACACCGTCACGCCGGGTTACGGCATGACGTGGATCTGCCCCAGCCTCTCGTCCGACGAGTCGGTCTGGACGCGGGACATCGCCTTCGCCGAAAAGCAGCTCGCCGCCAACGGCTGCAAGGTGTGGTGCATCCACCTGCCCTACGGATCGACGACCGCCGCGCGCAACCGCGATCTCTGCGCCGCGGGCGCCGATCGTGCCGCCTCGGTGGCCTTCTTCACGCGGGCGATCCGCGCCGTCGCACCCCTGAAGCCGAAAAACGTGCTGGTTCACTGCAACCAGACCCTCGCCTTCGGCGACGGCAGTTCGGCCGCGAGCCTCGCGCTGTCGCTGCACGAGTTGCAGACGGTCGCCGACGAGATCGGGGCGCACGTCTGTGTCGAGAACATGTCCTACGGCGTGGGCGCCGATGCCGCGGTGCTCGCCGCGGCCGTCGACGAGGCCAATGCGCTGGGCAGCCACCGGCACGAAGTCCGCATCGCTTTCGACACGGGCCACGCCAACCTCTATCTCACGCGCGAACAGCCCGGAAAGACCGTCGTCGACTGGCTCCGTACCGCCGGTGCGCGCATCGGCCAGCTGCACATTCACGGCAACCGCGGCTGGAACGGACGGATCAACGACGACCACCTGATGCCGGGCTACGCCGGGCGGCTGGGCTATGCCGACGCCATCGGGCGGGCGGGGCTGTGGGGCGAGTTCTACCATACGCTGCTTGCCGAATGCCGCTACCGGGGTCCCTTCACCTACGAGATTTCCACCCGCACGTTCGGCACGGTCGCGGGGGAGGAGCGCAGCGACAACGTTTCGGCTCCGTGGACCATTGCGCATAACTACGACACTTACCTGTATCCCGCCTTCCGGGAGTACGCCAACCGAAAATGAACGCCATGAAAAAACTGATTTGTCTGCTGCTGATGCTCTGTGCGGGCACGGCGGCCTTCGCGTGGGGCGGGCGTGAACACCGCCTGATCGCCTATATCGCCGAAGCGCACCTCACGCCCCGCACCCGGCAGGTGCTCGATCGTTACCTCGATCAGTCGATCGTCGAGTATTCGACCTGGATGGACCGCTACCGCACGGCCCCCGGTTACGAGATCACGACCTACTGGCACATGGTCACCATCGACAAGGACGGCAGCGTGCCGCCCGAACCCCTGCGTCCCAACGGCGACGGCGACGCCGTGCGCCAGCTCACGCGCGCCATCGAACGGCTGCGCAACTACCGTGAACTCTCCGATTCGACGGTCAACGTCAATCTCAAGTACGTCATCCACCTCGTGGGCGAGATGCACTGCCCGGGGCACATCTATTTCGCCGATCTGCCGGGCGGCATGGACGCCCCGCGGCACTACGACTTCTTTCTCCTGAAATACAAGGGTAAGGAGGTGACCTACCACTGGGTTTGGGACGGTTCGGTTTCGCGCCAGTATCCCGACTGGACCGAGGAGGATTTCCGCCGCGAACTGGACAAGTGGCCCGCCGAAAAGCAGCGTGCCGTGGGCGAGGGCACACCTGCGGACTGGGCGCTGGAGTGCGCCCGCAGCTGCCGCGTGGTTTACGACTGGGCCAAGCCCGGCGACGACATCGACGAGGGTTTTCTGCGGGAACACGGCGCCCTGCCCGTCGACCAGGCCCTGCGCGGGGCCTACCGGCTGGCGCGCGTCCTCAACGATTTGTTCGACAACTAAAACCTACCGATTATGAAACATACGATTCGAACGGCAATGTCCGCCCTGCTCTGCCTTGCCGCCGTCGCGGGCGTGCGGGCCGACGATTTCGCGGCGCTGCGGGCCGAGGCTGCGGGCCGCACGGTGCGGCTGGCTCCCGGTACGCAGCTCGAAGCCCTTGTCGTCAGCGACTACCGCTCGCAGAACATGGAGCTCAACCCCAATGTCTCCTGGGACAAGGTGGATCTCGGCGAGAATCTCCGCACGGCCTATGTCGAAAGCCCGGACGGCCGTTACGGCTTCAGGCTGCGTTTCGCCGGCATCTACGAAAACCGCCTCGAACGGGGCGACCGCGTGCGGCTCGACCTGGGCGGCTGTTCGCTGACCGGGGAGACGGACCCCGAACGCTACACGGTCGACGGTCTGTGCGCCGCGAACGTCGAGGTGCTCGAACGCGGCGTCGCACTGCCCGCGAAGGAGCGGCGCATCGCCGACCTGAAGGACGAGGACCTCTATACCTATGTGACGCTTGCCGGAACGGAGTTTTTGAGCAAGCAGGGATGCTATGCGAACGTATTCGAATCGTGCGTCCAGCGGTCGCGGCTCAACGCTTTCGATCAGCCGTCGCGCCGCACCGACGGGTGGGCGTCGCTGCTCAAGGATGCCGACAACGGTTCGATTTACATGCTCGTCAATACCAAATGCGCGTGGCGGCGCGACGGCCGCGGCGTTCCGCACGGCGTCGGAGCCGTCTCGGGCGTCTTGGTCCATACTCCGATGCGTCGTTACGGAGGCGACATGGGACGTTATGCGATCCGTCCGCTCGACGAGCGCGACATCGCCATTCCGCGCGATACGGCCTCCTCCTATGTCGTGGTAGCCGAGTGGAACTGGGACCGCAATTACGACGGCGCCATCCGCTTCGAGAAGCAGGGCTACACGCCCCGCTCCCCGAAGTCGGGCGTCGCGGGCGACCGTGTCCTTCCCGACGCGGGCGAGGGGTTTCTCTCGACGACCTCCGGGGCCAGGATGCGGCTCGATACGGAGTACGACACGCGCTATGCGCAGGACGGCGACGGCAAGGCCATGCGCGTCAACGCCGCTCTGCGGCTCGATTCCGACACCCGCGACTGGTTCCGGTTCGACAACCGCGGCCGCATGAGCGGTGCGGAAGCCATCGTCGTCGAGACTTCGACCGAAGGCGTCGAGGGGCGCGGCCTCTCGTTCGATTTCTCGTTCCTTGCGGGCAACCACGACATCAACCGTTCGTGGGGTTATCCCGTGGAGTGGAAGGTCGAATATTCGGCCGACGGGCTGCCGTTCATAGATGCCGGACGTATTTTCGTACTGCGGCCGGTCGTTTACAACGACGCCGTGATCAAAGACCTCGGCCTGCGCCGCCTTTCGTACGACGCCGCGTTGGGATTCACCGAGTACAGCGTGCCGCTTCCGGTTTCGCTGCTCGGGCACAAACGGCTCACCGTGCGGTTGACGCCCGCTTCGGCCGTTATGGCCACGATTCCCGAGAATCCGGCCGACGACTCGGCCGGCGGGGTCGTCACGGCCGATTTCCGCCAGCCCTTCGTGCTGCGGCTGGGGCGGGTGGCCGTCCGGGCGCTCCGATGACGAAAAAGCCCGCTGCGTGAGCAGCGGGCTTTTTTTATGAACGGGGCTTTACAGCGCTTCGGCGACGACGTAGGTGCTGCCGCCGATAAAGATCATGTCCTCGGGGGCGGCCAGCTCTTTGGCCCGGGCCACGGCGGCCGTCACCTCTTCCACCGCCTCGCCGCGGAGTCCGTAGATTGCGGCTTTCGCGGTCAGTTCGGCGGCCGGGAGGGCGCGCTCGGAGTGGGCCTGCGTGAAGATGTAGTGGGCGTCGCGCGGCAACAGGGGCAGGATGTGCGCCAGATCCTTGTCGCGTACGAAGCCGATCACGCAGTAGAGTTCCCGGTGGGGCGTGGCTTTCAGCTGGTCGGCGACGTAGGCGATGCCGTGGGCGTTGTGGCCCGTGTCGCAGACCGTGAGCGGCGATTCAGCCAGCGTCTGCCAGCGTCCCATCAGGGCCGTGTTGGCCGCGGCGCAGCGCATGCCTTCGAGATAGGCGCGGCGCGAAATGGTGAGCGGCGTCTCCTCGTGCAGGAAGTCGACCGCCGCCGAGGCGGTCACGATGTTGCGGCTCTGGTAGTTGCCCTGCAGGTCGAGCGACACGTCGAACGCCCTTCCGTCGCGCGAGCGGTGGAGTCGGAAACTCTGGCCCGTGCCCTTCATGTGGTGTTCCTCGCACGAGAATTCCTGTTCGGCGTAGATCACCCGCGACTTGTTGGCCGCGGCGGCCTGTTCGATAACCCCGTTGTAACGCGCGTCGGCCTCGCCGATGATCACCGGGATGCTTTTTTTGATGATTCCGGCCTTTTCCGCGGCGATCTTCGGCAGCGTGTCGCCCAGCAGGGAGGTGTGTTCCAGTCCGATGTTGGTGATGACGCTCAATATCGGCACGATGATGTTCGTGGCGTCGAGCCGTCCCCCGAGTCCCGTTTCGATCACCGCCACCTCGACGTCGCTCTGGGCGAAGTAGTCGAAGGCCATTGCGGCTGTCATCTCGAAGAACGACAGTTCCAGTTCGACCATCTTGTCGTGGTGCTTGTCCACGAAGTTCACCACCTTCTGCTTGGGGATCATCTCGCCGTCGACGCGGATGCGTTCGCGGAAGTCCTGCAAGTGGGGCGAGGTGAACAGTCCCGTGCGGTATCCGGCCTGCTGGAGCACCGAGGCGATGATGTGCGCCACGGAGCCTTTGCCGTTGGTTCCGGCGACGTGGATCGTGAAGAAATTGCGCTGGGGGTTTCCGATGTGGCGGCAGAATGCGGTGATGCGCTCCAATCCCGGTTTGTAAGCCGTCGCGCCCTGGGTTTCGAAGACGGGAAGCGACTGAAAGAGGAATTCGAGTGTCTGGGTGTAATTCATATCAGCAAGGGGTTTATTTGACGAGGTGGTTTCTGCGTTTGTAGCGGTAGGCCACGTAATAGAGCACCGACAGCAGCAGGATGTATTCGGAGATGCGGGCCAGGCAGTCGCCGTAGCGGGTGTAGAAGGTGAGTTCCGAGTTGAGCGGGACCTCGGCGGTGATCACGCCGCGCTGCTCCCAGCCGAGCGTCTGGCCCACGTCGCCGCGGGCCGAGATGAAGCCCGATTTCCCGGTGTTGGCCGAGCGGGCGATGGCGCGGCGGTGTTCGACGGCCCGCAGGCGCGAGATCGAGAACAGGTGTTTGTAACCGGGCGTGTCGCCCCACCAGCCGTCGTTCGAAATGATGGCCATGAACTGCGCGCCGCGGCGCACGAATCCGCCGTAGAAGTCGCCGTAAAGCCCTTCGTAGCAGATCGCCGGTCCGGTTTTGACGCCGTTGTGCTCGAAAGCCGTGCCGTGCAGGCCCTTGCCGATCTGTCCGACCGTGCCGCCCAGGTCGATGACCAGGAATTTCATCGCGTCGAAGACCCACGTCGGGGTGTTTTCGACGCCGATCACCAGCCGGCCTTTGTGGTGCAGCTGCATGCGGCCCGCGGAGTCCAGCCCCACGGCCGTGTTGAAGCGGTCGTAATAGCCGTCGCCGAAACATTCCGGGCGGGCCGTCTCGGTCTGCGCCCCGGCCGGGTAGCGGCGAATGGTGCCGGCTCCGGTGATGAGCAGGGCTTCGGGATGCCGGCTGCGGAGCGAGTCGGTCAGCTCCTGCCAGAATGCGCCCGGTTCGCCCGCCGAATAGAAATCGCTCAATCCGGGTTCCAGGTAGTCGCCCGGCACTGCGGTCTCGGGCAGCAGGATGAACTGCGCGCCGGCGGGGACCTTCGCCATGAGGTCCGCGATGTTGCGCTCCTGCCGCTGGGTGTCGCCGTGGAATTTGTCGTAACAGTCCACGTTGGGCTGGATGACGCTCACTCGTGCCGTCCCCTCGTCGGGCTGCTCCCAGCTCTGCCAGATGCACAGCGACACGATCATCGGCAGCGCGACGGAGCAGGCTGCCGCCGCCCACCGGCGCGTGCTGCGGCGGGCTTGCAACGCTTCGAAAATCAGTATGTTGGAGGGCAACACCCACAGCGTGCCGCCGAAAACGCCCGTGTATTCGTACCACTGCACGGCCCAGACTTCGTGCGAGAAGCCGTTGCCCAGGATGAGCCACGGCCACGAGAAGTCGCCCACGGTGTACCAGTATTCCGTCGTGATCCACGCCGTGACGAGCGTGACGTAGGCCAACGCTTTGGGGGCTTTTTTCGAAACGGTGTGGAAGAGCATGAAGGCGATCATGTTCATCGTCGTCGAAGCGAGCGTGGCGGCCGGGGGGCCTACGGGCGTGGCGTACCAGATCCACCAGATCGTCAGGGCGTTCCACAGCACGAACGCGAGCGTCGCCCAGCCGAACATGCCCCACCACGAGCGGCGCGTGTCGTCGTACGACGCGCTCACCCACAGCAGCGGGACGAACCCGATCAGGAGCGTCATGCCCGTCATGCCGAGCCACCCCGGCGAGAGCAGGATGGCCGATAGGATTACCGCCGCGAATCTACGAAACATGAAATGAGATTTTTACGACGGCAAAAGTAGTCAAATGGGCGCAGATTTCAAAATATTTCATACTTTTGTAACGAAACTAACCAATCTGTCATACTAATGAAGAAATTGCTCATTTTACTGGCTGCCCTTGGAGGCATTCTCCTGTTTTCCGGTTGCGAATCGAAAGGATGGAAGACGGTCGACGGCGTGATCGTCTTCGATACGCCCGCGCGCGAACCGGGCCAGAAATCGGTGCTGGGACTCAAAACCGCGCCGATGGAGACGGTCCGTGTGGGCTTCATCGGGCTGGGTATGCGCGGTCCCGGGGCCGTGGAACGCTTCACGCACCTCGACGGCGTCGAGATCAAAGCCCTGTGCGACCTTTATCCCGAGCGCGTGGACAGCGCGCAGGCGATTCTCGTGCGCCGCGGATTTCCCGAGGCGGCTCCGTACAGCGGCGAGGAGGGCTGGAAACAGCTTTGCGAGCGTGACGACATCGACCTGGTGTACATCGTGACCCCGTGGCAGCTGCACGTCCCGATGGCCGTTTACGCCATGGAGCACGGCAAGCACGTCGCTGTCGAAGTTCCCGCCGCCACGTCGCTTGAAGAGTGCTGGCAACTGGTGAACACCGCCGAGAAGACGCAGCGGCACTGCATGATGCTCGAAAACTGCGTTTACGATTTCTTCGAGCTGACGACGCTCAACATGGCCCGGCAGGGACTGTTCGGGGACATTCTCCATGTCGAAGGTGCGTATATCCACGACCTCGACGCTTTCTGGGACTACTATCAGGACAGCTGGCGTCTGAAATTCAACCGGGATCACCGCGGCGACGTCTACGCCACGCACGGCCTCGGTCCCGCCTGCCAGCTGCTCGACATCCACCGCGGCGACAAGATGAACTGCCTGGTGGCGATGGACACCCGCTCGGTCAACGGGCTGAAACTCGCCCGCGAGAAGCTGGGCGCTGAAGAATTCGCCAACGCCGACCATACGACGACGCTGATCAAGACCGAGAAGGGCCGCACGATCCTGCTCGAACACAATGTCTACACGCCCCGTCCGTACAGCCGCATGTACCAGCTGACCGGCACGAAGGGATTCGCCAACAAATACCCCGTTCAGGGCTATGCCTTCAACCCCGACCAGCTTGCGGATTCGGGCGTGCCCGACCACGAGAACCTGAACGCCCACCGTTTCGTGTCGAAGGAGGTGCGTGAGGCGCTGATGGCGCGGTACAAAGACCCGATCGTCCTCGACATCGAGGCCAAGGCCCGCGAGGTCGGCGGTCACGGCGGCATGGACTTCATCATGGACTACCGGCTGGTCTATTGCCTGCAACATGGCCTGCCGCTAGATCAGGATGTCTACGATGCGGCCGAATGGTCGTGCATCGGCGCCCTTACGGCGATGTCGCTCGAACACAACAGCGTCCCGGTGGCCGTTCCCGACTTCACGCGCGGCGACTGGAACAAGACCGACGGTTACCGGCACGCGATGCTGGTGCAGTGATCCGGAGACCGTATGGACGAAAAGACGGCCCGGTCAACCGGGATTGACGCTGCGGGCGCAGGAATGTGAAAAGCGGCAGACCGAATCATCGGTTCGGTATTTGTAGGTAAAGAGAAGCGCAGGAAAGAGTAAATATCTTGTTTACAGGTATTTAATTCCCTGTTCTGCATATGCTCCGAGCAATAGAATTGCACATTCGGGCAGGATTAACGGTGAGTTTCGTTACTTATCCGTTA